>Ga0070699_100001501_pt1 | contig 21362 bp, 8 predicted proteins | sample KBSK1503metaG_FD_65473 | JGI IMG/M metagenome (GOLD analysis project Ga0070699, IMG submission 65473) | Corn, switchgrass and miscanthus rhizosphere microbial communities from Kellogg Biological Station, Michigan, USA - KBS K1-50-3 metaG | ecosystem: Host-associated > Plants > Roots >...
GCGATCGCCAGCGGCCGGCTCTACCCGCAGGTCGTCGATCCAGACGTTGGCCGGGCCGTTGTCGTTCGCCTCGAGCTTGAGACCGACCACCCGTACCGCCGGCCACGACAACTGCTCCCGCCAGAAGACCCCGAAGAACTGCGTCTTCGGGATGACGATCTGGTTCCAGCCGGCGACGAATCCCGTGTGCGCCCACCACTTCAAGGCGAGCTGGCTGTCGCTACCGGACCGCAGGGCGACGGAGACGTTCGCCACGTTCGCCGGGTTGTCGACGTAGGCCCAGAAGGTCATCTCCCAGTTGTCCACCGAGAGATCAAGCGGCGCCTGGCGCTCGGCGTAGCCCTTGCCGGAAGTGCCGGCGGCGAGCTTCAGGGCCGCCGTTCCCTCATGAACGTGCGCGGCGTCGCTCGGCGCGACGTCCGGGGGAGTCGGTGAGTTCTGGATCGATCCCGTCAACCAGCTCTCCGAAGGCTCGAAGGCGAAGAGCTGGAGGTTCGTTCCCGCGAACGTCTTGACCGGCGCCGCCTCGAGCCGGATGTCGTCGAGCCAGACCGTCCCGAGCTGATGGCCCACGACGAAGGAGAGCTTGACCTTCGCATCGGGGTAGTTCGGCATGTTGTCTTCGGTGCGGAAGTTAATCGAGTAAGTCTGCCAGGTGGTGCCGATCGTCAGCCAAACCCGCATGCCGAGATAGCGGTAGGGGACGGGTGGGTCGTACTCCCACTGATACAAATCCATGTGCATCGTCCGCACGGCCGAAGCCTTGGCCCGGAAGCTCAGCGTGTAGAGCGTCGAGGACGCCAGCGTGTCGAGCGCCCCGTCTGGCTGCCACGTCTGCACGTGCCAGTCGGTGCCGCTGCCCTCCAGCGCGTTCACCGACATCTGAAGGACTGGGTTGCCCGCGTCGAAGACCACCGAGATCGTGTTGGCAGGGCCCGGCGGGTCGGAGATGTATGGCACCCAGGATGTAAGGCCCTGCGAGAAGTCTCCATTGGCGATGTAGTTCGTCTGGGCCGAGACCGGCCCGGCCGCTGTTACCACCACCGCCGCAACGACCGCGCAAACCACGAAATGGACGATACGCATCGGACTGAGCTTCATCGAAACCTCCCCGAAGGCAGAGCGATCCTTGAGGACGCAGTGTCTACCAGCCGCACGACGCTGGAAGTCGAAATCGTCTTCCTTAAACGGACAGAAAATCGGATTCGCAGGAGAAAATTATTCCGGGTGTACTGGTCCGGCGTTCTCTGGAGCTCGTGGAAGGATGAGATGTGGCAGGCCGTAGGTCCGCAAAAAAAGGGACGGCCCGGAGGCCGTCCCTCGAAAAAGTTCCTGCAAGCCGGAGGGTTACATCCCGATGCGCTTCAACATTCTTCCCCCGGGCTCAATTCATCGTCGGAGTGCGTTGGGGTTTGGGTTGAGGCTGGCCGCTGAGTTTTGGCACCTGGATGTTTCCGCCGGTCAAAGTCACCAACTCGAAAGTGAGGTCCGGTACGATGAGCCCATCCGGAGCAGTCACCTGCAGCCCGAACTGGTCCCCTGTTCCGGATTCGCCCGCATCGAGGACCGTGGCAATGAAGCCATAATTCCCGACCGCGCCGAGCGTCGCCCTTCCAACGATGACCCCGATGTTCGGCACGATAGCGAGCGACTGCATGGCGTTGCTCTTCAGCTTCACGTCCCCGGAAGCGCGGTGCTCCACGTAGAGCAAAGAGCCCTGGGTCTGACCGTTCTTGAGGTACTTCACGCTAAAGCCAAAACTCGCTGGGATTCCATCATGCATGATCGTTCCGCCCCCGGTCGTGAATCCCAGAGTGGGATCGTAGACGGTCAGGATGGAGCCTGCGGACCCCAGGTAGTAATTGCCGCCGATGACCATCTGAACGTCATAGACGTTGACGGCAACGCCGCTGAAGCTGCAGGTGCACTGCTTGGTCCCCCCGATTCCTCCGCCGACGCAGGACGGGGTGCAAGTCAGCGTGGAGCCTGGGGCAACCGGGCTCAGCGTGAAAGTTACCGGCGTGGCCAATGAAATATCGCCCAGGCTACCGTCCGGGAATTCGCTGATCGCCGCCGAAAGCGTGAACGAGCCCGTTCCGCCGGGTGAGCCGACCTTGACCGTCATGGGGTTCAGCGCCGACGGGGTCACCGCCGCATCCTCCTTGGTGACCGTCAGGGTGCTCGATGCGCTACTGTTCAGAAATGCCGGGCTGGAGCTGGTGAAATTGGCGCTGATGGGATAGCTGCCGGCCGCTTTGGGAATCGTGTAGGAGAGGGTGGCCTCGCCCGAAGCGCCCAGGGGCGCCGAGCCCACGGATCCCCCGTCCACGAAGAACTCAACCGTACCAGCCGCCGTGTCCGTCCCGGAAGTCGCGGGACTCACGGTGGCCTTCAGGGTCACCACGTCGCTGTACTGGCCGGCCGCAGGATCCAACGCAAGCAAAGTAGGCTGGACGGAGACCACGCTCCGCACGACGATGTTGTCCACCATCACGCCGCACGTGTGTCCAGGGCGGACGTCGGAGCAGATGGCTGACCCGTCCTGGGTGAACTCGAAGCGCAGCTGCGCGATGCCACCCGCCAGACCTCCCGCCCCGGGGAACTTGAGGCGGACATGCTGAAACCCTTGCGAGTCGCCGGCCCAGCAAGACATGTCTCCGTTCGGGAAATAGCCGTTGGCGGTGCTGCGCGGCAGGTGCTTGTTGTAATGCTGCAATACCCCCGTCGTCATCTCTTCCTGGAACGCTTCGGCGAGGGCCGAAAACGCGAGTCTTGCACCCCCCGTCTGGTCGGTGATCCGCAGGAACAGGCCGTCGAAGGCCTGGATGTTGAAGTTTGGATCATCTTCCGTGTCATAGGCGAGGTCCATGTCGACGGTCACGTACTCGGCATTGGCCGGGACCGCGAAGACGGGACCGACCAGACGTTCCCAACGATTGGTCCCGGTCGTTCCGGGGCCCGGCACCCCATCATTGGCGTTCACGTGGAAGGCGGCGTTCGAGGTCGTGCCCTTGAAGCTGTTATTCGTCGTCCAGGGCACGGTGGAGCTGCCCGCCCCATGCACGGCCGTCCATCCCGCCGGCAGGGCACCGGGTGCGACTCCGTTGAAGTTCTGCGACTGGAGTACGGTCGTGTTCGGCGTTCCGGTGGATTGCGAGTAAAGCAGCGTGGTCGTCCCCTCATTGGCGGAAACGCCCAGGGCCAGGTCGATGTGGGTGCCCCGGATGAAGGCTGGCGCGATCTGCAGCACGTAATCCGTGCTGTTCAGCGCCGAGGACCCGGCGCCCAGATTCGGATAGCCCGAGGAAGCCTGGGTTACGCTGACCCCTGCGGTGGTCGTGGAGAGTGTTCCGGTGATGCCGGTCACCCCTCCTGCGCTGACAGGATTCGTGACGTAGTTGCGCAGCGGCAACTTCAGATTGACCTGCTCACCGGGGTCGATCGAACCGTTCCCGTTGCCATCGACGAAGCTCACCGCCCCCAGATCTACCGAAACCTTTACCGCCGGCGCGCGCTTGAAAAAATAATCTGGCGTGGAGAAACTGCCCGAAGGCTGCTGGTCGGCGAATCCTTTCAGCTCGGTCCCGCCCCAGACGGCGAACAGCTCCCCGCCCTGGGCAGTCGCCTGGTTGTAATCGCCTAGGTTCGGCTGGCCGGTGTCGTTGCCCCATCCGGCCTTGAAGGGCCGATCGGTCAGCGGCATGGGTCGACTCCAGGTCATCCCCCCATCATCGGAGAACAGGTAGGTCGCCTCGCTCAGGTCGCCGCTGCCCGCGATTCCCTGGTCGAGGTAATGGGCGTAAACCCGTCCGGTGTCCTTGTCCACCGTCACCCAGGGAAACCACTGAGCCCGATCGCTTCCGGGCCTGCTGTCCAGCTGGACCGGCGCCGAAAAGCTGGCTCCCCCGTCCGTGCTGCGCTGAAACACGATGTCCGCGCCGTCATGGTTCGAGTTGTTCGCGTAAACCACGTAGATGTTTCCCGCATAAGCCCCGCTCGACAGATCCACCGCGAGGGACGGGGAGGTATTGATGCGGTCGTTCCCCAGCACCTGATCCATTAGATAGAAATTCACCGGGGCCAGGTTGACGGCCGGTCCCCAGGTTGCGCCGTTGTCGATGGAGCGTGCGAAGCCCGTGTTGCCTAGGTTCCCCGCGAATACACGGCGCCAGGCCACGTAGATGTCACCCGACCCGTTGCCGGCAAAACGCGGAATCGAAGCCTGGCCGTCGTTGGCGGTCGCCCCCAGGATGCTACGGGGCGACCAGGTGGGCGGCGTGGCGCTCAGGATATCATCCGAAAAAGTGGTCGAGATCTCTACCCCGCCGGGAGCGAACGGCGTGAAGTTGGACCAGCTCATCAGCACGCGTCCCGTCTCGGGATCCACATCGGCAAATTCCTTATCTGCCGAGTCCCGGGGACTGCCACCGGCGGTGACCGCACCGTGGGGGTTGGTGGCCGCCGTTACTTCGAACGGCCCGGTCCAGGTGTGGCCGCAATCTGTGGAGCGGTGCACGCACATGGTTTGGGCCGCAGTCGTGGCGGAGAATTTCTTGACCATGATGGAGAAATAGATGAAATCGCAGTTGCCCAGGTATTTGACCTCCGGATCGCCGACTACCTGAGGCAGAATCGTGGTCCCGATATTACTGGTGCCAGTTGTGATCGGGAGCTGTCCGCCGTCCGTGAAGGTCACGCCGCCGTCATCGGAGTAGGCGATCCCGGATACCGATAGCGGGTTCAGGCTGAACCCGCGCGTATCGTTGTAACCGATGACGACATGCATCCCGGTGCTGTCCACCGCGATGGAAGTTTCGGCCTGGCCCCCCGCAGGATTGCTCGTGGCTTCATCCTCACCGAGGTCTTCCAGGGTCAGACTTGGGGCACCACCCTTCTTGGGGGTGACTGTTCCCCTGCCCAGATTTTCCGCCTGACGAAGTGCGAATCGGCCCATAGCCGACATCAGGTCCTCGTTGGCCGTCTTGGCTCTTTCCGTGCGTTGCGTCTGCGTCTTTCCGCGCTTCCCTCGGCTCGACGCACCCTGCACCCCGTCCGGTGTAAAAAGACCCCCACCAAGAATCAATAGAAGTCCGGCCAGGGTGAAAATGCGGCTCCAGCGATTCTTCTGCATTCGCTCAGGCATCGATTGGCTCCACGATTCGGTTAGAGATGAGAACTGGCATTGGTTGCAGACGTGTGCGCTAGCGGCCCACCCTTGTGGCTACCGAAAAAGCCTATCTTTGGGTTCTTGTAACAATTAGTGCTGCTGTATACGTCGGGGGGGTCGATCTGTCAAGCAGGATTGCGTTTCGTCGTGTCCCTTGCGGATAATCAGTCGGACCGTTGTCGACATCGCAACTTCATATAGATATTTTATGTCATTTCATCATATTCTCTCTGTAGTGGTGTGGCGGTCCACCGATTTTATAGGGCCGGACTCCCGCCTGGAATTCTCTACATATTAATGTAATGCGTTATGCCGACCCCCAACCCCTTATCCCTGGATTCCTTGGGGAGGCTAATCATGCCCCGTCCCGTGAAGATTCCTCCTCTTCCATTGCCACGAGGCTGGCTGCGCAGAGTCCGCTCGGCTGTCGTCGAAGTCATCTCTCTTGCCAGGACGTCCCTGGCACTGACCCACGGCTGGTCTTCCTGGAGGTTCGAACCTGAACGCCATATTACTTGAGACGCTATCAGTTCCCCAGTTTCGGCCATTCTGCGACCGCTGGGATAGCTACCGGGGGCAAGCACTCTCACCTGCTGGATTGACGAGCCCTTCTGCACGGCATGCCCAACCACTTCAAGACCTTGAGCACCACTGACGACCGTCCCGAATCATCCCGACAGTTTCGTTCCCCCGGCCAAGCAGGTCTCGACATAGTCCCGCCCGTCACCGAATTAAGAATCACCGTCAGCTCGATCTTGACGGGATTCAGAAAGGTGTGATATATAGCCGTACAACATATGTCGACACACCTGATCGCTGCTGATCTCAAGAAGGGGAGCGCCGAATTGCTGGTGATGTCGGTGCTCGACGAGCGGCCGCGCCATGGCTACGAGATCGGCAAACAGATTGCCCAGCGCTCGGACGGTTTGCTGCAATTCCATGTCGCATCACTCTACCCGCTTCTCTATCGGCTCGAGCGCCGCGGCTGGATCCAAGGCCGCTGGGTCGAGAAACCGGGACAGCGGCGTCGGCGTTATTACCGCCTCACTCGCGCTGGCCGCAAGATCCTCGACCAGCAGCTCCACGGGTGGCAGCGATTCGCGGAGGCCATTCACCGCGTCACCCGCCTGAGGCCCGTATGACAGACGCGTCTGAGTGGATCCCTAGGGTCCGCGAACGGCTCGCCGGGCTCGCAATTTCCGCTGCGCAACGGGAAGAGATCGTCGAGGAGCTGGCGCAACATCTCGCCGACCGCCGCAACGAGGCACGTGCTGAGGGTGCCTCCGAGGCTGAAGCGGACCGCTTGGCGCTAGAGGAGCTGGCGGAAGGCGAACTGACGCGGGAGCTCCTCCGATCCGTGAGGCACCCGGTAGAATCGATTCCTTTGGGCGCAAGCGAAAGGAGAGGCCTCGTGGCCGACGTCTGGCAAGACCTGCGCTATAGCACCCGGATGCTCGTGAAATCGCCAAGCTTTGTGGCGCTCTCCGTGCTCGCGCTGGCTCTCGGTATCGGCGCCAACACCGCCATCTTCAGTGTCATAGATTCGATCCTGCTGCGCCCGCTGCCGTTCGAGGACGTCGACAACTTGCTGCTGCTATCCCAGCATCGGGCCTCCTCGGGAGGATATGAGATCGAGATGGCTCCGGGTAACTACGTCGATCTAAGGGATCAGAACCGGGTGTTCGAGCAGGTGGCCGCCTGGGCCTGGTGGGACGTGAACCTGGCCGGCGAGGCCGACGCGGTCTCGGACGCCGAGCCGGAGAGGGTCCAGGGGTTCCTGGTCGCTCCCTCGTTCTTCCCCGCGCTGCGGGTGGAGCCGTCGCTCGGAAGGACCTTCCGGCCCGAAGAGGATCAACCGGGCCATGATCAGGTGGTCGTGATCAGTCACGCGCTGTGGCGCGACCGGTTCGCCTCCGACCCGGGAGTGTTGGGCCGCAAGGTCCGGCTCAACAGCGTTCCGCACACGATCGTCGGCGTGATGCCCGAGCGGTTCCAGTTCCCCCCGGGTGGACCCGATCTGTGGGCGCCGCTGACCCTCGATGCGGCCGAGCAGCAAAGCCGGGCTTCGCGGCACCTGCGCGTGTTGGCGCGGATGAAGCCCGGCGTCACGAGGCAGCAGGTCTCCGCCGAGATGACCGCCCTCGGCTCACGCCTGGCGAAGGATCATCCGGACACGAACGCAGGATGGGTCTTCTCGGCCGCTCCCCTCATCGAATTCGTCGTCCGGTTCAGCCGCCCCGTGCTGCTCTCCCTGCTCTGGTCGGTCGGGTTCGTGCTGTTGATCGCCTGCGCCAACGTGGCCAACCTTTTGTTGGCGCGCGCTCTGTCGCGGCAAAAGGAGATCGCGATCCGCGCCGCAATCGGCGCCAGCCGTATGCGCGTCGTGCGCCAGCTTCTCACCGAGAGTCTCCTGCTCGCGCTACTCGGAGGGCTGGCCGGTCTGCTAGTCGGGCTGTGGGGCATCGAGCTGGCGCGCGGGTCGATGCCGCACGAGGTGGTAAAGTTCGCGCCTGGCTGGGCCGACATGGCGATCGACACGCGCGTGCTGCTCTTCACGCTGAGCCTCTCGCTGCTCACCGGCATCCTGTTCGGTCTCGTTCCCGCGCTGCAGGCCTCGCGACCCGATATCAACGAGACGCTCAGAGAGTCCGGACCACAGTGGGCGCGCGGACAGGGGCGCCACCGGCTTCGCGGCGCGCTGGTGGTCCTCGAGATTGCGCTGGCGATGGTGCTCCTGATCGGAGCGTCCCTCTCGATTCGTGGATTCCGCGTGCTGCTGAGGGAGGACCTCGGTCTGCATCCCGACCACCTGCTGACCGCGCAGATCTCGCTCGCCCCGGCCGACTACCCCGGCCACGACGAAATGTCGGGATTCTACCGGCGAACTCTCGAAAGGGTGGCAGCACTGCCCGGAGTCGAGTCGTCCGCCGTGGTGTCGAACCTGCCGATGAGCGGTAACTGGCAGACCAGCTGGATTAACGTCGAGGGGAAGCCGGAGCCTTCCCCGGCCGAGCGCCCCTCGGTGCTTCGTTATCACGTGAGCCCCGGCTACTTCGCCACGATGGGGATCCCGCTGCGTCTCGGGCGCGACTTCACGGCGCAGGACGACGAGCACTCGGTGCCCGTCGGGATTATCAGCCAGAGGATGGCACGCAGGTTCTGGCCGGGCGAGAACCCACTCGGCAAGCGATTCGCGATGGCCGTGGAGCCGACCGGTGAAGGATGGGTGACCGTGGTGGGCGTGGTGGACGACGTGAGGTATTTCGGTCTCGACCCCGAGCCGCGCCCGACCATGTACTTCCCTTACGCGCAGACGCCCCGCCCGACCATGACCATCATGGCGCGCATGCGCGGCGAGCCGATGAGTCTGGCCAGCGCGCTGCGCGGTGCGGTGCATGACGTCGATGCGGGCCAGCCGGTCTACAACATGCGCACGATGGAAGCGGTGATCGGCGATGCGGTGGCAGGGCCTCGGTTCAGCATGGCTCTGCTCGGAATCCTCGCGATGATAGCGCTGTTCCTTTCGGCGGTCGGCATCTACGGTGTAATGTCGAGCGCGGTGTCGCGGCGCACACACGAGATCGGGATCCGCGTGGCGCTCGGCGCCACTCGACGGCACGTGCTTACCATGACGCTGAGGCAGGGTCTGAAGCTCACGCTGATCGGCGTTGGGATCGGCGTGATCGGAGCGTACGGCCTCGCACGTCTCATCTCATCTGCGGCCTTCTGGATGCGGCCCACCGACCCGCTCACCTTCACTGCGATCCCGCTTCTGCTCGCACTGGTGGCCATGCTGGCCGCCTGGCTGCCGGCGCGGCACGCGATGCGGGTGGATCCGATGGTGGCGCTTCGACATGAATGATACGACACGGACTCACAGGAGGATTCGCGTGGACGCGCGATCGTTCAAAGCGCTTGCGATGATCATCGCGGCGCTTGCCGTTGTCGCTTTGACGGCCCCGGAGGTGCGGGCCGCCGCTTCGGCACTGCCAAGCCGCTTTGCGCCAGGGGGCGTGCAGGCAGCCATCGAAGCAGCGGGCGGCACCGTCAAGAGCGAAGGAAAACGCGTCGTCAGCGTGGGCCTCAACAAGGCCACCAACCTCCAGACCGTCCTCCCGCTCCTCGCACAGCTCCCTGACCTCGAGGAGCTGAGCCTCGCAAACCCAGCCGTGACCGATGACAGCATCGGCGTTCTCAAGGGATTGCCGAATCTCCAGAGCCTCGGCTTGATGGGAGCGCCCATCGGCGATCAGGCGCTCGAGGTCCTGCAGACGTTGCCGGCGCTGCGCATCCTGAACATCGCGGGAACCAAGGTGACCGACGCCGGTCTCGTGCACCTGCGAGGCCTTACCGCGCTCGAGTACCTCGGTCTCAAGGGCACCGCCGTCACCGACGCCGGCCTTGCTCAGCTGAAGTCTCTCAACAATCTCAACAATCTCAACCTCGCTGACACCAAGGTGACCGACGCCGGCCTCCTGCACCTCGCCGGTCTGACGCGCCTCGAATCCCTGAACCTCTCGAACGACAACGTGACCGACGCCGGTCTCGTGCACCTGGGTCGCCTGCGCGGCCTCGCCGGCCTCAACCTCACGGGGACGAAGGTCACGAATGCCGGCCTCGTCCATCTGAAGGCTTTCCCGAAGATGACCAAGCTCAACGTGACAGGAACCGCGGTCACCGAACAAGGCGTCAAGGAAGCGAAGAAGTTCCTGCCCTTCTGGGCCACGGTGACGCGGTAGTGGGAGTTAAGCTGCCTCCTGGCCTTTCATTCTTGCATTGTCCGGGGAGGCCACGTAGTGAGGCGTCTGAAAGTCCTCTGCCCACCCTCTGAAAAGTGAAGATCGCCCAAATCCTCGCTCGTGCCGGTCTTCACCCTGCCCCAACAACCGTGCGCCGGATGCTTCGCGATCCGGAATGGCCAGGACCTGGCGGTGATTCTCAGAAGCCCCAGCGCGTGGTCACCGCCAGACACCCCAATCACCTCTGGAATGTGGAGCCTTAATTCCTTCCTTGACTGGAGTCGGTCTGCGACGTATATGATCCTGATAAGTATATTTTAGGCGGTCTTGATGGCAGAGCGCACTCGATCCTGGGTCGTCCTGGTCTTGGTTGGGCTCGCGCTTTTCCTCCCCCTTTCTCTAAGGATCTCGGGTGCGGGCGGTCCGGGAGTAGGCCATCTTCCACCTCCCGTGGCGGTCACCGCCGTGGCCTTTGCCGTGGCGCCTCCCCAAGCGGAGCTTCCCCCCGAGGCGGAGGTCATTCCGTCGGAAGAGGCGGGCGAAGAAGAGGAGACCGAGGAGCCGCGGCTGTTCCGCCCGCCGGCCGTCGACGCTGGCCCCGGTTCAATCGATAGAGCGCTCTTCCCCTCGCTCTTCGGCCCCAATGCGAGCATGGTCGAAGCCCTTCCCCTGCCTTCGTTCAGCTTCGAGGGATTGAACAGCCAGGATAACCTCACAGTGTTCCGCGTCCCGATTCATCCTCCCGACACCGTGGGAGACGTGGGTCCGAGCCATTACGTGCAGATGGTGAACACCCTCTATCGGGTCTTCGACAAGCAGGGGAACCCCCTGACCCCGCCGCGATCTCTGAGCAGCCTCTTCGCTCCTTTGGGCTCCTCGAGCCCCTGCTCCACGCGCAACGCCGGCGATCCGATCGTGCTCTACGATCCGCTGGCCGATCGGTGGCTCCTCTCGCAGTTCTGCCTGCTGGCAACCCCTTTCAATCACCAGATGATCGCCATCTCCCAGACCTCGGACCCCACTGGAGCTTACTTCCTGTACGACTTCATGATGCCCAACGACAAGTTCCCCGACTATCCGAAGCTGGGTGTCTGGCACGATGCCTACACGATGACCGACGTGCAGTTCGCGCCGACCGGGACCGCCTACGAAGGGACCGGCGTGTTCGCGTTCGATCGCGTGAGGATGCTCCAGGGGGATCCCGCGGCCTCCTACATCTATTTCGATCTGGGCCCGCTCGACCCCGGGATCGGCGGCGTGCTGCCGGCGGACCTGGACGGGCTCGTGCCGCCTCCCGCCGGTTCCCCCGCCTACTTCGCCGGGTTCCGCGCCGACGAGTACGGCGATCCGGCCGACGCGCTGCAGATCTTCGAGTTCAGGCCCGACTTCTCCCACCCGGCCTCCTCGACCTTCGCGGAGCGGCCGGAGAGCCGCCTCGCCGTCCCCAGCTTCGATCCGCGCACGCCGCCCACCATAAGGGTCGTTGAGCAGCCGCCCCCGGCGACCTCGACGGCCTACCTGGACGCCCTCCAGGACCGCCTGATGCATCGCCTCGCCTATCGAAACTTCGGGGACCACGAGTCGCTCGTGCTCAATCACACGGTGAACGTCGGGCCCGACCCCTCCACCACGGCCGGCCATCAAGCGGCCGTGCGCTATTACGAGCTTCGGCGCCCGCTCCCTTCGGGAGCGTTCTCGGTGACGGAGGCGGCCACCTTCGCTCCCGACTCCGCGAACCGCTGGATGGGAAGTGCCGCCCAGGATCGCCAGGGAGATATCGCCGTCGGGTACAGCGTCTCGAGCACTTCGATCTTTCCTTCGATCCGTTTGGCCGGGCGGTTGGCCACCGATCCTCCCAACGGTCTCTTCCAGGGGGAGGTTGTGCTGGCGGCCGGGACCGGCTCGCAACGAGTCGGAACGGGACGTTGGGGCGACTACAGCGCGATGGTGGTGGACCCTTCGGACGATTGCACTTTCTGGTACACCAACGAGTACTACACCCTGTCCAGCCAGCAGGGGTGGCTCACCCGGATCGGGGGCTTCAAGTTTCCGAGCTGCGCCCCCGCGCCCAAGGGAACTCTCGCGGGGACGGTCACCCGCTGCGACACGGGGGCGCCGGTCCCGGAAGCTTCGGTCCAGATCCCGGGAGGGTACTTCCGCAGCACGTCCTCCTCCGGAGGCTTCTCGATGGCGCTCCCTCCGGGAACCTACGAGATCACCGTCAGCCGCCCCGCGCTCGGCTCGGCCGTGTCGGGTCTGCTCGTCGTGGATGGCCACACGACGGACGCCAGCGTCTGCCTCGCGCCCGCCGCCGTGATCGTGCCCCATGGCGCGTCAACGCTCGCTGCCGAAAGCTGCGCTCCCGCCAACGGCGGAGCCGACCCGGGTGAAACGGTTTCCGCCCTCTTCGCGCTCGACAATCTGGGGACGGGGGCCACTTCGGACCTCGTCGCCACGCTGCTATCGACGGGAGGCGTGATCTCCACGGGTCCGGCCCAGTCCTACGGCTCGATTCCTCCCGGCGGTCCGGCAGTGAGAAGGACTTTCTCGTTCCGTGTCGATCCGGCGCTCGGCTGCGGGGAATCGATCGTCGGGACGCTCGAGCTGCGGGACGGAGCCGAAGATCTGGGCACGGTCTCCTTCCCGATCTCTCTCGGAGAAATCTTCCGGGAAGGCTTCGACGACGTGGTAGCTCCCGCTCTGCCGCCGGGGTGGACCTCCTCCACCTTGGACTCGTCGCCTCCCTGGGTCACGACCGGGGCCTCCAGCTTCTTCGTGTCGCCACCCAACGGCGCCGGCGTCCTGAGCTCCGCCACCATCTCGGAAAGCCGCCTCGAATCACCGGTGCTCTCCGTTCCTTCGGTTCCGGCGCGGCTGAGCTTCATGAACAACTTCAGCCTGGAGAATCTCCGCGACGGCGGGGTGCTGGAGATCAGCCTCGATGGAGGGCCCTTCACCGACATCCTCGCGAGCGGCGGACACTTCCTCGAAGGGGGATACAACGGGAAAATCGGGACAGTCTTCTCGAGCCCGATCGCGGGGCGCGATGCCTGGACGGGCACCCAGGCCGTGGGCGCCGCCCAGCATTTCATCCTCACGCGGGTGGACCTCCCGCCTTCGGCCTCCGGGCACGGCGTCAGGCTTCGTTGGCGGGCCGCGTTCGACGTCTCCAACTCTCCGGCCGGCGCCGGATGGAGGATCGACGACGTGACGCTCTCGATCCTGGCCTGCTGCGGGGCGCAGATCGCCGGAGCGCCTCCCGCCTCGGTGCAGGAGGAGAGCTGCGCTCCCTCCAACGGCACGCCCGATCCCGACGAGACGATCGTCGTCGGATTCCCGCTGCAAAACGTCGGAGACCAGGCGTCGACCGACTTGACGGCAACGCTTCTGGCCGGAGGCGGAGTCCTCGCCCCGGGCCCGGCGCAATCCTACGGCTCGCTGCTTCCGGGCGGCCCGAGCGTCTCGCGGAGCTTCCGATTCGTCCCTTCAGGTGAATGCGGCGAGGCGATAGACGCGACGCTCGAGCTGCGTGACGGCGCCGTCGATCTCGGTCGGCGGTCGTTTCATCTCGCCATGGGCTCGCAGGAAACCCTGTTTTCGGAGAATTTCGACGGTGTCGCAGTCCCCGCGCTCCCATCGGGATGGATCGCGACCCGCCCCCTCGGAGCCACGCCGTCGCTGTGGGCCTCCGGGTTTGGATCGTTCTCTCCTCCAAACAACGCCTTCACGTTCGGCTCGAGTGCCGCTTCGGACAATCGCCTCGATTCTCCGGTCATCCCGGTCGGCGCGGGCGATTTCGCGGAGCTGAGCTTCCGCAACAAGTACGACTTCGAGTCGGGCTACGACGGCGGGGTTCTGGAGGTCAGCATCGGCGGGGCCGCGTTCACGGACATCCTGGAGGCCGGGGGAAGCTTTCTCGACGGCGGATACAGCCGGACCCTCGCCCTGGGGAGCGGAAATCCCCTCGCCGGCCGGCGGGCCTGGAGCGGGACCCGATCCGACGCTTCGCCCGGATTCGTCACGACGCGGATACGGCTTCCCGCCTCCGCCTTGGGGCAGACGATCCGAATACGCTGGAGGGCCGGCTTCGACGCCGCTTTCTCCCCCGGCTCCGCGATCTGGAGAATCGACGATGTCCTGTTGACGCTGACGAGCTGCTGCAACCAGCCCTGCCATCTCGCCTGTCCTGATGACACATCGGCCGCCAGCGCGCCCGGCCTGTGCGGTAGCGAGGTCTCCTATCCGGCGCCCGGCGTGAGCGGCTCCTGCGGCGTGGTGGACTCGAGTCCCTCCCCGGGCTCCTTCTTCCCTGTTGGGGTCACCTTGGTCAGCGCCTCCGGCGATTCGGGAGGCGCCTGCAGCTTCCAGGTCGAGGTGCGGGATGTCGAGGCACCGGTCCTGACGGTGGACGCGCTCCCCTCCATCCTCTGGCCGCCGAACCACCGGATGATCGACGCGCACGCCTCCTGGTTCTCCTCGGACAACTGTCCGGGTGAGCAGGTCCATCTCGACTCCGTGACGAGCAGCGAGCCTGACGATGCGCCGGGTAGCGGCGACGGAAACACGAGCGGAGACATACAAGGCGCTTCGCCCGGCCTGGCCGACGCGGACGTCTCCTTGCGGGCCGAGCGGGAAGCGGAAGGCGCGGGTCGAACCTATAGCCTGGCCTATTCGGCCTCCGACGCCGCCGGCAACGTGACGGCGAGCAGCGCCACCGTTTTCGTTCCGCACGACCGGAGCGGCGTGATCGACCCCTTGTCCTTGACGCTGATGCCGGAGGGGGCATCGACGCTCGTCGCCTGGAGTACGGTAACCGGCGCCACCTCCTACAGCCTGATCCGGGGGAACGCCGCCAGCTTGAAGGAGGAGGCGCAGTCCATCGACCTCGGCCCCGTGACCTGCCTGCTCCACGGCCCCGGAACAAGCATCATGGAGCCTGACGGCTCCGCGATCCCACTGCCCGGCCAGGTCTTCTTCTACCTGGTCGCCTACCACGACGGTCTGGAAAGCTCCTACGGAAGCCCCAGCGCGAGCAAGCCCCGAGTTCCTCTCTCGGGGAACTGCGAGTGACCCGCTCGATCTAGCGATCCCCTGGCCGTCGATGTCGCAGGCCGCGACTTCACGCTATCAGCCAACCTATTAATCCCTGGATTCCTTCGGGAGGTTGATCATGCCCCGCCCCGCGCAATTCCGTGCGTGTACCCTAAACTAAAAGAGCCCCGACCGCGCTTGGCGACCGGGGCTCCATCATTATGATCCCCGACGACTCGGGCCAGGGATTATCTGGCTCCTCAAGTAGATCAGTAATACGAAATTTTCAGGGTTCGTACTGCGTGTTCACTTGGGCACCAGACAGATCAGAAGTACGAACCACGGAGCGTTCGCTTAGGGTGATCCAAAATGGCAGCTTCCCACTCAGGAGCAGACCAGAAACCTGAATCCTGGAGTGAAGCAACCAGCCCCTGAATGTCCGCAATCGCAGGTTTTCAGGTGGACCTTTTGAGACCCGGAGCAGCAATACGGGCTACCGTCCGCCAGATTGCAGCACTTGGTATTCAGGTTCTGGTCCTGACAATTATTTACTGGGAAGCACCCGGTGTCGGCACAGCTTGCACCGTCGGTCTCCGGACAAGCGGGATAGGACTGGACCGGAGTTGGATCGGGGACCTTCAGTTTTTCTGCCGTGTTCTCATTCGCCGCGGAAGATCTTGCCAGAGCCCTCGTTCCAAGCTGCCAGCTTGCAACGAGGGCCAGCGCGACAATACCGATGAGTATCAGGGTTCGCTTCATGAGTCTCTCCCTTGATGAGATACGCGTTGATGGATGCGAAGGAGTAGCGTGTTTCCAGTACTCTGCCGTTGTAGTGCGCAAGAAGCTATCCGGCAATCTTCAGCACGAGAGCTCGCAGTTTCTTATCATGGAGATTCTCCCTTTTTCTTGAGAGATTGATCCGCTCGTCAGCAATGGACGAGGCGGAGTCCATGAAATACTCGGTAGGAGGAGAGCGGGAGGCAGGGAAAGCAATTGCTTCCCGAAGGCGGAGCATTACCGGGGCATTGATCTGCCTGCTCGGCCGCATTGCTGCGATCTCCGAGGCCTTGTCAGGCTTCCCCTGGAGGGAAGGTACGCTTGAAGGCAAACGGTGTCAATGAATGATTTTTCCATTTCATTCACGCGGAAAAATGAGACATCGCCATTTTTCGGTGTAGTGGTCCACCGATGTTTTGGGGCCGGTTTCTAGGGGATATATCAGGAACCCGCCGGCAGGTCCCTGTTAATCAGACCGGGACTATTGATGCAACGTAGAGGGTTCCGTCACGGTCGGCGGTCATCCAGCCCACATGAGTGAAGACGCACCCCTTAAGCGCCGCACCATCCGCTGTTCCAATAGCGCCCCCCATCAAATCCGTGTTCCCGACTTGGATTTCCCGAGTTCCGGATCGAGGCAAAATGCCCCGCATAGATTCGCTGGACCAGTGCAGGCCGAGCCTGCTCAAGGTGGACAGTACTTCGATGGTAAGAGATTTGTCTTCCGAATGGACAGGTGTATCATCGCGTTCTGGACAGCAGGCAGGAGACAGGGAGACAGATCGTATCAGAAAGGAGAATCCGATGAAAAAACCTCTGGTGCTCCTCCTGTGCTCCGCGGTCCTCGTTCCGTTCCTGGCGCTCGGCGCCGATCACCCGGCCCCCGCAGCAAAGCCTCTACCCACTGTGACCCCTTCAGCACCCAAGATCTCGATGCCAGCGCTGCTGGACTTCTCCCGGTGGTTCGAAACGAAGCAAGAGTCTTCGAGCGCAGGCTGCGGAGCGAATTTCTGCACGCAGGCACAGAAGTCGCAGTGTGCTCACAGTTGCAGGCACCATCCTTTCGTGGGACTGGAGTGTTGCTTCGACACTTGCACCTCACTTTGTAACTGCGGCAGCGTACCCACCGGTTGTTAGGTAGCGATCCTGCCTGCCGTCCAGGTCGACCTTTGGACCTAGCCTCCTCGCAAGGGCCCCCAACCCGGAGTCAGGCCCGATCTCCAAGTTCCATAGCTCGCCGGCCGGCGACACCTACCGATCATCACACTGAAGCGCGCCGCATAGAGATTCCCGGCTGTGTAACTTCGCTTCCGAGCGAGCTACCCGTGTGCCCGATTCGATCCGCCGAACAGATTAGGTTGCACTCCAAGCACCGAGTGGGCCGCCAGCGCCTGACTGGCGGCCCACTGGCATTCGAATTCAGGGCGTCTGGCCATGAAGAACCTGGATCGCCACCTCCAGATCCCGATCCCGGCCGTCGACGAAGTCCTGGGCCGTATAGTTCACGACGTACTGCGGCACAATGCCGATCCCGTGGAACTGGCTCCCGTCGACGTTGCGGACCTCCATGCCGGTGAAGGGCCCGACGACGCCGCCCGGAAGCGTGAGGAAAGTGATATTGCCGTTGGTGCCGGCGCTCTGGCGGCCGACCACCGTGACCCGATGGGCTCCGACGAGCTGTGCCGAAAAATCCTCCGCATTCGAAATAGCCTGGGCGCTGATCAGAAGCACTATCGGGCCGCAGTAGGGATTCAGCGGATCGACCTCATAGTGCGACGAATTCACGGTCCGCACGTCCGGACCCGACCAGACCGGAACATTGAAGGTCATGGAGGAGAATCGGGTGCAGATCAGCCTCCGGGTGAGGAAGCGCGGATCCGGGAGGGCCTTCTGGCCGCGCATGTCGATGATCATTCCGGCCGAACCCAGGCTCCGGGCCTGGTCGACGGCCGCGTCGAACCGGCTCTGGTCGGACCCGATAACCTCGTTGGAGAGGTTGATGAAATAGAGATCCGGCGCCCCCAGATCGGTGAGCGGGCCCTCGCTCCGGAAGCTGTACGCTCTGTTGAACAGCCCGCCGAAGTTGGTATATGGGCTGATCGTCGCGGTGCGCGTGCTTCCATTCGGCGCGCGAATTCCGAACTCCAGCGGAGTGAGCATGCGCCAGATCATCTCTCCGTCCCGATAGGCCTTGATGAAGCGGTTGCCTTCGGTGGCTGCCGAGGTGCGCAGGGACTCCTGGGCGAACCAGTCAGCAGTCGACAGCCCGCCGATGGATGTCAGCGTATCCCCGGTTTGCAGCTCTACGGCATTCGACTTACGGACAATTGCCTCGCCTCCGGATTGTTCCAGGGTGACCGGGAGGCCGCCGGAGAAAGGTCTGGCCGGGGCGTAAAAGGTGAACCAGGTATAGTGACCGTCCCGGATGGCCTCGCTGAAGCGTCGAACCACCCGGTAGGCCAGCACCCGATCGACCGGGGAAGAAGAGCCAAGCGTCGCCAGGGTTTCCACGAGGCGGGGATCGATATTGTCCCCCACCGCCGGAAAATACGGGAAGAAGAGCCGGAGGGCCCCGTGAAAGACGAGGAGCTGTCCCCGGATGTCCCCCAGGCGCAATCCGCCCGGCTGCGGGTCGTTGAATGGATCGATCTGCTGGAGCGCCGGGCGCAGCGCGTCGCCCCCATTGAAGTGTGGAGGATTTCCGCTTCCTTTGAGGATCCGGCGGAGATCCTGGAGGTTCCCGGTCGGGTCGGAGGAGAGGATGTCCGCCGGAATCACATCCGGCCACCGGGTCTGCTGTTGCCCGTCGTGCAGGTCCTCCACCCGGTAGGCCAGGCCCGAGCCGGTGTCTTGCAAAGTCCCGATCCCCTGCCAGCGCGACTCGGCCACCGAAGCGAAGACGTCGTCCCCTACGATCCAGCCTCGCCCGGCCATCCGCAGGGTTCCGGCAAGCTCCGCGGCTTCGGGAGCCAGCCTCCTGGCGGTGACCAGCGCCAGAGTCGGCGCGGGGCCGTTGCCCCAGGAAGCGGGGATATCGGCCTGTGTCTGCTGGATGAGCTCGGTGTGATAGGGACCCCCCGGACTGCCCACCTCATCTTTCATGCCGAAATGCTGGCGAACGGTTCGATCCGACCGGTGGACCGGGTTGTTGAGGGCCGGCGCGACCGCGGCATCCAGAGCCGCACGAAGACCCGGCACCGCCGGGAGATCCCGCAGATCGACGACGACCAGGTCGGCGTCCGGGGATACCTGAACGCTGCCGGTCCCCGGGCGGATCAGGACGATGGTCCCGAACGTGAAGACCTGGGCAGGACCCAGGGTGCTGGTGTTCGCAGGCGCGGCGCAGACACCGGCCAGCGACTCCGAATAGGCCTGGAGCGCCGAGAAGGCACCTGTCGAGAGCGCGCCCGGCGGGTCGATGGCATTGACCAGCGCCTGATCGGCGATGGAGTACTTGATCTGCACTCCGAAGAACCGGGCGCCGGCGTGGGCGGCGGAGAGGTCTACCGGGATGCTCGATCCGGGTGGGCCGCCACCGGCGCGATCGCACCAGTCATCGTCGGCGATGAGCGGGATGGTGGAGAGGAGCAAAACGGCGAAGGTTGCAGAGACGAACCGCTGCAAAGACATAGATCCCCCCTTGTTGGCCAGCATGGCCGTTTTTCGGGCGACCCGCGGGCTTTACGGCGTCTGGCCGTGTAAGACCTGGATGGCCACCTCCAGATCCCGGTCGCGGCCCGCGGCAAAATCCGCGGCGGTGTACTGAACCGGGACGTCAGGCACTATACCGATACCGTGGAACTGGCTCCCGTCGACGTTGAGGACCTCCAACCCGGTGAACGGGAAGAAGCCCCCCCCGGGGGTAAAGAGCCCGGTGACGTTGCCGTTGGTCCCGGCGGTCTGGCGCCCCACGACGATGACCCGGTGTGCCCCCACCATGTGCCCCGCGAAGTCTTCCTCATCGGAGATATTCTGGGTGCTCACCAGCAACACCATCGGCCCACAGTAGGGCTCGACGGAATTCAGGTGGATCTGCGTCGAGAAGATGGTCCGCACGTCGGGCCCCGATAGGACCGGGATATTGTAGATCATCGAACTGGAGGGAGAGCAGATCAGCCGTTGGGCAAACAGGCGGTGGTCCACGCTCTTGGAATTGCGATTATCGATGATCATCCCGGCCGATCCCAGGCTCTTGGCCTGGTCCACGGCGGCGTTGACCCGGGCGAGATCGGAGCCGATGACGGCGGGCCCGAGATTGAGGTAATAGAGATCCGGCGCCCCCATGTCGGACAACGGCCCCTCGCTTCGCTGGCTGAAGTCGCGGCTCGGCGCCAGTGTCTGGAATGTGGGGTTGTAGGTCACCGTCCGCGTGGAACCATCGGGAGCCCGGATTCCGAACTCGGTCGGACCGGTCAATCGCCAAATTCCTCCTTGCTGATAGGCCCGGATGAACCTGTATCCGTCCGTGGCGGCCGAGATGAATGGGTATTCCTGGGCGAACCAGTCGGCCGCCGACAACCCGGCGATGGAGGTCAGTGTGTCCCCCGGCTGCACCAGCGACGTGTTCGACTTGCGGACCACCGGTTCTCCCGACACCTGCTCCAGAACCACGGGGAGGGGGCCGAGAATGAAGTCCCTGGCTGGAGCGTACTGCGAGGACCAGAAGTAATGGCCGTCCCGGGTCGCCTCGCTGAAACGACGAGCCGCCCGGAAGGCGACCTGCGCGTCGACCTGGGGACCACTCCCCAGCATCGCCAGGCTCTCTACGAGGCGCGGATCGATATTGTCCCCCACGGCCGGGAAGTAGGGGAAGAAGAGCCGGAGCGCTCCGTGTGAGACGATGAGATGTCCGCGGAGGTCGCCGAGGCGGAGGCCGCCCGGCTGGGTGGCACCGAAGGGCTCTATCTGCTGGAGGGCCGGACGCAGGGCGTCGCCCGGGTGGAGGTTCGGTGGGTTTCCGCTTCCCTTGAGGATCCGGCGAAGATCCTGGAGGTTCCCGGTCGGGTCGGAGGAGAGGATGTCCGCCGGGATCACGTCGGGCCAGCGCGGGTCGGGGTCGTGGGGAGTGTCGAGCCGCAGGTCCTGGACACGATAGAGGAGTCCGGATCCGGTCTCTTGCATCGTTCCGACCCCGCGCCAGCGCGATTCGGCGACCGAGGCGAAGACGTCGTCCCCCACGATCCAGGCGCGCCGGGCGAGGCGCAAAGTCCCGGCCAGCTCAGCCACCTCCGGCGCCTGCCGGCGTGCCGTGGCAAGTGCCAGAGTGGGAGCTGGTCCGCTTCCCCAGGAAGACGGGATGGCGGCCTGGGTCTGCAGGATCAATTGCGTGGTGTAGATGTTGAACTCGGAGAACGCTTCATCCTTCATCCCAAAGTGCTTCCGGACCGTCCGGTCGGAGCGCGCCACGGGACTGCTAAGGGCTGGCGCGACGGCGGCGTCGAGCGCAGCCCGCAGACCTGGCACTGCCGGGAGATTGCGCAGATCGACGACGACCAGGTCGGCGTCCGAAGGAATCTGGACGCTCCCGGTACCCGGGCGGATCAGGACGATTGTCCCGAACGTGAAGACCTGGGCAGGGCCCAGGGTGCTGGTGTTCGCAGGCGCGGCGCAGACACCGGCCAGCGACTCCGAATAGGCCTGGAGCGCCG
>Ga0070699_100001502_pt1 | contig 21338 bp, 21 predicted proteins | sample KBSK1503metaG_FD_65473 | JGI IMG/M metagenome (GOLD analysis project Ga0070699, IMG submission 65473) | Corn, switchgrass and miscanthus rhizosphere microbial communities from Kellogg Biological Station, Michigan, USA - KBS K1-50-3 metaG | ecosystem: Host-associated > Plants > Roots >...
GCCATGACCGCGTTGATCGCGATCTTCTGCACGGTGGCGCGGCCGAAGCGCGGCGGCATCTCGGCCACCAGCTCGTCGGCTCCCCGCCCGCTCGCCGCGACGGCGGCCGCCACCCGCTCCATGGTGGGCGGCACCGCGGGGAGCCCGTCGGTCACCCCACGGGCGAACAGCGCCTCGATGGGATCGGCGTCATGGCTCGCCATCCGAGAGGCGGGATCCGGCGCCGGGTGAGGCACCGGCTAGCGGGGCCGGGAGAAGGGCGAGCGGTACTCGAGCCGCTCGCGGACCTTGTTGAGCAGTCGCTCGACCGTGAACGGCTTCGCGACGAACGCATCGACCGGAATGAGCACCCCGGCGTCGCTGATCACCTCGGCGGCCCGCCCGGACATGAAGATCATCTTGGTGTCCGGTCGGAGGGCGGCGATCCGGTCGGCGAGCTCCTTGCCGTTGATCCCGGGCATCATGATGTCGGTGAGAAGCAGGTGGATGGCCCCCTGGTGCTCCTCGGCGATCTGGAGCGCGGACTCCCCGTCCTCGGCCTCGAGGACCCGATAGCCGGCGCCCACCAGGATGTCCCGGGCGAGGGCCCTTACCTGGACCTCGTCGTCCACCACCAGGATCGTCTCCATGCGCGGCTATTCTACCTCCCCGGAGCCCGCTTTCCTGCACGTGCCGTGTTCAACCGGCGGCCAGGCCCGAGGGTTCCGCGGCGCTCCCGCCGCCTTGACAGGCCCGCGCGCGAGTCCTAGAGTCATCGGGCCATGAGGAAATGGATCGGCGCTCTCAGCCTGGTGTGGCTGCTCTGGTCTGACCTGTCCATCATCTCCAAGGACAACCCGCTCGACACCATCGTGTTGCGCTGGCTGGCCCGCGTGCCCCACCTGCAGACCGATCAAATCGTCGCCGGCAGCTACCCGACCGCGGAGGAGTGCAAGGTCGCGCTCGAGCGGCACATCGTCACGCTCAAGGCCATCAACGACAGCTGGTCGGCGGAAGAATTCACGCGCGACGGGGACTCGGGAACGATTCACTACTACCCGAGGGGTCTCGAGTACGCGCGCGCCGATCTGCGCTGCGCCGAGCAGTAACGACCCCTCAGCGTCCGGGCGGCGTCGGTGTACCCGTCGGTGCGTCGGTGCGGACGGGTGGTCGTGGCTCGCGCGTCCCGCCCTCGAACAGATCCATCAGCCACGGCACCGTGACCACCACGACGATCGCGAGCACGATCAACACCAGGGTGGCGCGAAACCACCCGGTCACGAAGATGCTGGGCGGCCCGTCGTAGACCTCCGCCTCCCCCCGCAGCACCGCCAGATCGGCGCGCAGCTGCTCCTGCTCCTCCTCGAGGGTTTCCAGGCGCGAGCGGAGCTGCCGCACGGTACCGGCCAGGTCGCGGGGCGCTCCCGCGCGGGCCGCGCGTCGGGTCTCCGGCGCCGTCGTCTCCACCGCGGTGGCCAGCCGTCGGCGGCGCGAGCGCTCGGTCGGACTGGACTCCCCGACGCCGTCGTCGGTCAGGGCGAGCTGCCGACCGGTCGCCGGCACCGCGATCTCGGACCCCGGAGTGGCCTGGCCGGTGCCGGGAGGCCTTCGGATCGGAGGCCCGCCGCCCTGCTGGGCCACGGCTTCGACCGGCCGACCCATCGCGTGTAGCTCGTCCCGGGAGAGATTCTGAATGCGGGCAAGAAGGCCCTTGACCGTCCGCTCGGAGACCTGGTGGGCCAGGAGGAGACGGCCGTGCTCGTCACCGTCCTCCACGTACGCCACCCAGTCCTTCAGGCTCCGGGTACCGTGCCACGAGACGGTCAGGCCGCTGACCTGCATCCGCTTCCGTCCCTCGATCTTCGCGAGTGGCTTGCGCGTAACCTCCATCCGGTGTCCTGTCCTTTCCCTTCTCCCACGCCGCCCGGCGCGCGGCCCCAAGACTACGACGCGTTCTCCCGCCTGACAAGGCCCTTGGAATCGCTCGTCCGGCGTAGTTTTTACACGAGTGTCATGTAAAACCTACACGACCTGACACTTTCGCCCGCGCGGTCGAACCCGTCACCCCCGCCTATTGTGGAAGAACAGACTCGGGCAACCATTCCGCGTCGTCGAAACATACCGCCCCTCTGGCACATCCGTTGCGTTCTGTCCCCCGCGAAAGGAGTGGGGCATGCGCATGACATCTCTCATGGGCTTCCTCGCCGATGACCTCGCGGTCGACCTGGGCACCGCCAACACCCTCGTGTACGTCCGGGGGCAAGGCATCGTCCTGAACGAGCCGTCGATCGTGGCCATGAAGGACGGCGCGGTGCTCGCGGCGGGGCACGAGGCCAAGGCCATGCTGGGCCGCGCGCCGGGCACGATCTCGGTCGTGCGCCCACTCCGGCACGGCGTCATCGCCGACTTCGACAGCACCGAGAAGATGCTCCACTACTTCATCGCCAAGACCCGACAGCGACGGAGCATCGTCCACCCGCGCGTGGTGGTCACCGTGCCCTCCGGCATCACCCAGGTCGAGAAGCGCGCGGTGCGTCAGTCGGCACGTCAGGCGGGCGCCCGCGAGGCCTTCCTCATCGAGGAGCCGATCGCGGCGGCGCTGGGCGCCGGGCTGCCGGTCGCCGAGCCGGGAGCCAACATGATCGTCGACATCGGCGGCGGCACCACCGAGGTCGCGGTGATGTCGCTGTCCGGCATCGTCTACTGCAAGTCGGTCCGGATCGCGGGCGACGAGATGAACGCTTCGGTCATCCAGCACATCCGCAAGAGCTACAGCCTGCTCGTGGGCGAGCGGCACGCCGAGGAGATCAAGCTCAAGCTCGGTTCGGCCTACCCGATCCCGGGTGAGCACCTCACGATGGAGGTCAAGGGGCGCGATCTGATCGTCGGGATCCCCAAGACCATCCTGGTCACCGGCGAGGAGATCCGCGAGGCGCTCCGCGAGCCGATCATGGCCATCGTGAGCGCGGTGCATACCTGCCTCGAGCAGATCCCGCCCGAGCTAGCGGCCGACATCGTGGACAAGGGCATCGTGGTGTCAGGCGGCGGCGCGCTGCTGCGCGGCCTCGGCCCCCTGCTCCACGACCAGACCGGCCTGCCGATCCGCGTGAGCGACGATCCGCTCACCTGCGTGGTGCGCGGGGCGGGAGCGCTGCTGGACGACGTCAAGCTGCTCTCTCGCGTCGCCCTGCCCTCCTAGCCTTCCTCCGGACCACCCGCCCCGAGCCCCGCCGCCTCGATGGCGGCGACTCGACGCCATCCCGACCGAGACCACGACGCGCTTCCCGGTGCAGAGGTGGAGCATCATCGAGGCGGCCGGCGTGGCCAGGCTGCGCCATCCCTCGGGCCCAACGCGGGCCGGAACGTGGCCATTCTCGCTCCGGTCGGGCGGCTCGCGGAACCCGAGGGCCTCGTCCGGGAGGCCCGTCGCCACTACCTGCGCCGCCTGGTGGCTCGGCGGCGGGACCTGGCGGCTCATCCGGGCCGCCGCCTCGTACCTCCCCGCGCCGGTCCGCGATGGGCTGGCCGCGATCCGCGCTAGCGCGGCGTGATAGCCATCTCGGACACGATGAGGCGGAAGTCAGGGCGGGGTCGGAAGGTGACGCGCTTCGAGGTGCCGTAGACGATGACTTCTTGGAATAGCTCGAGCCACGGTTTCTCGTCGTCGAAGAGCTGGGTCGCCTCGACGTAGAGCGCCTTCCGCTTCTTGGGATCGAGGGTGTAGCGCGCCTGCTCCATCACGTCGTGGAAGCGGTGGCCGGGCTGGCTTCCCGCCCAGTAGCGGCCGCCTAGCCCCGTCGGGTGCAGGATGCGCCAGAGGCTTCCGTCGGCGTCGAGCAGGGTCGACTGCACGTTGATCAGGAGCAAGCCCCCGGGCGGCAGCGCCCGCTCGTTGACCATGCGCTGCCGCGCTCCCATCTCCATCATGGCCACGCGGGCACGGATGCCCACCTTCGCCCACATGTCGGCGATCACCTCGAGCAGCTGCTTGTCGTTGACCATGGTGCCCATCCCCGCGTGGAGCGTCACGTCGATCCCGCCGGGGCTGCCCGCCTCGGCCAGGAGCGCCCGCGCCCGCGCGGGGTCGTAGGGATACGGCTTGAGCGCAGGGTTGTAGCCGAAGTCGGTGTCGGCGAGCCCGCCCACGAGCGGCCGGCCGAGTCCCGCGAAGAGGCTCCGGATGATCGCGGGCACGTCGAGCGCGTAGTGGAGCGCCTGGCGCACCCGCTTGTCGGAGAGCGGCGGCTGCGTCGAGTTGATGTTGAACTCGACGGTGCGGGTGGACGGGACGCTCACCACGCGGGTGTTCCGGCCCTCCGCGACCGACCTGATGCGGTCGGGCGGGACGCTGGTCACGATGTCCGCGTCGCCCTTCTCGAGCGCGACCAGGCGTGGAAAATCATCCGGGATCGCCTTCCACCGCACGCGGTCGACCGAGGGAGGGCGGCCCTCCCAGCCCCACCAGTCGCGGTTGGCCTCCATGACGAGCCGCTCGTCCTTCACCCACTCCACGAAGCGATACGCCCCGCTGCCGATCGGGCGACGCGCCAGTTCCTTCGCGCCCTCGTCGGTGGTGAGGCGGGCGGGCAGGATCTGCGAGCCCATCTGCGCCATGCGCACCGGCAGGAGCGGGTCCGGCTTCCGGGTCACGACCCGCACTAGCGTGGGGCTCGCCGCCTGCACCGACTCGATGGTGGTGAAGCCCGCCGTCACGACCGTCTTCCCCGGCACCAGGTTGCGCTCGATGGTGGCCCGCACGTCCTCCGCGGTGAGCGGAGAGCCGTCGTGGAACTTCACACCCGGTCGCAGGGTGAACTCCCAGGTAATGTCGTTGACCGCCTTCCAGGAGGTGGCCAGGCCCGGCTGCAGCTGCAGCCCGGCGTCCCACCGGGTGAGCGAGTCGTACAGGTTGTAGAAGTAGTTGACGGTGAGGACCTGGGTGCTGCGGCCCGGGTCCATCGTGGTCGCCTCGGCGGGCTGGACGATGGTGAGCTGAGTGGGCTGGGCGGCCACCGGCCTAGCGAGCAGGAGCAGCGACAGCACGGTCCAGGCGAAGAGCGTCATCGGTCTTCCCTCCCTTGGGCGGGCCGAAGATAGCGCAGGCTACCGCTTCCAGGCAACACGCGACCCTCGTCGACGTCATGCCGACGCTATAATGACCGCCACGCCGGCCGCGGGGCCGGCCGCCCGATCCCTCGTCACCCACTGGAGGCCGTATGAAGGGCGTGACCCTGCCGACCGAGACCGTCTTCGTGATGGAGAACTCGCCGATCAAGTTCGGGCTGGGCGCCATGGACGAGATCGGCTTCGACGCCACCCGCCTCGGCATCAAGAAGGCTCTGATCTTCACCGATCGCCACGTGGCGGAGCTGGGCCTGTCCGAGCGGGTGCGCGCGCTGCTCGAGGAGCAGGGCGTGAAGGCCGACGTGTGGGACGGAGTCGAGGTGGAGCCCACCGACCGGTCGATGGAGGAGGCGGGTGAGTACGCGCGCTCCAAGGAATTCGACGGCCTCATCGCGGTCGGCGGCGGGAGCACCATCGATACGTGCAAGGCGGCGAACCTCCTCACCTGCTACCCGGCTCCGCTGCTCGACTACATCAACAAGCCGGTGGGGCGGGGCGTGCCGGTACCCGGCCCGATGCGCCCCCTGATCGCGGTGCCGACCACCGCGGGAACCGGCAGCGAGACCACCGCGGTGGCGGTGACGCACGTCGTCGATCAGAACGTGAAGGCGGGAGTCTCCCATCGGCTCCTGCGGCCCGCGCTCGGAGTGGTCGATCCGCTCAACACCCTGAGCGCGCCGCCCGAGGTGACCGCGGCGGCGGGCGCCGACATCCTCACCCACGCCATCGAGTCCTACACCACCCGGCCCTACAACGCCCGCGCCAAGCATCACCCGCCGGATCGGCCCGCCTACATCGGGGCGAACCCGGCGAGCGACATCTGGTGCGAGAAGGCGATGGAGTACGCGGCGCGCTACCTCCGCCGCGCGGTGCTGAACGGCCTCGACATGGAGGCGCGCCTGCACCTGGCGCTGGCCGCCAACTACGCCGGGATCGGGTTCGGGAACGCGGGGGTGCACATCCCCCACGCGGTGGCGTATCCGATCGCGGGCCTCGTGCGCGACTACGTCCCGAGCGGCTACCGCACCCGCCACCCGATGGTGCCACACGGCATGTCGGTGATCCTCACCGCCCCCGCCGCGTTCCGCTTCACCTACGCGACGTCGCCGGAGCGCCACCTCCGCGCCGCCGAGCTGCTCGGGGTCCCGGTGACCGACCTGAGCGAGGCGGAGCGGCGCGAGGCGCTGCCGCGGGCGTTGCTCTCGATCATGCGTGATATCGGCATTCCCAACGGCCTCACCGCCATCGGCTACGCCGAGCGCGACGTGCCCGCTCTGATCGAGGGCACGCTGCGCCAGCCGCGCCTGCTGTCGGGGGCGCCGCGGCCGGTGGGTCAGCCGGAGCTCGAGCTGATCCTGCGCGACGCGATGCAGTACTGGGGCTAGAGCTAGAGCTGGCCGGAATCCCCCCACTCGGCGAGCAGCGTCCGGTAGGTGGGATCCTGGTAACGATCGAGACGGAACGCGGGCGCGTACCGGGGGAGCGGCCGCTCCGCGATGTAGTCGGCCAGGAGATCAGCGGCGCCGTTCGAGGACATCATCCCGTAGCCGGAGAGGCCTCCGAGAACGTACGCGCCCTCGACCGGGAGCGGTCCCGACAGCAGCCGGTTCTCCTCGGTCTTCGTGTAGTAGCCGCCGTCCACGAAGTGCTTCGGCAGACGCGGGACGTACGTTCTCAGGCCGGGGATCAAGCGGGTCATCCCGCGGATCACGATCTCCGCGTACGCGGGATCGAACTCCACCGGGAAGCGCGGCTCCATCGGCTCAACGTCGTAGGTCCACACCCCGAGCATCACCGGGCTGTCCCCGCCGCCCTCCGGCCGGCCGTGGACGCCCGCGGGCATCTCGTCCAGCAGGTGCCGGAGCCCCTCCGCCTGCCCGAGCTCCTCGCGCTCGTCGTCGGACCACGGCAGTCTCACCGGATCCGTCCAGATCATCATCGGCGCGTGGCGCGGCACCACGCCGTGCGTATCGTGGAAGGCAACCTTGGCGTGCCGCTCGCAGAACACCGGGATCTCGACGTCCAGGAGGCGCCCGACCGCCTTGACGTACGGTCCCGCCGCGTTCACGAAGCGTGGCGTGCCGATGGTGCGGCCGCCTCCTGCGCCGCTCATTCGCACGCCGGTGACGCGTCCCCCTGCCGTCTCCACCGCGTCCACTCGCCCCTCGGTCAGGCGCACGCCCGCTTCGCGCGCGCGCTCGAGCATGTACATACCGAGTTGCTGGCCGCTGAACCAGCCGCAGCGACGCGCGTGCAGCAGCGCGACCGTCTCCTCCGCGAGGTAGGGGAAGTGACGGCGGATCAGGCTCCGATCGGTGACGACGTCCGTCCCGGTGGGCTGCCCTTCGTAGCCGGTCGCCGGCGACGGCTGATAGTCTCCGCCCGCCGATCGGTGCAGGCGGAGCGGGCCGACGCCCCGCGCGGCGGCGTCCTCCGCGGCCTTCACGTAGTCCTCGATCTGCCCGGGCTGGGCGGTCGCGAAGAGGTAGCCGCGCCGATTCATGAGGAACACGTTGTCGCTCTCGCGCGCCAGCTCCTCCATGAGGTCGATGCTGCGGTTCATGAGGGCGGCCATGTCGTCGCCCGGACCCGGCCACCAGTTGCGGTAGGATTCCGCCGACTTGTCGCTCGTGAGCGAGAGCGGCGGGCGCTCGTCGACCAGCACCACCGAGCGGATGCCCCGCCGGACCGCCAGGTGATACGCCGCCGCCACGCCGGCGATACCGGCCCCGCAGATCACGACCTCCGCTGTCGGGACGCTCATCGGCGGAACGACTCTACACGCTTTGAGCGGGCAAGAAAACCGGCCGGCGCGTGGTGGACACTGTCAGCGTCACGACGGTATGGTGACGCTCCGATACTTCCCTCACCATAGTCTAAGTGGCTGCAAATCCTGCCTTCCGAGTCCAGGCACGTCGGTTGCTGCAAGCGCGCCCATGATGACACGACAGAGCGATCGCCGCCGGCATCCACGCTCGGACGTCTCCTGGCTCGTCGTGGTGGAGGCCGGGAAGCGTCGCTTCCTCCTCCAGACGGTCGACATCTCGGCCCGCGGCACGAAGGTGCGGCCGCGGGAGCGGCTGGACATCGGCACACCGGCCCAGCTCCGCTTCCGGCCCCCGGACGGGACGCCGTTCAACGTGCCGGCCCTGGTCTGGCGCACGGACTCCGACGGGCTGGCCTTCCTCTTCATGGGGGACATCCAGGATCGTCTCCGCCGCTACGGCCGCCTGCTCGCCAGCTGAGCCGGTGGGCGGCGGCTACTTCTTGAACCAGTCCCAGACCTTGTCCCACCAGCGGCCGATCTGCTCCGACACGCCCCCGTGCTCCTCGCACGGCGGCGGCTCCGTTCCGGTCAGGAAGACCTCGGTGGTCACGACCGGGCAGTAGGCCGTCGCCTTCCGCCCGTTGGTCGCGTCGATCTTCGCGTAGGTGATACCCGGCGGCTCCGGGAACGCGCCTCCCGGATAGATGTCGAGGGCCTGGCGCATGAACTCCGACCAGATCGGCAGCGCGCCCTCCGCCCCGGACAGTCCCGCCGGCGCTCCGTCGTCGAAGCCCACCCAGACTAGGGCCAGCAGGTTCGACGAGTAGCCTACGAACCAGGCGTCCCGCCCGTCGTTCGTGGTGCCGGTCTTGCCTGCCACCACGCCCGGCACGCCCAGCGCGCGCGCCGAGGCGCCGGTCCCCGAGTTGATCACGCCCTCGAGGAGCGAGGTGACGAGGAACGCCTCGGGCGCGCCGATCACCGGCCGCGGCTCCCGGCTCGCGCTCCAGATCGCGCGGCCCGAGTCGTCGGTGACGGTTTCGACCACGCCCCCGCTCGGCGCGATCCCGCCGTTCGCGATTGGCAGGTACGCGCGCGCGAGATCGAGCGGCGTGGTCTCGAACACACCGAGGGCCAACGCCGGCACCGGCTTGAGGTCGCCTTCCACCCCCAGGCTTCGCGCGGTTCCGACCACGGTGTTCAGGCCCACCGCCTGGGCGAGCCGCACGGTCGCGGTGTTGAGCGAGCCCTCGAGCGCCCGCCGCACCGTGACCTGTCCCTGATAGCGCTCGTCGTAGTTCTTCGGGCTCCACGGCTTGCCGTCCACCATGACCGTGATCGGCGCGTCCTCGATCAGCGACGCGGCGGTGAACCGCGGCCCGTCTGGACGCGGGGTCAGCGCAGCGAGGAACACGAACGGCTTGAAGGCCGAGCCCGGCTGGCGACGCGCGAGGACCGCGCGGTTGAACTGGCTGAGCCGGTAGTCGCGGCCGCCCACGAGCGCGCGCACCTGGCCGGTGGAGGTATCCAGCACGATGAGAGCGGCCTGCAATCGCTCCTCTGGGCTCGGGCGGCGCAGGCGCGGCCGCCCTGTCTCGAGCCGATCGATTCCCTTGACCACCGCGGCCTCGGCGAGGCGCTGCAGCACCGGATCCAGCGTGGTGTACACCCTCACCCCGTGCTGGTCGGCCAGGTCCATCTCGGTGGAGCGCTCGAGGTCCGCGCGGACGTAGTCGACGAAGTAGGGCGCCACCAGCCCGTTGCCGGGCGTGATGCGGGCCTTCACCGGCTCGCGGCGCGCACGCCGATAGTCCGCCTCCGAGATCTTGCCCAGATCTCGCAGGCGCGTCAGCACCACGTCGCGCCGCTCCCGGGCCCGGTCGGGATTGGCGACCGGCGAGTAGTTGTTGGGGCCCCGGATCATCCCGGCCAGGAGCGCCGCCTCCGGGAGGGTCAGCTGGTGAACCTCCTTGCCGAAGTAGGCGCGGGAGGCGGCGCCGACCCCGCGCACCGCCGAGCCGCCCGCCTGTCCCAGGTAGATCTCGTTCAGGTACGCCTCGAGGATCTGGTCCTTCGAGTACCGCCACTCGAGCGCGGTGGAGAGCAGGGCCTCGTTGAGCTTGCGCGAGTACGTCCGCTCGGGGGTGAGGAGCCGGCTCTTCACCAGCTGCTGGGTGATCGTGCTGCCGCCCTCGACGACCCGTCCCTTGCGGACGTTGGCCCAGAGCGCCCGGAGCACGCCGCGCGGGTCGAGCCCGCCGTGCTCGTAGAAGCGCTCGTCCTCGATGGCCAGGATGGAGGTGCGCAGCACCGGAGGCACGTCGGGCAGGCGCACCGGGCGAATGCTCTCTCCCATGCCGGCGCCCGCGCTCGCGAGGAGCTCGGGCGGGAGGGCCACGCTCTGGACCTCGGCCCCGTTCTGCCGTAACCCGGTGATGCGCCCGCCCGACACGGCGAGACTCACCCGCCCCGCGCCGCCGGCCCCGGAGCCCACGTATATGTCCCAGGCGCTGTCCGATCGGGAGAACTGTCCCGGCCCCGCGGTGGTCCGGGTCTCGCGATAACCGAGCCGGCCGAGTATGCCGGCCAGGTCGAGGGCACCGATTGAGACGCCCGATCGCAGCACCGGGGGGGCCGCGTAGAGAAGTGTCGAGCGGCGCGCCTCGACGCGCTCGAACTTGGAGAGGGCGCGCAGCGAGTAGATGGCGAGCCCGCCGCCCACCACGATCAGGATCACGAGCAGCGCGGCCGCGAACAGCGTGAGGCGACGCAGGACCCGGAAGCGGCCCTCCCACAACGCGACCATCACGCGTCCGCGCGCACGCTCTGGGAGGGAGGTGAGAGGCTCAGGAGCCGGCGCCCCTCCGCAGGGTGACCATCACCAGCCGGGCCACCTCCGGATCATCCGACAGCTCGACCACCACGAAGTCGCCGATGCGGACGTCTCCGAGCGTGATCGTGCTGTCCCGGAACGCGTCCTTCAGATCGCGCCCCGTCTGGTTCCGTTGCGACCAGACGACGAGCGCGTCGCGCGGCACCTGGAACCGGAGGGCGCGGCGCTCGCCGCCGACTCCGAACTCATCGACGGTGAGCGTGCGCGCCTGTGGATCCACCGCCAGCACCGTCCCCGCGTGTCGCTCCCCCGCGGACGCCGGGGCCGGCGTCCCGGTCAGAGCGATCAGGCTCATCACCAGCGCGGCCAGGGCGCTCCCGGACTTTGCAAATGCCCGCACCGGGGCAAGCGCGCGCACCGGGCGCATCACGACCGGGGTGAGGGGGGAGCCCCCACCTCGGCCGCCTTCATCTTCCGGACCAGCTCGGCGTACGAGGAAGTCTGGATGATCTTGTCGAACTGGGTCCGGTAGTTGTTGATCAAGCTCACGCCCTCGACGGACACATCGTACACGAGCCATCGGTCGCCCCGTTGCTGCATGCGGTAGTCGATCGGCACCTCGGTTCCCTGCTTGGTGACGAAGCGGGTGCGCACCGTCGCGAGGCCGCCGTCGACGGCTTCGCCCGCGTAGGCGATGCGCTCACCGCTGTAGCGCTCGATCTTCGAGACGTAGGCGCGCTCGATCAGATCGGTGAAGAGCCCGGTGAACTCCTCGCGATCCTTCTCGGAGAGATTCTGCCAGTGGCGTCCGAGCGCCCGCTTCGCGGTCTCGGTGAAGTCGAAGATGCCCTCCGCCTCCTTGCGGATGGCGGCCCGACGGTCCTTCGCGCGAGCCTCCGGCTTGAGCGTGGGATCCTCGAGGACCTTGAGGATCTGCTCTACCGAGGCCTTGAGCTGATCGGTCGGCGCCCCGGCGGCCGCGGACGCCGGGGCGGAGACCACGAGTCCCGCGACCGCCACCAGCACGATGCGCGCGACGCGACCGAGGCGCATCCTCAGGCGGCCACCTTGATCCGGTCCTCGATCCGGAAGTCGGACCGGCTCCGCGAGATCTCCCGCGTGGCGATGTCCACGGCGGCGCGCCGAAATTCCTGACGGGGCACCGCGCCGGTGATCTCCACCACCAGCGGTGTGCCCTTCCAGAGGGGCAGATGGGCGGTCGGAGTGAGCGGCAGGCCCGACAGCGCGGCGTCCATCAGGAGCGCGTCGGAGACTCTCGCCTGGGCCGCCACCGCTTCCTCCTCGCGCTTGCGCTTGAGATCGTAGAGCTTCACCGCGATCCCCAGCAGTACGACCAGGGACAGCATCGCTGCGACGACGATGATTTCCATGGTGGTCTCCTCCCTTGGCCCCGGAAACTGCATCGGGCATGCCACGGATCACGACCAACCCTCGGCTCCCAAGTTACCATCCCGTAAGCCGTCGGCCACCACAACTGGACGTGCCCTCCCGACCGAGTAGGAACTTCCAGTCCGACCGTGTAAAGCTTTCTCGGGCACGCGCCGCGTCAACGCGCCCCCTGCGGTAGCGGATCCCAGGTCCACTCCTCCGCGAGCACCGCGCGCGCCACGTCGCCGAGACGCTGCCGGGAATCCATTGCCTGCTTTCGCAGCCACCGGAACGCCTCGGCCTCGCTCAGGTGGCGGTCGGTCATCAGCTTACCCTTCGCCTGGTCCACGAGCGGCCGCTCGGCCCTCGCCTGCTGCATCCGTCGGATGTCGCGGAAGCGCGCGAGCGCCAGATCGAGCGTCGGCGCCACCTCCGCCGCGCGAAGCGGCTTGAGCATGAAGCCCAACACCCCGGCGCGATTGGCCTGCTTCACCACCGCGGATCCCGTGTCGCGCGTGAAGAGCACCGCGGGACAGTCGCAGGCCGCGGTGATTCTCGGCATGAGCGCCGGCTCGCGTCGCCCGGAGAGGCTGGGCGCGATGATCAGCACGTCCGGTCGCGTTTGCTGCATCAGGGCCACCGCGTCCAGCCGCAGCGGCGCCTCCAGCGCCACGATTCCACCCGCATCCTCGACGGCGGCCCGCAGCGACGCGCGCGACGCGGTGTCCCCGTCGAGTACGGCCACTCGCCATCGCGGCGACCCACTCCTCCACACCCTGCCGATCACTTGCATGCGCACCTCCTGAGGCGTCGCCCTGTCGCAACCCGCGTGCCAACGGATTGCGCTCTCCGTCGAGCGCCGACCGAGGCGGGCGTGAAGAAAATTCCGGCCCGGCGGAGAAGTTCTTCCCCTCCTCTGAGCGCACGGGTGAGCACGTGGGACCGATCGGCCTCGGCGACCGACCAACATCCCCGTCGAAGCCGCCACTCGCTGCGACAGCTCAGATGGCACATGGCTTGCTGCTCTCGTTGCCATGCTCAGGCTCAAGGGAGAACGCGACGACGACGCCCTGCGTGAGGACGAGGTCCGACCCCGGCTGGTTGACACCGAGGAGACGGACGAGCTCACCGGCAAGGACATCTTCCCGGTCGACGAGTCGGACGAGCAGGGATACCTGGAGTACGACTCCGGTCGACCCGGGCGAAGCCTCCCGTTCCGAGGATTCGCCATCGCCGCGGCGGCCTTTGCTCCCACATTCCTGCTGATCTTCTTCGGCCTGCCATACCTCTTGGGCTCCGCGGGACCGACCCGGACGCCGAGTGCGCCCGTCGCCTCCCCCGCCCCGGAGTCGATGGCTTTCCCGCCGTTGTCCGAGTCAGCCCGCGGTGATGCGCGGAGCGGCCTGGGTGATGCACGGGGCGGCTTGGGTGACGCGCGGAGCGGCCTGGGTGGCCGCATGTCAACCGATCCGTTCCGGACGACCCCCCCGGTCCCCGACGAGCCCAGGGTCGAGGAGCGGCCGACCGCAGTGGCGCCCGAGCCGATCCCCTCGCTGCCACCGGCGCGGACGACGCCGACCGCGCCGGCCGTCGCGCCCGAGCCCCGCGTCCCGGAGGCCCGTACCGCCTCCGTATCGCCCCCGGCCGCCGAGCCTCGCGCGGCGGTGGAGCCGCGCCGCGCCCCTCGGGAGCCGCGCGAGTGGACCCCGGCCGCCGCCTTCACGGATCGCGCGGCCGCGAGCCGCCTCGCGAGCAGCATCGAGAAGCAGGGCTATCCCGTCGAGATCCGACAGGACGCCTCGTCGTCGCGGCCGTGGGTGGTGTGGATCGGCGCCCAGCCTAGCGGCGGCTCTCGCCGCCGCTAGGCGGCGCGGTCTAGGCTCGCTTCTCCGGCTCGCGATCCAGCTGCAGCTCCCGCCAGCGGCGGGCCTTGTTGTGGAGCGTCTTCGGGGTGGTACCGAGGATCTCGGCGGCGCGGGTCTTGTTGTTGTTCACCGACTGCAGCGTCCTCAGGATGAGCGCCCGCTCGCCGTCGTCCAGCGTGGTTCCCAGCGGCAGCACCACCACGTTCGCCCGCTCCGCCGGCGGAGCGCCGAGCGGCGACAGCGGCAGGCACTCGGGCGTGATGAGCCCGTCCTCGCACGAGACCACCGCCCGCTCGATCACGTTCCGGAGCTCGCGCACGTTACCCGGCCAGGTGTGGTCGTTCAGGAGCTTGAGCGACGCCCCGTCCACGCCCCGCACCTGCCGCCCGTACTTCTCGTTGAACTCGGCGATGAACGCATCCGCGAGGAGCGCGATGTCCTCCGGCCGCCGCCTCAGCGGGGGCAGCGGGATCGTCAGCACGTTGACCCGGTAGTAGAGATCCTCGCGGAGCGTGCCCTCCTGCACCGCCTTCACCACGTCCTTGTTGGTGGCCGCCACCACGCGCACGTCGACGCCGATCTCGTCGTGGCCGCCCACGCGCCGCACCTGGCTGTCCTGGAGGACGCGAAGGTATTTCGCCTGCAGGTTCGGGCTCATCTCCGCGATCTCGTCCAGGAAGATCGTGCCGCCATCGGCCAGCTCGAAGTAGCCGGGCCGGCGGGCCATCGCTCCGGTGAACGCGCCCTTCTCGTGGCCGAACAGCTCGCTCTCGAGCAGGGTCTCCGGAATGGCCGAGCAGTTCACCGCCACGAACGGCCCCTTCGCCCGCTGCGACATCTGGTGGATGGTGCGGGCCGCCAGTTCCTTGCCGGCACCGGTCTCCCCGAGGATCAGCACAGGGGCGGGGCTGGGTGCGGCCATCTCGATGAGCCGGTAAACCTCCTGCATCGCGGGGCTCACCCCGAGGAGCGGCCCAAGCCCGCGGCTCTCCTTGAGCTGCCGGCGTAGCACCGTGACCTCCTTGTTCACCTGGACCTTCTCGACCGCCTTCTCGACCAGCACCCGCAGCCGGCGGGGGTCGACCGGCTTGGTCATGTAGTCGTAGGCGCCCTCCCGCATGGCGGAGACCGCGGTCTCGATCGAGCCGTGAGCGGTCAGCAGGATCACCGCCGCCTCGGGCACCGCCGCCGCGAGGGGTTTCAGGAGCCCGATGCCGTCGATGACCGGCATGATCATGTCCGCGATCACGACCGAGGGGCGGAACGCCGGCGCCCGCTCAAGCGCATCCTTGCCGTCCACGGCTTCCTGCACCTCGTAGCCCCACATGGTCAGGAGCGCGGCCAGCCCGCTGCGGCCCGACTCGTCGTCGTCAGCAATCAGAATGCGATGCTTCATTGGTCGTCCCCTCTCGGGTGATTGGTGTCGGTCGATGGAGTCATTTGGTTCCGGCTGCGCGACCCGGCTGCAATGGATGTGCCTCGGAGATTCTTTGCGGAAAAAGATACCGGGCACATGACGATAATTCTAATTCATATCGATACTTGTGATCAGCGGCTCCGACTCGACTTTACTGCTGTCATCGGCACCGGCCCTTCGGCAGAGGGAATATTTTACCGTGTAACTACCGCCCTCCGATGGGGGAATCCCCCCACTCCAGATCGATCCGGGCGAGGCCGCTCGAGAGGTCGGTCTTCCGCTGGAGCGCGGCCGGAGCCTCCACCAGGGTGACTTCGAGGGTCGGCTCCACGCTGCCGCCGAGCAGCTGGCCGCCCAGGGCCCCTCCGTCCGCTCGGGCCACCACGACTTGGGCATGCACCCGCGGCTCCCCGCGGTCCAGCGCGATGTTGCCGATCAGCGAGACCACCTCGACCTGCTCGCGGATCACGCGGCGGCGGTAGTCGCGCCGGGCGTGGTCGAAGAAGCCCAGGGTCACCGCCGCGAACGCGCCGACGCCGGTCAGGGAGGCGGCCCGGAGATCGTGGCGCTTGGCCGCGTCGGACAGGGCCTCCACCGGGTCGTCTCCCCGGTCACACACCAGCACGAAGGTGCGGCGCCCGCCCGCATCGTCCAGCTGGCGCATCTTCACGGTGCGCCTCCCATCAGGCCCGCTCGGCCACCGCTTCCTTGTCCCGCTTCCGGAGACCCACCAGGCAGGTCACCAGGACGCCGGTCATCGCGGTGAGCAAGCCCAGCTCGATCGTGGCGTAGCGGAACGCGGACTCGCCCTGGTCGGTGAGCGTGCCGAACTCCGCGGTGATCACCAGGATGCGCCGCACCCCCGCGATCAGGGCCACCAGGACGAACGGCTCGGGCACCAGCACGTGCTCCCGGAACGAGACCTGCACGGTATAGAGGATCTCGATGATCATCAGGATCAGGAGCAGCTGGTCGAGGACCGCGACCACGCTCGGCCCGAGCGCGCCGCCCAGGAGGCTCCGCACGAAATGGATGACCGCGTTCACGAGCAGCGCCACGCCCCCCGCCGCGAACACGACGCCCAGCCCCACGTAGAGCACGTCCTCGACCTTGGTGAACCCCTGCGCGATGCGCTCCCGGGCGGAGACGCTCTGACTGGCGCGGCTCACGGCGCGACGACCCGGGGCGGCCGCGGCCACCGGCTCACAGGCGCCCGGTGAGCACGAGGGCCAGCAGGATGAGCCCCGCCGTCAGCGCGCTGCTCGGGTAGTATCCCCGGTCCCGGCTGTGCGGCCAGGCGGGCACCGCGCCGAGCGTCAGCACGAGCAGGATCACGATCAGCACGAGCGGCATGTCCGGGTTTTGCCTCCGGCCCGCTACACGGCAATCGCTGTGCCAGCGAACGGAGGACCAGCCCGGCGTGGCTAAGCGCTCGAAAACGGACGCACCCGGGCGCGCCGGCCACGGACGCGTTCGTCGCGACGCAAGCTGGACGCCGGTAAACGTTACCGGTGAAGCCCGGTAACGCCGACCCGCCCGTCGCGCCTTTCTGGCGCGTGGCCCGCGTGGTACCGTGTGAGCGAGCCGTTGGCGTCGACCTTGCTCTCCTGGAGGCGCGGATCATGACCGATATGTGGGGCGATCTCGTGTGGGCCGCTCTCGCCGATCTCAAGACGAGGCTGATGCTCGTGCTGCCGGGAATCCTGGCGATGCTGACGCTCGCCGCGGTCGGGCTGGCCGGTGCGTGGGTCAGCGCCCGCGTCGCCCGCCGGCTCGCGCAGGCGGTAGCATTCGATCGACGCGCGGAGGCGTGGGGCATCGTGGCCGCGCTGAACCGCGCGGGCGTGCGCAAACCGCCCTCGCAGGTGCTGGGACTGGTCGTCTTCTGGAGCGTCCTCGTGCTCTTCTTGCCGGTGGCCATCGACGCGCTCGCCATCCCCGGCACCGGGCGTCTCACCGAGTTCGTCTTCTCGTGGGTCCCGCGCGTCATGGGCGCCGCGCTCATCCTGCTCGTGGGCTGGCTCGTGGCGAACTTCCTCGGCGAGGGCGTCCTCATCGCGGCGGTCAACGCCCGCCTCCCCGAGGCGCGGCTCCTGGCCCGGGCCATCCGGTGGGGCGTGCTCCTCTTCGCGAGCGCCACCGCCATCACCCACCTGGGCATCGGCAAGGAGATGGTGCTGGTCGCGTTCGGGATCACCTTCGGCGGGCTGATCTTCGCCCTCGCGCTGGCCTTCGGGCTCGGCGGGCGCGGGCTGGCCCGCCAGATCCTCGAGCGCCACCTCCGCAGTCGTGAGCCGCATCCGCGCGAGACCCTGACCCACCTCTAGGCCGCATGATCGACGCCGGCGTGCTCTTCCAGCAGGCGGCGGCGGCGCTGCGTCACGAGCGCCGCGCGAGCTACCGCCTGCAGCTCGGGAGCGCACTCGGCTTCGACGAGGTCGCGGCCCTCGGTCCGTACCTGGAGGCGCTCGGGGTCGGCGAGGTCTATCTCTCCCCCTGCTTCCGCTGCGGCCCCGGCAGCTCCCACGGCTACGACGTCACCGACCACAACGCGTTCAACCCGGAGCTGGGCAGCGCGGCCACCTTCGACCGGATGGCGGCCGGGCTGGCCGCGCGCGGGCTCGGCCTCATCCTGGACGTGGTGCCGAACCACATGGGGATCGCGGGCGACGCCAACCCCTGGTGGCTCGACGTGCTCGAGAACGGCCCGGCCTCGCCGCGGGCCGAGTTCTTCGACATCGACTGGGCGCCGGCCAAGGCCGAGCTGCGCAATCGCGTGCTCCTGCCCATCCTCCCCGACCAGTACGGCCGGGTACTCGAGTCGCAGCAGCTCGCGCTCGAGTTCGTGGACGGCGCCTTCCACCTGCGATACGCCGGCGCGCGCCTGCCCATCACCCCCCGGACCTATCCGCAGATCCTGACCGACGGGCTCGAGCCGGTCGCGCAACGCCTGGGCCCGGAGGACGCCGGACTCCAGGAGCTGCGCAGCATCCTGACCGCGATCGAGCATCTCCCCGGGCGCACCGAGACCGATCCCCGCCGGGTCGAGGAGCGGCTGCGCGAGAAGGAGATCGTCAAGCGGCGTCTCATGGCCCTCGCCAAGGAGTCCGCCGACATCCGCGAGCACATCGAGGAGACGGTGCGGCGCTTCAACGGGGTGCCGGGCGAGCCCGCTTCCTTCGACGCCCTCGACCGCATCCTCTCCGCGCAGACCTATCGCCTGGCCGACTGGCGGGTGGCCGGCGACGAGGTGAACTACCGCCGGTTCTTCGACGTGAGCCACCTGGCCGCGATCCGCATGGAGCGGCGCAACGTGTTCGACGCGACCCACCAGATGATCCTGCGTCTGGTCGGCGAGGGCAAGATCACCGGGCTGCGCATCGATCACCCGGATGGCCTCTACGCGCCCGGCGAGTACTTTCGGCGGCTGCAGGAGTGCGCCCTGATCGCGACCGCGCGGCGGCTGGTGCCCGAGCTCGGCGCCCCCGAGGCGGACGCGCTCGCCGCCCTCTACCGGACCCGCGCCGCGGACCAGGCCGCCACGCTCGAGGCGCGGCCGCTCTGGATCGCGGCCGAGAAGATCCTGGGTCCGGACGAGCCCCTGCCCGAGTGGTGGGCGGTGGCCGGCACGACCGGCTACGACTTCCTCGCCGCGGTGAACGGCCTCTTCGTGGACCGGGGCACCTCCCGGCAGATGACCGCGCTCTACTCGCGGGTGGCGGGCGACGGTGCCCGCATGGCCGATCTCACCTACGGAGCGAAGCGGCTCATCATGCAGGTCTCGATGGCGAGCGAGATCAATCAGCTCGGCTATACCCTCGACCGCATGTCCGAGCGCGACCGCCTCGCCCGCGACTTCACCCTCCCGAGCCTCGGCCGCGCGATCCGCGAGGTGGTGGCCGCCTTCGCGGTCTACCGCACCTACGTGGGCGACGACGGGAGCGACACCCCGGGCCCGCGCGACCGCGGCTACATCGAATCTGCGGTCGCGGAGGCCAAGCGCCGCAACCCGACCGTGAACGTCTCGATCTTCGACTTCGTCCGCGACGTGCTCCTGCTGCGCCACCCGGACCGCAGCGGCCCCGAGGAGCGCGCCGCCCGGCGCCACTTCGCGATGCGCTTCCAGCAGACCACCGGGCCGGTCACCGCCAAGGGGGTGGAGGACACCGCCTTCTACCTCTACAACCGCCTGGTGTCGCTCAACGAGGTGGGCGGCGACCCCGCGCGCTATGGGGAACCGGTCCCCGTCTTCCACGCGCGCAACGAGCGGCGGCTCGAGCGGTGGCCGGAGTCGATGCTGGCCACGTCCACCCACGACACCAAGCGCGGCGAGGACGTGCGCGCGCGCATCAACGTGCTCTCCGAGGTGCCGACCGAGTGGGCCGCCGAGGTCCGCCGCTGGCGCGGGATCGCCCGGCGCTTCAAGCGGCAGATCGACGGCCACGCCGCGCCCGACAGCAACGACGAGTACCTGCTGTACCAGACCCTGGTGGGCGCGTGGCCCGCGCGGGACGAGGACGAGCCGCTCGAGACGGTCACGTCCCGGCTCGTCGCCTACATGGAGAAGGCCACCAAGGAGGCCAAGCGGCGCACGAGCTGGGTGAACCCGAGCCAGCCGTACGACCGGGCGGTGGGGGACTTCATCCGGGGCCTGCTGGCCCCGGACGGCCCCTTTCTGCCCGCGTTCCGGCCCTTCCAGCGGCTGGTGGCGGCCCACGGGGCGATCAACTCGCTGGCCCAGACGCTGCTGAAGCTCACCGTCCCCGGCGTCCCCGACTTCTACCAGGGCACCGAGCTATGGGACCTCGCGCTGGTCGATCCCGACAACCGCCGGCCGGTCGACTTCGCGCGACGCCAGGCGCTGCTGGAGGCCCTGCGCGCCCGCATCGCGGCCGACGCGGCCGCGGGAACCGACGCCACCTCGCTCTGCGCCGAGCTGCTCGCCCACTGGCCGGACGGTCGCGTGAAGCTGTATCTCACCCATCGCGCGCTGACCCTCCGGCGGGAGCGCGCGCCGCTCTTCGCGGTGGGCGGCTATCGCGCTCTCGGAGCGGACGGCCCGGGCGCCGACCACCTGCTGGCGCTCGCGCGCGCCGACGGGACGGACGCGGTGGTCGCGGTGGTGCCGCGCCTCACCGTGCGGCAGGGCGGCCTCACCGGCCGCATCCTGCTCGGCGCGCCCGCCTGGGAGCACACCGCGGTGGTGCTCGCCGAGAATCTCGCGGGCGTCTACCGCGACCGCTTCACCGGCCTCACGGTGACGAGCGAGCGGCGCGACGGGCTCGTGGTGCTGCCTGCGGGGACCCTCTTCGCCCACTTCCCGGTCGCGCTCCTGGAGCGCGTGGCTCCATCCGCGGCCCGATGAGCGTCCCGCCCACGGTCCGCCGCGCGCACCGGATGCCCTTCGGAGCTTCCCCGCTCGATGACGGCAGCACCCGCTTCCGTCTCTGGTCGCCGGGCGCGGCCCGGGTCGAGCTCTGGCTCGAGGAGGCGAAGCGGGCGATACCCATGCCGCGCGACGTGGGCGGCTGGGCCGAGTACGTGAGCCGCGAGGCGCCCGCCGGCACCCGGTATCGCTACCGTATCGACGGGGAGATGCTGGTGCCGGACCCGGCCGCCCGCTATCAGCCCGGGGACGTGCACGGGGCAAGCGAGGTCGTCGATCCGCTCGCCTACGCGTGGCGCGACAGCGCGTGGGCCGGCATGCCCCCCGAGCGCCTGGTCTTCTACGAGCTGCACGTGGGCACGTTCACGCCCGAGGGGACGTACGCCGCGGCCGCGGGCAAGCTCGACCACCTCGCCGCCCTCGGGGTCACCGCGGTCGAGCTGATGCCGCTCGCTGACTTCCCGGGTCGCTGGGGCTGGGGCTACGACGGGGTCCTGCTCTTCGCTCCCGAGTCCAGCTACGGCCGGCCCGAGGATCTGAAGGCCCTCGTGGACGCCTGCCACGCGCGCGGGCTCGCG
>Ga0070699_100001503_pt1 | contig 21326 bp, 16 predicted proteins | sample KBSK1503metaG_FD_65473 | JGI IMG/M metagenome (GOLD analysis project Ga0070699, IMG submission 65473) | Corn, switchgrass and miscanthus rhizosphere microbial communities from Kellogg Biological Station, Michigan, USA - KBS K1-50-3 metaG | ecosystem: Host-associated > Plants > Roots >...
CCGCGATCTTCGTCGGCATGGCGCTGGGCATGGTCGTCGGCACGAAGGTGCTCGGCAGCTTCAGCCGCCGGCGGCTGTTCGGCATCACGATCGCGGCCGGGGCGGTGCCGCTCGCGCTCATCGGGCTGATCCCGAACCTGGGCGCCGTCGTCCTGTTCGTGGTGCTGCTCGGCGCGCTGTCCGGGGTCGCGTACTCCACCGGCTTCACCATCGTCGGCCTGGAGGTGGACGATGCCACCCGCGGCCGGGTCTTCGCCTTCTTCCAGTCCTCCATCCAGGTCATCCTGCTCTTCGTCATCGCCGCCGTCCCGTTCCTGTCGGCCCTGTTCACCAGGCTGATCGTCAGCCTGAACGGCACCGGGGACGTGAAGATCGGCACGGTCACCTACGTCTCGGCCGGGCAGAACGCGGTGATCCTGCTGGCCGCCCTGGTGGCGTTCCTGCTCGGGATCCGGGCCTACCGGCAGATGGACGACCGCAAGGGCGTGCCGCTGCGCGAGGACCTGATGGCGGCGATCCGCAACGAGCCGCCCCCGCCGGTCGGCGAGCCCGTGCACCTGAACGGGAACGCCCCGGCCCCGTCGCCGGGGCTGCTGATCGCGTTCGAGGGCGGCGAGGGCTCGGGCAAGACCACGCAGGCCCGGCTGATCGCGATCTGGCTGCGCGAGCTCGGCTACGACGTGGAGAAGACGCACGAACCCGGCGCGACCAAGATCGGCATGCGGCTGCGCGCGCTGCTCCTGGACACCTCGCACACCGGCATGTCGCCGCGCGCCGAGGCGCTGATGTACGCGGCCGACCGGGCCGAGCACGTCGCCTCGGTCATCGCGCCCGCGCTGGCCCGGGGCGCGGTCGTCATCACCGACCGGTACGTCGACTCCTCCCTCGCCTATCAGGGCGCGGGCCGGAACCTGCCGGTCGACGAGATCGCCAGGTTCAACTGGTGGGCGACCGGCGGGCGCACCCCGGACCTTACTATCTTGCTTGACATGGACCCGATGGCCGGGCTGAGCCGCCGGGCCCGTTCGGCCGACCGGCTCGAGGCCGAACCCGCCGATTTCCACCTCAGGGTCCGGGCAGGCTTCCAGGCCCTGGCCCGCGCCGAACCCGCCCGCTACCTGGTGCTCGACGCCGACCGGCCGCCCGCCGAGATCACCCGCGAGATCCAGGAGCGGATCCGCGAGCTGCTCCCCGATCCGGTGCCCTCGGTCGCCGAGGCGAACACCGGAGACTTCCCCGTCATCAGGGCAGAGGTCCTGACCTCCACCCCCCAGCCCGGTCACCGCCGTCCCAGCGGAGCCCCGTGACCGGCGTCTTCGGTGACCTGCCCGGCCAGGACGCGGTGGTCGCGCAGCTGGAGAAGGCCGCCGTGGCGGCCTCGGCCCTGCTGGCCGGCCACAAGCCCGGCGGGGGGGCTCGGGGGGGACGTCCCCCCCGAACAGGACAGCAGGGCGCGATGACGCACGCCTGGCTGTTCACCGGGCCGCCAGGCTCCGGCCGGTCGGTGGCCGCCCGGGCCTTCGCCGCTGCGCTGCTGTGCGACGACGGCGGCTGCGGTGAGTGCGCATGCTGCCGCCAGGTGTTCGCCGGCACCCACGCCGACCTGCTCCTGGTCCGGCCCGAGGGGCTGTCCTACGGAGTGAAGCAGACCCGCGACCTGGTGCTGCGCGCGGCGGGCAAACCGACCGGCGGGCGCTGGCACATCGTCCTGTTCGAGGACGCCGACCGGTGCACGGAGCAGGCCGCCAACGCCCTGCTCAAGGCGATCGAGGAGCCCGCCCCCCGGACCGTCTGGCTGCTCTGCGCGCCCTCGGCCGAGGACCTGGTGCCCACGATCAGGTCGCGCTGCCGGGTGGTCACGCTGGTGGTGCCGTCGTCCGCCGCGGTCGCCAGGGTACTGACCGAACGGGACGGCATCGAGCCCGCGCGAGCGCTGGCCGCGGCCCGTGCGGCGCAGGGACACGTGGGCCGCGCCCGGCGTCTGGCCACCGATGCCTCGGCCGCCAAGCGCCGCGCCGACGTGTTGCGCGTCCCCTCCCTGGCGACCTCACTGGGTCCCGCGCTGTCCGCGGCCGCGACCCTGGTGCGCACCGCCGAGGAGGAGGCCAAGGCGGTCACCGAGGAACTCGACGAGCCGGAGCGCGCGGCGCTGCGCCGCGCGTTCGGCGAGGGATCTTCGGGCAAGGGGGTGGCCAAGGCGATGCGCGGCATGGCCGGCGCCATGAAGGACCTGGAGGACCGGCAGAAGTCCCGCGCCACCCGGGTCAAGCGCGACACCCTGGACCAGGCCCTGCTCGAGCTGGCCCTGTTCTACCGCGACATCCTCATGGTGCAGTGCGGCGCCCAGGTGGAACTGGCCAACGACCCCGCCGACCTGGACAAGGTCGCCTCCTCCTCCACCCCGGAGGCCACCCTCCGCCGCATCCAGGCCATCATGCACTGCCGCGAGCTCCTCACCCTCAACGTGGCCCCGCTGCTCGCCGTAGAGGAAATGGCCCTCTCCCTCTCCGAAGGCTGACCCCCTGGGTCGACGGATGGGCCGGTAACGGACCGCAGGCGCGGGACAACGTAGTCTGGCTCTGTGGGCATGATGATGGCGGTCAGCTTCGAGCGGTACGGCCGGCTCTACTACCTCGACCCCGGGGACTTCTCGCCGGCCATCGGCGACAAGGTGCTGGTGCCCACCGATTCGGGACCCGAGGTGGCCGAGTGCGTGTGGGCCCCGCAGTGGGTGTCGGACGAGATCGACGGGCTGCCGGTCTGCGAGGGCCTGGCCAGCGACGACGACCTAGCCCGGGACGAGGAGAACCGCAGGCGGCGGGCCGGGGGCCGGCTGGCCGCGCGTCGGCTGATCCGCGAGCACGGGCTGCCGATGAAGGTCACCGCGGTGGACTTCATCGGCTCGGACAACGTGTTCGTGGTGTACTTCAGCGCGCCGCACCGGGTGGACTTCCGCGCGCTGGTCCGCGACCTGGGCGGCCGGCTCAAGGCACGGGTCGAGCTGCGCCAGATCGGCCCCAGGGACGAGGCGCGGCTGCAGGGCGGGATCGGCCCGTGCGGCCGGGACCTGTGCTGCGCGACGTTCCTGAAGGACTTCGAGCCGGTCTCGGTGCGGATGGCCAAGGACCAGGAACTGCCGGTGAACCCGCTGCGGATCGCCGGCGCGTGCGGGCGGCTGATGTGCTGCCTGAAGTACGAGCACCCGCTCTACCAGGAGTTCCGTAAGGACGCCCCGCCGGTGGGCAGTGCGGTCACCACGCCGGCCGGGGACGGCACGGTGATCGGCCACAACGTCCCCTCCGACACCGTGGTGGTCAAGCTGGCCGCGGACGGCCGGGCCGCGGCCTGCCCCAAGGCCAGCGTCTGCGGATCCCGGAAGGCGTACGAGTCCATGCACGGGAAGGCGGCGCGGGGGGACGGGTGACCCCCGGGCACCGCCGCTGGCTGGCCGCCGCGGTGATCCTGCTGGCCGGCTGTTCCAGCAGCTCATTGGTACCGAACGGGTCGCCTTCCACGCTCACCGCGTACTACGCGCAGCCCCTGGACTGGAAGCCGTGCGACAACGGCTTCGAGTGCGCCCGCCTGCTGGTTCCCGTTGACTACGCCCACCCCGGCGGGAAGCGCTTCTCGCTCCCGGTTATCAGGCTCCCCGCGGGCGACCAGGCCCGGCGCGTCGGCGACCTGGTGGTCAACCCGGGCGGCCCCGGCGGCTCCGGCGTGCAGTACGCGCTCGGGGCTCGCAGCGAGTTCCCGGCCACCGTGCTGGCCCGGTTCGACGTCGTCGGCTTCGACCCGCGCGGGGTGGCTGGCAGCGAGCCCGCGGTGGCCTGCATGACAGGCCCGGAGCTGGACAAATACCTTTCCACCGATGAGATGCCTGACACCGCCGCGCAGCTCGCCGCGGTCGTCCAGCAGGGCAAGTTCTACGCATCCCGGTGCGAGCAGAACTCCGGGGCGCTGCTGCCGTACGTCGGGACCCGGAACGCGGCCCGCGACATGGACGTGCTCCGGGCCGCGCTCGGCGAGCCGAAGCTCACCTACCTCGGCAAGTCCTACGGCACCTACCTGGGCACCTGGTACGCCCAGCTGTTTCCGCACCGGGTCAGGGCGCTGGTCTTGGACGGCGCGGTGGACCCGGACACCACGGCCCTGCAGGCCGACATCACCCAGGCCGAAGGCTTCCAGGCCGCGTTCCGCTCGTTCGCCGCGTGGTGCCTGGCCGGCTCCGGCTGCCCCCTCGGCCAGGGCGTCAGCGCCAGCTCGGTGGATATGGCGGCGGCCCGGCTCCAGGCCATGATCGTTCGGGCCAATTCCACGCCACTGTCCAACGGACTCGGCACCGGTCAGGTGGCCGACGGCGCCCTGCTGCTCAACGGCGTAGCCGCCGCCCTGTACAGCAAGTCGACCTGGCCCGCCCTGAAGGATGGGCTGGTCAACGCGTTCAACGGCAATGGCACGGTGCTGGTCCAGCTGGCCAACCTGCTGCTGGAGCGGAATCCGGACGGGACCTACGCCAACCTGGTCGACGCCGACACCGCGATCAGCTGCGTGGACCGGCCCTGGCCGCGGTCCCTGGCCAGCTGGCAGGCGGCGGCGTCGGCGGCCGCGCGGGCGGCGCCGCTGTTCGGCCCGCCGAACGTGTGGGGCAACCTGCCCTGCGCGTACTGGCCGGTGCCGTCGGCTCCGCTGTCCGCGATCAAGGCCGCGGGCGCCCCGCCCATCCTGGTGGTGGGGACAACGCGCGACCCGGCCACGCCGTACCGCTGGGCGCGGGCGCTGGCCGCCGACCTGTCCTCTGGCGTGCTGCTCGGCTGGAACGGCGACGGCCACACCGCCTACGGCGAGGGCAGCGCCTGCGTGGACACGATCGTGAATGCCTACCTGATCAGCCTGACGGTGCCGCGCAGCGGCACAGTCTGCGACTGACGACGGCTCTGGACCGCGGTAACCCCGAGCGCGCCGGCCAGCGGCAGCATAACCACCGCGGGCAGCTGGTACCGCCAGGAGAACTCGAACGCGTCCGAGCCCACGAGCAGCAGCACCGCGGCCAGCGTCACCAGCAGGCAGGGCACGCGCAGTTCCGTGCGCCGCCGCAGCGCGCCCGCCACCCCCGCGACGCCGAAGGCCGCGTACAGCGGCCCCGGCGTGTAGCCCCCGCCCAGCTGGTAGGCCCGTAGCAAGGAGGCGGCGGGCTGGACCGCGACCAGGTCACCGCCGCTGCCGTGGGCGTGCGCCAGCCGGGTGAAGAAGGCCATCGAGTACCGTCGCGGGAAGGTCGGGTAGAAGTCCTGGAACTGCCAGCGCGCGATCGGCGTGACCTGCGGCTCGTCGTCCCTGACCGGCGCGAACAGCCGGACCGAGTCCCCGGCCACCGACGCGGCCACCCGCAGCGGCTGCTGCCGGAACACGGCCAGCGCGAACCGGTCGAGGAACTCGGCGCGGCCGAGGCCGGGCGGGACCGGCACCGTGTGCCCTGGTGACCGCGGGTTGTGCAGCAGCCCGTCGACGCCGCCTAGCGCCAGCGTCTGCGCCGGTGACGGGCACAGCGCCCGTGTGCGGGCGGGCAATGACAGCGTGCCGCAGTCCGCCGCGGCCGCCGCTCGCCCGTACTGCGGGCTCGGCCCGTTGCCGGCCATCCCGAAGTGCCCGGTGACCAGGAACGTCCCGGTCAGGTAGCCCAGCACGGGCAGCACGAAGCACCCGCCGGCCAGCGCGGCCCGGGCCGCCCGCCGCCGCCAGATGGGCCGCCAGCCGCGCGCCGTCAGCGCCGCGAAGACCACGACCGGCACGATCAGCACCGCGCCGATCTCCCGCACCGTGACCGCGGCGCCGAGCACCAGAGCCCCCACCGCCACCGGCCAGGCCCCGCCCGGGCCCGCGGGCCGGCACCGCCACAGCAGCACCACAAGCCCCGCAGTGATCATCGTCTCGAACAGCACGTCCGGCATGATCGTCTGCTCGAGCTGGAGCTGGTACGCGTCGAGCAGCACCGGCGCCGCGGCCAGCGTCGCCGCCCACCGCAGCGCGCCTCGGCGGAGCAGCACCACATACAGCGCGACCGCCATGGCCAGCCCGAACACGTGCTGCACCGCCGCCACTAGGGCGAGCCCGCCGACCGGGTCGAGCAGCCGGAGCAGCGCCTGGTACCCCTGCGGCGCGGTGGCCACCGAGCCTTCCAGGTACTTGACCGAGTCGATGTAGAGCAGGGCGGGCCGGTAGGCGGTTGCGGCCAGCACCCGCAGCACCAAGCCGGCCGTCAGCACCAGCAGAAACCAGAAATGACGCCGAACGGACCGCCACCCCGCCCTGCCCACCCCAGGAGCCTGAGCCGGCGTGGCCTCCCGGCTGAGGTCCGCGGTCTGCTCGGTGTCCGTCACACGGTAGGGGGCTGCCACAGGGATAAGGCTGGCCGGCCCCGGCTGGCGGGTTCCTCCGCCGTGACTGAAAACCTGCTGCCGACTCTGTATGCGCCGAGCACGGCCGCGACCGGGATGAGGCTGAGCTGCGGAAGCTGGTACCGCCAGTCGAAGGTGGCGAACATGGCCGGGGGCAAGAGAATGGCCACCGCGCTGGCGGTGAACAGCAGTGTCGGCTTCCTGTCACCCCGGCCGAAGACGAGCCCGCCCAGAGCGAGCACCAGCCCGGCCGCGAACACCGGCCCCGGCAGGTAGAACCACCGCCCGTAGGCGACGAGGAAGGCAGCCGGTCCCGCCCGTATCTCCGGGGCCGGGTAGCCGAGCGCCCCGATCGAGGCGTACGCCTGCCGGTCCGGCCGGACCCGCGTCTGGAACTGAAGGTACGCCGGCGAGTACCGTTCCGGCCCGGCCCCGCGGACCGGCGAGAACCCGTAGCCGAAGTCGCGGACGACGGCCTCGGCGTAGCCGCCCGGCTGATGCCGCAGGATCCGCAGGCTGAAGTCGCGCACTACCGCGTCCCTGGACCGCCCGGCGGGCGGCGAGAAGGTCCACTGCGGTGACTGCGGATTCCAGGTGTAGAAGTCCGCGACCCGCTGCGCGGGCGGCTCCGCGGGGCACAGCGGCCGCTCGTAGCCGGGCAGGTCCAGGCCCTGGCAGTCGGCGAAGTCGGCGACCCGCCCGTAGAGGAACGCGCCGTCGAAGGTGGTGAAGTTCCAGTGCCCGTGCGCCGCGTCGAACCATCCCAGATAGCCCACCACTGGAACCAGGAAGCACCCGGCCAGCGCGGCCAACCGGATCAGCCGTCGTCCCCGCAGCAGGAGCACGTACAGGACGGCCGGAACGATCATGATCAGCTCTTGATCCCGGAACGTCACGGCCACCCCGAGCAGCAGCCCCGCCAGCGCCGCCGCCCGTATCGTCGGCCCTTCTCGCCGCCACACCAGGAGGGCCAGCGCGCCCACGATCAGCAGCACGGTCCAGACGTCGGTCAGCACGAACTGCTCGAGCACGAGCTGCAGCGGGTCGAACAGCACCGGGATCGTGGCCAGCGCGGCCAGCCAGGTCCGCGCGCCGAACCGGATGAGGACGGCATATATCAGCACCGCGGTGGCCAGCCCGGCCAGGTGCTGGGCCAGCGGGATCAGCCACAGGTCGTGCAGCGCCGCGATCGGGATGATCAGGACCGAGTACCCGCTCTGCCGCAGCGCGTCCGGGCTCCACCGCCCGGCCGTGAAGTTGTGCGCGTACTGCAGGTACCGCACGCTGTCCGGGAAGATCAGTGCCGGATGGTAGGCCGCGAGCACCACCCCCCTAAGCGCCGCCCCGAGTATCAGCAGCACCGCGAAGACCCAGTGCCGTCGCAGCGCCCGCGCGGCAGTGCTCAGCCTGTCCGTGCTCAGCCTGCCCGTGCTCAGCGTGCCCGTGCTGAGCCTGCCCGTGCTCAGCCTGCCCGTGCTCAGTTTGCCCGGGCTCCGCTCCAGCCGGTCCACCGCTCGACCGTCACCGCCAGGACCGGCCCCGTCGGCGGCGCCTCCCGGTACTGCCAGTACCGGTCCGCCAGCAACTTCAGCGGCCGCGCCATCTCCCGCTGGCGCGTCAGGATCGCCGCCCTCCCGTCGGCGCGAACCCACCACAGCGTTTCCCAATCCTCGGAGTAATGATCGGCGAGCATAGTGACCGCCGGATTCTCGCCGACGTTCCGCAGCCGCTTCAGCGGCCTGCCCGACTTCGGCTTCTGGTCCACGGCCGTGTAGACCATGCCACCCTCGACCGCGAAGGTGACCACCACCACGTGCGGCCGCCCCTGACCATCAGCGGTTCCCAGGCGCACCACCGGCACGGCGGCGAACCGCGCCCGCGCTTCGCCCTCGGGAAGCCTCATGCCGAGGATATTACGAGCTTCAACCGTTACGAATGAAGATGGCCACTGCTGGCCAGTGCCGGGGTAACGGTTGCCCGGCCCAATAGCCGCGTACATTCCTGCCGGGCGGGCGAGATTCGGATCCTCGCATCCTGGGCCGGTGGCGGCTGCTGGTCGCCTGAGACTGACCTGACCCGGCCTGGTTGGTAGCTCTCACGACGCGATCCTCCGGTCGCGTGCGTGTCACACCTTCCCGACGCCGGGCCTTGTAGCCTTGGGCGCGACGCCCGATCACGGTGGCGGCTGCCTCGTGGCGGGTCTTCGCCAGCCGCTTCCCGCCATCAACCACACGCGCGAGCTTGTCGTCCCGGTCTGCCATGGCACGACCGAGCTCGGCGCGCAGGGACTGCAACCGGCGCTGCTTCTGGAAGCGTTCCGCCTGGGTCGCATATCCCTTGGTCCGAGGCTGACCCTTGCGTGTCTTGCAGTACTCGCGGGCAAGCATGTCGCCGGTGGGCTGGGCCAGCCGCTTCTCAATGCTGGAGATCGCCGCTCCCAGGCTGACAATGTGCCGGGCCTGTGACTGACGAGCCAGCCGGTACTGGTCGTCGTTGGCCCGGATGATTGTGCCCGCCCATCGGGAGGACGACTCGGCCGTGATCGTCTGTTTGCGGGCGTTGAGCACATCCCGCCGGGCCTGCCGTTCGGCCTCGTCATCCAGACCCGGGCCCGGCGGCACCGGACGGCAAACACGTGCCAGATCTGCACGACGCAGGCGGCCGACATGCTCGGCTACCGCATCTAGCACAGTGTCGTCCTCGGGGGTGGTCCGCAGCCGAGTCTTGATCGCGGCCCCGGACGGCCCAGGCACGGGCTTCACTCCGCGCCACTGCCGCAACTTCACCGCCGTCATGCGGCAACACTGCTCCAGGTCTCGGCAGCCGGCACTGTAAGTAGCCGCCTAGTCCTAGCGGACAGCGGGCCTCGGTTAGCCATTCAAGACACCCCTCTCAGGTGGCGACCGACGGGCTCCGGGAGTCGTATCCGAAAATCCGAAGTGTCTTGCGTTCCTCGAAACTCAGGGGGTGGAGCCGGGCTCCCTGCCCAGACCGCAGTCCTTAGCAGCCCGCTAGGCAATCTCCCGGAGAGTTTCCTCGTGGACGGGATGATTGTCGTGCTAGCGGCCCGGTCGGAGCATCGGTCGCGATCACGAAGAACTTCGCATACGAGGCCGCAGGCTGCGTACACGTCCTTCCGGTGCTGCTCAGCACGCCCTGCCTCAGCCTGTCTGTGGCTCAGGTCTCGCTGCTTCCTCGCCTTGCAGGTGGCCAGCAACTGCGGGCGAGCAGCCACGGAGCCGAGCCCAGGCTCGCGCAACATTCGCGGGCATCCGACTCGCAGAGCGGACCGTCCATGTCCACGCCCGTTGTATGCATCCGGCCGGCAAGTATGCTCACGCCGTTGCCGAGCCTGCCAACCGCTACTAGAACACGTGTACTAGCTTTGTTCATATTGGCCTTCTCATTAGAAAATATTACCATGACTGACCGGCAATAGCCCATCAAACGTCAACTGTTTGCAACTCGCTGGCCCGGCCGGACGCGAACCCGGCGTCCGAGCTTCCGGTAGACTCATCGCGTCGTCCCGCCAGACGGCACGCCGCCTTAGCTCAGTCGGTTAGAGCGACGCACTCGTAATGCGTAGGTCATCGGTTCGATTCCGATAGGCGGCTCCAGCTAGAAGCCGTAAATCGAACGGAACTGTTCGATAGCGTGGACCGGGTTGTGGACCGGATCGGCTGATTCGGGCTATCGTGCTTTCATGGCCAAGACCAGCAAAGGTCACATACAGCAACTGCCTAGTGGCTCGTTCCGAGTCAAGGTCTACGCGGGAACCGACCCGGTCACCGGCAAGGCGCGCCTCCTCAGGCAGACCTGCCCCGACGAGGCTGCCGCCCACGCAGCGCTCAGCCGGATGCTCGTCGAGGCCGGCGGCGGCCGGTTCCCCGACCAGCATGCGACTCTCGGCCAGGCGCTCGGCAAGTACCTGGAAGTCGCCGACCTCGAGGTGTCGACCCGGGAGGCGCACGAAGGCTACGTCCGCCGCACCATCGGGCCGGTGCTCGGCGAGGTCAAGATCCGCAAGCTCGGCGCCGACTCGCTCGACGCGCTGTATACCGCGCTGAAGAAGTGCTCCCGGCTGTGCGGACGGCTGCCGCGGACCGAGCACCATGCCGACGGTGAGCACTCGTGCGACCAGCGATGCGGCCCGCTGCGTGACCACCGCACCACCCGGCCCCATGTATGCGACGCTCGGTGCCGACCGCACGCATGCAAGCCGATGAAGCCCGCGACGATCCTGCGGATCCACTCGATCATCTCCTCGGCCCTGGACCTGGCCGTCCGCTACGACTGGGCCGACCGTAACGTCGCCAAGAACGCAAGCCCGCCGCACCCGCGTAAGCGCGAGCCGGACCCACCTACCCCTGAGCTGGCGGCCAGGCTACTCAACCTCGTGTGGACCGAGGACGAGGAATTCGGCCTGTACCTGTGGACCGCGATCACGACCGGAGCCCGCCGGGGTGAGGTCAGTGCGCTGCGCGAGAACCGGTTCGACTTCGCCCGCCAGCAAGTCCGGGTCTCCACGAATTACATCGTCAAGCAAGGGAGCCGGATCGAGAAGGCGCCGAAGGACGGTGAAGGCCGCGCCCTGTCGCTGGACCTTCTGACCTGTGAACTGCTCCGCGAGCGCTTCCAGCGCCGCCGAGCCGACGCACAGGCCCTTGGCGTCCAGGTGCCGGAAGACGCATTCGCGTTCTCGCCTGACCCAGTAGGCAGCACGCCGTGGAATCCCGACACGATGACCCACCGGTACCGCCGGTACGCCCTCCGGGTCGGCATCACCAGCTCACTGAAGGAGCTACGGCACTACTCCGCCACCCAACTCCTGGCCGCGGGCACCGACCTGAACACCGTGGCCGGACGCCTCGGCCACGCTGAGGGCTCCACGACCTTGAAGTTCTATGCCCAGTTCACCCGCCCCGCCGACCAGGCCGCCGCCACCGTCATCCCCTCCCAGCTCGACGAGCTCCGCAAGAAGGAACGGCTCCGCGAGCTCTACCGCCTGCATCTGCCACCTTCCGGCGCCGACGGACTCACGGCCCTCGCCGCGGTCATCGGCCCACTTGCTGGCCTTGAGGAACAGGCCGCTCTGGCGTGGCTTACCGAGTTCACAACTACGAAGTAGCTGGGTTCGTGAGCGTTGCCTGGCGTCCCAGTTGATGCATTTGCTGCCGCGCGAGAACCGCTCTTTAGAAGATCAGGCCAATGCGCCCGGGATGGTGCGTCACGTCAGATTTTATCTGTACATTGACTCGCTGCTGATCAGGAGTGACTGGGGACGGCTGCTGCAGGTGCTGGCGGCGCTCGGTCCTGGTCATTCCTCGCCGGAAAGTGCCACCGAATCCTTGCCGAGGGCGCGGTCGAGCCCAGCTTCGCGTGTATATCTGCCTGGAACGGCCCTTCGGTCCGCGGTTGTCCAGCGGTCACAGACAGGCTTGACGGCGAACTCGCAAGGCTTCAGGATCGGGGGCACGGGAGGGATCGCCCTCTTGAAACGCTGCGCGCCAGCGTTAGACCTGCGCGGTGGTGAGGGATTGGGGGAATCCGAAGCGGAATCTTGATCAAGGTTGCCACCGCGGCAAGGCTCTGCTAGCTCTAAGAAGTCGTTGATGGGGTGATGGATATGAGTGGCCTAGAGCTGGCATCTGTGATACGGCAGCTGCGCGCAGAACTGAATGAGGCGATGGATGATGCCGAAGGTGAGCGATTGCGCTTCGAGTTGGGCCCTGTTGAGCTGTCATTGACCGTGACCGTCGGCCGGGACGCCACTCCGGGGGCGAAGGTGCGGTTCTGGGTCATTGAAGCCGGGGCGGATGTGAGTGTCTCACGGGAAGCGGTCCAGGACATCAAGCTTGTGCTCAGCCCTCGGGACATGAAGGCGCCTCTCGGTCCGGATGGGAAGCCTGTTCCCCCGCTGATCGGCGGCAAGCAAGTGGAAGACGAAGACTGAAGTCCTGACGACCATGGTTAGAGGTCCCACGTGACGGCCGATCCCTGGCGGGTTGCCCAGATCGTGATTGATCGAGGGCCAGGCCAGGCTCCCCTGCGCGGATCCGGGTACCTGGTCGCGCCAGGCCGAGTGCTCACAGCAGCGCACGTCGTGATCGGAGCCTCGGCGATCCGAGTGCGGCTAGATGTCGGACAGGACACCGAGATCGACGTGCAAGCGGAGAGTTGGTGGGCCGATCCCGCAGGGCACGAACGTACCGACCTCGCCGTGGTCACAATCCCGGAGGCCGCTACTGGGGGCCGGACGGTTGAGCCAGCGCGATTCGGCCGAATCCGCGACGGCACAGCCGCGCTATCGGTGAACGCGTTCGGCTTCCCGCTCTTCAAGCTCCGGGACGACCCCGCCAACGCGGGCCAGCGTGCGGTGTTCCGAGACTTTGAGCAGGCGATCGGCCACGCACCGGTGTCGGCCAACCGCCGTCAGGGCACCCTCGCCATCTACCTGGACGACCCTCCCCCCAGCGAGCCGGCCAAAGGAGAGCCGTCCCCATGGGAAGGGATGTCAGGGGGGCCTGTACTGGCCGCAGACCGGATCGTGGCTGTCATGGCTGAACACCACCCCAGCGAAGGCACTGGCCGGCTGACTGCGCGCCGTATCGACCGCGCCTACAGAGAGCTTCCGGCTTCAGATCTCGGCAGGCTGGTGGAATTGCTCGGGCTGGCCCCGGCCGCTGACGGGCTGCCTGATGTCGTCCCCCCGGATCAGGCCCAGCTTGTCCGATCGCGATACCTGAGACAGGTCCGCGATATTGCGCCCGACCCGCTCATCGGCCGCGAAGATGAACTGGCAGACTGGGCCGAGTTCTGCGCGGGCGCCGAGTCATACGCATGGTGGCAGGCTGGCCCGTGGGCTGGTAAGAGCGCCCTAGCGTCGTGGTTCGTTCTTCATCCGCCCGCTGGTGTGGACGTCGTGTCGTTCTTTATCACCGGCCGTCTCCCGGGCCAGGCCGACAGCGTCGCGTTCCTCGACGCCATGATCGAACAGCTCAACTCGCTGTATCCGGCTAGCGGGAGCCCTCCAGCCGTGGCAGGGGCGCGGGAGGGCGCATGGGAGGACCTTCTGGCATCGGCGGCAGCTGAAGCGGAAGAACGGGCACGTCGGCTTGTCGTTGTGGTGGATGGTCTCGATGAAGACGAGGTTGGCGCAACCCCGCCCAGGGGGAGGGCCAGCATCGCCCGCATGCTCCCTCGTCGTCCCCCCTCCGGTGTCCGGTTCATTGTTACCAGTCGCCCTGACCCTGGTCTCCCTGAAGACCTCCCTCATGATCACCCGCTACGCATGTGCAACCCGCATCACCTGTCGAAGTCACCGGCGGCCGGGGACATCGAATCGCTCGCCAAGCAGGAACTGCGGGACCTGCTCGCGGGTGATCAGGTCGCGATTGACGTGGTCGGTTACATCGCCGGGTCGGGGGGCGGTCTGAACAGGAGCGACCTGTCGGCTCTCATCCAGGCTCCCCCATACAAGCTCGACCCCGTTTTGCTCGGCGTGTCCGGGCGGAGCCTTGAAACGCGAGCCTCCACAGATCCGCGGGACCCCCAGGCGAATCCGGCGACGCGCGTATACCTGTTTGCGCACGAGACATTGCGGATTACTGCCGAAGAACAACTCGGGACCGACCTCGCCCGCTACAGAGAAAAGGTGCATGAATGGATCGGGTCCTATGCCAGTGGCGGCTGGCCCGACACCACTCCGGGCTACGCCATCCGCGGCTACCTGGGCCTGCTGACGGCTACGACTGACGCAACGCGGCTGGCTGCTCTGGCCCGCGATCCGGGCAGGCATGCATTTCTCCTGAAGACAACGGGAAACGACGACGCGGCTGTCACCGAGATCAGGACTGCTCAGAGTTTGCTCGCCAGCCAAAAGGACCTGGATCTCAAGGCTCTGGTCGAGTTGGCTGCCTACCGGTTCGTCATCTTGAGCCGCAACGCATCCCTACCGGCCGATCTGGCCGTCATGTGGGTGCAACTCGCTCGTTTTGACCACGCCGAAGCCCTCGCCCGCACCATCCCTTACCCCTATGATCAGGCCCGGGCGCTCGCCATGCTGGCCACCGCCGTCGGCCGGGCCGGGCACCTGGACCGCGCCGAGGCCCTCGCCCGCATCATCCGTGACTCCTACACCCAGGCCTGGGCGCTCAGCACGCTGGCCACCGCTACCGCCCAGGCCGGGGACCTGGACCGCGCCGAGTCCCTCGCCGGCACCATCCCCGACCCCGATGCCCAGGCCAAGCTGCTCAGCGTGCTGGCCACCGCCGCTGCCCAGGCCGGGGACCCGGACCGCGCCGGCCGGCTGGCGGCCGACGCCGAGGCCCTCGCCCGCACCATCCCCGACCCCAATGCCCAGGCCGAGCTGCTCAGCGTGCTGGCCATCGCCGCCGCCCAGGCCGGGGATCCGGACCGCGCCGGTCGGCTGGCGGCCGACGCCGAGGCCCTCGCCCGCACCATCCACGACCGCGATGACCATGACGGGGCGCTCACCACGCTGGCCACCGCCGCCGCCCAGGCCGGGGACCTGGACCGCGCCGGGACCCTCGCCCGCGCCATTTCCGACTCCGATGCCCAGGACAAGGCGCTCAGCGCGCTGACCGCCGCCGCCGCCCAGGCCGGGGACCTGGACCGCGCCGAGACCTTCGCCCGCGCCATTTCCGACTCCGATTACCAGGGATGGCCGTTCTATGTGGTGGCCGCCGTCGCCGCCCAGGCCGGGGACCTGGACCGCGCCGAGACCCTCGCCGGCGCCATTTCCGACTCCGATTACCAGGACTGGGCGCTCGCCGCGCTGGCCGGCGCCGTTGCCCGGGCCGGGGACCTGGACCGCGCCGAGACCCTCGCCCGCACCATCCGCGACCGCAATTACCAGGCCCGGGCGCTCGCCGCGCTGGCCGCCGCCGCGCAGGCCGGGGATCCGGAGCGCGCCCGCCGGCTGGCGGTCGACGCCGAGACCCTCGCCCGCGCCATTCCCAGCCCCGATGCCCAAGCCAAGCTGCTCACCGCGCTGGCCGCCGCCGCGCAGGCCGGGGATCCGGAGCGCGCCCGCCGGCTGGCGGCCGACGCCGAAACCCTCGCCCGCGCCATTCCCAGCCCCGATGCCCAAGCCAAGCTGCTCACCGCGCTGGCCGCTGACGCCGCCAAGGCCGGGGATCTGGACCGCGCCGAGTCCTTCGCCCGCGCCATCGCCGTCCAACACCCGGATGCCCAGGCCAAGCTGCTCACCGAACTGTTCGCCGCCGCCGCTCAGGCCGGGGACCCGGAGCGCGCCCGCCGGCTGGCGGCCGACGCCGAGACCCTCGCCCGCACCATCTCGAACCCCTATAACCAGGTCCAAGCGCTCACCGCGCTGACCACCGCCGCCGCGCAGGCCGGGGACCTGGACCGCGCCCGCCGGCTGGCACCCGACGCGGAGACCCTCGCCCGCGCCCTTCCCGGCTCCGGTACCCCGGTCCGGGCGCTCACCGCGCTGGCCACCGCCGCCGCGCAGGCCGGGGACCTGGACCGCGCCGAGACCCTCGCCGGCGCCATCGGCACGTTCGATGACAGGGACTGGGCGCTCACCGCGCTGGTCACCGCCGCCGCGCAGGCCGGGGACCTGGACCGCGCCGGGACCCTCGCCCGCACCATCCGCAACCCCGATTCCTACGTCCGGGAGCTCGCCGCGCTGGCCGCCACCGCCGCGCAGGCCGGGGACCTAGACCGCGCCGGGACCCTCGCCGGCGCCATCCCCAACCCCGAAGTCAGGGACCGGGAGCTCGCCGCGCTGGCCGGCGCCGTTGCCCGGGCCGGGGACCTGGACCGCGCCGAGACCCTCGCCCGCACCATTCCCTACCCCTATAACCAGGTCCGGGCTCTCGCTGCGCTGGCCACCGCGGCCGCCCAGGCCGGGGACCCGGACCGCGCCCGCCGGCTGGCGGCCGACGCCGAGACCCTCGCCCGCGACATCCCCTACCCCGAGTCCCAGGCCTGGGCGCTCACCGTACTGGCCACTGCCGCCGCCCAGGCCGGGGACCTCGGCCGCGCCGAGACCCTCGCCCGCGCCATCGGCGATCCCTATATCCAGTCCTGGGCGCTCGCCGCGCTGACTATCGCCGCCGCTCAGGCCAGGGATCTCGGCCGCGCCGAGACCCTCGCCTGCGCCATCGGCGATCGCTATGCCCAGGCGTGGGCGCTCGCCGAAGTGACCACCGCGGCCGCCCAGGCCGGGGACCCGGGACGCGCCCGCCGGCTGGCGGCCGACGCCGAGACCCTCGTCCGCGACATCCCCAGCCCCTATGACCAGGTCCGGGCGCTGACCGTGCTGGCGACCGCCGCCGCGCAGACCGGGGACTCCGGCCGCGCCGGGACCCTCGCCCGCGCCATCGGCGACTCCGATGCCCAGTCCTGGGCGCTCGCCGCGGTGGCTACCGCCGCCGCCGCGCAGGCCGGGGACCCGGAGCGCGCCCGCCGGCTGGCGGCTGACGCCGGGACCCTCGCCGACGCCATCCGCGATCCCTATGCCCAGTCCTGGGCGCTCGCCGCGGTGGCCGCCGCCGTCGCGCAGGCCGGGGACCCGGACCAGGCCGCGACCCTCGCCGACGCCATCCGCTACCCCGTGGTCCAGGCCTGGGCGCTCGCCGCGCTATCCGCCGCGCAGTCCGGGGACCAGGATCATGCCTACCGGCTGGCGGCTGGCATCGGGATCCTCGCCGGTGCCATCAGCGGCCCCGATGCCCAGATCTGGGCACTCACCCCACTGGCCACCGCCGCCATCCAGGCCGGGGACCTAGATCGTGCCGAGACCTTCGCCCGCACCATCCCCTACCCCGATTCCCAGGCCAAGCTGCTCACCGAACTGGTCACCGCCGCCGCCCAGGCCGGGGACCCGGAGCGCGCCCGCCGGCTGGCGGCCGACGCCGGGACCTTCGCCCGCACCATCCGCGACCCCGTTGCCCGGGCCAAGGCGCTCACCGCGGTGGCTACCGCCGCCGCGCAGGCCGGGGACCTTGGCCGCGCCGAGACCCTCGCCCGCACCATCCCCGGTTCCGTTGCCCAGGCCGAGGCGCTCACCGCGGTGGCTACCGCCGCCGCGCAGGCCGGGGACCTCGGCCGCGCCGAGACCCTCGCCCGTGCCATCCGCGACCCCGATGCCAAGGCACTTACCGCGGTGGCTACCGCCGCCGCCCAGGCCGGCGACCCCGGCCGCGCCGAGACCCTCGCCCGCACCATCCGCGACCCCGATGCCGAGGCCCGGGCGCTCGCCGCGCTGGCCACCGTCGCCGCGCAGGCCGGGGACCTCGGCCGCGCCGCGCGCCTCCTGGCCACAGTGCTCGTAGCGGAGGTGCCCGAGGTCTCGTGGATAGCAACCGTGTCGCGGTTCTTTCCATCAGCTATGGGGAATGCGTGGGACATTCTTGCCGGTACATACATGACACAGGCCTGACGCTTGCTTAACCAATGTGGCTGGCTCTGAACGCTCCAGCGGGCGTCTGCTCGATCCCGACGCTCAGGCTCAAGTGATGGCCATTCCCGCTTGGGCGCGCTCGCCAGTTGTGACGGCGGCCGACCATGGATGGGCAGTGCCCCGGGAACGTACGGGCGGCAGCCCGCCGTGCGCCGTAGGGTGCCAAGGCGGGGTAGCCAGTCCGGTCGCGCTGAGTCCTCCTCGGGCGCTTGCGTCCGCCCTGCTGAGCGAGTTGTCCGTCACCTCGACTGCCCGGAATGCGCACCCTGTGCCGGATCACGCGCCGGATGGTGTGGTGCGCTCTGCGCGTGCTTGAAGACGTAGCGAAAGTCTCTCACCAAGATTGAGGTCAACGGCGCAGTACGGTGCGCTGAACCCGCTCAGCCCAATGCGCTCAGCACACAGACCTGCAGCCAAGGATGCTCGGGCAGTGGCAAGTCGCACATTTCGGCACTCTTGCGTTCTGGCCTTGACGCCCCTTGCCTAGGCACTCACGATTACTGGTGGGCAACTATTGTCAACATCGCATCCCGAGAGGCCGATCATGAAGCTAACCTTCCTGGGTAAAGACAGCACGCCGAACGACTCGCCGACGCTGTACGCAACCGACCGAGACACGTACCTTGTGCAGGGCTATACGGTGACCGACCCGGAGGCCCTGGCGCAGATGCGGATTCCTGATGGTGAGACGGTTGTTGAGGTGCCGAAGCGCCTGATGAAGTACCTGCCGCCGGAGGAGCAGCAGCATGGAGAGGGTCACAGCTGAGCTGCGCGACAGCCTGATAGCCGGTTTCCGCCGCGAGGCCCTGCACCTGGAGATGCGCGACCTGTACGCGGCGGCCGATCACGGCCGGTTCCGAACGTGGCTCGCCGGCGAGTCGCTGGATCCCGCGGCCGAGGAGGAGTGGTGGGGGCCATGGCGTGAGATGATGCGTGGCCACTGTGAGGCAGGCCGAACCCTCCGCCGACTGCGGGTCGTCTCCGAGCCGGTGACCGACTACATCCGGTTCGAGTGGCGAGACGCAGACGAGCTGGTCAAGGCCGGCGAGTATGTGCGGTGGCTGCCGCGCCAGCGGGCATCCTGGCTGCTACTGCCCGGCAACGACCTGTGGTGCTTCGACGCCGAGACGGTCGTGTTCACCCACTTGTCCGGCGATGGCGCGATCCAGGGTTATCAGCTGACCCGCGAGCCGGAGCTGGTCACCCAGTGCGTGACCGCGTTCGAGGCCGCCTGGCGGGTCGCGATCCCGCACGGCGAATACACGCCGTCCTAACTGTGACCACGCCAGTCCAGCAGGCGCGAGAAGCGCTGGGTGCCAGCCTCCGTGAGATCCGTAAGGACGCAAACCTGACCGCACGGGCGCTCGCCGTCGCCATGGGCTCGCATTTCACCAAGGTCAGCAAGATCGAGAACGGGGCACGCAGCCCGACGGAGCAGGACATCCGCTCTTGGTGCACGGCATGCGGGGCGGCCGGGCAGATTCCGGACCTGATCGCCACCGTCCGGCACATCGAGGCGATGTACCACGAGTACCGGCGGCAGATGCAGGCCGGGCTCAAGCACCTGACGGAGTCCTCGGTCCCGCTGTACGAGCAGACGTCGCTGTTCCGGATCTACGACACCACGGTCGTCCCGGGCTTGTTCACCACGGCCGAATACGCCGCCGCGCTGTTCCGGTTCTGGACCGGGTTCATGGGCCTGGCCGACGACGTTGACGCGGCGGTCCAGGCGCGCCTGGACCGCCAGCGGGTGCTGTACACCGGTGAGCGCGAGTTCCAGGTCGTCGTGGAGGAGCAGGTGCTCAGAACCCGGGTGGGGGACGCCGACGTGATGGCGGGTCAGCTGGACCGGCTGCTCGCCGTGATGTCGCTGCCGAGAGTCAGGATCGGGATCATCCCGGCGGCGGGCGAGCGGCACAGCCTGACCCAGGGCAGCTTCTGGATGTTCGACCACTCCAGGGTCCGCATCGAGACCGTCTCGGCCAGCCTGACCATCACCCAGCCGCGCGACATCGCGCTCTACGCCCGGGTCTTCGGACTGCTCCAGCAATCGGCGCTGTATGGCCGCGAAGCCCGGCGCCTCATCGGCTGCGCGCTCCGCGACCTGGCCGCCGACCCTGACTAATTGCTCGTCAACTTTTGTCAACTCCCTTTACCCGCCGGTTCGCCGCGCGGCACGCTGCCGGTAACCACGTTGGCGCGCGATGGTGAGGAGGCGTCCGCCATGGACCGGACGGCAGGAGTCAGTAGCAGCCCGCGGAACCGGCCGTGAGGTTCCGGGACGAAAACCCCGCGGACCTGACCCGAGCCCGCGCCGCCGTCGCGGCCTGGCGGGACCAGAACCCGGCCGGGACGGGCGACGAGCTGGTCGCCGCAGTCGGCCGCCACTTCCACCCGGACCACAGCGTCGTACTCGGTGCCGTGCTGTTCGCCGTCGACAGGCACCGGGCACGCGAGGTGACCGGGATCGCCACCGGACTTCCTGTATCGCGGGGCCGTACATGAGCGGCTTCGACGTCCGGCTGGTCCGGCACGGGCTGCCAGGCGCCCTCGGCGAACCGGACCAGCTGCTACGCCTGGCACGGTTCAGGGCCGCGCACCCAGAGGTGATCATCGGCGACGGCGGGTTCGGCACCGTGCAGGCCCGCATCCCCGAGCCGGACGGCGAGACCGTGATCACCAGATACACGCTCAGCGAGCTACTTGACCGGCTTGATGAACTGACCACCGGACCGAACGGCCAGCCGGGCTGCGGACCTAGCTGACGGCTGCCCGGGAATCGTGGGTTCCCGGCAAGGTGCTACCTGGTTCGGGCGATGAGCTTCACGCCGTCGTGATCTCGGATCGATGGTTGGGCGTCATTCCGGTAAGCGTCGAGAATGCGGATCGCGAAGGCTTCAGGCATTATCTCGCTTACCTCGGATTCCTGCATCCAGCGGAACCCGGCGGCTTCTGAGTTCTCAGTCAGGGTGCCACCGGTTGGACGGCATCTGAAGACCAAGGCTACGACTCCAAGTCTCATGTTCTTATAGACGCCGGTTAGTGCCAGCGGCTCGACGATGAGCCCGGTCTCTTCCCTGACCTCGCGAAGCAAGCCCTCGATTATCGACTCATCGCGCTCGAGAATGCCGCCGGGCGGCTCCCAGTGTCCATTGTCTCGCCGCTGAATAACCAGGATGCGCCCGTTCTCATCGATCACGACGCCGGCCACGCTCACCGAGTGGTAGGTGGCTTCGCCAGTCATGTCGCGGCTCCAATCTGGCAGATGGCTGCCCCCGAGGCTACTTGCAGGCCCCGGAGGCTTAACGGCGCTGAACGTGAACCGTGTCACCAGGACGGCGAAGCATGGCGCATTGCGTCATGGGTGTGGCTCTCCTGGAGTGAGCGTCAGGCGGCGAGTCCGAGGGCGTGGCTGTCCTGGTAGCGGCTGAGGTGGTTGCGCTGGCGTTCCCGGGTGATGTGCCAGTCCCAGTAGGCGC
>Ga0070699_100001505_pt1 | contig 21319 bp, 15 predicted proteins | sample KBSK1503metaG_FD_65473 | JGI IMG/M metagenome (GOLD analysis project Ga0070699, IMG submission 65473) | Corn, switchgrass and miscanthus rhizosphere microbial communities from Kellogg Biological Station, Michigan, USA - KBS K1-50-3 metaG | ecosystem: Host-associated > Plants > Roots >...
CAATCGCAACGCGTCTTTTCTCACTTCCTGAGTAGTTTAGGGCCGTGCGGCCCTAAACTCCTAGCGCGTTGCGTGCCACGATTTACTTCGGGGTTCGCTTGGCGGAGACGACCAGAATGATCGCGTCGCCGGAGGGACCGATGTTGAGTGTACCGACAATCACCGGTTCACCTTCACGCATGCTGACATCTGTAGCTACGCCCGTGCGCTCGTAATTGATCGTGGGCGCCACGGCGCCGTTGGCCGCGATAGCGCCACTAACTTGAATGGGAACGCGCGCGCCAAAATTGAATCCCTGCATCTGCACCATCTGCTGGCCGTTGGCGGCTTGCACGAGCCTCACCTGCCGGACATTAAAGTTGCTAAAGCTCGGATTTAGTGCCGGTGCCGGGCCTGCTGCCATGGTCATTGGTCCACCGATCCAGCTCAACTCCAAACGACCTTCATTCTTCACGCGGTTAATCATCGTCGCAGCGAGCCGGTAGCTCTTAAAGGGTAAGGCCGCGTGTAACTGTTTGACGACGGTTTCAAGCGCGGCGGGCAGTTTGGCGTCAGGAATTTCCTGGTTGGTGCCGACTATCAGATAGAGTTGTGTTTCGAGATTGGTCTCATCATCTTTGGCCTCGGCCGGCCTGGTAGCCTGGGTTGTATTGTTGTCCTGAGCTCTGACATCAACATTAACAGCCATCAGCCAGAACGCGGCGCAGAGTGTGAGCAACATGGCGCTCAAAAACTTTCGCTTCTTCATCGCAATCGTCTCCTCAATTCAAGTATCGCGTGGGCAAGGTCAGAGCTAACACGCCGTTTCCGAAAGAAAGTTCCACGCAAAGGCGCAAAGTAAATCCCCAAGAAACCTTTGCGTCTTTGCGTAAACTTTGCGCCTTTGCGTGAAACTCTTTCTCTTAAAGTGGAACCCGCAACTGGAACAGCGCCCCATATCCATTCTGGCCAACGTCGAGCGACGCCGATCCACCAATCTCCTGCACACGCTTGCGGACAATCGCCAACCCTAATCCCGTGCCGCGTTGTCGCGTGGTGAAGAACGGCTCCCAGATACGCTCACGCAGATCCGCCGGCACACCCGAGCCACTATCCTGAACGCTGATCACAAGATCACCGTTTGCAGCTACTGCATTCAGCTCAATCTTTCCGCCCTGTGGTGTCGCCTGCAATGCGTTGTGCAGTAAGTTCGACAATGCATCGCGCAACGCCGCCGCCGATCGACCAGCCAGCTCTGCCTCAACGCTGACTTCGCAATCGAGTGCAATCCCCTGCTCTCTTGCGTTTGCACGAAACAAATCCACGACCGATCGCACCAGCTCATCGACACTCAACGGTTGTCCCGCCGGACTCTCCTTCCGCGCAAAACTCAGAAGCTGCGTCACGCTTTGACTGAGACGATCCGTCTCTCCCACGATCAGCCCGAGATCTCGTCCGTACTCAGTGCTCAGGCTCTCATCCTCACGCATCACCTGCGCGATCGACTTGATCGCTGACAGCGGGTTCTTAATCTCATGGGCGACAGTTGCAGCCATACGCCCGAGCGAAGCCAGGCGTTCTTGTTCGACGAGTTCGAGTTCCAGCCGGAGGTTTTCTTCAAACAGTCGCGAGTCGTCGATCGCGATCGCCACCTGGTCCGCGAGCAAGCCGATAATCGAACGCGCGTCAGGCGTTAAGCTCGCCGAGGCGGCATCGACTGCCACTAAGCCTTCAACAGTGTCTTCGCGACGCAGTGGATAGGCGAGCTTGAAACCCTGGTCGGTTAACGCCTGCTCATCCTCAACCGGTTGCCAGGCATTCTGTTTCGACTGGTCCAACACCTGCTGCACCCACGGCTCCGAGTCAACCAAGATCTTTAATCGTCGTAAACCCAGCGCAGCGGTGGTGCGCTCCTCGACAAAGTGCAAAAGGTCCGAGAGATCTTTGTACTGGCCGGCATATGAACCAATGCGCGCAACGATCTCCTTGTAAAGCGCCGCTTCACGTTCGAAGAGCTTGTGAAAACGTTGGGCCAGCCAGCCGCGTAACGGCGCCGCCAACAGCGCGAGGGTGAGAATCAGAAGCGCCTCGACCAGTCCGGGCCTGACGCCGTAGCGTTGCGTGGCCCAATCTCCGATCGTGCGAATGCCAAACACGTAGACTGTCAACACCACTGTCGCGAAAGTCACGACGATGAGGCTCTCTTCAATGATGATCTCGAGATAGCGATAACGATAAATGGAATAGGCCAGTAACACCGACGGCACGAGCGAGCCGAGGTTCGCGAACGTTTTCAGGTAGAGCCCGGGAACTGTCCCCTCGCCGACGCCAGCCGCCAGCGCAGCGAAGATCACCACGCCGACGCCGATGAACGATGCGGCGAGTGTCTGCATGATTCGCTTCTCACTAAGGTTCTTCGTCTTGCGCGCAATCAGCAGCTCAGTGAGAGCAATCAGTCCCAACACGTACGCAATCCAGAAGGCGAACGGAATCACGAAGAACGAGAGCTTCATGAACATCGGCGCGTAGTCGCCGGTCCAGAGCTTGGGCACCGCGACGAGCAGGAAGATCGTCGGAAGGTAGGAGAGATAAACGCGAAAGTGCTCGCTTCGATTAAGCGACCGGCCGTGGGCATTGGCCCAGAGATGCAGGTGGACGTGAAGCAGAAACGAGTAAGCAAAGGTGATGCTGACCACCGCGACCGTGTCGGCAACGCGGAGCATCGTGGTCCAGGTATCCGGACCAAGGTCGAAGAGACCGTGCAGCGTGACCACGAGGTTACTCGTGTGCCAACCGCCCATGGTTAAAGCGAGCAGGGCGAGGAATCGCTCGATGTTGCTTAGTTTGCTGCGATGAGTAACGAGCTGGAACAGCATCCAGAGCGGTAACAACGCACCGATGCTGTAGCCAATGACTTGTAGGATTTCGAGTGGCTCGAGTGGGGACATCCTGTCTCGGAACGTTAGTCAAAAAACGGTTTTCACGCAAAGACGCAAAGTTGCCGACGAGGCGCAAAGGAGGGTCAAGTCTTTCCTTTGCGCCTTATTTTTTAAAGCTTTGCGCCCTTGCGTGAAACGTCTTCTTTAGTTCGACGCCGCGTTGCGGGATGGCGACGTGAAAGTTATCTCAACCCGGCGATTCTTCTTCTGTCCGGCTGCGGTCGTGTTGGGCGCGAGCGGATTCGAAGCTCCCATTCCGTTCGCCTGGATGCGCATCGGATCGACGCCGGCTGACTGAAACCGATCTGACAGCACACGCGCTCGCTCCTGCGTCAACTGTTGCAGCGACACTTCATTGCCCTTGTTATCCGTGTAAGCCTCGATCAGGATCTGATAATCCGGATTGCTCGCGAGCAGCGCTGCGAGTGGTTCGAGTTTGGCAGAAGACGCGGCGGACAAGGTCGCGACGCGCGCGCCGGTCCAGATAGTTTCCGGCAGCACGAGCCGAAAGCCGGTTGCCGTCTGCTTCAAGGTGCCATACTTCGCGAGCGTCTCTTTCAAATTCGCTTCCGCACTTCGTCGCTCAGTCTCACGTCGTTCTGCTTCGACACGTGTAGTCTCAGCCTGCTTCTCGCCTTCCATTCGCGCCAGTTTCAATTTGGCAGCGTCACTTTCAGACCGCAGTGTTTGGATCTCGTCACGCAGTTGCGCAATCTCGACGCGCTTTTCGCGTAACTGATCGTTCGCAGTACCGAGATCTCGCTCGGCCAGCTCACGCGCACGCTGTTCCTTTTCGAGTGCCGCACGCAGTTGGGCCACTTGACGCTGCGATGCGTCTGCATTTTCTTCAGCGCTACGCACGGCCTCATCACGCCGGCGAATCTCTTCACGATTGATTCGTGCCGCACGCCGCGCCACGGCAACTTCCTCAGCGTGTGAACCGGCGGCGGTCGCCTTCCGTGCTTCCATATCGACTTCGGCGATCGGCTGATTCAAGCGCCACGCCTTCTCCGCTGCCTGCAAGTGATCTTCCGCGGTTTGCAATTCCTCGGTCGCATCCTGCGAAGCGCCCGCATACTTCGCAAGGCTTACTGACTGACGGGCTCCGAGCAGCGAGACTGGTGTCTGGCGATAATCGGCGTCAGCAATTTCAGGAACGCGCGCGTTGCGAAAGTAGTCGCTGGAATTTCCAATGTAACGAACGTCAACAGTTTCAACCTGACTACCGTTGGCGCGTTGCGGCGGCAGGTTCTCCATCACCACCATGCGGCTTGGCACTTTCATTAAGAAGTGCGGCTCCGCGGTGAGAATCATCGCAAACGTTTGCAACGGCGTGGTCACGTCCAGTTTTGAATCAACAAATGTACTGCCGCTGCGTTTGATTTCACCCAGATTATCCACGTGTCCATCGGGCGAGATGGCCCAGAGGATGTACGTGGTATAGATCCCGCCTAACTCGGAAGCGCGCGGCAAATCCTCGACATTGAACTCGACTCGCGTGCCGCGACGCCCGGCACGTTTCACCTTCGCTTCACCCCTGAGTCGCGGCAACACGGTCGTGCCGCGGAATTTGACCGTCACGGTCTCGTCCAATGGATAAGTGATCGCAACTGTCTTACGTTCGGTATCCTGCTGGCCAATTGCGGCAGACACACACAGTAAACAAGCGCCGAGCGCAAATACGAGGTGTTGACCAATGCGTCTGAAACTCATGGTGAAACTGCTCCTATCTTCAAAATCCGGGAAAGAAAGGCTAGAACTACAATGTTCTTGATGCCTCAAACAGGCGCATTGTTGCCGATGAGCAACACGAGGTCAAGATGATCAAGCCACGGATTAGACGGATTATCTGTGGTTTTTTGTCTTGCGGTAGGCGGCGGTTTGGATGATGAGGACTGAGACGCCCCCAATCAGCAGCATGGGAACCCAGCCACGCGGTGCGACTAATTCGAGGACAACCCAGAGAAGTATCAAACCTGAACCAATCCACCACAACATGCTGATCAGGGTATCTCGTTCAGCTTGTAACCAACGCCACGAACGGTCAGTACGTAGCGAGGATTTTTCGGATCAGCCTCCAGCTTTTTGCGGAGACGATTGATGTGCGGATCGATGTTGCGCTGGTAACCTTCGTAATCGGTGCTCCAAACCCGATCGAGCAGAGCGTTCCTGGACCACGCACGGCCCGGTTCCGACGCGAGCAGCTCGAGAATTTGAAACTCCAGCGGTGTCAGGTCAACGCGAAAGCCGTCGCGAATGACTTCATGACGCCGTTTATCAATCACCAGATCGCCAACTTCGATTCGTTCGCCATCCGGTTCCGGCGGAACGCCTCCGCCTCGCCGCAACAGCGCTTCGACACGATACTCGAGCTCGCGCGGGCTAAACGGCTTGGCCAGATAATCATCGGCGCCGGCCTCGAAGCCGGCGACCTTGTCGTCCAGCGCGTCGTGTGCGGTTAAGAAGAGCGCAGGCGTTTGAATGCCGCGATCGCGCACTCGCTTGAGTAGCTCGATGCCCGACATGCCCGGCATGGACACGTCGAAGATGAAGCAATCAAATCGTCCGGTTACCGTGGCTTCGAGTGCTGCCATGCCGCTTTCTCGTTCTTCAACTTGAAAGCCCAGCCGGCGAAAGTACTCGGCCAGAAGCAGTCTCATGTCGGTATCGTCGTCTGCGATCAGAAGACGTTTACCCGCGTGTTTGGTGTTTGGTGTCGCTTGCTGTGCCAAATGTCTGATCCTGTCGGAGGGGATCTGATACCGCCATAAAGATCGGCAAGAATTATAACCTAAATCGATGCATACTCATCGCAGGGGAAAATTGCATCGCTTAACGTCACGAAGGAGATCTAGCAAATCGGTCAGCCTTGACGCAAATAAGTGGGGGTAAGTATAGTTCCTTTTTACGGTTTTGGGCCGTCTTCTACCTCCCTTATAGCAACGGATCAGAGATTTTCGCAACCAGAGATGCGTGATCTTCGTCGCCTTTTAAAGTATCTAAGACCTCACTGGCCAATCTTCACCGTGGCTACGCTCGCGATGGTGCTGGTGGGTGTACTCGAAAGCGCTATCGGCGGTTTGATTGTGCCAATCCTCGACCAGGCCTTTGTTCAGGGCGTCGGTGAGCGTACTTCCACGATTTTCGGTCTGCAACGTTTAATTCCTCAGGATCCCTTCGGCGCCTGGAAAATGATCTCCATTCTGTTGATCGTCTTTACGCTCACCAAAGGCGTCGCAGAGTATTTCTCGACCTACTTAATGGCGCGTATCGGGCAGTCAGCAGTGCTGAAGTTGCGGCAGGATCTTTATAGCCACTTGCTGGCGCAGTCCGCGACATTCTTCGAGCGCCATCGCACCAATTATCTCGTTTCGAGACTCGTAACCAGTGCAGCCGCGATCGAGACGGCGGTGACAAGTACTATTCGCGACATGTTGCGCGAGAGTTTTACTTTGATCGCTTTTCTGGCGGCGTCCTTTTATTACAGTTGGCGACTAACGCTTGGTTCGCTGTTAATCGCTCCGGTGATCGCAGTGCTGACGGCGAAGTTCGGCCGCGCTTTGCGGAATCTCGCGCGTGAGAGTTTCGAAGGCAGTAAACAATTGACGGACACCGCGCAGGAGGCGCTCGCAAATCAGGGAATCGTCAAGGCGTATCGAGCTGAGAAACGCGAGGCGAAACGTTTTACTGAGGTCGCGAAGCGAATCGTCAAAGCGAACCTGCGCAGCGCGAGTATCGCCGGGGCTTCGCCGCCGACGATCGAGATGATCGGCATGGTGTTTGTCGTGCTGCTGTTGTTCTTTGGCCAGCGTGAAATCATTGCGGGACGCATGAACACCGCGCAGTTTGTTACGTTCCTGCTTTTCCTGTTTCGTAGTTACGATCCGATGCGCAAGCTGTCGCGATTGCAGAACAGCATGGAACAGGCACTCGCTGCGGCGCATCACGTTTGGGAAGTGATGGACGAGAATGCCGCGATCCGCGAGAAACCCGGAGCGGGCGAGCTGCCGGCGCTCAAGCAGGAGATCGAGCTGCGCAATGTTTCGTTTGGCTATGGAAATGAAACGCGTTCTGTCTTGCGCGATGTGAGTTTGAAGATTCCGGCAGGCACAATGGTCGCGCTCGTTGGCGAGTCGGGTGGCGGCAAGTCAACGTTGACTAAGCTGCTGCCGCGTTTTCACGATCCGAGTGACGGCGCAGTGTTGTGGGATGGAACCGATATTCGCGACGTCACGATTTCGAGTTTGCGAAAGCAGCTCGCCCTCGTCACTCAGGAGACCGTCCTTTTCAACGACACGGTGCGCCATAACATCGCTTACGGTAAGCCTGAAGCCACGGATGCGGAGGTCGAAGAGGCGGCCTTGATCGCTTTTGCACACGAGTTCATTCGCGAACTGCCTAATGGATACGATACGATTGTCGGCGAGCGCGGCATTTTTCTTTCCGGCGGCCAACGCCAGCGCCTCGCTATCGCCCGGGCAGTTTTAGTTAATGCGCCAGTTCTGATACTGGACGAGGCCACGTCAGCACTTGATGCGGAGTCAGAGCGCCTGGTCCAGCGCGCGATCGGCAATCTGGTGCGTGATCGAACCACGATCGTGATCGCTCACCGGCTGTCAACCGTCAGGCGTGCAAATGTTATTGTCGTGATGGAAGCGGGAAAGATCATCGAGATGGGAACGCACGCGGAGCTGTTGGCCCAGGGCGGACAATATCGCAAGCTCTACGAACTTCAATTTGCGGACGAGGAAGAGTTTCCAGAGATTACACAGATGGCACAGATTTAATCTGTGTAATCTGTGGATTAAAAACCATGAAATCAATGACCGGATACGGCAAGGGGATGGTGGCGGGCGACGATTTCTCCGTCTCTGTTGACCTCAAGACCGTTAACAATCGCTTCCTCGATATCCATCTCCGCGTCGGCTCTGAGCTTGCCTCGCTCGAACCGTCGATCAAAAAACGGATCACCTCCCGCTTAACTCGCGGGCGCGTGGACGTAACCGTAAGCATAGAGCGCGTGGCACAAGTCGCATACGAACTCAATCGCCCGCTGATCGCCGGTTACATCACCGCCCTGAAACAGTTGCAGCAGGAGTTTGATATCTCGGGAGAACTGGATATCAACATCCTCGCCCGCATTCCCGGCGCGCTCCAGCCTGCCCGCAACGGCATCGACGACAAAGTGGTAACGGGACTCGAACAGGCATTGGACCAGGCACTCGACGAACTCGAGAAAATGCGCGAGCAGGAAGGCGAAGCGCTCAAAAAGGAGTTGCGCGATCGCGTGCGAAAGATCGAAACGCTCGTGCCGGTGATCGAAGCTTCAGCCGCCGGTCTTGCCGATGCTTACCGGCTGCGTTTGCAAAAACGGATTGGCGAGTTGCTGAACCGCGGCGGACAGATCGTTGAAGTTGATCCGGCGCGACTGGCCCAGGAAGTCGCTTACCTCGCGGATCGCAGTGACGTGAGTGAAGAGATGGTCCGGTTGCGTAGTCACCTGTCGCAGTTTCAGGAGGCGCTCGACGCGCCCGGTGAAGCCGGCAAGATGCTTGATTTCCTGCTTCAGGAACTCAATCGTGAGGCCAACACAACGCTTTCAAAATCCACTGACCTCGCGATTAAGGAGGCAGGCCTGGCTATTAAGGCAGAGGTCGAGAAACTTCGCGAACAGGTTCAGAATGTTGAGTAGAGTGAAAGAACTGGAAACCTCCCGCACAATCAGCCACGTCGCTTCGCGAGGCACGCTCTTCGTCGTTAGCTCACCATCAGGTGGCGGCAAGGGCACAATCATTCGCCACGTGTTGGAGGTTGTCGCCAATCTTCGCTATTCTGTTTCGTACACGACTCGCGCGCCACGTCTTGGTGAAGTCGATGGCCGCGAGTATTTCTTTGTCAATCGCGTAACTTTCGAAGAGATGGTCGGTGCGGGCGAGTTTCTCGAGTGGGCCTGCGTACACGGAAATTTCTACGGCACGGCGAAGAACCAGATCATCGAAGAGACTGCCGCGGGCGCGGACCTCATTCTCGAAGTGGACGTTCAGGGCGCGGCCAGCGTGCGGCAGTTGCTGATGGATTCAGTGAGCGTCTTTATCCTGCCGCCGTCGTACGAAGTGTTGCGGCAGAGACTGATTGCAAGAGGTACAGATTCACCCGCAGAGCTCGAACTGCGTTTGCGTAACGCGCCCGAGGAGTTGAAACAGTACTCCGCTTTCGATTACGTAATCATCAACGACGAGATCGACCGGGCGGCGGGCCAGCTTGCCTCGATCATCAATGCGGAGCGGGCCCGTTGCATGCGTCAGGAAAGCCTGGTGCTGGAAGTGATTGAAAAATTCAAAAGCGATTCAATCATAGAGTGATAACAGAAGGAGCAATCGAGTGGCTACGACGACAGAGTTGGTTGAGAGTGAAGTTGACGGAACTGGCGAACAGGTAGTTGATTCGAAGTATCGCATGATAATCCTCGCAGCGAAGCGCAGCAAACAATTGCAGCGCGGCGCACAGCCCAGAATTGACATCGATCCTCAGAAACACAAGCCGACGCGCATTGCGCTGGAAGAGGTGATGCGCGGCCGCGTGCACTTTACTATCAAGGAAGACCCGAAAAAAGCGACAGAATAACGCCACCTGTAAAGTCTCGCGCAAAGGCGCAAAGCCGCAAAGAAGAACTGAAAGGTTACTTTGCGTCTTTGCGCCTTCGCGCGAGATTAACTCACAGCCTTACATGCCTTTGTAATCTGGTCCACCGCCGCCTTCAGGTGTAACCCAGTTAATGATCTGGTACGGATCCATGATGTCGCACGTCTTGCAGTGTACGCAGTTGGAGAAATTTATCTGCAAGCGCCGCTTTCCGTTGCCGCCATCGTCGACCATTTCATAAACAGCCGCCGGACAGAACCGTTGGCAGGGATTGCCATACTCTTCCGCACACCGCGTCGAACAAATATTAGTGTCGAGCACGTGGAGATGGACCGGCTGATCCTCGTCATGGCCCACTGCCGCGTGATAAACGTCCGTGACCTTGTTGAAAGTTAACTTGCCGTCGAAACGAAGATCTTTATAACGCTGTTCGAGGCGATCATCGTGGTAGCCATAAGCAGACAGCTTCTGCATCTCTTCATGACCGGCGACTGAATGATCGCGATCGAAGATTCCCCAGGCGCGCCCGCCCGTCACGAATTGCAAACCCGCATTGATCAACGCCGGCCAGCGACCATGTTTGAAGGCGGCGTGAAAGTTTCTCACTTTCCGTAATTCCGGAATGATCCAGCTCTCGTTCACTACCTGCTCGTAACGTTGCAGCTGTTTCGCGGAATAGTCGCGTGCTTTCAGGGCTTCGAAGATCACCTCCGCCGCCAGCATGCCGCTCTTGATTGCCGAGTGAATTCCTTTCAATCGTTGCGCGTTGAGCAGACCGGCGGAGTCGCCGACCAGCAGCACGCCATCCGCATACATGCGTGGCATCGCGAAGTAACCACTGGCCGCAATCGTTTTCGCGCCGTAACGAATCATCTTGCCGCCATCGAGCAGCCGCGCGATGTAAGGATGAGTCTTGAAACGCTGAAACTCCGCATGCGGATCGATCAGCGGATCCTTGTAGTCGAGGCCGGTGACGTAGCCGATATTCAACACGCGATTCTGCATGCCGTAGATCCAGCCGCCGCCATACGTCGCCGTGTCGGAAGGAAAACCAAGCGTGTGCGTCACGCGTCCGGTCGGATAGCGATCGTCCGGCAACTCCCACAACTCCTTCACGCCAAGGCTGTAGACTTGCGGCGCGCATCCTTCGTCGAGTCCGAGACGTTCAATGAGTTGCTTGGTTAACGAGCCGCGCGGCCCTTCACCGAGCACCGTGATCTTCGCCTGCAGATCGACGCCCGGCTCGTAATTGACTTTTCGGTGACCTTCCTTGTCGATACCCTTGTCGCCGGTGCGCACGCCGAGCACGCGATCGCTTTCGTCATAAAGCAGATCGGCGCCGGGAAACTCCGGAAAGATGTTGACCCCAGCCTCTTCACACTTTTCGCCAAGCCAGGCAGTCAAACGATTGAGTGAAACGATGTAGTAACCGTGGTTCTTCAATGGCGGCGGCGTGATCGGTGAACGCAGCGCCAGTTTCGGCGTCAAATAAAGAAAGTGATCTTCTTTGACTGGAGACTCGAGCGGCGCGCCTTGCGTTTCGAAATCGGGAATCAACTCGCGCAACGCTTTCGGATCCATCACGGCGCCCGACAGAATGTGTGAACCGACAGCGGCGCCTTTCTCGATCACGGCGATCTCGACGTCGCCGAGTGAGTCGTCTTGTTTGACCAATCGTGCGAGGTGTAGGGCGCCGCTCAAGTTGGCTGGACCAGCGCCGACAAATACCACATCAAACTCCAGAGTCTCTCTGTCCATAGCCACAGATTACACAGATTCTGCCAATTGTTCCAAATTGTGAAATCTGTGTAATCTGTGACTATGCCAAACCATTTGATTCATGAGACGAGTCCTTATCTTTTGCAACATGCCGGCAACCCGGTCGATTGGTATCCGTGGGGTGACGAGGCTTTTGAGAAAGCTCGACGCGAGAACAAACCGGTGCTGCTCAGCATCGGTTATTCAGCGTGTCACTGGTGTCACGTGATGGCGCACGAGTCGTTTGAAGACGAGCAGATCGCTGAGCTCATGAATGAAAACTTCGTGAATATCAAGGTCGATCGCGAAGAGCGGCCGGACCTCGATCAGATCTATATGAACGCCGTGCAGATGATGACTCATCACGGTGGCTGGCCGATGACAGTGTTCTTAACTCCGGAAGCAGTTCCGTTTTATGGCGGCACGTACTTCCCACCCGAAGATCGCTACAACATGCCCGGCTTTCCGAGAATCCTGATCAGCGTGGCGGAGGCTTATCGAGATCGCCAGGATGACATTCGCGAAACCGGCACGTCGTTAGTGAATGAGCTGAAGCGACTGAGTGCCAGCGGCGGTTCGGATTATCCCATCGAGCCCGAACTACTCGACGCCGCTTATGCCGGCGTTATCAGGAATTACGACTCGATCAACGGTGGTTTCGGCGGCGCGCCGAAGTTTCCGCCGGCAATGACGCTCGAGTTTCTGCTACGCACACACGCACGCACCGGCAATCGCGACGCGCTCGGGATGGTGAGCCACACCTGCCGGAAGATGGCAAACAGCGGCATGTACGATCAGCTTGGCGGCGGTTTTCATCGCTACTCGACCGACGCGAAATGGCTCGTGCCGCACTTCGAGAAGATGCTTTACGACAACGCCCTGCTGTCGCGTTTGTACCTGCATTACTTCCAGGTTAGCGACGAATCGTTTGCGCGTGAAACTGTCGAAGGGATTCTCGATTATGTGCTGCGCGAGATGACGCATGCTGACGGGGGTTTCTATTCAACTCAGGATGCGGACTCAGAAGGTCATGAAGGCAAGTTTTTTGTCTGGAGCATGGACGAGATTCGCGATGTGCTTGAAGAAAATGACGCGCGTGTATTTGCCGGTTATTACAACCTCACCGAAGCGGGAAACTTCGAAGGCAAAAACATTCCGAACGTGACTCGCTCGGTTGAAGCAGTCGCTACCGCATTAGGTATCTCGGAGCTGGAGTTGCGCGCGTCGCTGGCGGAAAGCAAGCGCAAACTGTTTGAACTGCGCGAACAGCGCATCAAACCGGACCGCGATGAAAAGATACTGACTGCGTGGAATGGCTTGATGCTGGCCAGCTTCGCCGAGGCGGGTGTCGTCCTGAACCGCCCTGATTACACGAATGCGGCGCGACGAAACGCAGAGTTTGTGCTCTCAGATCTCAGGCGTGACGGTTCGTTGCTGCGCACCTGGAAAGATGGCGTGGCGAAGTTCAATGCGTATCTTGAAGACTATGCGTTTCTGGCTGAAGCGCTGGTCACGTTGTACGAAACGACGGGCGAGTTTCGCTGGTTGAAGGAAGCCCTCGCGTTGACTGACCGTATGATTAGCGAGTTTTGGGATGAGGATGGCGGTGGGTTCTTCTTTACCGGGAAGAGTCACGAGAACCTGATCGTGCGTTCTAAAGACTACTTCGATAATGCGACGCCTTCCGGAAATTCGGTGGCGACGCTCGTGCTCTTGCGTTTGGCGACGCTCACGAACAACGAGAGTTATCGCAACCTCGCGATGGCGGTTTTACGGGAAGTCGGTGACCAGGCGCGCCGGTATCCGTCGGGGTTCGGGTACGCGCTCTCGGCGGCTGACTTTCTGCTTTCGACACCGAAGGAAGTGGCGATCGTCGGGAAAGATGAGGGAGATATTGCACCCCTGCTGGTGGAAACCTGGAGGCGGTACTTGCCAAATAAGGTCGTGGCGCCGAGCTTTTCCGGTGAAGCTAAAGCCGTCGTGTTGCTGGAAAACCGCCCGCTGGTCGAGGGCTTAGCGACGGCATACGTGTGTGAAAACTATACCTGCCAACAGCCAGTGACGGACATTGCTGCGCTGCGAGAACAGCTTTAAGACTTATTTCACGCAAAGGCGCCAAGTCGGACGCAAAGCCGCAAAGAAGATATCCCATGATGTCTTTGCGCCCTTGCGTCCGACTTGGCGCCTTTGCGTGAAACCGTTCTTGACGCCAACCCGCTGTAATTGTTATATTTATCACCGTGCTCAACAATGTTGGCACCTTACCAAGCGCGATCATCACTTACAACAAGTTCTTGTTTTCGAAGGATTGAGCCCCAGCAATGCTGAAAACCAACTCGCAGGGCATCGCTCTAGTGACTGCAATCGCCGTCATTAGCGCGCTGTTGCTTCTTTCCGCCGTCGCCGTTCTCTTCTACGCAGCAGTGCTTCAGGAAAGTCTCACCTACGCAGTCCTCGGGATACTTATCTTTGTCCTCGTCTACCTACTCTATCGCTTCAACGAGCGACGTCTCGAAGAGATTCGTCAGGCAGAAGCCGAGCGACGACGTCACGCCGAAGAGATGGCGACTATCCACATGAACACGATCGAGTCGCTCGCCATCGCGATCGACGCGAAGGACCAAACGACTCACGGTCACGTACGTCGCACACAGCTCTACGCCACGCAGATGGGCGCGCTCTTTGAAGTTTCCGAAGCCGAATTACGCGCGTTGCACGCGGGTGCACTGCTTCACGACATCGGCAAACTTGCGGTGCCTGAGTACATCCTGAACAAACCAGGCAAACTCACCGAAGCAGAATTCGCGAAGATGAAGATCCACCCGACAGTAGGTGGCGACATTCTCAAGCGCGTCAACTTCCCTTACCCGGTTGAAGATATCGTGCGTTATCACCACGAGAAGTGGGACGGCAGCGGTTATCCGAAAGGGCTCAAGTCCGAGTCGATCCCGCTCGTGGCGCGCATTATCTCGGTGGTTGATTTCTACGATGCCACGCGTTGCGATCGTCCGTACCGCAAAGGGATGAAACGCGAAGAGTCGCTCGCGTTGTTGCGCAGCATGGTGGGCAGCGCATTCGATCCGAAGGTGGTTGAGACGTTCATCAAGCACGTCGTAGAGTTTGATCGCATGATCGACGCGCAGGACATCAGGGAACAGGTTGCATCCGCGCCCGCCGTTGACGACCAGACGGCGACGAAGCCCGACGCCGGTCTCGCGCCCGACATCCTCGGTGTTTCGGAAGAGCCGGCCACCGGATTCAGATCGATCAGCGAAGCACAACGCGAAGTCTTCGCGCTGCACGAGATCGCGCAAACGATCGGTTCGTCACTCAACTTGAGTGACACCGTGGCGTTGATTGCAAACAAGTTGAGAGCGATCGTGCCGTTCGACACCTGCGTGATTTACCTCGTCGATGATCCTTCAGGTAAAGCCATTGCTGCGCATGTCGTGGGTGAAGAAATCGAAGTGTTCAGGCGACGACGCATCAATATCGGCGACGGCATTACCGGCTGGGTGATCGCAAACTCGCGTTCGATGTGTAACGCATCGCCGGAACTGGATCTGGTTGGTATTTCGGAGGAGGTCGTGAAGCGTTTTCGCGGCGTGCTGGTGTCGCCACTACTTCGTGAAGATGGCGCCTTCGGGGCGATTGCGCTTTACTCGCAGAGCCGAACTTCATATACGACCGAACACGTGCGGCTGCTTGAGTCCGTCTGCCAGCACGCCTCGAGCGCACTCAACAACGCGCTCACCTACGAACGCACACGCGAGAGCGCTCTCGTCGATCCGTTGACGGAGTTACCGAATGCGCGCGGCTTCTACATGATGCTGGAACAGCGCCTGGCGGAGTGCCAGCGAATGAACCGCGAGTCGCTGGCCGTGATTTGCATGGATATCGATGACTTCAAAGTCGTCAACGATCAGTACGGGCATTCGATTGGCGATCGGCTGCTGGCGAGTGTCGCAGGCGTGGTGCGCCGTGAGTTGCGGCAGATGGACATTCTGACGCGTTACGCGGGTGACGAGTTCGTCGCGATCATGCCGATGGCGTCGAGCAAGATGGCCGTGTCGATCAGCGAACGAATGCGAAACGCAGTTGAGGAGCAACTCTTCTCGGTGCGCACGGGTACGGTCGTCGGACTTGGAGTCAGTTTGGGTGTCGCCAGTTTCCCGGACGATGGCGAAACGTCCGAGGAGCTCCTGACCGCCGCCGCGCGCCGTATGCAAAGCGACAAAAACGCGCGTAAGACTGTGTTAACTGTGGCCAGCGCGGGGCGCAGCGCCATCGACATGATGACTTAAGATCAAACCCGTTTCACGCAAAGGCGCAAAGTAATAAGCGAAGGCGCAAAGAAAGTCTAAACTTTGCGCCTTTTGTTTTGTTCCTTTGCGCCTCTGCGTGAAATTCCGGTGACCTGTGTTTTTGTTTAAGGGCGTCTCTCGCTTATAATCCGACCTTTTATGAGCAAACAAACAGCCGCACCACCTTCAGCCGCCAAAGCCGAAGAGCAGCAGAGCTCTACCGGCGTCATGGATGCACCCCCGGACGTGGACTCGAAAAAACTCAAGCAGGAACGAGACGAAGCCAAAGCACGACAGAAAGCTCGGCTCAGTACGCTTTCCCGCGAGCAGCTCGTCGAACTCTATCGCCAGATGCTTCTGATTCGTCACTTCGAAGAGAAGTCGGCGGAAGCGTACGTCGCCGGTAAGATCGGCGGCTTCTGTCACTTGTACATTGGTCAGGAAGCCGTCGGTGTGGGCGCCGTTTCCGCGATTCGTAAAGACGATTACGTCCTTACCAGTTATCGCGAACACGGCCTCGCGCTCGCCAAGGGAATGTCCGCCCGTTCGATTATGGCCGAGCTTTTCGGCAAAGCCACCGGATGTTCCAAGGGCAAAGGCGGCTCGATGCACATGTTTGACAAAGAGCTCGGTTTCCTTGGCGGCCACGCGATCGTCGGCGGGCAGATTCCGCTCGGAACCGGCACTGCATTCGCCACCAAATACCAGGGCACCGATCAGGTTACGTTGTGTTTCTTTGGCGAAGCCGCCGTCAACCAGGGCGCATTCCACGAGTCGCTCAACATGGCCCAACTCTGGAAGCTTCCCTGCATTTATATTTGCGAAAACAACCAGTACGGTATGGGCACTTCACTCGCTCGCGCGATGTCGCTGCACGATATTTCGAAGAAGGCTTGCGCTTACGAAATGGCTTCCGAGTTTGTTGACGGAATGGACGTGCTCGCCGTTCGCGAAGCGACCCTGCGTGCGGTTGAACGCGCGCGCAAGGATTACTTGCCGACTTTGCTGGAGATTCGCACCTACCGATTCATGGGCCATTCGATGTCTGACCCCGGTAACTACCGGACACGCGCGGAAATCGAGAAATATCAGGAGCGCGATCCCCTTAAACTCTTTTCGGCCACCCTGCTCGAGGAAAAGGTCGTGGACGAGAAGACACTTGAAGAGATCGATCGCAAAGTGCGTGAGGAAGTGGAAGACTCGCTGCGTTTTGCCGAGGAGAGTCCACTGCCCGATCCGGCAGAACTTTATACCGACGTTTACGCCAGTCCAATCGAACCTGGCCGCAAATAGATCCCCAACTTTTATGGCGACACTTACGATCCGCGACGCACTTAATCAAGCCCTGCGAGAAGAATTGGCCCGTGACGAGACGGTCTTCCTGATGGGCGAGGAAGTTGCCGAATACGACGGCGCTTACAAGGTAACCAGAGGCTTGCTGCATGACTTCGGCCCGAAGCGAGTCATCGATACTCCCATCACCGAGCTCGGTTTTGCGGGTCTCGGAGTGGGCGCGGCGATGGCGGGTCTGAGGCCGATCGTCGAGTTCATGACGTTCAACTTCTCTATCCTTGCCACCGACCAGATCATCAACTCAGCCGCCAAGATGCTTTACATGTCGGGCGGACAGTTCAAGATTCCGATTGTTTTTCGTGGTCCAGGCGGCTCGGCATTTCAGGTCTCTTCGCAGCACTCGCAGGCAATTGAATCCTGGTATGCATACTTTCCCGGCATAAAAGTCGTGATGCCTTCGACGCCCGCCGACGCGAAAGGACTTTTGAAGTCCGCCATCCGCGATGACGATCCGGTGATCTTCATCGAACAGGAGCGCATGTACGGGCACAAGGGCGAAGTTCCGGACGATCCTGACTTTACGATTCCGCTAGGCGTTGCAGACGTTAAGCGCGAAGGCAAAGACGTAACCATCGTAGCTCGCTCGCTGATGGTGCCACTTGCGCTCAAAGCAGCGGAACAACTCGAACAGCAAGGTGTCTCGTGTGAGGTGATCGATCCACGCACGATCCGGCCGCTCGACATCAACACGATCGTCGAGTCAGTTAAGAAGACGAACCGCGTGGTGATCGCTGAAGAGTCGCATCCGGTCTGCGGTGTGGGCGCGGAGATCAGTGCCGAGATCATGGAGCACGCGTTCGATTATCTCGATGCGCCGGTGAAACGTGTTTCAGGCGTAGACGTGCCGATGCCCTACGCGAAGAATCTCGAGAATCTTGCGATACCGGATGTGGAAAGAATTATCGCCGCCGTCCGGGAAGTCGCTTATATCGATTAAATGAAGCAAGTTTCACGCAAAGGCGCAGAGTCTTAAGTCTTCTTTGCGGCTTTGCGTAAACTTTGCGCCTTTGCGTGAAACCCGTCTAACTGTTTAAAGGAACGCCGAATGGCCACGAAGGTAATCATGCCGAAGCTCTCCCCCACGATGGAGGAGGGACAGATCTCGCGTTGGTTGAAAAAAGAGGGAGACAAGGTCTCCATGGGTGAGCCGCTCGCCGAGATCGACACTGACAAGGCCACGATGGAGATGCAAGCGCTCGGCAATGGCGTCCTGCGCAAGATCCTCATTGGCGAAGGACAGGCGGCGCCGTTGGGCCAACTCATCGCGATTATCGCCGAGCCTAATGAAGACATCGCGTCGTTGATGTCTGAAGCTACGGCGGCCGCGCCGGCGAAACAGGAAGCGCCGAAACCGGAGGAGCCGAAACCTGCCGAGCAGCCGGCGCCTCAGCCACAAGCCAGGGCCGCTGCCGCGAGTGCTGCTCCGGCGGCGCGTCCCGTTGACAATGGTCAGCCGCGGCCGGCGAGTGCTGATTCAGGTCGCATGATTGTTTCGCCGCTCGCAGCGCGTATGGCCGCCGAGACCGGCATCGACTTGCGTTCACTGCAAGGCAGTGGCCCGGGCGGACGGATCATCAAGCGTGACATTGAGGCAGCCATCAGCCAGCCGAAACCCGCGCCGAGTTATCCGCGTGCGGTGGGAGCTGGACAAATCCCGCAAATCGGAGCGTCAGCTTATCGCGACGAACCCGCGAGCGAGATCCGCAAAACCATCGCGCGCCGGCTCGTTACCTCGCTTGGACCAGTACCACACTTCTTTCTCACCACCGAGATCGAGATGGACCGTGCGGCGGAAATGCGTCGCGGCATCAACGCACTCGATCCGGATCTCAAGATCAGTATCAACGACATCATCATCAAGGTCGTCGCGGCGGCCCTCATCCAACATCCGGAAGTCAACGTGTCGTTCCAGGAGAAGTTTGTGCGCTACTACGAACGCGCCGATATCGGCGTCGCGGTAGCAATTGAAGACGGACTGATCACTCCGGTTGTGCGCGCCGCCGATCAAAAGTCACTCAGCCAGATCGCTGCTGAAGTGCGAGAGTTGGCCGAGCGCGCACGTTCGCGCAGGTTGAAGCCGGAAGAATACACGGGCGCGACGTTCTCGATCAGCAATCTCGGAATGTTCGGCATCGACGAGTTTACGGCTGTCATTAATCCACCCGAGGGTGCGATTCTCGCCGTGGGCTCGATGTCGCCCAAACCGGTCGTACGTGATAACGAGATCGTTATCCGGCAGATCATGCGCGTGACGATGTCCTGTGACCATCGCGTCATTGACGGCGCTACCGGCGCGAAGTTCCTGCAAACCTTCAAGAAGATCCTGGAGAATCCGCTGTACCTCGTTGTGTGAGTCCACACGAATGACGCGGGTTAAAGAATCCTCAGATACCATCGGGCCTCACCTGGCTCTAATCGCCGTTCAGATCCTGTTCGGCTCCTGGCCTGTCTTTGGCAAGGTGGTGCTGCGTTCTCTGTCGCCATCGAGCCTCGTTGCTCTCCGGCTTACTGGCGCCGCTTTGGCTTTCACTCTGCTGCAACGCAAACTCACGCCCCTCCTCAAAATGCCGCGCAAAGATATGTTGTTACTGGTGCTGTGCAGCATGTTGGGCGTGGTCGGCAATCAGTTTCTATACGTCAAGGGACTTTCATTAACGACCGCCATAAACTCAGCGCTGCTGAGCACGACGATTCCGGTCTTTACGCTTTTCGTCAGCATTCTTTTTGGACACGACCGGCTGTCGCCACGACGGCTGTTTGGTATTGCCCTCGCGGCGGGCGGGGTTATTTTTCTCGTGAACCCGGCGCATGCGGATATTTCAACGCAAACCACTGCCGGCAATCTTTTGCTGGTGAGCAACTCGTTGCTTTATGCGATCTATATCGTGATCTCGAAGACGCTGTTCGAGCGTTATGGAGCGCTGAATGTGATCACCTGGATTTTTCTGGTTGGATCTTTGGTAACAGTGCCGGTGGGAATCTATTCGTTGCAGCAGGAGAATCTGGGCGCGCTCGGTGCGGGTGTGTGGATGATGATCGCGCTCATAATCATCTTTCCGACAGTGGGTGCCTACTATCTCAACGCCTGGGCGTTGACGAAAGTGCCGCCGAGCACAGTCGCGATTTACATCTACCTGCAACCGCTGGTTGCGTTTGGGTTCGCACCGCTATTGATCGGCGAGCAATTTAACTCACGCACGATCATCGCGGCGCTGCTCATCTTCGCGGGTGTCGCGGTGGTAACGAAACGCGGACGTAGTCGTGCGATTAGAGAAATATCCGAACATCCCGATGCGCTGGCGCATTAGTTGACAGGATTTGCAGGATTTACACGATTAGCAAGTTAATCCTGCTAATCTTGCAAATCCTGTCTAAATGCTGTTACGCGGCTCGGACTCGTTCGCGGTTGAAGCAACTGGCGATCTCGTCTGCATCGAGCGTGTCACGTTCCATAAGGAGCTCGACCAGTCGACCAATCGATTCGCGTTCCGCCGTCACGATCGCACAGGCGCGCTCGAGCTGCTCGTTGATCAACTCGTTCGTGGCTTCCTCCACTTTGTCCAACAGACTCTGGCTGCGCTGCTGGTCCGGTTGGCCGAGATGGATCGGTCCGAGGCGGCTCATGCCAAACTCGCTGACCATTGCCCTCGCAATCTCAACTGCCCGCTCGATGTCGTTTGAGGCGCCCGCCGTCATCGTGGATAGCAATACCTGCTCAGCCGCACGACCACCCAGCAACAATGCGATCTGATCTGCGAGATACTCGCGCTTCTTCATGAAACGATCGCGCTCGGGCAGCGACTGTGTTACGCCCAATGCCCGGCCGCGCGGCAAAATCGAAACCTTGTGAATCGGGTCGCCATTCTCAACTGCCAGACCGACAGCGACGTGACCGGCTTCGTGCACCGCGGTCGCGTAACGCTCGTCGTCGTCCATCATAAAGCCTTGGCGCTCAGCGCCCATCAGAATCCGATCGCGTGCGAATTCGACGTGCGGGCGTCCAATGGCATTGGCGTCATCACGCGTCGCTGCGATCGCCGCCTCGTTCATAAGGTTCGCGAGCTCGGCGCCGGAGAAACCGGGAGTGCCGCGTGCGATCCACTGAAGATCGAGACCGTCTTCGAGTTTGAGGTTGCGGGCATGAACTTTCAGGATCGCTTCACGACCCGTAACATCGGCGAGGTTGACCGCGATCTCACGATCGAACCGGCCCGGACGCGTCAATGCTTTGTCGAGAATGTCCGGACGGTTGGTCGAGGCAATCACCACCACTGCCGTTGACTGATCGAAACCATCCATTTCAACGAGCAACTGGTTGAGCGTCTGATCCTGATCCGCTGAAGC
>Ga0070699_100001509_pt1 | contig 21281 bp, 24 predicted proteins | sample KBSK1503metaG_FD_65473 | JGI IMG/M metagenome (GOLD analysis project Ga0070699, IMG submission 65473) | Corn, switchgrass and miscanthus rhizosphere microbial communities from Kellogg Biological Station, Michigan, USA - KBS K1-50-3 metaG | ecosystem: Host-associated > Plants > Roots >...
GCGACGTGATGACGGCGGGAGTGATCTGTGTCGATCCGCGGATGCCTATCGAGGCGATCGCCGCGATGCTGCAGAGTCGAGGGATCAAGCGGGTGCCGGTCATGTTGCGGGATCGACTCGTCGGCATCGTCAGCCGGGCCGATCTGGTCAAGGCGTTGGCGAGCCGTGGGACGGGTCCGGTTGCCGCCACAAGCGATGCGGAAATTGTCCGAGTGATCAACGATCGCCTCGACCAGGAATCGTGGGCGCATCGTTCGGGCGTCATGGTGAAGAGCGAGGAGGGAGTGGTGGCCTTCTGGGGCCTCGTCGAATCCGAGAGCGAGCGGGCAGCGACGGTGGCCCTGGCGAGCAACGTGCCCGGGGTGAAAAAGACGCGGAACTATCTGTCGGTGAGGTCGCAAGTGCTGCCTTACGTGTATTGGGCTTCCGAGCATGATCCAGACGAAGATGGGAGTCCGCCGGAACTCCGGAAGGACCCATGGGATCCCCAGGATCCTACGGCGCGGCCCTGAAGGCTCAGAGCCGGGGCATGAATCGCTTCCTCCACACTGGCCACCACGAAGCATTGTTGCCAGCTCAAGTGGCTGATCAGCCGTTCTCACTGCGAGTGTGGATCGAGATGAGCGATCTCGTTCCGCTGCTGAACAGACTCGACGAGCGGTTCGGTGAAGGCGGCCAGCCCTATTGCACGAAGCTCGAGCGAGTCCCGGAGGCGCAGCGAGTGCTCCTCGAAATGATCGCGGAGTTGTTGCGGGCGCAGCCACAGAAGGTGCGGAGGGCGTGCGTCCCGGTCTCTGTCGCCGATCGCCTGCTCGCCGACTTCGGTATCGGGCGAATCGACGCCTACCCAGCGTATCCGCCACCGATCGATCAGGTTGATCTCGACCCGGCCGACCTCGCGGTGCACCTGCGGACCCTGCTTCTCGGGCGTCGCATCCCGTTGTAGTCACCTTGTGAACAGAAGCGCTCAGCGAGAGCGAGGCCCTCTGGTGCGCTATGGCAGGACCGCTCTGAGGGCTCGCCGCGCTCGAGCAGCGTGTCCACCACCGCGCCCCGCGGCACCTCCAGCGCGACGGCGACGCGGGCGGGCTCGCCATGTCGATTCCCGCCTCATTCCCAGCCTTGAGGTGAGTGGGAGGTCTCCGGGACCGGCGGGGATCGGCAACTAGACAACGTCCACGGCGACGGTAAGGCGAGTCGAGTTCGGTGATTGGGGCCCCGCAACGCGTCTAGATCAAATCGATCTCGAACCTGAGCATATTTGATATCGGTGGTTGCAGGTCCCTGCAACCACCGACATCGAGCCTCGAGCTGAGGGCCCAGATGAACAAGCGGCGCTACGGGCCCTGCCTCGTCGGGTGGACCTTTGGGTCACTGCTTCACAGGTCACCGATACCGATCCTTCCAAGCGAGACCAAACCCGTGTTTCAGTCACGACCACGTTTTCGCCAATTCGATCCACGAGTTGCAAGGTAGCAAGACCGAACAAGGGCACGCGACTAAAACACGAAGCCTCAAGTTCCTTGAAAGTCAGTATGTCGCTGGTTCAATCGTGGGCCGGCAACCACAGATATCAAACATCCTCAGCTTTGAGATTGATTTGAACTAGATGCGTAGGGTCGGCTCCCGCAATCGCCGCCGCCCTCCGTGTTGTCTTCCTAACGTCCCCCCTTCACGGATGCCCGGAATCCGGCATCTTTCACCGCTTCGATGAGTTGATCCACGCGGACCTGCGCGGGATCGAACGTCACCCTCGCCTCTTTGTCGCGGAAGCTCACCTCCGCTCGCTGCACGCCCGTGAGCCCTTCCAGGGCTCGCTTGACTGCAACCGGTCAGGCCCCTCAGGTCATTCCGTCAATCGAGAGCACGATCGTCGACGATGCTGCCGCCAGCGCGACTTGCGCCCCCAACAGCAGAACGAGCAGAGCGATCCAGAACCCGTGCCCGCGCTTCATGGGTGTCACCTCCCGCCCATACCCTTCATGTCGTGCCCGGCTGGGTGGGGGCCGGTTGCGTCAACCAGGCGAGCCAGGAGATCCGAGGTCACCTCGGGCAATCGGTCGAGCACGATGGCCGTCACCACGACGAGGCTCGCCAGGACCAATAGGGCCAGGGTGGTCCGGCCTCCGGCCATCCTACAGGCAACGGCATCGCACCGGCGCCGTTCCCGGATGTAGAGGGCAATGCCCGCCACCACACCAAGGACCCCGGTGGGGATCAGAATCCACCGGTACTGCATGGTGACCGCCATGAACGCCCCACTCCCGAGGCCGAGGGCGATGACGGTCAGGGGCAAGAGGCAGCAGAGCGAGGACAGCAGGGCGCCGGTCCAGGCGGCCACGCCCGCGCCCAGTGAACCCAGTTTCATGGCGTTCTCCTCCAGCGCCGTCCATACCGGTACACGGCGAGCCCGGCGAAGCCCACGAGCAGGGGCAGCATGATCAGGTCCAGCCGACCCGTCAGCGTCCCGAGACCGATCGCCCCCAGCACCACCACCAGAGCAGGGGTGAGACAGGCCAGGCAGCTCAGCACCGCGCCGATCATGCCGAGCACCAACCAACGATCGCGCCACATAGGGAGCCCTCCTAGAGCGCCTCGGCCGCGTAGGCGCCGTACTCGAAGGTGAGGCGGTACCGCCGGCCGCAGCATTCGATCTGGTCTCCAGCCCTGACACCTTCCGGGAGCGTCACCGTCCGCTCGCAGTCCGGACAGCTCACGCGATACGCGAGGGCGGCCGACCACTGCCCGCCCTCCTCGATGACTCGCAGGGCGTGGCCCGCGCAGTTCGGGCAGTCAAGGAGAACTCCGGACCGGGTGCCAGCTGGCAACTCGATCGGCTCGCCGCAGTCTGGACAGCGGACCTTCATGGTGGTCAGACTCCGAGGAGCCGTTTCAGGCGGCCCCGGTCGAACCCGACGATCACCTCACCATCGACCGTGATGACGGGGACGGCCATCCGGCCCGTCTTCGCGATAAACTCCTCCCGAGCAGCTGCGTCTTCGCCGACGTTCTTGGCGACGAAGGCAATCCCCTGGGACGAAAGAAACTCTTTCGCCGCATGACACGACTGTCAGGTCGTGGACCAGTAGACCGTGATGTGCCGGCTCGTCATGGCCTCTCCTTCCTCAGGAGCCCTCCAAAGACTCGCGCACCAAGCTTGAAGGCCTCGGACGCCCGCGTCCCCGCCCCGGCAACCTCGGGATTTGCCTCTCGCCATGCCCGCATGTGTTCTTCCGACCGGAAGAAGTTGAGCGTCGTTCAGAGCGAGGTCGAGGCGCGCCGTTCGCCGTCCCCTTGCTTGCCGACCCAGACCATCACCCCCTCGGCTTCCAGCCCCGAGCCGACCTGGTCGACCCAGAGTTCCAACGGCTCCCCGCAGTGGTGACAGCGCGACCGGATGCGTACCCGCTGCCCCAACATCGGCGCTATGCCCAAGGCATCGATCGCACAGCACGCATAGCGCTCCTGACCGTCAACCAGCTCGACCATGAAGGGTGTCGGGAACGCCGAGAAGGGGTAGGCGACGTCCACCAGGCCGTCGCGGATCTGGATCAGATCGTCGGCGTCGAGCTTCGTCAGATCCTCTCGGATGCGGTCAGGCGGTGCGTCGGCGAAGGCGGCGACGATCTGTTCCACCGCCGCCGGCCCAGACCGTTCGACGAACGCGCGGAGGATCTGCTGGAGGACGTCGGTCTCCCGGGCCGCCCGACGTGTTGTCCACCTGGCTTCCAGCTCCGGGTCGATCAGTTCGACTGCGGTTCTGATCTCGAGCGTCATGCGTCTCCTTCACCGGGCATGGGCCCCGATCGGTCAACTAACCCTGGCGTGACCATAAACTCTGTAGTAACTAGAGGCTCAAGGCCTTTTTTCCGGGGGGAGGGGAAGCCATAAATGAACACCACGGCTGGCTGGCTCGCGATCGGAGCGTTGTCAGAGCGGACGGGCTGCAAGGTCGAGACGATTCGATTCTACGAGCGGGAGGGTCTCCTACCCGCCCCCGCGCGAAGTTCCGGGGGCTACCGTCTCTATAGCAAGAACCACCTCAAGCGGCTGACATTTATCCGCCGTGCCCGAGCGCTCGGCTTCTCCATTGACGAGGTCCGGAAGCTCCTCACGCTCGCCGCTGAGCGCAGGCGCCCATGTGCCGAGGTCCGAGTCGTGGCCGGCGCGCACCTGGAAGATGTCCGGGCCAAGATCACGGATCTCAGAGCGATGGAGCGGGTCCTCCGGGAGACCGTGGCTCGATGCGCGGACGGCCGGAGGCACGACTGCGCGCTGATCGAGGCGCTATATCGGGAGGCCCCGAACCAAGCATTTCGGCCGCCCGCCGTGCCCGACCGCCGTCGCAAGCGAGTCCTGGCTGTAGCGTCGAAAACACGATCAGAAGGGCCCCGAAGGTCGTCGGCCGTGCCATACATTCGGGCCTGACGCTCTACACGCAAAGGCTCCTCGTCGCTGTGAGAGTCCCAGGTCATGCGCCACCGGATCGAAGAATGGGGAGACCCCGTACGTTTGGCCGGGCGTGGTCATGAAGGAACCCAGCGCCCCACTCGCCAGGATCACCCAGCCATAGTGAAAGGGCACGGACCGCATGACGCGGTCTTGCGGTACGGACTCGCCTGCCTCGCTCAGCTTCGGGGTCGCAGGGCCGAGGGGCGTCTCAGCGCCCAGATCTGGAGGGGAAGGCCCACGAGGCTAGGCAGGAGCCAAAACGCGAGGGGCGGCAGCGAACGCCACAGCGGCAGGTGCGGTCCGTTGTCCACGTAGAACGCCGTGAGCAAGAGGATGTACGACACGGCCATGCCGGTGATGTGGACCGGGAGCCAGCGGCGCCAAAGGCGACGTCTCGCTCTCCGCCCAACGGTTCCGGCGCCAAAGGAGAGGATGCCGAGAACAAGGAGATGCGTGTTGTGAGGCCATCGCAGGATGGAGAGCGCCGTCATGGTCAGGAAGACGACCACCAGACTCCAGTAGTAGAGCGCGCCGGCAGACGGATGCCGGCCCGCACGTTTGGGAGCCAGCATCGCCACAATCCCCGCGACGGTGCACACAAGCCCCGCTGCCACATGGACCCCGACGATGCTGAGGAACAGCGGCGAGAACGACGGGATGGGGATGCCAAGGACGACAACGCCTTGGTCAGTCACGGAGTCTAGGGCTCAGGCTGGGAGGGTCGCCTACACTTCTGCGATCACGCACCGTCTGAGTGCCCTGACTTCGACCATCCGAGTCCCTCCACCACCCGGTGCACGCGCCCGCGCACCGAGGCCATGATGTCCGGGCGGACGAAGTAGTACGCCCACACCCCCTTCCGCTCGGTGTCGATCCACCCCGCCTCCCTCAAGAGGCGCAGGTGATGCGACACCGTCGGTTGCTTCACCGGACGGGGGCCCTCAAGGGTCACACACGCAGAACCTCGCCGCCGCGCCGCATCAGGATTTCAAGGATCGCCAGTCGCACAGGATGACCGAGCTCGAAATCGCTCACCCGCTCTAGCGCGTCCACATCGACGCGCGGACGCCGGCCGGGAGTGCACCGCGTACCCCGGGTTCGGTCTGGGACCTCAACGACGACACCGGCAGTCCGCTTCGCCACTGGGGGACACTCTCAAATACATCGAAGGTGGTCAATACGTTCGCGTCGCGCCGCCCAGCAGTACCGTCAGCCTCGGTTGGCGGATCCGGACAGCATGGTTACCAACGTCCGAGCCCCAACCGATAACGTGCGCGCCTCGCTGTGAATGACGTGAAAGTGCCGTTGGATCCGAAGCCGGCGGAGCCGGATCGCCGCGAGCCGGCGGCTAGCAACCTCGCCACGCACGGCGTGCACTGAGACAAAGGCGACACCCAGTCCGGCCATGACCGCCTGCTTGATGGCCTCAGTGTGGCCAAGTTCCATCGACACGCGCCAACCGACCCCGGCCTGTTCCAGCGCCCGCTCGGTGACGCGGCGGGTAGCCGAGCCTTCCTCTCGGACCAGCAGCGGCTCATCCGCGAGATCGGCTGGAGCGACCTCGCGACGTCGCGCCCAGCGGTGCCTCGGCGACACGATCAGGACGAGTTCGTCTGCGAGGCCCGCCGCCAGACATTCCTCTCCGGGGGCGAGGCCATGGCCCCCCACGACCCCGAGGTCCACTTCGTGCGCGCGGATGGCCTCCTCGATCACGCGCGAGTTGCCGATCCGCAGCCGCAAGTCAATCCCGGGGTATCGTCGCCGAAATTCTCCGATGACAGCGGGTAGCACGTAGATCCCCGGCGTCGTACTCGCGCCGACCAGAAGCGATCCGCGCTTGAGCCCTTGGAGCTCCCCCAAGACCTCGCGAACATCGGTCAGCGTGGCGAACACCCGCTTCGCCCGCTCCTCCAGGAGCCGTCCGGCCTCCGTCGGGACCACCCCGCGGCTGAGGCGGTCGAACAGTCGGACACCCAGCTCTGCCTCCAGCTCCCGTACGTGCTGTGACAGGGCCGGCTGGCTCGTGTGGAGGCCTTCCGCGGCCTGGCGGTAGCTGTGCGCGTGTGCAACGGCGAGGAACACCTCGAGCTGTCTGAGTGTCACGCCATAAGCCTAGCCCTATCGGCCCGGTAAGAAAACAGTATTGGAGCTTATCTCTACCTCAGCGGTACCTAATAGCAACCAAACCGCCCAGTCCGGGCAGAAGGAGACACCCATGATCTTCCGGCAATTCCTGACCCCCAAGACCGGCTGCGCCAGCTATCTCTTTGGCTGAGGGGGTGCAGCTACCTGCGCTGTGGTGGATCCACAGCAAGACATCGAGCCCTATGTCGAGGCCGCCGCCCAGAAGAACATGCGGATCACGCACATCTTCGAGACCCACGTCCAGGCGGACCACGCCTCCGGGGCGCAGCGCCTCGCGCGGGTGACCGGCGCGCCCGTCCTGGTCCACGAGTCGGCCCCCGTCGAGTTCGCCCACGTGGGCCTCCATGACGGGGAGGAGCATGACCTTGGTAACGTGCGGGTCACCGTCCTGCACACCCCAGGCCACACACCGGACGGCGTCTCGCTCCTGGTCACCGACAAGACCCGCGGGCCCGAGCCCTGGTTCGTGCTCACCGGCGATACGCTCTTCGCGGGCGGCGTGGGCCGGCCGGATCTGCTGGGAGAGGGCGCAGAAGCAGCGCTCGCGGAGCAGCTCTACGAGAGCATCCACGGCAAGCTGCTCAAGCTTCCGGACCACATCGAGGTCTTCCCGGCCCACTTCGGAGGCTCCGCCTGTGGCAAGGGGCTGAGCGGCAAGCCCGGCTCTACGATCGGCTTCGAGCGGCGCTTCAACCCGGCCCTGCAATTTGCCTCCAAGGCCGAATTCGTGGGCTATGTGCTGGCCGATCTTCCCCCGCAGCCGGAGGCGTTCGCCGAGAACCGCCGCCACAATCTCGGCCAAACGTGAGCGAAGCCCGGCTGGGCCTCCGCGAGAACCTGCCGCAGTTCTCGCTCCTGGTCCTCCTCAACGCGTTCGTCGGCGCCATGGTGGGGCTGGAGCGGACGGTCCTGCCGCTCCTGGGCGAGCAGGAATTCGGGCTCAGCTCGAAGACCGCCATCACCTCGTTCATCGTGAGCTTTGGGGTGACCAAGGCCGTCATCAATTTGGTCGCCGCGCGTCTGTCCGACCGGATCGGCCGGAAACCAATCCTGGTGACGGGTTGGGTCCTCGCCTTGCCGGTCCCGTTCCTGATCATCTACGCGCCCGCGTGGTGGTGGATCGACCTGGCCAACGTGCTGCTCGGGGCTAACCAGGCGATGGCGTGGTCGATGACGGTGATCATGAAGATCGACCTGGTCGGGCCCAAGCGGCGCGGGCTGGCCCTGGGCCTCAACGAATTCGCCGGCTACTTCGCCGTCGGCGTGATGTCGTGGATTACTGGCTACATCGCCGGACACTACGCCCTCCGCCCGCAGCCCTTCTATCTTGGGATCGCGATCTCGGTCATCGGCCTCCTCATGAGCATCCTGGTGATCCGCGAGACACGGGGCCACGTTGCCGTGGAGTCTCGCTCGGATCCGGGCACGCCCGAGAGTCGCGCGCCTTCCCTCGGCCGCATCTTCTATGTCACCAGCCTCGGCAATATCAGCCTCTTCGCCGCCTGCCAGGCCGGGCTCGTCAACAATCTGAACGACGGGATGTCGTGGGGACTCTATCCCCTCTATTTCGCAGCCCTGGGTCTTGGCGTCCAGCGCATCGGTGTGGTGAAGGCCGTGTATCCGGTCTGCTGGGGTCTTCTCCAGATCGCGACGGGGCCGCTCTCCGACCGCTGGGGGCGTAAAGGCCTGATCGCGTGGGGCATGATCATCCAGGCGGGTGGGATATGGCTCACCGTCCTGGCACGGGCTTACGGAGTCTGGATCATCGCGGCGGCCCTCCAGGGCCTCGGCACCGCGATGGTTTACCCAACGCTCCTGGCCGCCATCACCGACCATGCGCATCCGACCTGGCGGGCCTCGAGCCTCGGCGTCTACCGATTCTGGCGGGATCTGGGCTACGCGGTGGGCGCCCTCTTGTCAGGGCTAGTGGCCGATCTCGTCGGCCTGGAAGCCGCGATCCATCTCGTCGCTGCCCTGACACTTGCCTCGGGCCTTGTCGTCACCCGCCTTATGGGGACCTCGGCCCCGGTCTCGCGGCCGGCGTAGTCTGTCACACTCGGCTGCGGGCCGTGTCTAAGCGAGTAGAGAGCCATGAACGGTCCGAGCCCCCTGATTGATATTACCCACACCGATCCCGAGGATTGCCGCCTCGTGGCCCGAGCTCGCTCCGGGGAGAGTGATGCGCTCGAGGAGCTCGTCCGGCGCCATCAGCCGTGGATCTACAACATCGCGGTTCGGATGCTCTACCATCCGCAGGACGCCCAGGATGCCACGCAAGAGATCTTGATCAAGGCCCTCACCCATCTCTCCTCCTTCGAGGGACGCAGCACCTTCCGGACCTGGCTTTACCGGATCGTCGTCCGCCACGTTCTGAACGCCAAGCGTGGACGCCTGGAGCCAGCGGCGCTGAGCTTCAGCTGCTACGGTCACGAGCTCGACAACACGCCAGATCTGGATCTCCCGGACGACCGCTGCGCCCCCGCCGACGTGCGTCTACTGGTGGACGAAGTTCGGATCACGTGCACCACCGGGATGCTGCTGTGCCTTGACCGTGGGCAGCGCCTCGTCTACATCCTCGGGGAGATCTTCGCGGTCAGTGATGCCGTAGGCGCCGAGCTGCTGGAGATCAGACAGGCCAACTTCCGCCAGCGCCTTGCGCGGGCCCGCCGCGACCTGCACAGCTTCATGAATGACAAGTGCGGGCTCGTCAATCCGGCGAACCCGTGTCGGTGCGTCAAAAAGACCCGGGGCTTCATTCAGGCAGGCCACGTGGACCCTCAGAGCCTTCTCTTCGCCCGCGCGCACGTCCAGCAGGTCCGCGAGGTCGTACCGAGGGCCCATGAGGCCCTCATGACGCTCGACGAGCGGTGCGGAGAAACCTACCGCGAGCACCCATTCCATGAGTCTCCGGATTTCGTGCAGGCGTTGAGGCGGCTCGTCGCGAGTCCGGATTTCCAGCGAGCGGCCGGCTCCCTCTGATGTCCCTCCTGACGGCGGTTTGCCTGCTCACCTTCTTGCACTACGTCGGCACTCAGATGCGCGGACCGATCCTTCCGCTCTACGCTTCCGCGCACGGCGCGACGGCAACCGGCGTCGGTTTCATCGTGGCCGCGCACATGGCGGTAGCGGCGGCCGGCTCGGTTCCCCTCGGCCGGGCGTCGGACCTCTGGGGCCGCCGTCAGCTCTCGCTCGGAGGGATGCTGGTCAGTCGCTGCTCTTGCCTCTCTTCGAGGGCGAGCTTGGCCTCATGGCGATCTACGGGCTCGCCGGCTTCGGCGTGGCGGCATTCACGCCGAGTGCGCTATCGCTGGTCAGCGACGGAGCGGCGCCCGGCCGCGCCGGCTACGCCTTCGCGTGGTACACAATGGCCCACTACGGAGCGATCGCGGTCGGCCCCTTCCTGGGCGGCCTGGCGGCCCAGTGGTGGGGGTATCGTGAGGCGTTCGTCGGGAGCGGGATCGTCGTCGCGGCCGCCCTGGTGTTCGGCTGGGCTATGCCCGCACCGGCCGCCCCGGCGGCGATCCCACGGCAGGGCGCCCGATTTGCCGACATCAAGGGTAACGTGGACGTCTGGGCCGGGTGGATCGTCTCGGTCGGTGGGCTCACCACGCAGGGCGTGGTGTTCACGTTCTTCCCGCTCCTCGCGCATGAGCGGGGCCTCACGCCCGCCACCATCGGCCTCGTGTTCCTAGTCCTGGGGCTCGCGAACACGCTCGCGCGCTTCCCAGCCGGGTGGCTGGTGGACCGTACCGGACGCTGCACCCCGTATGCGGTCGGCGGGGTGCTGGTCGCTTCGGTCGTGACCGCCTTGCTACCTAGTGTCCCTGGGCAAATGGCGCTGCTCGCGTTGGCGGCCGTCTTCGGAGCGGTTAGCGGCACGGCCGGTGTTGCCGCTGGGGTGGCCCTGGCTGGCGCGGCACCGCCGGCCAGCCGGGGGGTCGTCATGGGCGGCTATAGCACGCCCCTCTATCTGGGCCTCGCGCTCGGATCCTTCGCCCTCGGCCCTGTCATCACTCGCCACGGCTATCCGGCGGGGTTCTCCGTGGGAGGAGCTGCCGGCGCGGTGGGCGCGTTGATCGCCACTCTCCTCTGGGCGAGGGGCGCATATTGGCGGCGTCGTTCTACGGTAACCTCGTCGATAGGCCGCTGTTCTTGAGGAGACCCGGCCCTGCCCTGCATTCACATGAGACGCTGCATGAGACCGAGCGAGTGCTGGGGCCTGACAACAAGGAGGCTAGATGATGGCCGCGACTGTCCGTGGTGCGATCCGAGAATTGCTGGACCAGACGATGACGACGATGGACGCCCTGCTGGAGGCGTCCGATCGGGAACTCACGATGCCGTCATCACACGCGTGCGCGCAAGGGAAAGACGTGTGGACCCTCATCGCGAACGACATCGATCACGAGAAGATCCATACCGGACAGATTCTCGAGGGTCGCTACGAGTCGCGGATCACCGCGTCGCCCATGCAGCGCCTCGTGGCGGAGTGGCTTGCGGAACGGGCACGGCTGATCGGCTCCCTCATCGGGCTCACCGACGAGCAATTCAACAGTGAGACCGCACCCAACCAGTGGACGTACCGGGTCGTGGCCAAGCACGTCCTCACGCTGGAACAGGATTCCTTGAAAACCATCGCAGCCGACCGGGCAGCCAGGACGAACAACGGATGACAAGCTCGTAAGCCGTCGTCGAGCCAGGATACTAGGAGCCGCTCCGAGCCGCCTCCGCGCGGAGGAGGAAGCTACCGTCGGTGACGACGGTATCACCTGCCCGGAGCCCTTCGAGCACGACGTAGGAGTTCCCGGAAGCTGGCCCAAGTCTGACCCTGCGCCGATGGAATTTGCCTTCCTCTCCCGCTACCGGCAGGAACACGACCGACTGGTCCCCCATCGATTGAACCGCCGCCCGAGGAACGACCACCTGACGTTGACCGCCGGCGCCGGCAAACACCATGTTGACGTACATGCCGAGCCGGAGACGGCCTCCCGGGTTCGAGACTTCCACTCGAACCTTGGCGGTGCGAGTCTGAGGATCCACTCGGGGGTCGATGTAGCTCACGCGGCCGCGGAATTCCGACTCCGGATAGGCGGCCGTAGTAACTGCCGCCCCGGAGCCCATGCTGACCGTCGCGAAGTCTTGCTCATAGAGATCCCCGACAAGCCAGACGGTGCCGAGATCGGTGACGACGAACAACTCCTGCCCCATGGCGACGACCTGGCCGGGATTGGCCGATCGTGCTGTCACCACCCCGCTGATCGGTGCCGGGACCACGACCTGGGATACCACCTTGCCCGGGTCCGTCAAGTCGTCGACCTCGTGCCGGGTCAAGCCCAGCAAGAGAAGCCGCTGGCGGGCCGACGCCACTTCCGTCTCGTGGCCCACGTGAACAGCCGTCACCTCCTCCAGCTCCTGCCGGCTCGCCGCTCCGATGACGACCAGCTGTTCCGTTCGCTCGAGTTTCTTGTGGTCCGCCTCCAGCATGGCGCGCATGGAAAGATAGCGCGTCTGCGCGTCCGCCAGTTCGGAGCTGAAGACCGTGGCCAGCGGCGCCCCGCGCGGCACGTTGGCGCCGAGGTCCGCGTGGATTTTGGTGACGATCCCGCCCGCGATCGGAGTGACCTTGACCTCCCGATAGGCGTTCGGCATGACCGTGCCGGGAAGCGTCACGGCCGCACCCACATCCGCCACGCCGACGGTCACCGTCTTGAGCCCGGCGCGGGCCACAACGTCGGGCGGGATCAGGATTTCGGTGTCGCCCGCGTCGGCGGGCGCGGGTGTCGGCGCGGCCGGCGTCGACGTGGGAGCGGGAGCGACTATCGCAGCCGGAGGTGCGGCGGTCAGGCGGATCGCGAGCAGGGTGCCGGCCACACCCATGACGGTGAACCCGACGGCAGTGGTTACCCACGGCAGCGCACGCATGCGTATTCCCCCTACCGCAACGCGGTGCCGACCGCGCGCTCGATCTCGACCGCGCCGTCCCACGCCTGCTTCAGCGCGTCCGTGTATCCCATCTCGATCTCGATGTACCGCCGCTGCTCGGCGATCACGTCAAGCAGTGGGATCCGCCCGAGTCCGTGACTCTGGCGGACCACGTCGAGATTCTGCCGGGCCAGATCTCGAACCCCACGCGCGTAGAGCGCGAGCGAGCGCCGCGCCACCTCGTACTGTGTGAAGGCCGCGGCCACCTCCTGCCGAACTTGCAGCTCCAGGAACTCCCGGCGTCGCTCACCGGCGCGAACCTCGGCCAGTGCCGCCTGCACATTGCCTTGGTTGCGGTTGCGCACCGGAAGGGTGATGGTCACGCCGCCACCCACCATATGGAAGACGTCCTGGATCGGCCTCGTACCACCGCGATCCGTGATGCCATTCAGCATGAATCCGGTCTGCTGGCGCTGGTAGCCGATGTTCACGCTGGCGTCCCAGCGGCCGTCAGCTTCCTCTTTCTTGACCCGTGCCTGGGCCAGTGTCACGTCCGTCCGCGCGACTTCGAGATCGGGTCTGGCGGCCAGGGCCCGCGTCACGCCGACGTCTCGATCCACCGGCACGTCCGGGCCCACCAGCTCGCCCCGGAGCGCCAGGGGCGAGTCGGGGGAAAGGCCGATGAGCGCCTTGAGCTGCAGCTGCAGCACCTCGAGACGGCTCTCCAGCACCTGGTGGCTGGCATCCAGGCGATTGACCTCGACCTCCATCAGGTTCCCCTCCAACGGAGGGATGGCGCCGGTCCGCACCCGCTCTTGGGTCAGACCCAGCGCGGTGCGGTTCACCTCGAGCAGTTCGCCGGTGACCTGCACATTGCGCGCGGCGGCGAGTGCCTCCCCCGCCTTCATCTTCACCTCGGCCCGTAGCCGGCGCTCGCGATCAACGAGGTGAGCCCGCTTCATCGCGAGTTCTCGATCGGCCACCCCCACCCGCCCGTCCTTTCGCCCGTTCAGATCCAGCGGCAGGGAGACGCCGACTGAGACGTTGTTATCGGGACCGCTCACGTTCTGCTGCCCGGCCAAGTCCAACATGGGGTTCGGCCGCAGTCCGGCCTGCCGGAGCCGGCCGATGGCCGCGTCCACCTCGGCATGGGCGGCGGCCAGCTCCGCATTCTGACGTAACGCCTGCGCGACCAGTTCATCCACGGTCATGTCGCCCGCGCCCCCAGCTGACTGCCCGACCGAGGCCGGCGGACAAGGGAACAAGAGAACGATACCTGCCACGAGCCCAGCGAGCGCCCGCCCCGTCATGACCCGCCGCCTACCGCACCGGCACCGAGAAGCGGGCCGAGCCCTTCCCGCCCGGGCCGTCCCAGTTCACCGTGACCTGACGAGTCCCGCCATCGGGGAAGCTGATCGTGCCGAGATAGCGCCCCGGGGCCTTGTCCGGCGTGAGGGTCGCCCCCGCGATCATGGGCCCCATGCCAGGCATGGTCATACTCGTCGAAAGGCTCACCTTACCCGCGTCAAGCGGCTGTCCGCTCGGCGTGGTGAACTCGAGGACGAAGCTGTTGTTGCCCGGCCTCCATTGGCCCGCTTCGTTCGTGAGCGTGATCACCGCGTCCTTCGTCTTCTGCGTGTGGATGGCCTTCGTCTGGGCCCCCGCCGTCGCGGCCAGCAAGGCCACGGAGACCGTCATTGCCGCCAACACTCGGACCCTCAGCGCGATTCGCATATCCGTACCCTCCCGCGAGCATGTGAGTTCACTGCGGTACGGGGGCCTCGACCGCCACACCCCGTTCCTCCCGGCTGAGCTGCCGCTCACGGAGCCAGTAGAAGATGACCGGCGTCACGATGAGCACGTGGATCAGCGAGCTGACCATCCCGCCCAGCACCGGCGCGGCCAGGGGTTTCATCACCTCGGCCCCGGTCGACTGACTCCACATGATCGGCAGCAGGCTCACCACCACCGTGGTGACGGTCATGACCTTGGGCCGGAGCCGGAGGAGCGCGCCCTCGAGCACGGCCTCGCGCAGCGCCCCGCGTGTGAGCCGACCGCCCATTGCCTCGCGCTTCTGAATGACCGCCTCCTCCAGGTAGATGACCATGACCACCGCGGTCTGGACTGCGGTCCCGAACAGCGCGATGAAGCCCACCCAGACGGCGACCGACACGTTGTAGCCGAGCGCGTAGACCAGATAGATCCCGCCGACCAGGCTGAAGGGCACGGCCAGCAGGACGTGCGCGGCCTCCGAAAAGGATCGATAGGTGAGGTAGAGCAGCAGATAGATGACGAGCAGGACGGCGGGGACGACGATTTGCAGGCGCTGACGCGCCCGGGCCTCGTTCTCGTACTGCCCGCTCCACTCGATGTAGGAGCCCTTCGGCAAGGGCACGGTTTGGGCAATGGCCGGACGGGCTTCCTCCACGAAGCTCCCGACGTCACGACCCCGGACGTTGAGGAGAACGGTGACCACGAGCAGCCCGTTCTCGCTGGAGATCATGGACGGCCCGGTCACCGGACGGATCTGAGCGAGCTGCCCGAGGGGCACCTGGACCCCGGTGGGACCAGCTACTGGAAGGCCGGCCAGCGCCTCCGGCGTGGATCGGAACTGCGGCGCGTACCGTACGCGAACGGGAAACCGCCGGCGGCCCTCGATGGTCAAGCTTAGGGTGGTCTCCCCCACCGCCGTCTCGATCACATCCTGAATGGCCCCGACCGTGATGCCGTAGCGCGCAGCAGATTCCCGATTCACCCGAATGTCGATATAGGGCGCGCCGGTCACCTGCTCGGGATAGACGTCGGCGGCCCCCCGGATCCGGCGGAGCGCTGCCGCCACGGCCCGCGCCCGCTCCTCGAGCACCCGCAGGTCGTCGCCGAAGATCTTCACGCCCACCTCGGACCGGATGCCGGTGGTCAGCATGTTGATCCGGTTGATGATGGGCTGCGTCCAGATGTTGGAGACGCCGGGCAGCGTGGTCGCTTCGTCTAGCTCGCCGATGAGCCGCTCGCGCGTCATCCCCGGCCGCCATTGCGCGTCGGGCTTCAGGCTGACGATGGTCTCCGTCATGTTGACCGGCGCGGGATCGGTGGAGGTTTCGGCGCGCGAGATCTTGGCCACCACCCCGGCCACTTCGGGGACGCCCAGGATGGCCGCATTCTGCTTCTTCGTGGTGTCGATCGCCTGCGGCAGCGAAATGGCTGGATCGGTGATCGGCATGAACATCAGGTCACCCTCGTTGAGCGGCGGCATGAACTCCTTGCCGATGCGGGGAACGAGGGCGAGGGCGCCCGCCAGGACGAGACCGGCCAGGCCCAACGTGACCAGCCGGTGCCGCAGGGCCAATCCGAGCACCGGCCGATAGCACCAGATGAGAGGGCGCATCACGGGATTGGCCTGCTCCCCGCGGACGCGCCCGCCGATCAGCAGCGTGCAGAGCACCGGGACCAGCGTCACCGAGAAGATCGTGGCGCCGGCCATCGCGAAGGTCTTGGTGAAGGCGAGCGGATGGAAGAGCTTGCCTTCCTGCCCGGTGAGCGCGAAGACCGGGATGAAGGCCAGGACGATGATGGCCATCGAGAAAAAGATCGGGCGGCCGACTAGTGCGGTCGATTCGAGCACCGTGGCGGCCACCGCCCGGCGGTCCCGCGTGTCGATCCCCCGCTTCTCGATGAAGCGGAAGGCGTTCTCCGTCACCACGATGGCGGCGTCCACGAGCACCCCGATCGCGATGGCGATCCCTGCCAGTGACATGATGTTCGAGGTGATGCCGAGGTACCGCATGAACAGGAAGGCGGTGAGCACCGCCAGGGGGATCGGGACGGTGACGATCAGGATCGAGCGGAAGTGGAGGAGAAACAGGATGTTCACCAGCGTGACGACCGCGGCTTCCTCGAGTAGTGCCCGCCTGAGCGTGGCGGCCGCCCGCTGGATCAGCGCCGAGCGATCATAGAAGGGCACGATGCGGACTCCGGGCGGGAGTCCGCTCTGGAGAGCGGCGATCTTCTCCTTGACTCGGGCGATGACGTCGGTGGTGCTGACGCCATAGCGGGCCACCACCACGCCACCCACCGCCTCCTCACTGCCCTTGACCAGCGCCGCAACGCGGAACGCATCGCCCACCCGGACCGTCGCCACCTGACGCAGGTAGATCGGTACGCCGTTCTCGGCGCCGATCACGGTGTTCTCGAGATCGCCGGTTGACCCGATCAGCCCAAGGCCACGGATCACCGACCACGCCCCGCTGGCCTCGAGGACGTTGCCGCCGACGCTCCGGTTGCTGCGGATGACCGCGTCCGCCACCGCCGAGAACGGGATGCGAAAACCGCGGAGACGGTTGGGATCCACGTCGACCTGGTACTGCCGCACGACGCCACCCACGGTGGCCACCTCAGCCACGCCGGGCACCGCATTGAGCTGGTAGCGGATGAACCAGTCCTGGAGCGTGCGCAGCTCCTGGAGGGATTGGCCGGTCCCCTCCACCGTGTACCAGAAGACGTGCCCGACTCCCGTTGCGTCCGGGCCCAGCGTCGGCACGACGCCTGAAGGCAAGCCCTTGGTCAACAGGTTGAGGCGCTCGAGCACCCGCGAGCGCGCAAAGTAGAGGTCGACCCAATCCTCGAAGATCACATTGATCATGGAAAATCCGAAGGCCGACGAGGACCGGATCACCCGGACGCCCGGCAGGCCCTGGAGGTTCACCGTGAGCGGATATGTCACTTGATCCTCGACCTCCTGAGGCGAGCGCCCGGTCCAATCGGTGAACACGATCACCTGGTTGTCGGAGAGGTCGGGGATGGCGTCGATCGGGGTCGTGAGCAACGCCCAGTAGCCCCAGCCGCCCAGGAGCAGAAAGGCGGCCATGACCAGCACACGGCTGCGGAGCGACAGCTCGATCAACTTGTTGATCATCGCCGCGCTGTCCTCACGATCGGACCGGCGGCGGCACCCTCGGCTCTCGGCGTAACCGGCCGATCACGACCCAGATCAAGACGATCAGACTGGCCACCAAGACGAGGCCGAGCAGCATCCCGAGTCCGCCGAACAGCATTATCGCGACACCGCACCCGTTCATCATCATGTGGGACATGGCAGACACCTCCCGTGAGCCGATGGCCGCAGGTCTGCCCCGGGCGCCCATCCGCAGATGGACGACGGCCAGACGCGTAACAGTTGGTCGGAACTAGCGGCTACAGCGAACTACGCAGCGGAAGGGACGTGCTTCGGCGGGGGAGGCTCAAGCGCGGGCGGGCCAGCACTCACGCGAGATGATTCAACCGGCGCGGTGGCGGACACAAGCATTTCCGGGGTGAGGCTGCGTTCCGCCGCGGGCAATGCACACGCCACTTGCGCGCAGGGCAATTCGCACCCCGCGCACCCATCGAACGCCATGGCGACCGGCCCCAACAGCAGCCAGATCGCGATTAGAAGAACGCCGAACGCCCGTTGGGACATCGCTCACCTACTCTATGAGTCGACCGGTGCGCTGTCAAGGATTCGCCAGGACTCCCGTCATGCCCGGTGGTCGGCCGCTCACGGATCGCGAGCGGCCGACCCGGCCCCTCTTCATACCTTCGTCAACTCGCCCAACTGAATCAGCTCAACGAGCACGTTCCACTCGTCCTTGGTCAGGACCGCCAGATTGCCGGCCTCACCAACTTTTACCTGTTCCCCGGCGAACTCGACTTCCGGGCATGCGCCGCACCCGGCTGGGCACAACAGCACCTTTCGATTCTCCATGCCGCTCACCTCCTCTCTTGCACGAGCGTGAGTCGCTCGATGTGATGGCAGACGGCCGCCTTCCCGCTTCGCGCCGATCGTGCGGATGCCTTGAGAAGCTCGTGAAGCCCGCGTCGCACGTCAGTGAGATCGGCCAGTGTCCGGTCCAGACCTTCAATCTTTCGACGTACCAGCTCGAGCACATGCGGGCACGGGCAGCGCCCTGATCGCCTTATTCCTACCACTTCCTTGATCTCGTTGAGGTGAAAGCCGAGACGCCGGGCCTGGGCCACGAAGGCGAGGATTGCCAGCGTCTCTGGCCCGTATGTCCGGTAGCCCGAGGCGGTGCGACGCGGGGGTGGAAGGATGCCGGCCGTCTCGTACAGGCGAAGGGCCTTTCGGCTGACGCCACTCTTCGCCGCGACTTCACCGATCAGTAACGCGTCTCGCGTCATGCCAGAAGCCTAAACCTTTCCCCCTGGGGCAAGGTCAAGCGGAAAGTATCGGCAGGTGGTAGCCGGCTGGTTACAGCTCGACACGCCGCAGGCGCAGCGCGTTAGCGATCACCGACACTGAGCTGAGGCTCATCGCTGCGCTCGCGATCATCGGACTCAGCAGGATCCGGACGAACGAGTAGAGCACGCCGCCGCGATTGGCACGCCCAGCACGTTGTAGACGAACGCCCAGACCAGGTTTTGGCGGATGTTGCGCATGGTCGCGCGCGACAGCCGGCGCGCCCTCACGATCCCGCGCAGGTCGCCCTTGACGAGCGTGATCCTCGCGCTCTCCATCGCCACGTCCGTGCCCGTGCCCATCGCGATGCCCACGTCGGCCGCAGCCAGGGCCGGGGCGTCGTTGACGCCGTCGCCTGCCATGGCCACCACGTGGCCGTCGGCCTGCAGGCGACGCACCACGTCGGCTTTCTGCTCCGGGAGCACCTCCGCGACGACGTCGTCGAGGCCGAGGGCGCGAGCCACCGCCTGCGCGGTAACGAGGTTGTCGCCGGTCAGCATGATCACGCGCAGCCCCTCGGCGTGCAGCAGACGAATCGCCTCCGGTGTGCTCGGCTTGATCGGATCGGCCACGCCGACGACGCCCACCACCTGGTCGCCGACCACCAGGAACATCACGGTCTGACCTTCGGCCCGCAGCGCCTCCGCCCGCACCGCCAGCAATCCGGCGTCGACGCCCAGCTCCTGGAGCAGGCGCGAGTTGCCGAAGGCCACCCGCTTGCCCGCGACCGTGCCGATCACGCCCCGACCGGTCAGCGAGCGGAAGTCGGTCACCTCCGCGGGCGGCACTCTCCGCTCGGTGGTACCGGCCAGGATCGCGGACGCCAGCGGATGCTCGCTGCCGCGCTCGAGACCCGCAGCGACCGCCAGCACCTGGGTCTCAGGGGTACCTTCCGCCGTCACGACGGAGACGAGCCGAGGCTTGCCCTCCGTCAACGTACCGGTCTTGTCGACGACCAGGGTGTCCACTTTCTCCATGGTCTCGAGCGCTTCCGCGTCCCTGATGAGTACGCCGGCCTGCGCGCCGCGGCCGGTGGCTACCATGATCGAGATAGGGGTGGCCAACCCGAGCGCGCACGGACAGGCGATGATCAGCACCGCGACCGCATTGACGAGGGCGTAGGCGAGTCGCGGCTCGGGCCCGAAAAGGCTCCACCCGATCGCGGTGATGACCGCGATCAGCACGACCCCGGGCACGAACCACGCCGACACCACATCGGCGAGCCGCTGGATGGGTGCGCGGCTCCGCTGGGCTTCGGAGACCATCCGGACGATCTGCGCGAGCAGCGTGTCCGCGTCGACCCGCTCCACCCGCATCACGAAGCCGCCCGTGCCGTTCACGGTGCCGCCGGTGACACGGGCACCTGGCGTCTTCTCGACTGGGATTGGCTCGCCGGTCACCATCGATTCGTCGACCGCGCTCGCACCCTCGAGCACGATCCCGTCGACGGGGACCCGCTCGCCCGGGCGCACGCGCAGCCGATCGCCTACCTGCACGTGCCCGAGCGGGACGTCCTCCTCGCTGCCGTCGTCGCGGACCCGTCGCGCCGTCTTCGGCGCCAGGCTGAGGAGGGCCCGGATGGCGCCGGACGTGGCGCTCCGGGCGCGGAGCTCCAGCACCTGGCCGAGGAGGACCAGCGTGGTGATCACCGCGGCCGCCTCGAAATATACGGGTGGCACGCCGCCGTGTCGCATCTCCTCGGGCAGCGCTTCCGGCATGAGCACGGCGAACACGCTGTAGCCGAACGCGGTCCCCGTCCCGAGCGCGATCAGGGTGAACATGTTCAGGCTGCGGGTGACGATCGACCGCCAGCCGCGTACGAAGAACGGCCACCCGCCCCAGAGGACGACCGGCGCCGAGAGCACGAGCTGGGCCCAGAGGCGCACCGTCGGGCTCACCCGGTCGGCCAGGGCGGGCGCCACCATCTCGGACATCGCCACAGCGAGGACAGGAACGGTAAGCGCCAGGCTCACCCAGAAGCGCCGGGGCATGTCGACCAACTCGCCGCTCGGTCCCCCGTCGGCCGCAGTTACCTCGAGCGGCTCCAGGGCCATGCCACACTTCGGGCAGCTGCCCGGGCCGACCTGGCGCACCTCCGGGTGCATCGGACACGTGTAGACGCGGGTATCCGGGCCGCCCGGGCCGAGCCGCGAATCGAGATAGCGCGCGGGATCGGCGACGAACTTCTCCCGGCAGACTGGATCGCAGAACCAGTACGTCGTGCCCTGGTGTTCGGCGCTGCCGCCCCCGGCGTGGCCCGGCTCCACGGCCATCCCGCACACTGGGTCTTTCACGCTCGGTCCCTCCGCGACTTGGCGCCTGGTCAGAACCCCAAGGAGAAGCCCGTCGTCAGGAACAGATCGGAACGATGGGCCCGCCCAGCGAACTCGGTCCCGATCCCTACGTCCCAGACCATCCGAGGGGTCAGCTGGTATCGTACGCCTACCTCCACACCGACGACGGTCGACTCGCCTCGCCGCGTGGACTGCTCGGCGAAGACGTCGCCCACGAGCGTCGCCCGGGTGAATTG
>Ga0070699_100001510_pt1 | contig 21276 bp, 18 predicted proteins | sample KBSK1503metaG_FD_65473 | JGI IMG/M metagenome (GOLD analysis project Ga0070699, IMG submission 65473) | Corn, switchgrass and miscanthus rhizosphere microbial communities from Kellogg Biological Station, Michigan, USA - KBS K1-50-3 metaG | ecosystem: Host-associated > Plants > Roots >...
CCGGCGGCACCAGCAGGTACGCATAGGCGCGCCGGTCGGCGCGGCCCACCCGGCCCCGAAGCTGATAGAGCTGGGCGAGGCCGTAGCGGTCGGCCCGGTTGACGATCATCGTGTTCGCGCGCGGGATGTCGAGGCCGTTCTCGATGAGCGTGGTGGCCACGAGCACGTCCGCGCGCCCCTCGACGAAGCCGAGCATGGACTTCTCCAGCTCGCCCTCCGGCAGCTGGCCGTGGGCCACCGCCACCCGGGCCTCGGGGACCAGCCGCTGCACCAGGCTCGCCATGGAGTAGATCGACTCCACCCGGTTGTGGACGAAGTAGACCTGGCCGTCACGGGCCAGCTCCTGGCGGATGGCGGTCGTGATCACGTCGGTCGCGAAGCGGACGATCGAGGTCTGGATGGCCAGGCGGTCCTTGGGTGGGGTCTCGATGACGGACATGTCGCGGATGCCGGCCAGCCCCATCTGGAGCGTGCGGGGAATGGGCGTGGCCGAGAGCGTCAGCGCGTCCACGGTCGTGCGCAGCTGCTTGAGGCGCTCCTTGGCCGCCACCCCGAAGCGCTGCTCCTCGTCGATGACGAGCAGGCCGAGGTCGCGGAAGCCGACATCCCGGCTGAGCAGGCGATGGGTGCCGACGAGGATGTCCACCTTGCCGGCGGCGGCGTCGGCGAGGACCTTCTTGATCTCCCGCGGCGCGCGGAACCGCGACACCATCTCCACCGTCACCGGGAACGGCGCGAAGCGCTTGCGGAACGTCTTCCAGTGCTGGAAGGCGAGCACGGTGGTGGGGGCGAGCACCGCCACCTGCTTGCCGTCGAGCACCGCCCGCATCGCCGCGCGCATCGCGACCTCGGTCTTGCCGTAGCCCACGTCGCCACAGATGAGGCGGTCCATCGGCGACTCGGAGGCCATGTCGGCGGCGACGTCGGCGATGGCGGCGGCCTGGTCTTGCGTCTCCTCGTACTCGAAGGACTCCTCGAACTCGCGCTGCCACGGGCTCTCGCCGGTGAAGGCGTGGCCGGGGCGGGCCTTGCGCTCCGCGTAGAGGCGGAGCAGCTCGGCCGCCATGTCCCGCATCGCCCGGCGGACGCGCCGCTTGACCCTCTCCCAGCTCCCGCTGCCGAGCTTGTCGATGACGGGCCGCGCGCCCTCGGCGCTCGCGTACTTCTGCACGCGGTCGAAGGCCTCCACCGGCACCTTGAGCTTGTCGCCGCCCTGGTAGACGAGGACCATGAACTCGCGCCGGCCGCCGCCGACCTCGAGCGTCTCCAGGCCCTCGAAGCGTCCGATGCCGTGCTCCTCGTGGACGACCAGGTCTCCGACCTTCAGGTCGCGGAAGTCGGAGAGGAAGCTGCGCGCCCGCCGCCCGCGGCCCCGCGGGTGCAGATGCACCTCCTCGGGGAAGACGTCGCCGTCGGCGAGCACGGTGAGGCCGGCGGTGGGCAGCTCGAACCCCCGGGTCAGGGCTCCCACGCGCACGTCGAGCGGGCGGCCGGGCGCCGGAGAGAGGCCTTCCTCCCGGAGAAGGTCCTTCAAGCGGTCGGCGCGGCCGGGATTGCCGAGGAACACGACGGTCGTGCCGGGGGCGCCCTTGAGGTCGTCGACGAGGCTCTTCAGGTCGCCCGCGTAGCGGCGGACCGGACGGGACGGGAGGTGCACCCCGCGCCCGCGCGGATCGACCTCGCGCAGGTGGAGCGACGGCGGCGCGTCCAGCCTCGCCGCCAGGGCGTCGAGCGCGACGAGCGCCTCCCCGGGCGCGAGGGCCAGGGCGTCCGGGCGCCGCCCGCGCTCCTCGACGGCCCGCGCGAAGAAGCCCTCCGCCTCCGCCGCGATCATCTCGGGATCGAGGGCCACGGTCACCGCCTCCGGCAGGTGCTGCCAGGGGGGAACCGTCGCGCCCGGCACCAGCGGGAGCAGCTCCGCCGCCTCGTCTTCCGCGAGCCCGCGGTCCAGCTTCTCCAGGAGGGCCGGCAGCTCGCTCGCGCCTGCGAAGCGCTCGGGCAGGAGCCGGCACATCTCGTCGAGCACGGAGCGCGGGGTGAAGGCGTCCGACAGGGGATGCGCCTCGAGCGATTCGATGACGGCGGTGGTGCGCTGCGTCTCGGGATCGAAGCGGCGGAGGCTCTCCACGGTATCGCCCAGGAACTCGATCCGCACCGGAGCATCCCGGTCGGGAGGGAAGACATCCACGATGCCTCCGCGGCGGGCGACCTGGCCGGGAGCGGTGACCGGATCCTCGCGCCGGTAGCCGCCCTCGGCCAGCGCCTCGAGCAGGATCTCGGGCGTCATCTCGTCGCCGGTCCGCAGGCTCAGCACGCGCGTGGCGAACAGGCGCGGGCCCAGGCTGGGCCGCAGCAGCCCGGCGGGCGAGGCGACGAGAGCCCGCAGCGCGCCCCGGCGCGCGGCGTCGAGGGCGACCGCGCGCTGCAGCGACGCGTCGGGATGGCGGGGCAGGCCGCGGAAGGGCGCGGGGCCGGGCGCCGGCAGCGTGAGCACCGCGCCGGGCGACCCCAGCTCGGCGACCAGCGTCTTCAGGTCGCCGGCGAGGTCCTCGACCTCCCGCTCGTGCGGAGCGACGACGAGCAGCGGCCGGTCGGTGAGGAGGAGCGCGGCGAGCGCGCGCGCGGGGCCGCCGAGGCCGGAGACCTCCGCGCGCTCGCCGCGGGTCAGAGCGTCCCGCAGCTCGGCGAATCGGGCCTCCGTCTCGAGGCCCGCGAACCACGTGGTGAGCGCGCGGGTGGCCAAGGGGTCAGCCGTGCCGGATGCGCTCCAGGATCGCCGTCGTGGACCTCCCCGGCACCAGCTCCACCCGCACCACCCGGCCCCCCGACGCTTCGACCTCTTCCCGACCGACGATCGCGTCCTCGGCCCAATCGGCTCCCTTCACGAGGACGTCGGGAACGAGCGCCTTCACCACCTCGAGCGGAGTGGGCTCGTCGTACACGACGACGCGATCGACCGGCTCCAGGGCGAGGAGCGTCTCCGCCCGCTCCGCCTCCGGCACCAGCGGACGGCCCTCGCCCTTCATCCGCCCCACCGAGCGGTCGGAGTTGATCGCCACCACGAGGACGTCACCCTGGGCGCGCGCCGCCTCGAGGAGAGCCACGTGCCCGGGATGCAGCAGGTCGAAGCAGCCGTTGGTGAGGACGACACGCCGGCCCTCCCGCCGCCACGTCCGCCGCTCTTCGACCAGGCTCGCCAGCGAGCACGCCCCGGAGCTCATGGACCTGAGGCTCATTTTCCCTCATGGAGGTCCAGCTCGGGCCGGGGCGCCGGCTTCTCGAGCTCGAGGCCTCCCGCGAAGCTCCAGCGGTGCGGCGGCCGATAGACGCCCACGTCCTTGATGCGGCTCTTGACGCGGAAGGAGTGAAGCCCGCGGTGATAGTCGTAGGGCGTGCCGTCGCGGCGGTGGACCGCGACGTCGAGCAGGTACGTGCCCTCGACGAGGCGCAGGTCGAGCAGCTCGAGGGAGACCTCGCCCCGGCCCGACGCCCGGCGGGGCACGTAGTCCTCGATGTGGGTGTTGGTCCCGTAGACGCTCACGCCGTCGGCGGTGAAGATGCCGACGCCGAAGACGAAGTCCTCCACGTCGGCCCGGGCCTCCACGTCGAGGCGCACGACGACGCTCTCGCCGGAAGCGAAGACGTGGCGCTCCTGGCCGCGGTCGTCGACGAGGAGCACGCGCGTGATCTCGACGTCGCGGCTGCCCCAGCGGCCCTCACGGTAGCCCTCGGGCTTCGTCTCCTCCGCCGCCGCCGGTGACGGAGACGCGGCCTGATCCCGCGCCAGCAACGCCTCCTCGCCGCCCGCGACGTAGGTGAGGTAGGCGTCGACGACCCGCCTGGGATCGCCCAGGCCGGCCCCGCGGCCGTGCCGGAGCCAGAGCGCCTCGTCGCACATCTTCTCGACGAGGCCGAGGCTATGGGTGACGAGCACGATCGTCTTCCCCCGCCGGCGGAACTCCCCGATCTTGTCCAGGCACTTGCGGGTGAACGCCTCGTCGCCTACGGCCAGCACCTCGTCGATGAGGAGCACGTCCGGGTCCACGTGGATGGCGACCGAGAAGCCGAGGCGCATGTACATCCCCGACGAGTACGTCTTGACCGGGGCGTCGATGAACTCGCGCAGCTCGGCGAAGTCGACGATCTCGTCGAAGCGCTCGTCCACTTCCCGCCGGCTGAGGCCGAGCATGATCCCGTTGATGGCCACGTTCTCGCGGCCGCTGATCTCGGGGTGGAAGCCGGCCCCCAGCTCGATGAGGGCGGAGATGCGGCCGGCCACGCGCAGGGAGCCGCGCGTCGGCTTGGTGATGCCGGCCAGCAGCTTCAGCAGCGTCGACTTGCCGGATCCGTTCTCGCCGATGACGCCGAAGGTCGTGCCCGCCGGCACCTCGAAGGAGACGCCGTCGAGGGCGGTGAAGGTCTCGTCCGGCCGCAGGTCGGTGATGAGGCTGCCGGTGAGGAGCGCGCTTTTCAGCGTCCGGAACTGGTGCTGGTGGAGGAAGCGGCGATAGACCTTGCTGACGCCGTCGGCGACCACGGCCGGCGCGCTCACACCTCCTCCGCCAGGGTGTCGCGGAGCCGGTCGAAGAGCCACGCGCCGAGCGCGAAGGCCAGCAGCGCGACCACGGCCGTCGCGGCCAGGCCCCGCCAGTGGTCGAAGGACCCGTGGAAGAGCATCTGCTGGTAGCTCACGAGCAGGTGCGTCATCGGGTTGAGCCGGAGCACCGCGCGCGCCTTTCCCTGCAGCGTGCCGTAGTAGTACAGCACGGGAGAGGCGAAGAACCACAGGTGCACCAGGTGGGTGAGGATGCTCTGGATGTCGCGGAAGTGCACGGTGAGGGCGGAGACGATGAGCGCGAGGCCGATCGTGAGCACGAGCTGCACGGCCATCGGCAGGGGCAGCAGGAGCGCGGACGGGCGGAGGCGCCCGTACCCGAGCAGGACCGCGAGCAGCACCGGCAACCCGAACACGAAGTGCGCGAGGTTCGCGAACACCGTGACCACGGGCAGGATCTCCGCGGGGAACAGGACCTTCTTGATGAGGTTGCCGCCGGAGATGAGCACGCCCGCGGCCTCGGTGAGCGACGATTGCAGCCAGGTCCAGGGGAGGATCCCGCAGAAGAAGAAGAGCAGGTACGGCTCGATCTCCGGCTGGCGGCGCCCGGGCAGGATCACCGTGAAGACGAGGCCGTAGGTGAGGAGCTGGAGGAGGGGGTTGACGAAGCTCCAGAAGAACCCGAGCACGCTGCCGCGGTACCGCGCCTTCAGCTCCCGGCCGACCAGGCTCTGGATCAGCAGGCGGTAGCGGACGAGCGTCCGCGCCTGGGCGATCACGGGAAGGATTGTGACAGCGTTGCCCGCGTGGAGTGAATCAGGCTCGGTGTCGCCGAGCCACGCTGACGCGGGTGAGCGCCTTGACGAGGGCCGCCTGCGCTTCCCGGTAGCCGGCCTCGTCCTTGATCGCCTTCAGCGCCGCCTCCGCGCGCGCCTTGGCCGCCTCCGCGCGGGCCAGGTCGATGTCCTCCGCCCGCTCGCCGATCTCGGCCAGGATGCTCACGCGGTCGGGCAGCACCTCGGAGAAGCCCCAGAAGCAGGTGAGATGCGATCTCTCGCTCCCGCGGCGATAGGTGATCTCGCCCGCGCCGAGGGTCGAGAGGAACGGCGTGTGGCCGGGCAGGACGCCGAAGTACCCGAGCGCGCCGGGGGCGACGACGTCGTCCACCTCCTCACGGAGGAGGAGACCCGCGGGGGTGACGACCTCCAACATCAGCTTCGTGGGCAGGGGCAAGGGACCGCTACTTTTCCAGGTTCTTGGCCTGCTCGAGCACTTCCTCGATGGCCCCGACCATGTAGAAGGCCTGCTCCGGCAGGTGGTCCAGCTCCCCGTCCACGATCATCTTGAAGCTGCGGATGGTGTCGGCCAGCGGCACGTACTTGCCGGGGATCTGGGTGAACTGCTCGGCCACGTGGAACGGCTGGGAGAGGAACTTCTGGATCTTGCGCGCCCGGGCCACCGAGACCTTCTGCTCCTCGCTCAGCTCGTCGATGCCGAGGATGGCAATGATGTCCTGGAGGTCCTTGTACGTCTGGAGGATCTGCTTGACGTCGCGCGCCACCTTGTAGTGCTCCTCGCCGAGGACGCGGGGGTCGAGGATGCGGGAGGAGGAGGCCAGGGGATCCACCGCCGGGTAGATCCCGAGCTGGGAGATCTGCCGCGACAGGTTGGTGGTCGCGTCCAGGTGGGCGAAGGTCGTGGCGGGGGCGGGGTCGGTGTAGTCGTCGGCCGGCACGTAGATGGCCTGCACGGAGGTGATGGAGCCCTTCTTGGTGGAGGTGATGCGCTCCTGCAGCTCGCCCATCTCCGTCTGCAGCGTGGGCTGGTAGCCGACCGCCGAGGGCATGCGGCCGAGGAGCGCCGACACCTCGGACCCGGCCTGGGTGAAGCGGAAGATGTTGTCGATGAAGAGGAGGACGTCCTTGCCCTCGTCGTCGCGGAAGTACTCGGCGACCGTGAGGCCGCTGAGGGCCACGCGCAGGCGGGCGCCGGGCGGCTCCGTCATCTGGCCGTAGACGAGCGCGGCCTTGGACTTCTGGGGGTCCTTGATGTCGATGACGCCCGACTCCTGGAACTCCAGCCAGAGGTCGTTGCCCTCGCGCGTGCGCTCGCCCACCCCCGCGAACACCGACACCCCGCCGTGCTTCTTGGCCAGGTTGTAGATCAGCTCCTGGATGATGACGGTCTTGCCCACGCCCGCCCCGCCGAAGAGGCCGATCTTGCCGCCCCGCAGGTAGGGCTCGATGAGGTCGACGACCTTGATCCCGGTCTCGAACATCTCCAGCCGGGTGGCCTGGTCCTCGAACGAGGGCGCCGCGCGGTGGATCGGGTAGCGCTTCTGGCTCTTCACCGGGCCGAGCTCGTCCACCGGCTCGCCGATGACGTTCAGGACCCGGCCCAGCGTGCCCGGCCCCACCGGCATCGTGATCGGCCCTCCGGTATCGATCGCCTTCATGCCCCGCACCATGCCGTCGGTGGGAAGCATGCTCACGCACCGGACGCGGTTCTCGCCGAGGTGCTGCTCCACCTCCGTCACCACGTCGATGGGGACCCCGCCGCCCCGGCCGTCATCCTGGATGCGCACGGCGTTGTAGATGGCGGGGACGGCCTTTTCGAAGTGCACGTCCACCACCGGCCCGATGATCTGGATGACGCTCCCGACATTTTCAGTTGCCATGACTTCTTTCCTACGCGCCCGCGCCCGAGACGACCTCGATGATCTCCTTCGTGATCGCGGCCTGCCGCACCTTGTTCATGTGCAGCGTGAGCCGGTCGATCATCTCCCCCGCGTTGTTGGTGGCGGCGTCCATGGCCGCCATGCGCGCGCCGTGCTCGGCCGCCGCCGACTCGAGCAGCGCCCGCCAGACCTGGACCTCGACGTGCTTGGGCAGTATCTCGTCGAAGATGGCCCCCGGCGCGGGCTCGTAGATGTAGTCCAGCGGCGCCTCCTTCGGGTCCAACTCGAGCTTCCGGATGGGCAGGAGCTGCTCGACCACCACCTTCTGCGCGATCACGGTCTTGAACTCGTTGTAGACGATGTGGATGCGGTCCACCTCCCGCTCCACGTAGCTCTTGATGAGCGACTGCGCGATCCGCTGGGCGGCCGGGAACTGCAGGGCCTGGAAGAGCCCGATGTGCTCGGAGCGGACCCGGTACCGCCGCCGGCGGAAGAAGTCGCGCCCCTTGCGGCCCACGAGGTCCAGCTCCAGCTTGCGCGGGCCGCGCTGCTGCTCCTCGAGGAAGCGCGCCGCCGCCCGGATGATGTTCGCGTTGAAGCCGCCGCACAGCCCCTTGTCGGCGGTGACGATGACGAGCAGCACCTTCTCGTCTCCGTGCTCCTGGAGCAGGGGGTGGGCGTCGGGGTCGGCCCGGGTGGCGAGGCTGTTGAGCACCTCCATCATCTTCCGGGCGTAGGGCCGCGCCGCGAACATCGAATCCTGCGCCCGCCGCAGCTTGGCCGCCGACACCATCTTCATCGCCTTGGTGATCTGCTGGGTGTTCTTGACGCTGCGGATGCGGCGCCGGATGTCGATCAGCGCGGGCATGGACTACCGATCGTCGTCAGTGCGCGGCCGGCTTGGCGGGCGGCTTCGCGGGAGCCGCCTCCGCCTTCGCGGCGGGGGCTTCGGGCTCCTCGGTCTTCACCTGGAACATCTCGGCGAACTCGTCGAGCGCGGCCTTGAGCTTCTCGGTCGGCTCGCCCTTCAGGTCCTTCTTCTCCGCCAGCTCCTTCAGAAGCCCGGCGTAGCGCGCGTCCAGGAACGCGTACAGCTCCTTCTCGTAGCGCCGGCACTCCGGCACCGGGTAGCGGTCGAGGTAGCCGTTCGTGGCCGCGAAGATGATGACGACCTGCTTCTCCATGGGCAACGGCTGGTACTGGTCCTGCTTCAGGATCTCGGTCAGCCGCTCTCCCTTGGCCAGCATCTGCTGGGTCGCCTTGTCGAGGTCGGAGCCGAACTGCGAGAAGGCGGCCAGCTCGCGGAACTGGGCGAGGTCGAGCCGCAGCCGGCCCGCGACCTGCTTCATGGCCTTGACCTGGGCCGACCCGCCGACGCGCGAGACGGAATTGCCCACGTTGATGGCGGGGCGGATCCCGGAGTTGAACAGGTCGCTCTCCAGGAAGATCTGGCCGTCCGTGATCGAGATGACGTTGGTCGGGATGTAGGCCGAGATGTCGCCGGCCTGCGTCTCGATCACGGGAATCGCGGTCAGGCTGCCCCCGCCCTTCTTGTCGTTGAGCTTGGCCGCCCGCTCCAGCAGGCGGCTGTGCAGATAGAAGACGTCGCCCGGGTAGGCTTCGCGGCCGGGCGGCCGCCGCAACAGCAGCGAGACCTCCCGGTAGGCGGCGGCGTGCTTGGAGAGGTCGTCGTAGATGCACAGGGCGTGCTGGCCCTTGTCCCGGAAGTATTCGCCGATCGCGCAGCCCGCGTAGGGCGCGATGTAGAGGAAGGGGGCGGGCTCGGACGCGGAGGCGGAGACCACGATCGTGTGCCCCATGGCATCGAAGTCCTCGAGCGTCTTCACCACCTGCGCGACCGTGGAGCGCTTCTGGCCGATGGCCACGTAGATGCAGATGACGTCCTTGCCCTTCTGGTTGATGATCGTGTCGACGGCGAGGGCGGTCTTCCCCGTCTGCCGGTCGCCGATCACCAGCTCGCGCTGGCCGCGGCCGATGTTGACCATGCTGTCGATGGCCTTGATGCCGGTCTCGAGCGGCTCCCGTACCGGCTGGCGCTCCACCACCCCGGGAGCGATCCGCTCGAGGGGGGCGTATTCCTTCGTCGACGCCGGACCGCGGCCGTCCACGGGAACGCCGAGAGCGTTGACGACCCGCCCCACCATCTCCTCCCCCACCGGCACCGACATGATCCGGCGGGTGCGCTTGACCTCGTCGCCCTCCTTGATCTCGCTCGACTCGCCGAGGAGCACCGCCCCCACCGAGTCCTCTTCGAGGTTGAGGGCGATGGCGGTGACGCCGTGGGGCAGCTCGAGCAGCTCCCCGGCCATGCACCGCTCCAGGCCGTGGAGCCGCGCGATGCCGTCGCCCACGGAGAGGACGGTGCCGACCTCGGCCACGTCCACGCCCGCCGAGAAGCCTCCCAGCTGCTCGCGGATGATCCGGCTGATCTCGTCGGCGCGAATGTCCATGATGCGCTAGCTCCTGCGCTCCCCTTTCAGCCTGTCGCGCAGGGCCTGCAGGCGGCCCCGGACCGTGCCGTCGTAGGTGTGGCCGCCCATCTTCAGGAAGACGCCCCCGATGATCGCAGGATCGGTCTGCTCGCTCAGCTCGGGCGTGAGGCCGGTCGTTTTGTGGATCGCCTGCTCGAGCGCGCGCGCGAGGGACTCGTCGAGCGGCACCGCGGTCACGGCCTTCGCCGTCACCACGCCCCGCCGCGCGTTCCACTGGGCGGTGTAGGAGTGCTCCACCTGCGGGACGAGAGAGGTCAGCTCGCGCGCGACGAGCAGCTCCAGGAATCCCCGGACCAGCTCGGGCGCCGGGGCGAACACGGCGGCCACGATCCTCTTCCGGCGCTCGATCGAGAGGGCCGGGTTGGAAAGCGCGGAGTGCAGCTCCGGGAGGTCGTGGAGCGCGGCCACCACCTGCCGCAGGCCGGTCTGGACCGCCGCCGCCTCGCCCTTCTTCTCCGCCACCTCGAGCAGCGCCCGGGCCATGCGCCGGGCCGCCGCCGGCCCGCCCGTCCTCACGCGGACCTTCCGTGGTGGTTGAGCATCAGTCGCTATCCTCTCGTCTGGGCTCTCGAAACCGGGCTCGACTCTTCGATAAAACGCGGGAGGTTATCACGCGGCGCGCGCGCGAGTCAAAGGTTCGTGCGCGCGGGGAAGCTCAGACGATCACGACCTGTCGGTCGCCGCGGGCGAGGGCGCGGCCGATGGCGCGGGCTTCGGGCAGCTCGGCCAGGAGCACGGATGCTTCCGCCTCCGGGACGAGCAAGAAAAGCCCGCCCGAGGTCTGGGGGTCGTAGAGCAGCGCCTTCATCTCGTCTCCGAGATCGACGCGATACTCCACCTCGGGCTCGAACTGCCGACGGTTGGCCTTCAGCCCCGCCGGCTGGAAGCGAGCGGCCATCTCGCCGGCGCGCGGCAGCAGCGGCAGATCGGCCACCCGGATCTCGAGCGTCAGCCTGCTCTGCCGCGCGACGGCCGATGCGTGGCCGATGAGCCCGAAGCCGGTGATGTCGGTGGCGGCGGTGACGCGGTGACGCAGCGCCGCCTCGGCGGCAGTCCGGTTCAGCCGGGCCATGCTCGCGGTGGCCGCCGCCACCGCTTCCGCCGGCGCCTTCCCCGCCTTGAGCGCGGTCGCGATCACGCCGGTGCCCAGCGGCTTGGTGAGGAGCAGGATCTCTCCACCCCGGCCGCCCCCGTTGGTCAGGATCCGCTGCGGGTCGACGAGGCCGGTGATCGCGTAGCCGAACTTGATCTCGGGGTCGCGCACGCTGTGGCCGCCGAGCAGGGCGCAACCCGCCTCGGCGAGCTTCAACGCTCCGCCGCGGACGATGGCCGCCGCCCACTCGGCCGGGAAGTCCGTCTCCGGGAACGCGGCGATCGAGAGGGCGGTGAGCGGCCGCCCGCCCATCGCGTACACGTCCGACAGCGCGTTGGCGGCGGCGATCGCCCCGAACGCCCCGGGATCGTCCACGACCGGCGTGAAGAAGTCCACGGTCTGCACGAGCGCCGTCTTCTCGTCGAGCCGGAACACACCCGCGTCGTCCCCGGTGCGGTGGTCGATCAGCACGCGGGGGTCGTCGTTGACGGGAAGTGCGCCCAGGACCTGAGCGAGCTCGGCGGGGCCGAGCTTGCTCGCTCAACCCGCGCACGACACGCGCTCGGTCAGCCGGCGGATCCGCTGCCGGTCGTCGGCCGAGTCGGCCATCGCGACCTCCTTTGTCGTTCGCTCGCGCGGAATGAATCCGCGCTCGCTCTTCAAGCCGGGGGGTACCCTACCGTCCCCCCCGGACCCCCCTCGCCCGCGGGATGAATCCGCGCTCGCTCATCAAGCCGACGTCTATAGAATGTACAATACGCAGAATCGAGGTCAGGAGCGGCGGTCGGGCCCGCCGCCCGCCAGCACCGCCGAGGGCAGCGGGAGGACGGAGGCGGAGGACTTGGGCATCCCCCCCATGTCGCACTGTCCCTGGAAGAAGGCGCCCTCCTCGATCACGAGCTTCGGGGAGACGAGGGTGGCCTGGACCTTGGAGCCCGCCAGCAGCTCGATGCGCTGGCGGCCGTTCACGCGGCCGGTGACGGTGCCCCGGATCGACACCACGCCGCAGTCGATCTCGGCGTCCACCTTGCCCGACTCCCCCACGATGAGCGTGTGCTCGGAGACGACCTTGCCCGTGAGCCGGCCGTCTATGCGGAAGGTGTCCTGGAAGCGCAGCTCGCCGTGGAACTCCGTGCCCTCGTCCATGAAGCCGTTGAGGTCCTCGCTGGCCAATCCCTTCAGCTTGATCATCTGATCGCTCGCGCGGAGTCAATCCGCCGATTCTTCGTCAATCCGGGGGGGTGCGGCTCGTCGGCACCCCGCGCATTCGCGCTCCCCCCAGGTCCCGTCCGTCGCCAGGCGACCACCCAGAAGGTTAGCATGCCCTTCCTATCTTCCGCGCCCGGCCCGGAGCAGCAACTCGTAGATCCGCTGCAGCTCCGCTTCCGTCGCGAACGCGACGCGGAGCGTACCCGACTTGCCCCGCCGGACGATCTGGACCCGCGTCCCCAGCGCCGCGCGCAGGCGCTCCTCGGCCGCCCGCGTGTTGGGGTCGCGGTGGCCGCTCCGGCGAGGGCGCGGCGAGCGCTGCAGGGCCACGCGCCGCTCGACCTCCCGCACCGACAGCCCCTTGCGCGCCGCTTCCCGGGCCAGCGCGAGCTGGTCCTCGGTCCGCTCGAGGGCGAGGAGGGCCCGGCCATGTCCGGCGTCCAGTCGTCCGGCGGCGATCATCTCCTTCACCTCCGCCGGGAGCCGGAGCAGGCGCAGGGTGTTCGCGATCGTCGAGCGGTCGCGGCCGACCTTGCGCGCGACGTCCTCCTGGGTGAGGCGGAACTCGTCGTGCAGGCGCTGGAAGGCCTGGGCCTCCTCCAGCGGCGACAGCTCCTCGCGCTGGATGTTCTCGACGAGGGCCAGCTCGAGCAGCCGCTCGTCGGGCACGTCGCGTACCACCACCGGCACGCTGGCCAGCCCCAGGCGCTGCGCGGCCCGCCACCGCCGCTCGCCGGCGATGATCTGGTAGCGCCCTCCGGCGCGGCGGACGAGCAGCGGCTGGATGAGCCCGCTCTCGCGGATCGACGCGGCCAGCTCCTCGAGCCGGGCCGGCTCCATCACCGTGCGCGGCTGGAAGGGATTGGCCTCCAGCCGGTCGGGGCTGACGTGAAGCGTCGCCTCCTCGGCGGGGGGCGACGGCTCAGGATCGGGCAGGAGGGCGGAGAGCCCCTTGCCCAGCGCCTTTCTTTTCATGGGCCATCACTTCCTTGGCCAGCTCCAGGTACGCCTCGGCGCCCCGCGAGCGGATGTCATAGAGGAGGATCGGCTTGCCGAAGCTGGGGGCCTCCCCCAGCCGGACGCTCCGCGGGATCACCGTGCGGAAGACCTTGTCCTTGAAATGGCCGCGGATCTCGCCCGCCACCTGTTGGGTGAGGTTGGTCCGGTCGTCGACCATCGTGAGCAGCACGCCCTCGACGTCGAGGGCGGGGTTGAGCGAGCGCTGGACGCGGCGCAGCGTGTTCATCAGCTCCGATATGCCCTCGAGGGCGAAGTACTCGCACTGCAGCGGCACGAGCAGGCGGTCGGCGGCGGCGAGCGCGTTCACCGTCAGCAGCCCCAGGCTCGGCGGGCAGTCGACGAAGACGTAATCGTATCGCGGGGCCACCGGAGCGAGCGCCTCCTTGAGCCGATACTCCCGCGCCAGGAGCGGCACCAGCTCCACCTCCGCCCCCGTGAGGTTGCGGTCGGACGGGGCGAGCGTCAGGTGCGGCAGGTCGGTCGGGAGGAGGATGTCCTCGAGCGGATGCTGGTCGATGAGGGCGTCGTAAAGGCTGGGCCGCTTATCGGCCGACCGCCGGCCCAGGCCCGACGTGAGGTTGCCCTGCGGGTCGGCGTCGACGACCAGCACCTTCCGCTCGGCCGCGGCCAGGCTGGCCGCGAGGTTGATGGCGGTGGTGGTCTTTCCCACCCCGCCCTTCTGGTTCGCCACCGCGATGACGCGCCCCACGCCTCAGCCCTTTCGGCCTCGCCGCCCCGCGGGCTTCGCCGCCGCCCGCGCGGTCTCCGCGGGCCGTTCGAGCCGATAGCGCTCGCACATGGAGCGGAAGCGCTCGGCGGCGTAGTCGTCGAGACGGGGAAGATGGTCGCTCACGAGGGGCACCAGGATGCGGCGCAGGAACTCGCCGCGCGCCATCCACTGGTAATAGTACCTTCCCCCGTGGTGGTACGGTCCGTACAAGCGGCCCTCGGGGAACATCCGCTGCAGCCACCGGAAGAGCTTCTCGTGCCGGACGTGCATGCGGAGGGTGACCTGGGGCTGCCGGCCGTCGCCGCCGAAGTGTCCTTCGCCGACGAGGAGGCCGATGAGGAAGCCGGTCGAGAAGTCGTCGGGCCGGCCGGTCTCCCCCACGGGCGCGAAGGATCCCACGGCGCGCGTTTCACCGTCAAGTTTCCCGTGGAACGTTTATGGCCCCCGGCCCGGCTGTTTCACCGTCAGGTTTCCCGTGAAACGACCTCGCGGCGGAAGACCTGGAGCCCGGGGGACCGGCTCTCCTCGCGCCATCCGGGCCCCGCCGCCCGGCGCCGGCCGAAGATCAGCGCCCGGCCTCCCTCCTCCACCAGGGGGCCCAGGGCGGAGAGCGGAAGATCGAGGCCCCGCAGGGTGAGGGTCGCGGCGGCGGCGCCGCCGTACTGGTCGTGGCGCTCGCGAAGGACGTCGACGTCGGGGCGGCCGGCCGCCCGGCAGGCCTCCCTCAGGAACGCCCACCGTCGCTGCCGCGGCTCAAGGAGGACCACGCTCAGGTCGGGACGGAGCAGGGCCAGGACGAGGCCCGGCGACCCGTTGCCGGAGCCCACGTCGATGAGCCGGCCCGGGAGCGCGCGCGGCGCGGCGGGAAGGACGCCTTCCACGAGGAGGGCGACCCGCTCGGACGGCGTGCGCGCGCCGGTGAGGTTCACGCGCGGGCTCCAGGCGGCGAGCAGGTCGAGGTAGCGCTCCAACCCGGAGCGGGCCGCCTCCGGGAGTGGCAGCGCGTCGAGGGGCGCCCGGTGGGGTCCCGCGGCTAGCCTCCCCCGGCCGGCTCCTCCCGCTCGCCGTCCGCGTCGCGGGGGGCCACGGTCACCCGGCGGTTGCCCTCCTCCCCCACGCTGTAGGTGCGAATTCCCGGCTCGGCCGCGAGGGCGACGTGCACCACCCGGCGCTCGTAGGAGTTGAGGGGGCGGGTGGTCCGCGGCACCCCATCGCGCCGGACGGCCGCCGCCAGCTCCTGGGCGGTCCGGCGCAGGCCCTCGTCGCGCTCCACCCGGTAGCCCTCGCACGTCACGATCAGGCGGCGCGGGTCGAGCGCGCGCTGGTACATGCGCTGGAGGAGGTGGTCGAGGCCCTCGAGGACGTCGGCGTCGTCGTCGAGGAAGAAGGCGACGTCCTTCCCTTCGATGCGGACCGTGAGGGCCTCGGGCGTCTCCTCGGTCTCCGCCGCCACCTCCAGGCCCGCGGCTTCCGCGATCGCGCGGACGATGGCCCGCGCGCCGGCGCGAGGGTCCTTCTCGGCACGGGGAGCCGGACCGGGCGGGGCGGGGGGCGGCGCGTCCCGGTCCATCATCACCGCCACCCGGGCCGGCTGGGCGGCCAGCCCGCGACCGGACGTCGCCCCCGCGTCGAGCACGACGTAGCGGAGGCTCTCGCGGGGCACCCCCAGCGTCCGGCTCGCCGCGGCCAGCGCCTCCTCCACGTCCCGGCCGGAAAAGACCTGGTCCTTCACGTCCGCCTCCGTTCCTGCCGGGCCTTCTCCTCGCGCGACTTCAGGATGCGCAGGGTCACCGCCTGCTGGATGATCGAGCAGACGTTGGAGGCCAGCCAGTACAGGTTGAGACCGGCGGGGGCCCACAGGAACATGCCCACGAACATGAGGGGCATGATCATCATGACGCGCTGCTGCGCGGGGTCCATGGCGGTGGGCGTCATCCGCTGCATCACGAACATCGAGATCCCCATGAGCAGGGGCGTGACGAAGTAGGGATCCTTCTGCGACAGGTCGGTGATCCAGAGGAACGGCGCGCCCCGCAGCTCGATCGATACCGACAGCACGCGGTAGAACGCGATCAGGAAGGGCATGGTCAGCAGGATGGGCAGGCACCCCACCGTCATCTGCGTGCTCATGCTCATGCCGTGGCGCCCGTAGAGCGCCGCCACCTCCTTCTGCATCTCCTGGCGGCGCGGGTCCAGGGCCGGCACCTTGCGGTACCGGTCCTGGATCACCTTCATCTCGGGGGCGAGCTTCGCCATCTTCACGCCGTTGGCGATGCTGTAGTGCCGCAAGGGGGCCATCACCAGGTTGATGAGCACGGTCAGGAGGACGATGGACCACCCGTAGTTCCCGACGTGGCCGTGGACCCAGCGCAGGAGGGCCATCAGCGCCACCACGATCGGCCCGATCCAGTCGCCCACCGGCACCACCCGCTGCAGCTCGTGGTCGAGCTTGGACAGCATGAGGTAGTCCTTGGGACCCACGTACAGCATCGCCGGCGCGTCGCCGCCCAGGGCGACCCCGGCCTGGACGCCCACCCGCGGCTTGCCGTCCTCGCCCGGCGGCAGCGCGACCCCGCGCAGCTCGGCCGAGCCGGGCGGCGGCGGGAGCCACAGCGCCGCGAAGTGCGTGCTCTCGACGCCGGCCCAGTGGACGGAGGAGACCGTCTGCGTGGGACCGACCTTCTGGGCCGGGACCCGCTCGACGCCGGTCGGCCCGAGGTAGACGGCCTGGGGGGCGTGGTAGCCCTGCACCTCCATCTCGGCCGGGGTCGGGTTACCGATGCCCGGACCCCAGAAGACGCGCACGGGCAGGTCGCGCCCCCCCTTGCGGGCCGCGGCCCGGACGCCCACGAGATAGCCCTGCGGCTCGAAGTGCAGCGTCTTCTCCGCCTCGAGGTCGCCCTCCACGTACGTGAATCGCAGGTCGGAGGATCCGCCCGGAAGGGTGAGGCTCTCCGCGGACGGCTTGAAGAGCGCGTCCTTGAGGCGGGCGTCGACGGCGGGGTCTCCGGTCTCGAGGTCGAGGGGCCGGGGGCCGCCGACGACCGCCTGGACCATCTCCTCCGGCCGGCCCCGCGGGTCGGCGAAGTGGAGGAGCCGCCAGGACAGGAGCCGGGCGCCCCGGTTCGAGAACGCGACGGCGATGTCGGGGGTCTGCAGCTCGACCCGCCGTTCCTTGTCGTCGGCCACCTGCGCCGCCACCGGCGGCGACGGCGATGCCGCGCCGGGGCGCGCGCCCGGAACGAGGGACGGGGAGGGAGCGGGCAGCGACGGCGCCGCCGACGCGGCCGGCACCGGCGACGGCCGCGGCTTCGCCGGGGGGGCGAAGAGGAGCTGGTAGGCCGTCAAGACGAGAAGCGACAGCGCAACGGCGAGCAGGAGCCTTTTTTCTTCCATTAGGCAATTCGGGAGGCAGAGCTCGAGAAAGCCACCCCCCGCGCGCGTTCGCGCTCCCCCCCATGTCGCTCCGCGCGGGAATGAATCCCGCGCTCCGCTGCTTGCGGCTCTTGGCTGGTCAGGCGAGTACCCTCATCAGGGAACGGGATCGACACCACCGGGATGAAACGGATGACAGCGCAGGAGCCGGCGCAGGGCGAGGGCGGAGCCGCGGCGCGCGCCGTGCCGCTGAACGGCCTCGGCCGCATAGAGGCTGCAGCTCGGCGCGAACCGGCAGTAGCCCCCGACGAGGGGAGCGAGGAGGGCGCGGTACGCGTCAATCGCGAGGAGCAGAGCTCGCGCGGCGGGCCGGGGCCGGGCCGCGGGCGGCAAGGCGTCGCAGGCGCTCCCTGTACTCACGCTCGACCTCTGCCTGGGAACAGGCGGTGATCTCGGGCTTGGCGACCAGCACCAGGTCCACGGCGGGCGACCCGCTCCGCACGTTTCGTCGGAACGCCTCCCGGAGCAGCCGCTTGGCCCGGTTGCGCCGGACGGCGCCCCCGAGCTTCCGGCTCACGGCCAGCCCCAGGCGATCTTGACCCCGGTTGCTCGCCGCCGCGACGAGGAGGAAGAGCGGACCGTCGATCCGGTTCCCGCGGCGGAAGGCCCGCTGGAACTCGGCGGGGGAGCGCAGGCGCTGCCAGGGCCGGAGGCGTCCTCCGCCCGACGGCGGCCTAGGCTCCGATCCGCTTCCGTCCCTTCTGGCGGCGCCGCTTGAGGACGAGACGACCCCCCTTGCTCCGCATGCGGACCAGAAAGCCGTGCGTCCGCCTCCGCTTCCGGTTGTTCGGCTGAAATGTCCGCTTCATCGTGGGTTGCCCTTCGTCCGGCGGGCCGCGTCACGGCCGGCCTGTCCCGGGGAAAGCGGTAAGTCTACTGGCCACGCCGGGTTCGTGTCAAACCCGCGCCGCGTTTGCCCCCGCTTCGCCTTGTCGCGATCGTCGCCCGTGTGATAGCCTAGGCTGCTTGGAGCAACGCGACCCGCTCCCAACCTTTTGCCGTGTTCAGACTTGGCTTTTCCACAGGTGTTGAAATCTCTGTGCAAAAAGGGCTCCGGACGAGAAGTGGCGCGGCCGAAATGGCGCTCTTGCCTTTAAGTAGTTACAAATAAACGACTTAGATATAGCGCGCATGAACCTCTGGGACGAGGTGCTGGCCAAGGTCGAGGCCAAGGTCAATCGGCACAGTTTTGCCACCTGGTTTCGCCCGACGACCTTCCAGGCGCTCCAAGGGTCGAGCCTGCTCGTCCAGGTGCCGAACCCCCAGTTCAAGGACTGGCTGGCGCGCAACTACCAGGGGATCATCGCCGAGTCGCTGCACGATCTCGGCCGCGGGGAGGTCCAGGTGGTCTTCGAGTGCGACTCGGCGGCGGCCACCGTCCCCGACACCGGGAGCGATCGTGAGGCCGTCGCGGTCTCGACCGCGCTCAACCCGAAGTACACCTTCGAGAGCTTCGTCGTCGGCTCCTCCAACCAGTTCGCCCACGCGGCCGCGCGCGCGGTGGCCGAGATCCCCAGCAAGTCGTACAACCCGCTCTTCCTCTATGGCGGAGTGGGGCTCGGCAAGACGCACCTCATGCACGCGATCGGCCACTACATCCAGGCCCGCAACCGGCACCTGAACCTCGTCTACATCTCTTCGGACCGCTTCATCAACGAGATGATCAACGCCATCCGCTTCGACCGCCTGCCCGCCTTCCGTCAGAAGTACCGGGCGGTGGACGTGCTGCTCGTGGACGACATCCAGTTCATCGCCGGCAAGGACCGTACCCAGGAAGAGTTCTTCCACATCTTCAACGCGCTCCACGACGCGCAGAAGCAGATCGTGATCTCGAGCGACTGCCCACCCCGCCAGATCCCGACGCTGGAGGAGAGGCTCCACAGCCGCTTCGAGTGGGGGCTCATCGCCGACATCCAGGCCCCCGACATCGAGACCAAGGTCGCCATCCTCCGCAAGAAGGCGGAGGCGGAGAGGGTGGAGATCCCGGAGAACGTCGCGCTCTTCATCGCGAGCAAGGTGCGCACGAACATCCGCGAGCTGGAGGGCAGCCTCATCCGGCTGATCGCCTACGCGAGCCTCACCGGCCGCGACATCGACCTCACCCTCGCCCAGGAGATCCTCCGCGACCTGCTCCACACCGAGGACAAGCCGATCACGATCGAGATGATCCAGAAGTTCGTCGCCGACCAGTTCGGCGTGAAGATCACCGAGCTCAAGGCCAAGAACAACTCGAAGACGGTGGCGGAGCCCCGCCAGATCGCCATGTACCTGATCAAGAACCTCACGGGGGCCTCGCTGCCGGAGATCGGCAAGGCGTTCGGGGGCAAGCACCACTCGACGGTCATCCATTCGGTGCGCAAGATCGACACGCTGCGCAAGCGCGACCCCGAATTCGACCGCCGCATCAACAGCTTTGTCCAAGCGTTCCGATGAGGTTGCCCTGGTTTTCCACCACGGCCGTCCGCGCGCCCGCGTCCACCGGCCCGCGCCCCGTCCGCCTTCCGCACCGGGGGAGCGCGGAGAGCTCGGACGTCCACACGTCCTCCCACAGGCCAAGCCTCCGCGGTGGAGCGTGTTGGCCGCCTTTTCGCGGTTTCCGCACCCTCTCTTTTACTCCTTCAGTGAGCATTCAGGAGAGAGAGAAGAGGAGGTAGAGCGCTGATGGAGATCACGGTCCGGAAGAACGACCTCGTGCGAGAACTGCATCTCGTGCAGGGGATCGTCGAGAAGAAGAACTCGATCCCGATCCTCTCCAACGTGCTCGCGGAGGCGAAGGGGAAGGAGCTGCGGATCTCCGCCACCGACCTCGACGTCTCGCTGCGGTGCGGGTGCCCGGCGGAGGTCGCGGGCGAGGGCGCGATCACCCTCGCGGCCAAGAAGCTCTACGAGATCGCCCGCTCGCTGCCGGAGGCGGACGTCAAGATCAAGGTGCTGCCCGACGCGTGGACCTCCATCGAGTGCGAGCGGGTCACGTTCAAGATGGCGGGCCTGCCCAAGGAGGACTTCCCGTCGCTGCCCGAGGCCAGGGGAAAAGGGGGAGTGGAGGTCCCGGGCGAGGTGCTGCGGGCGCTGATCGCCCGCACCGCCTTCGCCATCACCGCCGAGGACGCCCGCTACTACCTGGCCGGCGCCCTCATGATCCTGGACAAGGACGGCGTCGCGATGGTGGCCACGGACGGGCACCGCCTCTCGTACGCGCATCGGCCGAGCACGCTCCGGATCGCGGAGCCCCAGCGCGTGCTGGTGCCGCGCAAGGCGATCCACGAGCTGGCCCGGCTGCTCGAAGGGGAAGAGACCGTGAGCTTCCAGCAGGTGGAGAACCACCTCGTCTTCGTGGTGGGGGGACGGACGCTCGCCTCCAAGATGATCGAGGGGCAGTTCCCCGCCTTCGAGAAGGTGATCGCGGTGTCGGGCGACAAGGTGGTGAACCTCGGCCGCGAGGAGCTGGGGACCGCGATCCGCCGGGTGAGCCTGCTCTCTTCGGAACGGAGCCGGGCGGTGAAGCTGACGCTGGCCGCGGATCGTCTGGACCTCGCCGCGTCGTCTCCCGACCTCGGCGAGGCGCGCGAGTCCCTCGCCGCCGAGTACAAGGGCGACTCGGTGGAGATCGGCTTCAACGCGCAATACCTCCTCGATTTCCTCGGGGTGGCGGGGACGGAGGCGGTGCGGCTGGAGCTGAAGGACCAAGAGAGTCAGGGGATCTTCCGGCCCCAGGGCTCGGCGGAGACCGATTACCGCTACGTCGTGATGCCGATGCGGCTATAGCAGAATGCCAACCAACTCTTCTACGCTGGTGTCCGCCGCGCGGAGCGGAGCGTTTCGTCTGCCGTCTCGCACCGGATTCACTCCGGCGCGAGACGCTTGATGACTTCTCACGCGGAGCGAAGCGCGGCGCATTGGGTATAGACGAGTGTGGGTGGCGAGGATGGAGGTGCGGGACCTGCGTAACGTGCGGGAGGCGAGCCTGGAATTCTCGCCGGGGCTGAACGTGCTGGTGGGGCGCAACGCGCAGGGCAAGACGAGCCTGCTCGAGGCGGTGGGCCT
>Ga0070699_100001511_pt1 | contig 21274 bp, 21 predicted proteins | sample KBSK1503metaG_FD_65473 | JGI IMG/M metagenome (GOLD analysis project Ga0070699, IMG submission 65473) | Corn, switchgrass and miscanthus rhizosphere microbial communities from Kellogg Biological Station, Michigan, USA - KBS K1-50-3 metaG | ecosystem: Host-associated > Plants > Roots >...
TCCCGAAGTCGCGAAGACACTGAACGCGTGTCCGTAGTGATGCGGAATCGTTAAGACAGGAGTGTTGTGAGTGATGACATTCAACAACGGTTCGCGACGGATGTCGTGTATCTCGTCTTGTAAGCGGCCCTGGACGCAAAGCACGACGAGGCTCAAGTCGCTCGGCTCGAGGCCCGCGTAGTCCAGGCAATACGCGACCGCTTTCGATGGACCAGCGCCGCGAATGCGGTGCCGCTTGAAGCGCGACAGCCGCTCCTCCTGAATGGCGACGACGATCCGATCGCCTTTCAGGAGACACGCGGAGCCGTTATGCGAGGCACTGATCCCAAGAATCCACGGTCGATCGTTCATTTGTGTTAACGGGCGGTCATTTGATATTCCCGGGCGTTATTGTAGGGGCGGCCCTCCGTGGCCGCCCCTGTTCGCGAATGAGATCTTGCTTCGAACGCAGGGGCGGCCACGGAGGGCCGCCCCTACAATAACGCCCGGGAAGGTTATTCGATTGGGAGGAGTTTCAACAGACGCTGGTAAGCCTTTCTTGCTTCCCTTAGGTTCTTTGCGTAGCGCTTTGCGAGGGCCACGATGTCTCCGTTGCAGAAGGGGCAAATGGCGGTGCCGGCGAATACGTGACGATTGCAATTGCGACAGATGATCAGATCTTTAGGCTTCAGAGCCGAACCTCGATTCGACTTTTTGCGCGTCGAGCTTATCTGAACGAGCGTTGCGCCATTCGCAGGCAAGCTATCGACAACTGAACCGCCAGCCACACTTTCAACGATCAACTCGAAGCGCCCGTGGTCGAACGACGTACCCGGCGCTTTCTCAACTTGCACAATGCGCTCACGCAGTCCCTGCTTCGCCAACTCCAGCGCGCGATGGTGGCAGTAAGGATTGTTCCCCGCCCGTCCTAACAACGAATGCGTGGTCCAGGTGCAGCCGGCTTTGCAAACATCAGCGTAGTAACAACTGCCGCAGAAGCCCCACAAGCCTTCGCTATCTCGACCGCGATTGAGGTTCAGCGCGTCTGTCTCCCACCAGATGTCCTTCAAACTGAGATCGCGAACATTGCCGCCCGAGTAAGGCGAAGTCGGCAGTGAAGGACAACCCTTGATGGTGCCGTCAGCCTCGATTCCGAGCGTGTTCTGACCGGCGTTGCAACTGGTCCAATAGACTCGATCATCGCCACTACCGCGCCACACCGATTCGTAGGGACCAAAGTAGCCGATATTGTTTCCGGGTTGCAGCAGAAAGCCGCGGTCCGCGCCTTCCTGATAAAGTTCCGCCAGCAACGGCATCAGCTCCAGCAGTTGGTACGGTTGCAGCAACAGCTCCGGATGATCCGCCGCCCGGCCCATCGCGACGGTGAGCTGCACCTGCCAACTGGACGCGCCCGCCGCGATGAAGCGCTCCATCAATTCGCGGAGCTGGGGAATAACGAGTGAGGTTATCTGGGTATTAACGCTCGCAGTAACTCCATGTTTCTGGATCAGTCGCAGCGCCTTGAAAGCCGCATCGAACGAACCCTCGACACCTCGCAACTTGTCGTGTACTTCACGCAGGCCGTCAATCGAGACGCCCATCCCCTGCAGACCCGCTTGAACGGCCCCTTTGATGCGCTCTTCGTTGAGGTTAAGCCCACCCGACTGCATCGTGCAGTCCATGCCCTGGGCCCGGATTTCGCGAATTATTTCGAGCCAGTCGCGACGCAGGTAAGCCTCGCCGCCGATGAGTGTGATCTCGCGCGTGCCCATGCGAGCCATTTGCCGCACCAGGTCAAGACACTCAGCGGTGGTCAGCTCTTCAGCTCGTCGTTTACCGGCCCTCGAACCGCAGTGATCACACTTGAGATCGCAGGCGAGTGTGATCTCCCAAACTGCGTGTACGGGTACAAACGACGAGCGGTCGCGCGAAGACAGATAACGCGTTGGACCAGCCATTAGATTAATTACCGGTGGACTGTTATTTCCCGGTCTTCTTTATGGCACCGTCGAGCTCTTTGAGCGCAGCCTGCACATCAGCCAGCCACTTGCGGGCACTGGCAGCGGTGTTTTTCATCTCTTGCACATCTCCGCGCGCGATGGCGCCGCGAATCGGATCGCCGTACGGCGGCACTGCGCCGGTTGCAACCTTCGCAGACTTTTTGGCCGATGATTTCTTCGTGGTGGTCTTCTTACGAGCAGGCATAGAAACCTCCGTTAGTGATGGGTGAGCAAACAATCTCAGAGAGACGATCGAATTGACTGAGAATCGGATCGTTCTTAGTTTATTCGAAACACCTTGTCAAGAAATTCTTTCGTTGGACCTTTCGTTGGACCTTGATTGCGATTTTTATTGACAGCGATACATGCACACGCATAGAGTGCAGCACGTTTTCAAACTCAAGCATTACCTCGTTCTTACCTAAGGAGAAGCCAGCGCTATGGTCACCAGAGCAAAAACTATCAAGCTCGCAGATTTCGCCGCCGCCATCGATTCAGCAGTGGAAGCAAACGCCGGTCGAAGATTGCCGGGCGGCACGCTCATCGGTCGTCAAATTCAGGCTGCTCTCGCAGAGAAACTTGACACGAAGGCTCTCGCACGCGACATCACGAAGCAGGTTCAAGCGTCGACTCCGGATGCAAAACTGACGGCGAAAGTCATTACTGCGGGCGGCATCACCACCATTGGCTTTATCATGAAGCCGATCAAGGAACTCATCAGGTAGTCACGTCATGAACCAGGCGGAAGACCGCACTCGGAAACCATTGATGTGCCCGAGTGCGCAGCCCGACATGGCAGACAGCCTCGTGCTGGGCGTGTTGGAAGATACGCCCGAAGGAAAGAGACTCGCGTGGATCGAGGAGCCGCAGCCAGTCACGCCGCAATTACTGTCGCTGACCCGTGACGTCGATCCCCGCAACATCTTTCGCTTCGCAGCGCGTTGTGAAGAGAGCCGGTGCGTTCACTTCGATGGCGATGATTGCCAACTCGCCACACGTATCGTGCAGATTCTGCCGCGCGCGGTCGAGGTGCTGCCGCCGTGCAGCATCAGGCCAGAATGTCGTTGGTATCAACAGGAAGGAAAGGCTGCGTGCTTCCGCTGCCCGGAAGTGGCAACGCATGTGGACCAACCCTCGGCAGAGATCGTCCGCGTGGCCACGCCCACGTAATTAGTTTCACGCAAAGGCGCAAAGGGAAGACGCAAAGCCGCAAAGAAACCCATCATTTCGGGCTTTTCTTTTGCGACTTTGCGTCTTCCCTTTGCGCCTTTGCGTGAAAAAAGATCAAGCGGAGATTACTTCACTCAGCGTTGCGGGTTCGGTTTGTGGGATCAGCGCCGCGATTTCTTCGACGATCTGGCGTGTAGCATTCGGGAACGCGAGTGCGGCAGTGGCGGCGCGCATGCGCGAGTAGTGAACCTCGTCTTCCATCATCCGTCTCACGACCGGCACCACATCACTCGACCGAGTAAGCATGACGCCCGCGCCGCGTTGCGCGATCATGTTTGCCGTGCCCGCTTCCTGCGGCATGGGTGCGGTGATCATGTCGGCGATGATCGGCACGCGACAGGCGAGTGCTTCAAACGTCGTCAGCCCGCCGAGCTTCGAGATCATCACATTCGCCGCGCTCATCAGTTTCTCAACTTCGTCTGAGTAACCAATCACTTTGATCGGAAACGGCGCTTCCAGCGCGATTGATTCAGCCGCGACACGCAAATCCTCGTTCTTTCCGGCCAGGAAAATCGCCTGCACATCCAACTCGCCGTGTACCAGCTCGCGGAAGATCTGCGGGATGTTGCCACCACCGATCCAACCGGCATTTACAAACACGGTGAACTTTTCCGGATCGAGACCGAGCGCGCGACGCGCAGCCTGCGCAGCTTCCTCGCCCGGATAAGCAAACTTCGGATGCACCGGCAGACCGGAAATCTTGATCTTCTCGGGCGCCACACCGTAATCGATCAACTGGCGACGAGCATCTTCGCTTGCCACCAGATACAGGCTCACGTCGCTACACGCCCAACCCTTCCAAAAACCGTAATAAGGATCTGTCACCACTGACACGAGCGGAATGCGGCCGGCCAGATTCAACTCCCTCAGGACGCGCGCGAAGATGTGCTGCGTGAGCGGATGAACGCTGACCACGATGTGCGGGCACCAGCGCTCAAACAGTCCGGCGACATAAGGCACACAACGTTTATGGAAAAACTGGCTCGTCTCCGGACGGATGTGGTTCATGCACCAGTAAAAATACTTCATCCAGTGCTGACGGTTGCGCAGAATCCAGTTGTACAACCGCACGAGCTTCGCGCTGAGGTGATGTGATTCCTCAACCGCGCGCACCACCCTGATCGCATACGACTCACTATCGAGAAACTTCTGCACTCCGGCGACGATCGCGGCCGCTGCGGAACGATGCCCGCCGCCCGTGTCAGACGAAATGATTAGGATCTTTGGTATGCGCTGTTGCATTGAGTTCTTATCCTGAAAATCCTGCTAATCATGTCAAAATTTTAGACAGGACTAACCGGATTCTCATGATTTTAAAGGATGTGCCGCCGGCAATTGTTCCACCGTTCCAACGGCCTTACGCGCCTTCTTCATCTCTCTTTCCAGTTTCTTGATCTGGATCAAGTGACCCGGATTGAACGGCAGTGACGGGTAATAACTGTTTGACTCGTGCGTGCAGAAACATCCGTCATGCGCTTTCTTGCGTCGCGCCTGCATTGCCGGCGACAGCCAAAGCTTCTGGAAGTTCCAATCGAAGTCGCGGAGGTTACCAACCGGCTCCAGGTTCTCACACGACGAAACAGTGCCTTCATCGTAGATCACACCACCGGCGGTGCCGGCGTAACACGTCATCTGCGCGGTCTGGGTTTCCTGCGTCTTGGCGATCAGGCCGTGCATGTAGATGTCGATCGCAGCCTTGAAGAAACCGGCCTTGCCGCCGTAATTGTTTTTGATCGCGGCATGACGCGAGTCGTCGTCGATCATCCGGGCCAGCTTCGCGTAACGCGAATGATCGATGTCCAACTCCTTCGGATCGGCTGACGGCGGACGAATGTAGTTGAAGTTAACTTTGTCCGGCTTGAGATCGTATTTCAGGAAATCGTACCACTCGAAGATCGTGTTCTGGTTCGAGTTCATGAAGCAGGTACACGTTTGCACGTCGAGCTGCGGGTATTCCTTTTTAATCGACTGAAGCTGGCGCGCCGTGTCAATGGCGATATCCCACGAACCCGGCTTCTGTCGAATTTTCTCGTGCTCGTGCTTTGGGCCATCGATGCCGAGCGCGACGGTAACGTTCAGGTTCGGACACTCTTGCAGTAGCCGCGTGATGTCCGGAAAGATTCGTTTCTGAATCTGACCGTTGGACATGATGTAGATCGATTCGAGCTTGTTGTTGGTGTAAAAGGCCCGGGCGATTTCGGGAAGATCTTTACGCGTGAATGGTTCGCCGCCGGCGAGAATCAGGACGCCGAGATTGCCGCCGAGAGTCTCCGAGATCCGCTCGATCTCGTGCGTTTTCATCTGGAGTTTCTTGCGCGGGCGGTCGTCGAGCTCCTCAGTAAAGAAACAATGCGTACAGCGCATATCGCAAACCGAAGTCACCAGAATGTTGAGCAACACGGGTGAAAACGGCTGACCAAGGGCCAATTTTGCGTAACGTTTCAATAATTCTTTGGTAGTAAAATCCATCAAAAACCTCGATAACTTCTTAAGCTATTTGAAGATAGAACGCAAGTTATTTAGCCGGAGGATTGAAACGTGGGGCTTCAGTGACGATTACATCGATGACGCGAAACGCGCCGCCGGAAGGGACTTCGAAACCGACCTCGAGATAGCCGCTCTGGCTCTCGACCACATCCGACACGACTTCGCTGATTCGTTCGGGCTCGATCGCGCCCATCGATCGCGGACCGTGTTCTGCATCAGCAATCGACCAGTTAACCAGGCCGCGCGAAACGCTGACACGCGCGTACATCAGGTAACGGCCATGCGGTCGCACCTGAAAGCGCTGGTACAGTTTTCCGCCTGCCAGCGCCGACATCGCCTGCCCACCTGAGATCGTCATCGCTTCGACCGGTCCCGCAATAGACCAATCGTCGGCGAGCTGGTTCGCGCCGCTCGTGAGTCGAAAAGCGGGATTCCGCACGAGGTTCGATTTACTGAACACACCGAGATCCTGTGCGCGCTGGTGCAGGTAAGCGAGCCCCTCGACCGTCCCAGTCGACGAACGCACGCGCAGGCCGGGACTCCGCTCGCGCCTGTCTCTTACGAACAGATCATTGCCAACTAACTGTACAAACACGCCGGGCGAGATCTCCGCGCGTCTTTCGACGACGAGCATCTCGTCAGTGTCGAGACGCTGAATATCTTCGCGGCTGTCAGTGTGAATCCAATTCTTGTCGCGCAGGTTGAGTGGCTCGAGTCGCGGGTCAGCGAAATAGACGATGGCGCCGCCGGGTTTGTACTCGTATGAGATCTGGCGGAAGTACAAACGAACGTCGAGATAGTAATCGCACAGGCGCTCCTCGGTTGGTTTGTCGTGCGGCGCAAACTCGACCTCGCGCCTCTCCATCACCGCGTCGTGGAGCTGCATCGCGCTCGCGGGTTTGCCATCGATTTCCCAGTAACAGTTGAAAGTCGGATCCTGGTAGACCCAGCCACCCATTTCCGGAATCCAAATCTCGGCGCCGACATGTGTGTCAACGCCGAACAGTCCGTTTTGAACAGCCACACTCAATCCGACGGCGCGCGCCGTCAGGCCCATCGCTTCACAGAGTGCGACGTAAATCTCGGCGAGATTACCGCACAAGACCGGCTTTCCAGTTTTCAGCTGTTCGTAAGCTTCGCGGGGTTTGCGCGTGCTCAGTCCGGGCATGCCGAGCCGGTAACGCAGGTGGGCCAACCACGCGCGGAGTTTCGTTGCTTTCTGCCAGGGTGAGTCGGAAGGCGAAACTGCCGCGCCGATTTCCCGGCGCAGAAAGGCTGCGTCTTCGAGCGTCAGACGTTCACGTGGTGCGATCCGTTTTTCGATTGCGGGGATGCCGGCAATCGTGTTGCCGCGGCGTTCGAGCTTCAGTTGGCCCAACTGATCGCCATCGGGATTGCGACTGGTGATGGTGACAGTTGTCTCGCCTTCCGGAATCGCGATGCGAAAGTCGGCGACTTGAATTCGAGCTTCGGCGGCTGGAGTTGCGGTGCGAGAAACGAGTGAGACGCCGTAGCCCACGACGAACGACACGACAACGCAAACGACCAGAGGCCATCTGGACCTGAGCTTCACGGGGGAAAGGCTCATCGTGAGTGCGAACTTTTATCTGAACTCAAAACTAATGCGACTGGGGAGTCGGTGAAAGGTAACAACGGGGTGTAGCGAGTTAGTCATGCTTATGTAAAGTTTTGTCAATATAACGCCAAAGGCGTACGCCAATTTCAGCCCAGGGTTGTCGCTCCGCTCCAACCCTGGGGAATTGCGCAACACATATTCTTCAACCCTGAAAGGGTTAGGCGGTTGGCGAACCCTTTCAGGGTTCAATAACTATTTATCTTCTTGATCCCAGGGCTGTCGCTCCGCTCCAACCCTGGGCTGAAATTGGCGAACGCCTTCGGCGTTAAGCGAAGTAATGTTAAAGCTGTTCACGTGGTGGCGTTGCGTTCGCGGTTTTGGATACCGAGGGCGCGCATGCGACGATAGAGATGGCTGCGGTCCACGCCCATCGACTCGGCCGCGCGCGAGACGTTGCCGTCGGCTTCTTCGAGCTTTCGCTGAATAAACTCGCGATGATAGGCGTCAGTCGCTTCTTTAAAGGACGGGAACCGGAACGACGCAGCCGGCGGCTCTTCCTTGCCCTGCGGAGGCAGATCGTTGTCCGAAACTTTCGTGCCCGGATGCATGATCACCACTCGCTCGATCGTATTTCTTAACTCGCGCACGTTACCGGGCCACAAATACGACTGCATCGCCTCGATCGCTTCCGGCAAAAACTGCTTCAACTTCTTGCCATACGCCGTCGAGAAGTGTTCGTTGAAGTAATCGATTAGCAGCGGCACATCTTCCAGACGCTCACGCAGTGGCGGCAACTCAAACGGAATCACATTCAATCGATAAAACAGATCCGCGCGGAAGTTTCCCTGCTCTATCTCGACATCAAGCCGCTTGTTCGTCGCGGCGATCAAACGCACATCCACCGTCACCGAAGTTCCACTTCCCACCGGCTCGAAGCGTTGCTCTTCCAAAACTCGTAATACCTTCGCCTGAACTTTCGGACTCATATCGCCGACTTCGTCCAGAAAGATCGTCGCGCCATCGGCGAGCTCAAACTTCCCTTTCTTCGCGGCGGTCGCGCCGGTAAACGCGCCCTTCACGTGTCCGAAGAGTTCCGACTCGATCAACTCTTCCGGAATTGCCGCTGAATTCACCTCGATAAACGGCGCCGCCGCACGGCGTGACTCCGCGTGAATCGCATGCGCCACCAGTTCTTTGCCCGTACCTGACTCGCCATAGATCAAAACCCGACCATCAGTCGGCGCCACGATCGAGATCTGTTTGCGCAACGCACGCATCGCCACCGACTCACCGACCATCGTGTACTCGCGCGCCAGCGCCGCGGCCATGTCTGCATTGATCAACTCCAGCCGCTGTTGCCGTAACGCGTTGCGAACCGTGAGGACGGTCTTCTCGATCGATAGCGGTTTCTCGATGAAGTCAAACGCGCCTAACTTCGTCGCGCGCACAGCGGCCTCGATGTTGCCGTGGCCGGAAATAATCACGACTGCGGCATCGGATCCAGCGGCACGCAGTTGTCGCAACGTCTCGAGCCCATCAATTCCGGGCAGCCAAACGTCGAGCAGGATGCAGCCATAAGCGCGCTTTCCCAATGCCTTCAGACAGTCTTCACCGGTAGCGACCGCGTCGGCGGCGAAGCCTTCGTCTTCCATCACCGCGCGCAGCGTGTCGCGAATGCCGCGCTCGTCGTCAACTATGAGAATTGAATCCATTTGTTATCCGGCCGGCAGTTCGATCACGAAACGAGCGCCGTGCGGATGATTGCGCTCGGCGCGAATATGACCGCCGTGCTCCATGATTATGCGTTGCACGATCGCGAGTCCGAGACCGGTGCCGCTGTCACGCCGCGAGAAATAAGGCTCAAACAAACGGCGAAAGTCAGCCGGTTCGATTCCCTGCCCGGTGTCCGCTACTTCGGCGCGCAACAGGCTTCGCTCCGCATCGTGCCGCGTCACGATCGTAATCTGCTTCTCGTTAGGAACTGAAGTAAGGGCCTCGACGGCATTGTCGATCAGGTTAACAAACACGCGCTTGATCTGCTCGATGTCGAGCGTCGACGACGGCAACTCGCGATCGAGATCCAAAGTCAGTGAAACTCCGTCGAGCCGTTCCTGATAAAGACCGGCAGCGTGTGTGATAACGTCGTTGAGATTTGCTTGCTCCAGCCGTATCGCAGGCAGACGTGCGAAACGCGAGAACTCGTCCACCATCGCTTTCAGACCCGCAACTTCGCGCGCAATCGTTTCCGTACACTCGCTGATCACTGCCGCGACACGCTTTTCATCGAGACGCTCATCGGTTCTGAAACTCGTTCCATTGCTGCCACCGTTTGCCGTCGCCCGGCCATAACTCTTAGCGATGCGTTCGGCCGAGAGTTGAATCGGAGTCAGCGGATTCTTGATCTCGTGGGCCATGCGCCGCGCGACTTCACTCCAGGCTGCCGCACGTTGCGCCGCAAGTAGCTCGGAAAGATCTTCGATTACTAAAACCACTCCGCGTCGCGGCCCACGCGAGTGTGGCAGCGCTGTGGCGGTCAGCGAAACCGGCAGTGGCCCACTGCCATTCACTGAGCCACTCTCAAGTTGCGTCTGTTCGGTTGCGTGTCCCGCACGCCGAGCCCGCCTTAGCAAGCGATCGACCACCAGCCAGTCTTCACTGCCGATCAGAGTGCTAAGCTTCGGATTGTTCTCCGCTTTATCGACCAACTCGAGCATCCGCGCCGCCGAGGCGTTCAACGTCGTCACACAATCATCCTCATCGAGGGAGATCACACCGGTCGATAACGATTGCAACACCGTTTCGATGTAGTTGCGTCGCTCGCGCAGCGCGAGGTTCGTGTCTCGCAATTCCGCGGCGCCGGCTTCGATGCGGCTGCGATTTTCTTCAAGCTGCGTGGTCATCTGGTTGAACGAGTCAGCCAGCAGCGCGAGTTCGTCGTCGGCGACAGTCGTAACGCGATGCGCGAGATTGCCGCGCGCGATCTCGTTTGAAGCTTCAGCCAGGGCTTTGATCGGCGTCGCGATACCGCGCGCGAGATAGATTGCCACCCAACTCGAAACAAACAACAGGATCAACGTCATCAATCCGAGCGTTGAGAGTCCGAGCAAACGCACGCGCCGCTGTTTGCTCACCAGGTCCGCATAATCGCGTTCCGAACCCGCCACCAGATCCGTGAGGTCGTTTGACGCCCGTTTCTGCGGTGCGATGATCAGCAATTCCGATGGATTCAGAGACACGGCCAGCGCGTCGAATCCTTTGCCGTCAACCTGGTTGAGCGCGTCTGATCCATGAACGACGCGTGCATTGCTGAAGAGTTTCTCCAGTTGCTCTGAATCGGACTGGGATAGATTCGGATTCTGGTAAAAGGTTGACGAGCCGTCGCGACCTGCGATCTCGATGCGCACAAGCTGGCCCGAGTTCACCACCTGCTGCATCGTAGCCTGTCGCTCTTCAGGCGTCTGACTCGCAAGCAGCATCGCGAGCAGTGACGCCGTGTCGCGCAGTGTTTGACCCTGACTGGCCAACGTCAAGCGTTTGACTTCAGTCGCCTGCTGCACGATCTCGTCCGGAAAGGGATTGAACCACTTCTCCAATGAGCGGTTGAGAAATAGGTATGAAAAGACAGCCATCGCCGTGATCGGCAAAAAGCTGATCGAGATGAAATAGACCAGTAGACGCGTCTTAACTTTTGACCCGAGCTGTCGTTCTTTACGTTCCCGTCGCAACTTGAGCAGGTTGCGGACGAAGATGAAAAGGAAGACGACGAACGCGACGAAGTTGAGCGTCGAAAGGGCGTAGAGGATGAGCGCGTCGGCGGGTGTCTCGGGCCTGACGACGGTCCAGAGCCACAGTTGCTGCGACACGATGATCGCGAGCAACAGCAGCACCGTCGCGCCCAGTACCCAGAGTAAAAGGCGGCGCCGGCGTCGAATTCGCTCTCTGCGTTCAGGGCTCAGGTTATCGCGATTTTCGCTCATGCGGACGTGTGCGAAAGTTTAGCATACAGCCGCAGGTGAACACGGATTGCGCGGATTCCTGCTAGAATGCAGCGCCCAATGCAGCAGATCTTCTTCAACCCCTTTGGCCGGCTCCGCAGCGGCTGGCGCCTGGTGATATTCCTGCTCGGCTTCATCCTTCTCTCCATGATATGGGGCAGTCTTTTGCGCACCTTGTACGAGGTGATTGCGCATTACTGGTCCATTCCGCATCCGGAGCTTGTCCTCGAAATAGTCTTCAAAGGTGGTTTGCTGGTCTTCGCACTCGGCTTCGGCTATGTGTGTGCGTACTTTCTCGAAGAACTGCCGTGGCGATCGCTGGGTGTGAGTTTTCATAAAGGCTGGTTTAGAGATTTCCTCATTGGATCGGCTATCGGTTTCGGAGCGCTCGTCGTCGCTGTTGCCATCGCCACGGTCGGACGCGGACTCAGCTTTTCCCGCAATCACGTCGAATGGACTTCGATCGTCAGATCGATGATCGGCTCGGCAGTGATGCTGTTGGTGGCCGCGTTTGCCGAAGAAGCCATGTTCCGCGGTTACGCGTTGCAGACGTTGTCGCGCGCAAAACTCGCGTGGCTCGGCGTGGGGTTAACTCTGGTGCTGTTCGGAGTCGCACATCTCACGAACCCGAATGTCGTTCCCGGAGTTACTTTCGCCAACACCGCGCTCGCTGGTCTCTGGCTCGCCGTCGCTTACTTGCGCACTCGGAGTCTCTGGTTGCCACTCGGAGTTCACTGGGCCTGGAACTGGGCTCTCGGCTGGTTCTTCGGTCTGCCGATTAGCGGCTTTAGTCTTGTTTCTCACCCACTGCTCGACGCAAGCGACAAGGGTCCTTTTTGGCTAACCGGCGGCAACTACGGCATCGAAGGCGGACTTGCCTGCACCATCGCCCTCGCCCTCTGCACGCTTTTTCTGTGGCGCACTTCGCTGGTTTCCGCCGACCCGGAATTAAAGCAGCTGACTTCTGAAGAAAACCCGGTCACGCATCGATCCGTATTAAGCATTCGTCCTGCTGACGACCACGCGTAAACACCGGCTGTTAACAGTCTTTACCCCTCTCCCGTCTTAATCGGTGTCCTGAATCCAGGTTTACACCCGATTGAGACACCAAATGTACGCCACCGCCGACATGCTGCTAATGACCGCCGAGGCACACGCCGTTGACCAACCGCAAGAGACACCGGTTGAGGCGGTGCTCGTTAGAGCGGTTTTGTCGGGCGACCGCGATGGCTTTGCGCGTCTCTACGATCTTTACGCGCCACTCGTACACGGCATTCTGCTGGCGCGCGTGCCACGAGTTGAAGTTGACGACCTCGTCCAGGACATCTTTCTTCACGCGTTCAAGAAACTGCATACGTTACGCGACGCCGCGGCGTTTGGTCCGTGGATCGCGATGATTGCGCGCAACCGGGCAGTGGATTTTCACCGGCGCTCGCGAGAGACCGTGGAGATTAACGACGATCTCCGTGGCAGCGAAGCACACGATTCGCGGGCCGCTGAGATTCTGGAGCTGATACGCAGTTTGCCGGAAGCGTATCGCGAGACTCTCGTGTTGCGACTCGTCGAAGGAATGACGGGTCCGGAGATCGCAGCGCGCACTGGACTCACGGCGGCCTCAGTGCGAGTGAACCTGCACCGCGGCATGAAGCAACTACGTCAGAAGCTCGGAGTTATGGAGGGCTTATGAAAGACGATTACCTTTGGGACAAAACCGGTCAGCCCGATCCGGAAATACAGAAACTCGAAGAGATCCTCGGCAGCTTGCGTTACCAGCCCAAACCACTCGAGCTGCCACTCGAGCTGCCGGTATCACGGCGACGGAATTACCTACCGCTGCTCGCGATTGCGGCGTCGCTGTTGTTGGCGCTCGTGGCCGGAGGCATCTGGCTTCGCGCTCGCACTCAACGCGCGCCGCAGCTACACGAAGCGCAGTATGTCGTGCCGCCGTCCCCAATCGAAGCTAGAAAGCCTGAACCGATCACTCCGAAGCCGGTTGCGCCCAGGGAAGAGATCGTCGTGAACCATAAACCGCGCCACCGATCAGTAGCGCCGGTTTTATCGAAACGCGAACACGAGGAGGCTGTCGCAGCGAAGGAACAATTAATGATGGCCTTGCGACTCACGACTGAGAAGTTGAGCCTGGTCCATCGCAAGACTCAGAACCCAACACCTGCAAATCAGATCAAGAATCAACATCGAGTTGGATGAAATGGAATAGTTATGAAAACACTCTTACACACAAAACTTAGAGCGCCGCTGATGGTCCTGTCATTGCTGGTGATATTGCCTTTCGTGGTCCACGCACAGGATCCACGACTTCAGTTGAGCAGTCTCGATCACCTCGCCGGCAAAGCGAACCAGACCGTGGACGTCAATGTCGACGAGCGTCTCATGAAAATGGCGGCCAAGCTCTTCAATGAGAAAGACGCCGACGAACGACAAGTCAAAAAGCTCGTCGAGGGATTGAAAGGGATCTACGTCAAGAGCTTCGAGTTTGATAGCGCCGGTCAGTTCACCACCGCCGATCTCGAGACGATCCGAACTCAGCTTCGTGGTCCAGGCTGGACACGTCTGGTCAACGTCATGAGCAAGAAAGAAGGAAATCTCGAGGTCTACCTGCTGTTCAACGGCGAGCAGGTTGGCGGTCTCGCAGTGCTGCACAGTGACGAGAAGGAACTCACGGTCGTCAACATCGTCGGCCCGGTGGATCTCGACAAACTCGCAGAGCTCGAAGGACAGTTCGGCGTACCGGAGCTGGGCATCGAAAAAACGAAGAAGAACTGAGGTGTGCGATGAAGACTGTCAGTGCCAAACTTTTCATCGCCATCGCACTCCTGGTGTTCTCGGTGCCGGTCCATGCAGGTGACGACGACTTCAAGTCAGTCGTGAAGATCATCGAGCAGTTCTACCGCGTGAAGCACCAGAGCATCCCGTTTCTCGCAAAAGCCGGAATGAAGGTGGCAACCACGGCCGCAAAGATCAAAGGCGGCGACGCAAAACGAATTGCTGAAGCCGGCAGCATCAAGCTGGCAGTGTTTGAAGATCAGGCTTTCAACGGTGATTTTATGAAGTTTCGCGCGTCACTGAACGGAGCCTTGAACGACACCTGGATGCCGTTGATCCAGACACTCTCGGGCAAGAGTGCGGAGCAGAATTACATCTATCTGAGAAACGCGGGCGAGAAGTATCACGTGCTGGTGATCACGATCGCGGAACGCGATGCGACGGTGGTCCAGGTAACGGTCTCATCAAAGAACCTGGCGCTGTTGTTGAAAGATCCTGAAGGCACCGGCAAATCCATCACCGACGAAGCAACGATTATCGATCAGGAGTAGGTTATGTCTAAATATCGTTTGAGCTTGCTGCTACTCATCGTCCTCCTGGCTTCGTTCTCTGCGAAGGCGCAGGAAGCTGAAGACACGATCAAGATCAAAACGCGCGTCGTGTTTCTCGATGCGCTTGTCAAAGACAAGAGAACCAGTCTGCCGATTTCGAATCTGACTTCCGACAGCTTCGCCGTTTTAGACGACGGCAAGCAGCGCAACATCACTTATTTCACGCGCGAAGGTCAGGCTCGCAAGCCGCTCGCGCTCGTCCTCATCCTCGATCTGCGCGAAGACGGCGCCGGCCGTTTTCTCAAACGCACCGAGATCCTGAAAGCAATGGAAGATGAGTTGGCGAAACTGCCTCCGGGCGATGAAGTCGCGATCATGGCGATGGATATAAATAACGAAGACGAGGAACGATTATGGTTGACTGAGTTCACCAACGATCGCGCAAAACTCGCAGCGGCGCTTGCGCGCGTGCCGGCGATGTGTGTACCGCACGAAGGTGCACCGGAAGAAAAAGCGATCGAGACTAAGGTCGAGACTGCGCCGAGCGAAGGCAAGCCCGAGGACATCGTGCAAACGGAAACGATTCGTGGGAAGAACGGTGCGGTGATTACGCGTTCCACGCGGCGTGATGGGCGCGTTAACGTGACGCGCACCAATAAGGACGGCAACGTCACGATCGACATGGGTGACATCTACGACATGGCGGCGGCAGTGAAAGACGCCACCCGGAAAGCCACCGAGTTGCGGCCGAACTCGCAAACTTCCATCGTCTGGGTGTCAGATGGCATCGCGCCGATCTTCTTCGAAGACCGTGACGCAACGGAACAGATCCTGATTCGCGATAACGTGATCTTCAGCTCGCTGACGGTGGAGTTGCGCACGTTGTTCAAGTTCCTGATGCCGATCGGAAAACCGATTGCGGGTTGGATGGGGCTCAGCTTGTACGGCAGCGCCAAGTATCTTGCGCAGCGATCGGGTGGTGAAGCAGTGAAGGTGGGACGCGTCAAAGACTACGGCGCCGGCCTCTCGCGCATCATCGGCAATCTCACGGCGCGTTACAGTCTTGGTTTTGCGTTGGCTGAAGACGAGAACGACGACGGGCGCATGCACAATCTGGAAGTCCGAGTAAACGCGAAGGACGAAAAAGGCAAAACCCGCAAACTCCAGGTCAGCTCACGCCAGGGCTACTACATGTCCTCAACCCTTCCGAAGGACGCCGCCGCAAAAGCGCAGTAAATCCTTAGCCACAAAAAGGCACAGAAGGCACAAAAATGGTTTTCATCAACCTTTGCGCCTTTTGTGCTTTTTGGGGGCAGCTTTCAGATAAACAGATCGGCAGACACGTGGAAATAATTAGCTAGTGCGCGCGCGTGAGTCTTGCTAATGGCACGTTTGCCGTTCAACACTTCCGAAGTGATACCCTTAGAGCCGAAGACTTGCCAGAGTTGGGTTGGCTTTACGCTGCGAGCTTCCATCAGGTGATGAAGAACTTCCAGCGGCGCCGCCTCCTGAGGCTGGTAAAATTCCTGCTCAAAATCTTCAATCAGCCTGGCCAGCAGCTTGAGCAGCTTCTCTTCTTCGGCCGAGAGGCTCTCACCTTTCTTCATTAACTTCTCAACTACGGCTAACATCCGGAAACACTCTTCCTCGGTCTCGATAACGACAGGCATAGTTCGAGAAAGCAACCGTCGATATCGAACGGGATCAATTTTGCGAACGGCTGGAGTTACTCTTTCCATTTTCCGAGATCATACTCTTCGTGAGTCATGATTGCGACGATGAACACCGTCTGGCTCCTATAAACTATTCGAGTTATGAGCCGATATCTGTTCCCTTTGATGTTAAATATCGTGAACCTCGCAAAAAAATATGCGCTTGGATAGATTCTTTTGACTTCAGCCAGATTTTGCCATTGTGATTTTTTTGCCGTTGTGTACCAGGCTCGAAGTGAAGCCTCGGCATCGCGATGAGCCAACGTGAATTCTCGAATGCGCTTGAAACTGATTACGTTCATCAATTTGGTGAGGCAAATTGTGGGTGGACGGATGTTCTCAGATTGAGAACCAGATGTCAACGGGCGCATGAATCATCTCACTGGTGAAGAGTGACGGCGGAGCCACGTTTCGCGCGCAGCAATTTGGCGGCGGAGCCGCCGTTTACTGAGAGTTCCAGGAAACCCGCGCTGCCCCAGATGGCGAAGGGCATCTTCGCGGAGTCTTCGCCGTAGAACTTGCGAAACTCGCGGATTGTTTTGCGATTGATAATGAGCGTTGCGTTAGCTTTCACGAGGTCACTCGTGAGGTTTGTGACACAGTTGCCAAAGCGATCGATGTGGATGATCCGCGCGCGCACGCCGCCGTTCTTTAACTTCTCCGGTCCGAGCGGATCAGGCAGACGAATCGCGTCGTCTATCACCGGACCAAACTTACGTGGTTTGACACCATTTGAAAGCGCCGCGGCTACCGGTGCGAAGATATCGCGCCCGTGAAAGGTTGAACTCTGATCGCGCCGGAAATATTTTTTTGCGGTGACGTGAAAAATCCGGTGTGCAGGCTCGCGATCGTAGATGTACGTGAAGATCCCGTTGTCTGGTCCAACGAAAAACTGCTGGTTCGCGCTCACGATGATCGGACACCGGGTTGATCCAACACCCGGATCGACGACCGCCACGTGAATCGTTCCGGCTGGAAACGTTTTGTAAGCGGCGAGTAAAGTGAAAGCGCCGGCGAGGATATCCTGCGGGGCAATCTCATGCGTGATGTCCGCAATCACCGCTTGCGGATTGACTGACAGAATCGCGCCTTTGACTGCCCCAACGAAATAATCGGCTGTGCCGAAGTCAGTGAGTAAACTAATGACGGGGAGACGCCCGGCTTTCACAGAACGCTCGTGTCGGTTGAGGTGCGAATCTTCAAATGCTGACCGCGTTCGAGACGGATGTCTTTGCCTCGTTGCGTCATCACACCAGCCGTACCAACGCCACCACCGATGATGGCTCCGATCGCAGCACCTTTGCCGCCGCCGGCAATCACGCCGATGATCGCGCCGATACCGGAGGCCGCACCAACCTTCGCCGCGTCGTCTTTCGTGGAGTCGCGTCCTTTGACGCCACCTTCGGAATCGACCTGCGGATCGTATTCGGCGCCCATTGGAGAGATCTCAATCAACTCCGCGTGCAGTGCTACGGTGCGATTGTCATTGGAACGAATCTGGTCAAACGCGAGCTGCAGCTCAGCAATGCCTTTGACTTTACCCGGCCGCTTAACTGCCGCCACCCGGCCGTCGACGATGTAGCCGGAGTATTCCGCGGGTTCGATAACTCTTGCCTGTATTCGATCGCCACGCTGGCTCGCGTCAGTTGAAACTGGGGTCAACAACTCGAGCGCGAGAATCGTGTTGCGCGGAATCGCCAACGATCCGTTTGCAATTGGCGCGGATGTCATATCGCCGGGATTGGCCGAAGGTTCGTTGTTAACAGAGCTGTTATTGTTGACTGGCGCGCTCGGGTTATCCGCAGCGGCGACAGTCCCTCGCTTGTGCAAATTAGCCGGCAGTGAAGAGTTGAACTGCTGACGTTCGAACCCGGCGGTGTAGCCGGCCTCGAAACCCTGCTGGTAACCGTCGCGGTAATCCTCGATTGGTCCCCACACGTCGTTGAAGGAACGATCCGCGCGCTGGTAGTCCTCTTTGTTTTGATAGTTGCGCGGCGCGTGCTCGGAGACGTCCTTGAACCCAGCGGTGTAACCGTCCGAATAGCCGGTGCGATAACCGCGCTCGAGAGCGGTCGTCTGGCCCTGCGCCGCAGCCGGAACGATGGCCAGCAAGCCACTCACGCAGATGCACAACAAAACGACCAGGGGAAGCTTAAAGTAATTCATATTGTGTCCTTCCAAAGAATTTACGAGCCCGTGGGCCGTAGCGTCTTGGGAGAGCCAACCTCGTAGCGTCCGCATGCTACCACAAATCTATATGCGCTTGACGCTCCGTTGTGTGCCACCTAGACTCGGAGCGCCGCTCAGACTGCCGTTCAGATGCCACTTTCCGCGCCTGAGTTGGCGACTTTCATGACGAGACGCCGAGTTTACCTGGATCACAGTGCCACTACGCCCGTCGATGCGCGCGTCGCGAACGCGATGGCGCGGGCGGTGATGGAAACGTTTGGCAACGCGTCGAGCGTCCACGGCTTCGGCCAACAGGCGCGCGCGGCGATCGATCGCGCGCGACGTGAAGTCGCGGCGTTGATCGGCGCGAAGCAGAATGAGATTGTCTTCACCTCCGGCGGCACTGAAGCAAACAACCTCGCCATCCGAGGTCTGTGCGAAGCGTCATCGGCGCAGGGTCGTCACGTCATCACTTCCGCCATCGAGCATCCGTCAGTCACCGGAGTTTGCAATGAGCTCGAAAAGCGAGGCTGGGAAATCACACGCCTTCCGGTTTATGCGAATGGCATTGTCAGGATCGAGGATGTTGCCCACGCACTGCGGCCGGATACAGTCTTAATAACCGTAATGCTCGCGAACAACGAGATCGGGACGATCCAGCCAATCAGCGAGATCGGTTCACTCGTTCGCGAACAGCGAGCCGCGGGTCAGAAACATCTCTGGCTGCACACGGACGCCGTGCAGACTGCGGGGCGTTTGTCGTTGAATGTTGACGAGCTCGGCTGCGATCTGCTGACCACGTCCGCGCACAAGTTGTACGCACCGAAAGGCATTGGGGCGCTCTACGTTCGTCGCGGCGTCAGGCTGCACGGGCAAAACGTCGGCGGACATCAGGAGCTTGATCGCCCCGCGACCACCGAGAACGTTCCCGGAATCATCGCCTTCGGCGAAGCCGCGAAACTCGCGCGCGAGGAGTTAAAAGAACGTTCCCACCACGATAGCGCTCTACGCGACCGGTTCGAGGCTCGTGTCCGAGAAAAGATTAGCGACGTGGTAATGAACGGCGATCGCGAACACCGGTTGGGCCACCTCTCAAACATCTCGTTTCGTTTCATTGAAGGCGAAGGCTTGCTGATCAATCTCGATCTCGAAGGCGTCGCGGTTTCGACCGGCTCGGCGTGCTCTTCAGGAACGCTCGAGCCATCGCCGGTGATTCGCGCTCTCGGCGTCGATGACGAACTCGCGCGCGGTTCGATTCGCTTTAGCTTTGGCAAAGACAACTCCGAGGCTGACGTCGATTACGCGGTCGAAGTGCTGGCGCGCGCCGTTGAAAGGTTACGGTTACTATCGCCGTTGAATAGACAGGATTTACAAGATTTTGCAGGATGTACAGGATAATCTTGTAATCCTGCAAAATCCCGTAAATCTTGTGCCGTATTCATCAAAGTTCAAAGATCATCTCGCTCATCCACGCAACGCAGGCGAACTCCCGGACGCAAATGCTATCGCCGACGAAAAGAACCCCGTTTGCGGTGATCGCCTGCGGTTGTCGCTAATCGTCAAAAACGATCGGATCGAAGCGGTGCGATACCTCGCGTACGGCTGCCCGCCGACACTGGTCTGCGGTTCGGTTTTGACGGAGTTGATTGACGGAAAGTCTATCGCAGAAGTAACAAACCTGACGCGCGCGGACCTGGTCAACGCAGTGGGCGGCCTGCCTTCAAGAAAACATCACGCCGCGGCACTTGCTATCGAAACACTTCACGCAGCGCTTGCAAGTCTGAGTTAACGAGGCGTGCCGACCACTCTTGGTCGATCGGCCACAGGTTCGATCGTCTTGCGTTTGTGATACTCGGGCCCGCAGTACTTTTTCGGCTCGGTACCCAAAGCAAACGTCTTCGTCCGAATGATTGGACAACTCTCGACTGCGATTAGTCCCGTCGTAGGATCGATGTCGAGCGTGATCGTGCCTTCGAGTGCGGCGCCCGGTAACGACGGCGCCCGGCGCGGCGAAGGTGACGGCAATGGCGTCATGATTGGCGGCTCCGGATTCAATTGCTCCATCGGCGGCGACGGCGACGGTAGTTCCGCCGGCGTCATCTCCTCGGTTGGCGTTTCGGCAGCGTGATTTGGACCAGTGCCGTCGATAAAAAACTCAACGCGCTTTTCAACATCTTCAGGCGCACTCGGTTCGCCAGTCTTCGGATTGATCTCCTCCTGCTCGACGCCGGCAGGCATTTCCCAATCTCCTTGCCACTCCGGATGCTGGTCCAACGCAACCTGCATGAAGTCCGCCCAGATTGGTAACGCGGAGTTCGCGCCGGTCAGACCGAGCTGCGAGCCATCGTCGAAACCGACCCACACCGCACAAACGAGATTTGGCGTGTAGCCGGCAAACCATCCGTCTCGAGATGTGCCGGTCTTGCCGGCCAGCGGCATCTTCAAACCACGCGCGCGCACCTTTGCCGCCGTGCCGCGGTTGACGACGTCTTTCAAAAACGAAGTCATCACGTAAGCGACTTCGGGTTTGAGTACTTCATTCTTCTCGGGAACGGGCGCGGCAATCGTGACGCCATTGCCGGTCGTAATGCGATTGATTGCAATGGGAGTAGTGCGCGTGCCGTAATTCGCAAACGCTGTATAGGCTGATGCGATCTGAAGCGGCGTTGCTTCACTGGTGCCGAGCGCCATCGCGGGATACGCACGCGCCGGTTTCGGCAGTCCCGCTCTGGAGGCGAGACTCATCACGCGTCCAATCGTCACTTCCATAGCAACCTCAACGGTGACGACG
>Ga0070699_100001513_pt1 | contig 21262 bp, 16 predicted proteins | sample KBSK1503metaG_FD_65473 | JGI IMG/M metagenome (GOLD analysis project Ga0070699, IMG submission 65473) | Corn, switchgrass and miscanthus rhizosphere microbial communities from Kellogg Biological Station, Michigan, USA - KBS K1-50-3 metaG | ecosystem: Host-associated > Plants > Roots >...
CCTTCACGCCTTTCCTGGGCGGTGTCAACAGGGTCGAGCTCAAGCAGCTGATCGTCGAGGCCTCCGCCGCGGCGGCGGTCGTCGGATATGACTACGTCAACGCGAAAGGCGAGCATCTGCACCAGGACGATGCCGAGGTATGGCGAGTGGAGAACGGCGAGGTCCTGGCCCTCACGATCTACTTCGACATCACGGCGTTCCGCGCCTTCATGGGCCGCTGACGAATCTCGGCGACCGCTTGAAGAAGCGTCGTGCGATTGCAACGAGCACGATTGGAATCGCCACGTCGGGAACCACGCTGTAGGCCAGCGTCGTCGAGCTGAACCGCGCGAATGTGATCGTGTAGCCAACGTACGCGAACGATGAGATCCAGCAGGTCCACCATGCCCATTGCTCACGTCTTCGCAAGGGAAGTCTCTTCCGCCCGAGAAGTGGGGAGTGCGTGATCCGGCTGTGATCCGGCCCTGGTCCAGAGCAGGCCAAATGCCTAGCAGCAGCCACCGGCCCTGGGAACGCTTTCTGCTGCCCGAGGAGTCGGAGCTGGTCATGCAGTCAGCGCGTCACGCGGTGATGACGATTTTTCCTCGAGCTGCGCCTCACGACGGTCGCTGGAATGAGCCACCACAAGGCGATCGCACGATAGTTCACTAGCTTGCGATCAATCTCCTTTTGCCCACGGGGGTCGCCTTCAGCGTTACCGCAGCCCGCCCCGCGCTAGGCTGCTAAGACCGCCCCAGCCATGAGCCAAACGCTGGCGTCAGCCAACGGTTGGCTGCGTATGCGATCGGAAATAGGAGCACTCCCCCGACCGGCATCACAACGAAGAGGTAGATGATTCGGGAGTACGCAACATCGACGAGCGCAGACGCGATAAGTGAGCCCACCACAGCAATTCCAAGCCACCAGATGAACAGCCCCAAAAGTGGACCAACGTGAAGTCGCATTCGTTCGGCGATTCTATGGCTACGTTCGGCGAACCGCCGCTTCTTGGTCCACCGGGTGCTTTGCGGTCGATCACGCTATCGCCCAAGGATTCGTGTAGTCGATGCGCATGGGGTTGCGGCTCGCAAGGCTAGGTCGTCCACGCGACGAGCGGTGCGGAAGAGTAAGAACGCGAGCGAGCACTGGCGCGGGCTTGCTCGGGTCGCTCAGCCAGACTGGGCGGCAAGCGGCGGGCGCAAAGGATCTACGAAGGATGTACAAAGGATGTACCGGCCAAAGCCGGCATGGTAATGGGGCCAGTTTCGAGTTCAGTTTTGGCTCCAGAGCGGGGATTCGAACCCCGAACCTTGCGGTTAACAGATCGCTGCATCCCATTCAGAAATCGCTGCTCGAATTCGCGGAGTAACGCCTGGTGGCCCCGAGTGCCACGGTTCGCCACCGGCGTTGCTGTACGCCGGAGCGTTGGTCTCACCGCCCGGAGATCGTCTGCCGATCGACGCTCGGCCGACCGAGGTTATTCACGTTCGGGTTGGCTGTAGCAAAAGGGACGCCGTCCGTCTGGCCCAATAACGCCAGCGGTGTTGCCGCCTCGCTGAGAGCCTTGTCAAGCGCCATAGCGTGCGCGGATGCAACCGCGCGCTCCACTTCTTCTTCGGTGAGCGAATCCCGCGCGGCAGCGATATCAAGATCGAGCTGTTTCTTCAACCACGGAAACGGAGGGGTGCCCTCGAGCTCCCACAGCGACTCGGCTACGGTCGCGAATCGCAGCGCGTTTTCGTGGGCTCCCCCTTTGGCTGCAATGCGAGCTGAGGTTTCGAGGCAAGCCGCGAACTTCAGACGGTCCTGCAACGGGCCATACCCGCGCGGCGTCGCCGAACGGATTACAAAAGCGAACGCCGCGAGCCTTCTCCAGATCGTAGCCCCGCGCCATCGCTCGCCGGCGGAATGTCGATGCGGCGCGACCGGAATTCGCTCACGGAGCTACCCGCTAGGCTCAGTTGGCCAACTGTGGCTGCCACCTGCCACCGCGAACGGATGGACAGCTTGTCGAGCACGTTCTTCACATGCGTCTTGACGGTGTGGACGCTTATGTGCAGCACGTCCGCAACCTCGCGGTTGCTCATCCCGGCGGCGACAAAGTTCGACACTCGCAGCTCCTGAGCCGTCAATCGGGCCGCAGGCGAGCCCAATGGGCCGATGCGTCGGTTGCTCGCCTCTGTTAATGCATCGTAGCAAGCGCGCGCCATACGCAGGTCAGCCTCAGCTGACGTGAGCCGCTGGCCCAAACGCCGCAGCGTATCGTCCAGGGAGATCACGGCCGCCGACCAATCGGTTGTCAGAGCTGGTGCATGCGCCATGCGCGGAGGCTATGCATCACGCACGGTGCGCGCTAGCCGAGAACGGAGGGATTCTGCCCTGTCAACTGCATCCAGTTGGGGGGGTCCGAACGGCGGGGGTCGGTTAAAGCAGCTTCAGGCGCGAAGCGGCGGCAACAGCTTCTGCTCGATTGCGCACGTTGAGGCGGGTCAACAGCGACTCCACGTACCCCTTTACCGTGTGGTCGCTTAAGTGCAGCCGGTTCGCGATCATAGTGTTTGAGTAGCCCTCTGCCACTAGCTGGAGCACCTCCTGCTCTCTCGGCGAGAGGTGTAACACCTGGGCTGGGAGGACTCGCGGAACAACCGTATCCCCTATTCCTTCGCTGGACGCTGATGTCAATGCATGCTGGATGCTTCCGAGGCTCACAGCCATGATCGCAACTACGACTGACCACAAGACGAAGTCAGCCGTCGGGAAGGGGTCGCCATGGACGATCGTGCGGGCGGATCCCAAAGCCGCAAAGCCGACCACGAACAGCGATGCCGAGGCCGTCGCGCCCACCACGCCATCCAGCGCCACGGCGACATTGAGCAGTGCAATGTAGCAGGCGATCAGGGCTCCGGGCGGGGTAGGCCCGAACGTCCACAACATTAGGAAGAAGCTACCGACATCGACGACGCCGATCCCGCGCGCTACGCGGACGACCGTTCGGTCGGAGCCACGGTAGAAGGCGAACAAGGCCGCGGAATTGTATACAGAAACAAAAAGGATCAGGAACACGACCCCCGGCTTCCAGCTCGACTGCACGAGCACGCCCGCCAACCCGAGCACGGCGAAGCCGGCCGCGCCGCGGATGATCGCGAAGGTCTTGGATAGCGAGCGCACCTGGGACGTACTCGGCCGGTGCCAGTCGCTGCCCCTCACCAAGGGAGGGTCGACCGATCCGCCGGCTCCCCACCGAAGGCCATCTTCTGTCTATCCCTCTTGGGGCGAATCATAGCCATGGCATCGCTCGCCGAGCGATGCGGGTTTTCTAGGGCGCTAGGGTTCTGGTTCGCCGAGCGATCGGAGGGGGATTTCTACCTCCATTTCACTCCGGGAGGGACGACAGGCCGTGAGTCGCCTCCTACGTTGGCCGCATCGCTCCATACGGGAGCATCGCCCCAGTTAAAGGAGGATAGAGTTGCTCAGAAGTCATTTCCGAGTCGCGTCGAGTTCTTTGCTCGCTGTGCTCGTTTTTCTCATTGGAGCGGCGTCGGTCAACGCGGCAGCTCCAGGTGGCGCAACCACCTCACAGGCCTGTACCGCCGCCCTCCTCCGGGCATCGGGCCCCACTTTGACCCTCGATCAGGCCCGCGCGTGTGCCCCGACTGCACAGATCGTGCCCGCGTCAGCCCCGATTTCAAGCGATGGGACGTTCATCGTCCAGCGGGGCAAGGGCTACGAGGTGCTTTCGCGGAGCACAAAACCCGACACAAGCCGAAAGGCCGGTGACCCATGCGTTTTCGGCACGGCTACCGTCCTCGACGGCGGCGGCATCATCGAGTGGCTGGGTGCGTACCTCTGCTACAACTACTCCGTCGCCTGGGCATATGGCGTTCAGACCAACTGCTACACGATCGTGCCCGGCTTCTGGTGTCTCGGCAGGGTGTCGGGCACTTTCGGTAACTACACGAACCTGGCTGGGGCCTGGGCCAACTTCTACAACTCCGCCGGACCACTCCCCATGAATGAAGGGGTACGGCTCGACGTTCAGCCCAGCGGGCACTGGTGGGCCTGGGCGTACGATTGCGGAAGCGTCTGCTAGAACCCTGGTCTTCATTTGCTGCCACCGGCGCCTTGTCGACCGACGGGCGCCGGTTGATCGTCAGAACCGTCTTCATTCGTTTGAGAAACAATCGGCGTCGGGCCAGGCGCTCACTTGCCAGGGGCTACGCGGATCAAGCTTGCGAATGACGCCTTCGACTTTGCTCTTGATTCAGTGAACACTGATGCCGAGATTTCGGGTTCACCGGGTCGCCCATCAGCCGAACTTGCACACAGGTTTGGCTCCGGAGCGGGGATTCGAACCCCGAACCTTGCGGTTAACAGATCGCTGTGACCCGTTCGGATATGCGGGCCTGAATTCGCTGAGTGCCGCCGAACATCGCCAATTGCCACCATTTGTCGCCGGCGTTGCTGTACGAAACTGTCGGCCGTGCTCAGCCAGAGGCCGATCTTGAGCCGCTGTTCTTCTGTCTGCCGCGGCGGGCTCTCATGTAAACCCTCTTGTAAAGACGCTATTCGGGACACTAGAGAGGACGCGCGCGAGCGGGGCGCTAGCGGCCCTTCCAACGCGCTGGGCGTTTGGCGAAGAACGCTTCGATCCCCTCTCGGAAGTCTTCGCTCATATAGGCCTTTATGACCAGGTCCGAACCCCCATCCGGCGGCGTCATCTGTATGCGGATGCGGCGCAGCGCCTCCTTTGTCGTCTCCAGCGTGAGCGGCGCATGTTTGGAAAGGGCGGAAGCGATTTCCATGACCCGCGGCTCCAGCGCCTCTTCGGATGAGACCACCTCGTTCACGAGCCCGATCGCCGCTGCTTCATCAGCGCCCACCAGTCGCGCCGTGAAGATCAGCTCCTTCACTCGGGCGGCACCGATCAGCATGGTCACGCGCGCGAAGTTGGCCATTGAAAGTGTGTTTCCAAGCGTCCGCGCCATCGGGAAACCAAATTTGAGCGTCGGGGTGCAGATCCGCAGGTCACAAGCGGCCGCGATGGCGGCCCCACCGCCGGTGCAAGCCCCGGCCATTGCCGCGATCGCCGGCACGCGCATGCTTTCCAACGCACCAAGCACACGGTCCATTCGCTCCTCATAGGCGAGCGCATCCTCTTTCTTGTCGAAGGCGCGGAACTGCGAGATGTCGGTGCCGGCAGCGAACGCGCGCCCGCCCGCCCCTGTGAACACGACCGCCCGCACCGACGGATCGGCGTCGACCTCGAGGCAGACCTCACGGATCCGGTCGTACATCGCGAACGTAAGCGCGTTGCGCGCCTGCGGGCGGTTGAGCGTCAGCCAAACGATCTCGCCGGAATCGCCCCGCCGTTCCTCGAGCAACTCCGAGTCGGCCTGCTCCGCCCTCCCCCCACTCATGACCCGCCCACGACCCCCTTCGCCCTGAGCTCCGAGATCTCGGCGTCGGACCTCCCAAGCGCCCGCAGCACCTCCGAAGTGTGTTCCCCCAGCACCGGGCCGGCCCACCCCTGCCGCACAGTGGTCTCAGAGAAATGGATCGGAGAGCCGATCTGCTCGACGTCGCCAAGGCGCAAATGCCGTCCCTTCCAGAAGAAAGCTCGCGCCCGCAGCTGTGGGTCGTTGAAGACCTGGTCGTAAGTCTGGATCTCAGCGCACGGCACGCCCGCCCTCTGTAGCTGCGACACCCAGAAAGCCCGCGCCTTGCGCGATGTCACCTCTTCGATCATCGGGATCAGAACGTCGCGACGTGCATGCCGCGAGGGGTTGTCCTTGAAACGCTCGTCGTTGGCCCACTCCGGGTGATCGAGGACTTCACAGAGCGCGCGCCAGTTGCGGGGAGTTGTGGCCCCGACCGTGAAGTAGCCGTCAGCAGCGTGGATCGCCTGGTAGGGCGCCGCGGTCTGGTGGGCCGAGCCCAGCGGGCTGGGAACCTCCCCGGTCGCGAAGTATCGGCCGGCCTCCCACACCTCCAGCGAAACTCCAGCCTCGAACAATGACACGTCGATGAATTGTCCGCGGCCGGTCTGCTCACGCACACGCAGGGCCGCAAGAGCGCCTATCGTGCCGTAGAGCGCGCAGACCAGATCGCAGATCGGCACGCCGACCTTGACCGGATTGCCGTTAGGCTCGCCGGTGATCGACATCAGCCCGCTCATCGCCTGGGCCATGATGTCCAACCCCGCCAGTTGAGAGTAAGGACCGGTCTGGCCCCAGCCCGAGGCGGCGATGTAGACCAGGCCTGGATTGAGCGCGGAGAGCCGCCGGTAGTCGAGGTCGAGGTCGGCCATCGTCCCCGGTCGCAGGTTCTCGACCATGACGTCAGCGCCCTGAACGAGCTCGCGGAAGAGCTCCTTGCCTTCGGGCACCTTGAGGTTGATCGCGAGCGAGCGCTTGTTTCGATTGAGCCGGACGAAAGGCGATGACTCACCGTCCAGAAAGGGTCCCGAGTCGCGCGCGATGTCACCGCCGTCAGGATTCTCGACCTTGATCACGTCGGCGCCCAGGTCGGCCAGTTGCATCGCACAGAATGGGCCGGCCATATAGACGCCGACCTCGATGACCCGGATGCCGGTTAGGGGATGGTTTGGCATCGCTTTCGCAGGTTATCCCCGACCAATGAACGGCATCTTCGTCGCCATCACGGTCATGAACTGAACGTTGGCGTCAAGGGGGAGGCTGGCCATGTACACGACTGCACGTGCGACATGCTGAACGGCCATTCGTGGCTCGACCACGATATCCCCGTTCGCTTGCGTGACACCCTCGGCCATTCGCTGCGTCATTTCGGTGGCCGCGTTGCCGATGTCTATCTGCCCGCATGCAATGTCGTACTTGCGGCAATCAAGGGAAGTTGACTTCGTCAAGCCTGTGATCGCGTGTTTCGTCGCCGTGTACGGAGCAGAGTTCGGCCGCGGAGCATGGGCGGATATGGAGCCATTGTTGACTATCCGTCCACCGCGAGGCTCCTGGCTCTTCATGAGGTTGATCGCCTCCTGAGTACACAGAAAAGCGCCGGTCAGATTTGAGTCGACGACCGAACTCCACTGTTCGTAGGTCACGTCCTCAAGCGCCACCGGCGGAGCTCCTGAGCCTGCATTATTGAACAGGAGATCCAACCGCCCGAACGTCTCCAGGGTCTTGGCGAACAGAGCCTTGACGGACTTTGGGTCAGCGACATCTGTGGGAACGCTGAGCATCCGCGCGCCCAGTTTGGACCCTTCCGCCGCGGTCGCCTCCAATGGCTCCTTCCGGCGACCGGCAACGACGACCGAATACCCTTCTCCTGCCAGAGCAAGGGCTACAGCCCTCCCGATTCCACTGCCGCCGCCGGTGACGACGGCAACCTTGGTCAACGAACCCATGGTCCTCTCCTCCTATCTTTTCTAGGCGCCCCTCTCACTAAAGGGGAGAGGGATAAGTGATAGCCTGACGGCCGGTGCCTGCCCGCATCGTCTGCTTGTCTCCCTATTCGAAAGAGCAGGTCGATGGACTGTTCGCCGGCCGTCATGCCGTGGACGTGGTGACCGTCCCCGATCCGCCCGCGCCCGAGGCAGTAATTCGGGAGTGCTCCCAGGCCGAGCTCGTCATCGGCGACAAGCGGCACAAGCACCGCCTGCCCCGCGAGGTCCTGGAGCAGATGCGCCGCTGCCTGCTGATCCAGATGCCCGCGGTCGGCTACGACGTCATCGACCACCGCGCGGCCGCAGACCTCGGAATTGCGGTCGCCAACGCCGCCGGCTACAACCGGGACGCGGTTGCCGACTGGACGGTCATGGCCATCCTGAACCTGGTCCGCCGGGGCTCCTGGGGGGACCGGGCGATGCGAGATGGTGGCTGGCCCAAGCCGGAGATGCTGGGCCACGAGCTGGGCGCGCTCACGGTCGGCATCGTGGGGCTTGGCAACGTGGGCTCGGCGGTGGCCACCCGCCTGCTCGCGTTCGGCTCGCGCGTCCTTTATGCGGACATCCTGCAGAAGAGCTTCGCCGGCGCGGAGCGGGTCCCCTTCGAATATCTGCTGGAGCGGGCCGACGTGGTCTGCGTGCACGTGCCCCTGGACGATGAAACCCATCATCTGATCGGCGCGGTGGCGCTCGAGCGGATGCGGAAGGGGGCCTTGCTCGTGAACGCGTCGCGCGGGCCCGTGGTCGACGAGAAGGCGCTCGCCGCCGCCCTGGAGTCAGGGCAGCTGGGCGGCGCCGGGCTGGACGTCTTCGAGCAGGAGCCGACGCCGGCCGACAACCCGCTGCGACGGATGGAGAACGTTTTCTTCTCACCCCACGTGGGCGGCTTCACCGTGGAGTCCGAGGCTCGTGCGCTGGAATTGGTGCGCGACAACCTGACCCGAGTGATGGACGGCGAGGAGCCCTCCAACGTGGTCAACGGGGTCAGGCTCGGGGCTCGCCTGAGACGGTGACGCTCCGCGAGCTCTGGGAGCGGGGCGAGCCGACGGTCGGCGGCTGGTGCGTCATCCCCAGCCCGTTCGCGGCCGAGCTGATGGGCCGGGCCGGTTATGACTGGGTCTGCATCGACACGCAGCACGGCGTGATCGGGTACGACCAGATGCTGCCCATGCTGCAGGCCATCTCCGGCACCGGGACACCGGCCTTCGTGCGGGTGCCTTGGAACCAGCCGTCCGACATCATGAAGGCCCTCGACGCCGGCGCCCAGGGTGTGATCGTACCGATGGTCAACTCCCAGGAGGAAGCGCGCAGAGCTGTCGGCGCGTGCCGCTATCCGCCCGAGGGATATCGCTCGTGGGGTCCGACCCGGGCTGCGCTCCAGGTGAGCGGCTTTGCGCCGGAGAGCGCCAACCGCGCAGTCGTTTGCATGATCATGATCGAGACCACGGAGGGGATGGCCGCCCTCGACGAGATCCTGGCGGTGCCAGGCGTGGACGGGGTCTACGTCGGTCCCAACGACCTCGCGGTGACCCACGGGATGAAGCCCGACGCCACCGCCGCCGCCCCCGAGCATCGGCGCCTGATCGAGACCATCCTGGAAGCCTGCGTGCGCCATGGCATGATCGCCGGCATCCACTGTTCTGGCCCGGACACGGCCATCCGCTGGCGCGAGGCGGGGTTCCGGATGCTGAACGTGGACAACGACTCCGTTTTCCTGCGCGCCGGCGCGGCCCGCGTGCTGGAGGCGCTCCGCGGTGTAAAGCGCGAGGTCGCCAGAACTGGCTACTGACGCTCCACTGGATCCCGCCATTCTGGAGGCGCTGAAGCGGTTCGACTCGCCCACCCTGAGCAACGCGATCGAGACCCGTTCACCCTCGTCAACGATCCGGGCAGCATGACGCTGATGGCGGACGTCGGCAGCAACCTGATCGACATCGACGACCCGGGGCCGACGTTTGCCGAGATCATGCTCGGCGTGGCTCCGGTGGCTTTGCTCTGCGCGTTCTTCGCCGACATTTTCTCCAGGGAGCTGGGGATGGGCGTGGTCGAGTAGTCGGCTAGCTAGCCTTTGACGGCGCCCGCGGTCATACCCGCGACGAAATAGTCGACGAAGAAGGAATAAAGCACGGCGACCGGGACGGAGCCCAGGAGCGCAGCGGCCATCAACTCGCCCCAAAAGAACTCGTCACCGTGGATGAGCTCCTGGGTAACGCCGACCGGGATGGTCTTGACCAGGCTGTCGTTCATGAAGATCAGCGCGTAAAGGAATTCGTTCCACGAAAGAGTGAAGGCAAAGAGCGCGGCGGCCAGTATGCCCGGGACCGCGAGAGGAATCGCGATACGCAGCATGGCCTGGATGCGTGTTGCGCCATCCACCAGGGCCGCCTCCTCCAGCTCGTGCGGTATGCCTTTGAAGAAGCCCATCAGCATCCAGGTGCAGAACGGGATTAGGAAGGTGGGATACGTGAGGATCAGCGCCCACAGATTGTTGAAGAGATGGAGCTCTCGGATGACGAAGGTCAGCGGTAGAAAGAGCAGCGTGGGTGGCACCAGATAGGTGACGAAGACTCCCCAACCGATGGAGTCGGCGCCGCGGTAACGCAGGCGTGCGAGCGAGTAGCCCGCCAGGACACTGCAGAAGAGGGAGATGAGCGTGGAGACGATCGCCACGATCGCCGTGTTCAAGGCCCAATGCGGAAAGTTCGTTTGGGTGAGGAGGTGTTGGTACCAGGCTAGGGTCGGGTCCCGCACCCACAGCGGGCTGACCGAGAAATCGAACAGCTCCGAGGCCGATTTGAATGACGTGACCGCCATCCAGTAGAACGGGAACAGCGTCACGACCAAGAAGAGGAGCAGCGGGATGTAGATGCGGATCACACGACCGGCCAGGCTGTCGCCGATGACGCGGCCGATCCTCGGCTTGCGGACGCGGGGCCGTAACACCCTGGGCTGGCCAGACCGGGTGCTGCTCTGCGTGGCCATCTACTCGGGCCTTCGGAGCATGAAGAGGACAGCGGCGACCACGATGGTGAGCAGCGGGAAGAGCACCAGCGAGATGGCTGCCCCCAGGCCGATGGCGCCCCCCGGGATGCCCCACTGGTAGGCCCAGATGGAAAGCAACTGGGTGCTGTTGTAGGGGGCCCCGTTGGTGAGCACGAACGGCCCCTGGAAGTCTGCGAAGGTGAGGATGGTCGAGAGCAGCAGCACGACCAGCAGCACCGGCCGCAGCAGCGGAAGCGTGATGTTGGTGAACTGCTGCCTGCGGCTGGCGCCGTCCACCCGAGCCGCTTCGTAAAGGTCGACCGGGATGACCTGCATGCCGGCCAGGAAGGAGATGGCGTAAAAGGGCGTGCCGCGCCAGACGTTCACCACCATCAGCGCCGCCATCGCGTTGGCGGGCACTCCGAGCCAGTTGGGTCCTGGATAGTGCACCAGGTGTGTGTTCACCAGGAGCCAGTTGATGACGCTGAACGTGGGGTCGAACATCCACCTCCAGGCCTCGTAGCTGAGCACGGTCGGGATGATGTACGGAAGAAGCAGGGCCGCGCGCACGAAGCGTCGGAACGGGAAGACCTGGTTCAGCAAGAGGGCCATGACCAGCCCGAGGCTGAGCTTGAATACAGTCGTGACCCCTGTGTAGAGGAAGGTGTTTATAACGGCTCCGTAGAAGACGCCATCGGTGTTGCGAAACTCGAAGCGGTAGTTGTCGAGACCGATGAACTTACCCACGTTCCCGAGCTCGGAATCCGTAATCGACAACCAGATCCCGAAAAGGAAGGGATACAGCAGAAAGATGCCCAGGACGAAAAGTGTCGGTACCAGCAGTAAATACCCCAGTGGCGCCTCGCGGTCGTAGATCCGCACGCGACGCTGGCGCCAGACGGGGACCGCGTCAGCCCGGGTCGCGGTCCCCATCTCTATGCGCCCAGGCCAATGCCCTCAGGGCCGCTCGAAGATGGCCTTCAGCGATGTTTCCGCCGCTGCGATCGCGGCCTCGATGTCACCGGTGCCGCCGTTGGCCAGCGCCTTGGCGAACATGTCGGCCACGATGAACTGCGTCTGTGCCTGGGCCGTCTTCTTGCTTGGCAATGCCGGCCAGCCTGGCCACTTGCCCGGCGCCACCACGTCCTGAAAAGCCTTGAGCTTGGGGTCGCTTGCGAATACGGGATCGTTATGAAACGCATCGAATGGGCCGGCGTTGTAACCGCCCGCGATCGTCGTCCACTTCATGTATTGGACCTTGTCCATGAGGTAGAGAAGCATTGCCCTGGCGGTCTCTACATCCGGCGACCACTTCATCACGGCGTGGTTGAAGATCAGGTTCATGGCGAAAGTGCCCTTGGGACCGCCCGGCATTGGCGCATTGTTGGTCACGTCGGTGTAGTGGTGAAACTCGACCTTCTCCCGGATGTAGATGCTCGCCCCGTTCAGCGTCCCGCTGATACGGTTGGCGTGGTAAGCCTGGTTGTTGTCGGGGTCCAGCCACTCGGGGTGCACGACGAAGCCGGCCTTGACAGCCCCCTGTGCCCATTTGATTGCGTTCCGCGTCTCCTGGGAGTTGATGGCGACCGTCTTGCCGTCGGCGTTGACTTCCTTACCGCCAAAACCCCAGAGCACCGGGTTCCACATGGTCAGGGAGTCACCGTAGGCATGGCCGTCGGTCTGTGAGATCGGCTTGCCGATCGCCTTCAGCTTGCCGGCCGCGGCGGTGAGGTCGTCCCAGGTCGCTGGGAAGTTGGTAACCCCCGCCTGCGTGAAGTAGTCGGTGCGGTACGTCCAGGCGTTGGGCACGATCGTGTAGGGCATCGCTCGCCAGACGCCGTCTACTTTGCAGTAGGCCTCGTTTACGGGGTCCGGCTTCCCCAGCTTGCCGATCAGGTTGTTGACGTCGTTGGTGACGTCCACGCAGGAATTGGTATAGAGATGCGGCCATCCGTACTGCATCTGGATGATGTCGGGACCCGAGTTGGCTTCGACCGCGGCGGCGGTCTTGGGTTGCAGCTGATCGCCGGTCACGGTCTCGATCGCAACCGTTACGCCGTTGGCGTCGCCCCATTCAGCAGCCTGGCGTTTGAACTCGGCGTCGGCTTGCTTGACGAAGCTGGTCCACTGGAGCAGCCGAATCGAGGCGCCCTTGCGCGGCTTCGGGATGGTGGCGGTGGGGGTCGAACTAGACTGGGGACCGCAGGAGATGAGTATCTCGGGGAAGGCCATGGTGGCCACGGCCACCCCGGCCGTTTGCAGGAATTTCCGGCGTGACCAGCCGAACTTGGCCTTCTTCTTTGCTTTCGCCATGACAGGAACCCCCCTTAACCCTGATTCGATGTGGGACGCCCTGGAGAATCCAATCTTAGCTCCGGGTAGGTTGGCGGCCAACTGATGTATCTGGCCGAGCTGCGCGGCCGCATGGAACCGATCAGCGTGGGCGTGGTCGGAATCGGCCGCATGGGCCGCGGCGTTGTGGACCAAATCGCGACCATGCCGGGCATGCGGGTAATGGCCGCCGCCGACGTGGACCTCGGCCGCGCCGAGGCCTGCCTACGCGAGAACGACGCCGACCCTGTGGTGACCGATGAGCTGGGACCGGCCCAGGACGCTCTGCGGCGCGGGCGGCCCGTCGCCACTGCCGACGCCGGCCTGATGCCGCAGCTGGAGCTTGACGCGTTGGTGGAGGCAACCGGGCTCCCGGACGTGGGGGCTCGCGTGGCGGCTGACGCTATCGAGAACCGCCGCCATGTGGTGATGCTCAACGTGGAGGCGGACGTTGTCGTGGGGCCGATGTTGGCCGAGCGGGCACGGCGCGCGGGCGTCGTCTACACGCTCGCGGCGGGCGACCAGCCCGGCGCTATCTTCGAGCTCGCCGAGTGGGCGCAAATGCTGGGATTCGAGGTCGTGTGCGCCGGCCGTGGGACGGTGCTGTTCCCAGATGACCACCACGCCACCGCCGATACGTACCGGGAGCAGGCGGAGCGCAACCGGAACAACCCCAAGATGTACTGCTCGTTTCGCGACGGAACCAAGTCGCAAACCGAGATGGCGGCGGTCTCCAATGTGTTGCGGATGCCGCCTGAGGTCCGCGGCATGCACGAGCCTTACTCCCGCTGGCAGGATCTCGGCCGCATCTTCAGCCTCGAGAAGGACGGGGGCATCCTGCGCTCGAAGGGGGTGGTCGAGATGGCCAACGCCATCGACCCCGACGGGCGCTACGTGTACGAGGACAAAGTCTTCCCCGGCATCTTCGTCGTGGTCACTTCCGATCATGCGGGGGTCCGCTCCTCTATGGGTTCGATGTTCGAGCCCGGGTTCGGCGGCGCGGCTCAGCAATGGGGCCCCAACTGGGGTCTCTTTCGCCCCTACCACCTGGCCTGCATTGAGGTGCCAGTGTCGGTCGCACGAGCCGTGCTGCAAGGCCGACCGACAGGCGACCTACGCGGCGGGATGGTTGCCGAGCTGATCGCGGTCGCTAAGAGGGACCTCAAGCCGGGCGACGAATTGGACGGCGCCGGCGGGTACACCGTGTACGGGCTATCGGAGCGCTACGAGCTGGCGCGCGAGAAGCGCCTTCTACCCTTCGGATTCGCTTATCGCGGACGACTGAAGAGAGCCGTGGCGAGGGACCAGGCGCTCAGCTGGGACGACGTCGAGGGCGAGCCTTCTGGTTTGTTGTATGAGCTCCGTCGCGAGCAGGACCGGCTCTTCGGCTAGCCGTTTGTAGCCCTAGCGGCGCTACTCTGATCAGCGCTGATGGACGGCGTCCACGTTGGCCGCAGCGGGCTGCAGGTGAGCAGGCTTTGCTTGGGCACGATGATCTTCGGCAGCCAGCGCGACCAGTCAGATGCGTTCGCGATCATGGATATGGCCGCGGAGCTGGGGATCGACTTCCTGGACGTGGCCGATGTGTACCCGGTTCCGCCCTCGCCTGAGACCTGGGGCCGCACGGAGGAGATCGTCGGCGCCTGGCTCCAGGGCAAACGCGAGCGCTTCGTAGTCGCGACCAAGTGCGTCAACCGCGTCGGCCTCGGCCGCAACGACTCCGGGGGCAGCCGCAAGCACGTGATCGAAGCCTGCGAGGCCAGCCTGCGACGTCTCAAGACTGACCGTGTCGACGTGTACTACCTACATCACTCGGACCTGGATGCGCCCATGGACGAGACCCTCGAGGCCCTTGACCGCCTCGTGCGGGACGGCAAGGTCCTCTACATCGGCGTTTCGAACTTCGAGGCCTGGCAGGTCGCGATGGCGATGGAGGCGATCGCGAAGTCCAACCTGGTACGCATCGCGGTTCTGCAGCCTCGCTACAACCTACTCAACCGACCGTACGAGCGCGATCTGCTGCCGCTGGCGCGGGCGTCAGGCATGGGCGTGGTGCCATACAATCCTCTCGGCGCCGGTGTACTGACGGGCAAGTACAAGCGCGGCGGGGAGCCGCCCGCCGAGTCCCGCTTCGCACAAGGCGACTACGGAAAGATGTACCAGGACCGCTATTGGAGCAACCGCATGTTCGACGTTGCAGACGCGGTAGCGGAGCTCGCGCGGGAGAACAGTTGCACGCCCGCTCAACTTGCCGTGGCCTGGCTGTTGGCGCAGCCGGACGTGACCGCACCCATCATCGGCGCCTCTAGGCCCGACCAGTTGGTGGAAACGGCGAAGGCGGTGGGGCTGAGTCTCTCCGAGGCGACAATGCTGCGGCTGGACCAGGTCTCGCAGCCATTTCGATAGCGTTGGTCCTCACCCAGCCGGGTACCACGATCTCCAATGCGGGCGATCCGACGTTACACGGCGGAAAATAGGTGCCCGGTGGGCGGCAGCTTGGAGAGCCAAGCCGAAGACAGTCTCACCGGAGGACCATCTGTTGGGTCGTTTGATAGAACAATTCTCGGTCGCCTGCCGGCCCAGGTCCTGACCGACAACGGCAAGGTCTCCACGTCTCCCGGCGGCGGCGCTGGCTGATGGGGTCGATGACCGCGGCCCGAACCAGGCAGCGATATACCGCCGACTCCGAGGGTGCTGGCTCAACACCCTTGCGGGCCAGCTCGAAGGCGATTCGACGCGCTCCCCAGTAAGGATGGGCTCGACGCATTTCGAGCAACACGGCTTCCACTTCTGGAGGCGTTTGATGCGGGCAGTGCACCGGCCGACACGACCGATTCCCGAGGCCCTCCAGGCCATCGCTCTCGTAGCGCGCTAGCCAGCAGTACATCGTCTGCCGGCACACGCCCCAGTCGCTGGCCATCTCACCCACCGTCCGACCGTTGGCGATGACCGCCAGAACTACCTTGTACGTTTGCGCAGTCACGCTCATCTCCCTCATGGCCGGGGGGGGGGTGTCGCGTAGGTACCGAAGGAGCTGTAGCGAATCAGCCGAAGGTGCGTAGCGAAGCAGCCGAAGGCGTTTTGTCGCCTGGCAGCCGAACTTGCACACCAAAGTGGCTCCGGAGCGGGGATTCGAACCCCGAACCTTGCGGTTAACAGATCGCTGCAGTCCGTTCAGAAATGACGACTCGAGTTCGCTGACTGCCGCTGAGTGCCGCCAATTACCACCGTTTGTCAGGGGAGTTGCTGTATGCGACGGCGTCCCAAAGAGCCGACCGCCAGATCAGTGTTGTGAAGACCCGTCACGAACAAAAGGGATTGGCACGCGCTCAGCCCAAGACGCGACATCACCCAGATCCCAAAGTGGTGGCAGCTGTTTGAGGACACGCCCGTCGGTCCCAAGGAAACTCAGCAATTGCAGGCCCGGATAGCTCCGTGATCGAGTCATTCGAATTTGAGCAACGGTTGAAAGAGGTATCTGCTTGCGCCTCAAGCCGTGAATCACCAGCATGCGATCGTGAACCGATATTCCACTTCTCAACGTGTGAATCGCGATCAGCACGACGACACAAACTAGAAGCGCAAGTGCCAGACTCGAAAGCCAGTTATTTGAACTTTGGAGAATGGCACCAACGGCAACGAACGAAAAGAAGGCGGCACTCGGGCCCAGTATGCATATGGCCAGGACGCGAACCGAGAGTGGGGGCCTCAATATGGCCCCCTCCTCATCAGCCTCGTTCGATTGAATAGAAGCCATCAGGGCGGTGGTCCCGGCGTGGGATGTGGCATCGGCATGCAAGTAGGCGGATGCGGAGCATGGCTGTCCCACCATTTTTGTACCGCGTCTCCAAGCATCCCACCTGCAACGTCGAGCGGTGAGGAAGCGATTGGGTTGAACATGCCACCTAGAGCTCCCTCTCCCCCGATTCCCAAAAAGTATCGCGCCATCAGGGGTCCGACTCCCAATTCAAAGGTTGCGCCTGCGACTGCACCAAGCGCAGCACCAATTACGGCACTTTGGCCGATTTTGCCCCAATCTAGTGGTTTACCGGCATCGGCTTCCTTGATCGCCTCGTACACTCCACCGGCCAATCCGCCTCCAACGGCGCCAGCTATGGCTCCTCCAGCCGGCCCCATTGTGGCGGTCAGAATTCCTACGCCGACGGCTGTGGCCCCGCCGACGGCGCCGGCGATGATTCCAGCCTTGACGTCTCCACCCGTTGCGATGGCAGTAGCCCCACCGACGACAGCTCCCACCATGCCCCCGACGAGGACTGCAGCGGCGATGATGCAGAAGGGACAGTTCCCGCTGGGATCTTCACCATTCAAGGGCGAGTCGGTCACATATGCGTAGGGCTCACCTGTGATAGATCGCACCGCATCCAGCGAGATGAACTGTGCTGTGGAGGGGTCGAAGTAGCGCGCGCGCAAGTAGTACAACCCGGTATCGAGATCTTGGTATTGGCCTGCATACATGAACGGGTTGTTAAGCAGGCCCGCGCTGGCGATGGTGTTTCCGTACGCGTCGAAGGTGTAGGTGCGGACAAGATTGCCATTGGCGTCCGTAATGCCCCGAACCGACCCCTGCTGGTCCTCGTGGTAGTAGCTCACGGTAGTCCCGTTGATTTGCTCCAGCGGGAGACCGCCAGGACCTGTGACGTATTCAATAAGGGCGTCCTGCAGCAGCGACGGCAGGCCTTCGGCCATGCCCCATGCGAAAGCCTCAGTGCTGCCAGCAACAGTCTTGCTTGTTCGCAGGCCGTCTGCGTTGTACGTATATGTAGAGGTGCCGTAATTTGTGAGGCGATTGGCCTGATCCCAGCCCAGGAGGGTTTGCTGGCTCGTCTGAGTAGTTTGACTAAGGCGATTGCCGTTGGCGTCGAACGTGTAGGTAACGTGGCCGACCTGGCTCCCACCTGCAGTAGTGGTCGTGCTGATGAGCTGGTCAGCGTTGTCATAGGCCAGGACAGTCGTGTTGCCGCCGTTTGGAGTCATCTGAGTCAGGCGGTCAGCAGAGTCGTATTGGTAGCCGCTAAGGCTGCCGCCAGTCAGCCGGTTTACATTGTCGTAGGAGTAGGTGTTCACGCCATCCCCGGTCACTTGACCGGCGAGATCGTGGCTGTACGTGAAACTTAGTATCTGGCTCGCGCCCTGGCTGTTGGCAATCGAGCTGATCCGCCCAGCAGCGTCCAAGCTGAGCGTCTGAGTGACCCCATTGGGGTAGGTCGCTCCCACCAGATTGGAATCGGCGTCGTAGGAGAAGGTGGTGGTGTGGCCAAGCCAGTCCGAGACTGAGTGCAAGGCACCGTTATCGTAGTAAGTCCTCGTTACGGTGCCGATGCCGCCTGGGTAACTTATCGAAGTGACCCGGCCCATTAGGTCGTATCCGTAGCCGACCGCAGCACCTGCGCCATTGACCGTTTGCGTGAGACGGCCCAAGGCGTCGTACTGATAGGTAGAAGTGCCCGTGCCATCGGTCATCGAGATCCTTCGACCGTCCTGGTCATAGGCGAACTGGGCGTCGGACGGCTGTGCGAGTTGGTAGGAGGCGCTGGTCAGCTCGTTGCCGGCGTTGTAGGCGAAGGATGTCTGATGACTATTTGGATCGGTCATGGATGTCAGATTGCCGGTCCCGTCATACGAATAAGTCGTTGTCCGATTTAGCGGATCGGTGGCGGAAATCCTGCGATTCTGCTGGTCGTACCCGTAAACAGTGGCCTGGTTGCGCCCGTCGATCTGTTTGGTGACATTGCCATCAGCGTCGTAGATGGCCTGTTGGGTCGAACCGTCATAACGCGTCACCATCGTCGTCTGCCCGTCGAGATCAAACGTGTACTGGGTCCAGTGCCCATTAGGGTCGGTGACCAGTGTTAGGTTGCCGTCGCCGTCGTACTGGTTGGTTGTGGGTTGGAGGGTGAGCGGATCAGTGGCTGTGAGCAGATGTCCTGCGCCATCGTATGTAAAGGTCCATCTGTAGGTCGCCGGCGTCCCACCAGTGACGTTGCCGCGTGGCATCACCTTGGCGGTCATCCGCCCGGCGACGTCGTACTGGAAGCTGGTGACATTGCCCAGCGGATCGGTGGCGCTCGTACGATTTCCAAAGTCGTCGTAGCTGTACAGCCAGATCTTCCCGTCCGCGTCCGTCATCTTCGTACGATCGCCGGGGTGCGATGGGTCTTGGTAGCTGTAAACCGTGGTCTGGATTTGGCTTGTTCCTGTAAGCGGACTCGAGGTCTGCGTGACGTTGCCGGCTGTGTCGTAGCTGTTCGTCGTTGTCGTGCCCTGGGGATCGGCGATTGTTAGCACCTCGCCGAATGAGTTATAGCTGTACTGGGTGGTCGAGCCCCTAGCGTCAGTGCTCTTGAGGACATGGGCCTGAGCGTCTCGGGTGGTGGCGGTAGCGTGCCCATCCGGATCGACGACCTGAATCAGAGAAAGGGTGGCCGGGTCGTACTGGTAGGTCCAGGTTGCCTGGACTGCGGTTCCGAAGGCCTTCGTCTCGGACAAAAGCAGGTTGTTCTGATACTCGTCGACCATGACGTTGCCCAGAGGGTCCGTGATCGTCGTTGTCCCGTTCGCGTAGGCGAAGTTGGTGGTCCGGCCCATGGCGTCGGTCTGGCTCGTGACCCGGCCGCCGGAGTACACGTTGACAATTCCATTGCAGCCAGGCGTGGCGATGCAGACCGGAGTCTTCATCACGGTCAGCTCATGTTGACTGTCGTATGCGAATGTCCACGTGTTGCCGTTGAGATCCACGGCAGACGTCAGGTTGCTCGTCGGGTTGCCGCCGACGTCGAGGTAACCATATGAAACTGAACGCCCAGACGTGTCTGTGATCTTGTCGATGAAGCCGCTTGCGTTGTAGTGGAACACCAGCTGTCGGGGCGTGGAATTGCCCTGCGAAGGTTCGGTCACAGTCGAGATCTGGCCGCTCCCGTTGTGATCGATGACAGTCGTGTAGCCGTTGCGATCGATCTGCGCGATGAGGCGACCATTGGTGTCGAAGTTGAGCTGGGTGCCGTCTTGCTGTGTCAGGGTATACGTGCCGCTGTTCTGGACCAAAGTCGCCAGTACACCGGCCTGCGCCGAGAAGATGGCGCCCGACTGGGTGAAGGTCACAGCGGAGCCGTTGCCGGCGTAAACGGTCACCAGAAGCCCGTTGATCGTCAGGTGGGCGTCGTATGAACCGCTCCAGCCGTATCCGAGCGGACCCGGAAGACCCGGCGGCGTAGCGAGAGCCACGGCCGAGGAGTAGCTTCTCGTGAAACCGAGACCGAAGCCGCGTCCAGGGACGGAGATGTCGTCGAACGTGTGCCAGAACTCACCTGTGGCGCTGTTGACGGGCCAATCGGTGTGGCTGAGCGTGCACGGGCAGACCCACGGACTGCCACCGGCTTCGAGCGCCGCAGCCGTCTGTCCAGCCCCCAGGGCGTAGATCTTGTAAACAGCAGGGCTCGCATACGCGTATCCGCCTCCGATTGAGTAGAACTGCACCCCGTGGTGGTTGCCGCTGGCGTCTGGGAACTCACCATTGATTGTCTGCGGGAACTGCTGCGACGGCGGGATGGTCGGATTCCACATCTTGCGGATGCCCTGCTCGTCGAAGTGCCAGAGCAAGGTGGTGTTCGCGACGTTGCCGTCAAACGGGGATGTCGGTACGGCGAAGCTCGAGCCCGTGTAGCGGGCAGCACTCGACACGCGAAATTCGTCGAGCCCGATCGTCGCGTGCTCGTAGCTATCGGAGTATCCGGCCAGCTGACTCGCGGGCACCTGCGCAGCCGAGCTCGCCTGCTGGAAGACCTGGGTTCCATTCACGTAGCCGGTGACGTTGGCGCCGTCGTATTCGAGAGCGATGTGCTCCCAGACGCACGGCCCGCTGCATGGATTGAAAGCGAACGACCCGCCCGGCCAGACAAACGTGGCGTCGTTGTACTGGTTCCAGAACACGCCAGCGACAACGCTACCGCCTTGGCCGGAGAGGATGCCCCAGCTGGAGCTGCTGCCATAAGTTGACATGCCACTGCCGAGGTTCAGCCAGCCCTCCACGGTCCAACTGCTCAGCGCCGGCAGCGTGTTCTCGCTCTGGATCGCAAGCGTGCCCGGCGCGAAGGGCGAGTTGCTCACGTTCCAGATGTATAGGTACTGGCCGAAGGGGCCGCCAATCGGACTGGGTCCGTTGCCGGCGGCTGCGATTGTGATCGCTGCCGAGGGCGCGGATGCGGGACCGCTTCCGACCTCGTTCTGGGCGGCGACCGTGAACGTGTAACTTTGGCCTCCGAGCAACCCGGATACATTTGCGCTCAGGGCTGTGCCGTCGGTGTTGGTGGTCGTCGCCGTAACGCCGTCGGTGATCGCCGCCACGGTGTAGCCCGTGATGACTCCGTTGGTTGGCGTCGGCGCAGTCCAGCTGACCGCAGCCGAGTTTTCGCCCGCGGTCGCGTTTACCGCGTTCGGTGCAGCAGGTACGCCATTGCCGCTGGCCTTGAAGTGGTTGAAGACCTGAGTCGCGCTCAGCGCGCTCGGGTAGATCGAGACCTCGTCCAGGCTTCC
>Ga0070699_100001514_pt1 | contig 21248 bp, 21 predicted proteins | sample KBSK1503metaG_FD_65473 | JGI IMG/M metagenome (GOLD analysis project Ga0070699, IMG submission 65473) | Corn, switchgrass and miscanthus rhizosphere microbial communities from Kellogg Biological Station, Michigan, USA - KBS K1-50-3 metaG | ecosystem: Host-associated > Plants > Roots >...
ACGCTCCGGCTCGTTCACGCAGATCGGTCTGGCCGGCTGGGATGTTGGTGAGCTCTCGATTCAGCGCGACAACGTCCGGGCATTCCTCTGGGCCGGACGCTCGGTTCCGGGAACCGGCGCCGTTCCGGGTGGTGCGGCCCGGTTCGAGCTGTTGCCGGACGCGCCGGCCGACGGCTGGGTCGAATTCCTGGACGGATGGAAGGGTGGCAGCCTCCTCACCCTGGGCTTCGCGCCGGCGGGGACCGTTGTGGCGGGGAGCCACTCGAAGGGTGTGCTCTGGCTCGACCCTGGCCCGGACGCCAGGTGGCATGCTCCCAAGGACGACGTCGGTGTCCCCGTGCGGGACGAGCAGATCGCGGGCACCGGAGAGCAGGATCGCGATTTGCACCCGATCCCGGTGCTGGGCGTCGACGCGACCGGTACCATCGCAGCCGGCACTATTCGTGGTGTGTATCGCGCAGCCGAGCCAACCGGGCGCTATGTCGCGGTGACCGATCGCACCAGCTTCCCCCCTGAGCTGCGCGAGTTCGTGACCCTCCCTCCGACCTGGCTGTTCCGGTCGGGCGAACACCTCGTCACGGTGAGGACCGAGGACGAAGTGAGCGAGGGAAGTCATGCAGGTCGCTGAGCTTCGGCGCCTCTTTCCCGAGATCATCGGGCGGACCTACGGAGCCAACACTCCGCTGGCCGCCATGCTGGAGACCATGATCACGCTGCTCGACCCGGCGGACCGGCGTCTCAAGCACCTCGATGCCTACTTCGACCCCTACCGTGCGCCGGACGGGATGGTGCCGTACCTCGCGGCGTGGGTGGACCTGGGATGGCTGCCCGTGCGGACCGAAGCCACCGGCGAAGGGCTCTCGACCGAGCGGCTGCGCGCAGTTGTGGCCGAGGCGCCGCACCTGGCCGCGATGCGCGGCACCCGGGCCGGCTTGCAACGCTTTCTGGCCCTCGCGCTCGATGCGCCCGACATTCGCGTGACGGACACCGATCCCGCCTACCCGTTCCACGTCGTGATCGAGCTGCCCCGCGCCGTCGAGGCGGAGCGCCGGCTCGCGGAGTTGATCGTACGCTACGAGAAGCCGGTGCACCTGACCCACGAACTACGGATCGTTTGAGCGACAGGAGGCACGATGCCGGCCTTTGACGTCACAGCCAATCCCACGACGGTCACCGCGAAGCCGGGAGAGAAACAGACTATCGTCGTCACGGTGACGAACCGATTGGGCCGGGCCGTCACGGGACGGGCGATCGCCACCGTGAATCCGCCCAGCGGGGCCGCCTGGATCAAGCTGCCGCCCGACCCCCAGCGGGTCTTCTCCCAGCCGAATGCGACCCTGGAATACCGGTTTGGGCTCGAACTCCCTGCGACGGCTACACCCGGGGCCTACCAGGTCCGGATCGACGTCGTCGATATCGAGCTGCCGGATGACAACTTCGGCCAGAGCCAGACGATTGCGCTGACCGTACTCGCGGTCGCTGCCCCGGTCCCGGTGGTCAAGCCCAGATTCCCCTGGTGGATCTGGCTGGTGGCCGCCGTGGTGGTCATCGGGGCCGGGGTAACGATCTGGAAAGTGACCTCAGGGTCGGGGGGAGATGAGGAGGCCTGCGTACCGACGTTTACGCAAGAAACGGCCCCCCGCAACAATGGCGACATCGCTCTGGGCGTCTTGGCGTCCTTCAACGGGACGTCAACGCAAGAAGCTCGCCGCCTCGACAATGGCGACATCGTTTTTATGTCGCGCGGTCCGAACGCTCTGGGCGCCCTGGTGTACCTCGACGGACGGTGCCAGGGGACAATGCAGGCGCGGGGGAGCTCCGCCTTCATGGTGCTCTCTCATGTGCCCGCCGGGTCCTACACTGTCCGGATCAGCAAGCGCGGGTTTAAGGACGAAGAGCGCACCGTCACGGTCGTGGCGGGACAGAAGGCTCCAGTGCTCTTTAATCTGCAGCCGTAGCCGCCAAGGGAGACGCCATGCCGGCCTTTGATGTAACAGTCAATCCGACCACGCTCGAGGCTAAGGCGGGAGAGAAGAAGACTGTCGTGGTCACCGTCACCAACAAGCTCGGCCGGCCGGTCACCGCGAGGGCGAAGGCGGTGGTGGACCCATCAACCGGCGCGGCGTGGGTCAAGGCGCCGGCCAATGCCCAGCAGACTTTCAATCAGGCCAACGCCACGCTGGAATTCCAGTTCGGACTCGAGGTACCGTCCAACGCTGCCGCCGGTCTTTACAAGCTGCGCTTCGACGTCGTCGACGTCGACCAGCAGGACGACAACTTCGGGCAAAGCCCCATGATCGCCCTCACGGTGCCGAAGCCCCCTGACGTCGTTGTTGCCAACGGCGGTCGCGGGATTCCCTGGTGGGTCTGGCTGGTGGCGGCGTTGGTGATCCTGGGGGCCGGATTCGGCATCTGGAAAGCCTTCTTCAGCCCCAAGGAGCTGCCCCCGCCGACGCAGCTCGGTCCGGCGGGCGGGAAGGACGGCGGGGAAGCATTCACCGACCTCTGCGAGAATGTGGTTGCGGTGCACGTCCGAGCGGGCTGGTTCATCGATGCGATCCAGCTGGTCTGTCTTGGCCCGGACGGTACGCCGATCTCCAGCCCCCGGCGCGGCGGCGCTGGTGGAGGAGAGAGCATCTTCGAACTGCAGGTCGGTGAACACATTACCGGAGTCAGCGGCAGCGCGATGGGCCCCGACGCGCCCTTCGTGTTCTCGGTGCAGTTCCAGACCAACCGGCGCTCCTCCCCGGTGTACGGCAATCAAGGACCGACGAAGGGCCAGGAGCCGTTCACATTCACGGTGCCTGCGGGAGGCCGGTTCAGAGGTTTGTTCGGCCGATCGGGACAGTTTCTGATTGCCCTTGGCGCCCTGGTTTCTCAGGCGCCCTAAGGGATCATGGTCCTCGGCGGAGTCATCGGTGACTGATTCATTACCGAACCACACGGGAGAGCTCCATGCCGGCCTTTGACGTAACCGCCAATCCGACCACGCTCACCGTGAAACCGGGAGAGAAGAAGACCATCGTGGTCACGGCCACCAACCGCCTCGGCCGGCCGGTCACGGCGAGGGCAAAGGCCGTGGTGGATCCAGCGACCGGCGCCGCCTGGGTCAAGGCGCCGCCCAACGTCCAGCAGCTCTTCAATCAGGCTAACGCGACTCTCGAGTTCCAGTTCGGACTCGAGGTGCCGGCCAACGCCTCTGCCGGTCTCTACAAGCTGCGCTTCGACGTCGTCGACGTCGACCTGCAGGATGACAACTTCGGCCAAAGTCCGACGGTCGCGGTCACGGTCCCGAAGGCAGAAGTCGTCGTCTCCCCTCCCACTCCCAACAGCTGGTGGATCTGGGCGGTAGCGGCGGCGGTCGTCCTCGGAGCGGGGTTCGGGATCTGGAAGGCCTTCTTCAGCGCCAAGAAGATGCCGGACCTGGTGAAGAAATCCTATGCGGCGGCCCTCGCCGAGCTCGACACCGCGAGGTTCGTCATCACCCGGGTGGACACCCTGAGCCCTGATACGATCAATTTTGTTCGCGGCGTGGTGATTACTCAGAGTATTGCACCGAAGAGCAAGCTGGCAGCCGACTCTAACGCGCTCCGGCTCGTGGTCCAGCAGAGCTATGCGGCAGTGCCGAGCCTCGTCGGCATGACGCCCCTGGACGCCGTGAAGAAGCTGGCCAATGACAGCCTGGACTTCGCTCAGAGCATGGCTCCCCAGCAGACTCACGAGGGGGAAGGAACAGTTGCCTCCACCGATCCGCCTCCGACTACCCTGGTGGCCCGTAACACCAAGGTCACCTTTTTCGTCCGAACCTTCAGCCAGCCGTGCACCCTGCAGACGTGCGTGATCATTGCGCAACCCCTAGAGCTGCGAAGGGTGTGGACGGAAGTCAGGGACCACAGGCGCCCGCGGCCCTAGCCACCCGAGGCGGACGTTGATCGAGGTGCCGAGCGATGGATTCAAAGAAGATTCTCATCCTGGTGCTGGTCGTGGTCGCGATCCTCACGCTGATGATCGTCGGCGCGGGGTTTCGCCGCGACCGGAACGACCGCAAATACCAGCAGAAGGAAGAAGGCGGGCCGTTCAGCGGTTTCGATCGTCTCTTTGCCAAGTTTCGGAGCAGATTCGACGTCGGGCGCATCGATATGGCGGGCGCAACCACCTGCGGATGGGACCGGCAGCGGATCATTACCGCCAACGGCACGTGCGACGTCAAGATCAACCCGGGCAAATCGGCCTCCAGCGCCTTCAAGTTGCAGCCGAGCAACGTCGTTCAGGCGTGCTTCGCCTTCACGGTGGACGGTCTGAACAATTGCGAGACGTCGGTGCTGAAACCGAACAGCCGGTTCGTCGTCGGCAAGGGCGAGGCGTACTTGCGGCTCACCTGCGTGGTCGCTCCGTGCCAGGTAGAGGTCATCCTCGAGGAGTGACCACGTCCCCGCCGCCGAGCCGGTCGATCCGGAGGTTGCGAACGATCGAGATGATTCCCGAGACCAGGAAAATCACCGCCCAGATGATCGCCACGATGAACGTGATGATTGCCCCGATGGCGTCCGTGATGCTGGCGAGCGGCCGCGGCGGGAAGGCGTGAAGGATGGTGAGCAGGAAGGGCAGCCCGATGGAGCAGACCAGTAACAGGACGGTGAGCTTGCTCTTGAAGATCTGAGCGCTCCCCAGAAACAGGCAGAATACCCCGATGAGCTTCATCAGCATGACCGCGCCCAGTGTGGCGGCTGCCGGGGTCCTTGGGAATCCCCCGAAGACCGCCAGATACACCGCCGTCCCGAACGGAACGGCGACCAGCAGCCCTACCATCAGCATCAGCAGTCCGATGGTCACGAACAACAAGCCCAGGCTCGCCAGGCAGCCGAAGAACGAGACGATCACCGCCGCGATCCCCTGTATTCGGCCCACCACCCGCGCCGGCACGCCGACGACCACCAGCGTCAACACGACCAGCGAGAGCAGCACCAGGATATCCAACGCCGCCAGGCTCGGAATGCCCAGCCCGGGCCTGGCCGCGTTGGCTGGCGATACGCCCTTCAGCTCAACCTCGACCCAAAGGCGCGATCCTGCCTCGATCGCGAACGCAGTGCCGAAGAGCACCATCCCCGCCACGATGAACGGCTTGCGGATCAATTCCATAGCCCGGCCCGGCTCCCGAGATCGTCAGAATATGCCGCGTAGGACTCGACAGGGACAGAGACTCCCGAAGGAGGCAAAATGACCGACACCAGCAAAGTGATGGGCCCGATACTGATTTCTCCGATTGTGACCGGCTTTGCCGCCGTTGTGTTCGCCCTCGTGATCCACGGACCGATCGGCCTGATGCTGCTGTTCGGCATGGGCTTCGGCTTGCTGTACGGCCTCATGACGGGACTGCTCCGGGCCTATGACCTTTCCGCCCATACGGGTGTGCTTGGACTGCTGATCGACCTGACCTGGAGCCTCCCCAACACCATCGTCGGCTTCATCCTGGGGAACGTGATCTACATCTTCTTCGGGACCCCCTCCCGGGCGCTGAGCGAGAATCAGGGCTGGATCGCCTACAAGGCGCGTGGCACGTCCGGATTCGGGGTCGACGTGCTCCAGACCATTGGCACGGTGAACATCGGAGGAGCCGGGAACCACGAGAAGGTCCACCTTCTCCAGGCGCGGATCTTCGGCCCCTTCTACATCCCGTTCGTGATCGCGAACTACCTGGTGACCGGCACGATCCAGGTCCTGTTCACCCTGACCATCGGAGCCATCCTCAAGGCCACCGGGAAGCGCGATACCGCCTATCTGCGACCTCCCGAGGGGTCAGCCGTGAAGGGCTTCTTCGGCTGGATCTACTATGCGACGCTCATCGAGCTGTGGGCCTATGGCACCGAGCACTGACTCGGTACATGGCATCTAAGGTTCCGCACGCCTCAGTTGCTGCGGAGCCGCTTGAAGTCGGTCTCATCGGGCAGCTCCGGTGACTGACCCCGGAGCTTGGCGAGAGTAGCCGCCCTGACGCTGGGGTTCGCGAATGGATTCTTGCCCTGTTTGAGGTCCCGGATCCAAGCCTCCCGCAGCTCGATCCGCGCGGCGTCCCGCTTGCCTTTTCCTTCGGCGACGTACTTCTCGAAATCCCGTAACGCTTGCGCCGTATCCTGCCCGATAAGGGCGGCGGCTACACCGCGGCTATCGTGATAGCCGAAGAGGCCCGTCAGGCTGACGGCTTGCTCACAGGCCGGAAGGACTTCTTGGGGGAAATCGAAGATCGCGCCACGCCAGCAAATATCGTTGGAAACTGCGGCTGATCCGTTTTCAAAGACCGCCAGTTGCGACGCAAGGTGGAAGGTGTTGCGAGCAAGATCCCGGTTACCGACCATTGCGTGTTGGGTGGCGATTCCGAGAATCCGGGTTGGATCTAAGAGGGCCTTTTGCGTCGATGCGTTAATCTGCCGAAGGGTTTCCCGTGCCTTGGTTGCGTCGCTGTCGCGAGAGGCCGCAACGTGGGCGTCCAGGAGATCGCGGGGATCGAGCCCGATACCCGGACAGGAGGACTGGAGCTGCGTATCTGGGAGGGCATACAGGGCCCATTCGGCTGCCCTCAAGCTGCGCCCGACCCTCCGGCACACCATTCGACTCAGAGCCTCAGGCGTCTGCCGCTGGAAGAGCGGACGGGCAGTGTGCAAGTCGAAGACGCTGACAGTGCCGTCCACCTGTCCTGTCGCGATGGCCGAGTCCCCCACGAACGTTACCGCTTTGACGCTGCTCGCGTGGACGAAACTCTCGACTTCTCTCCGGCGGAACAGATCCCATACTCGGGCTGTCTTATCCGCGCTAGCTACAGCCAGATATCTGCGTGTCGAACCGAAGGCTATCCCCTCGACTGACTGCTCGAAGGGCTCCGTGAAGGGGTCCAACGCTCGGTACTGTCCTGGTGAGGGCCGCTCGACCAGGATCGCCACTGTCGGCCCGCTAGCGACTGCCAAGTATCTCTGGTCCGGACTAAAGGCGAAGGCTCTTATCTGGCCCGGCTGTTGAATATCCGGGACCAACCTTTCCATGCCGTCGTTGCCGGCAGTTGGGCTTCTCCAGAGCTCGAGCAGGGTGTCGGATGCAGCAGCCAGATAGGTCCCCTTGGGACTGAAGGCAAGCTGCGGGGTTGCCGATCTGCTTCGGGTCGTGTCCCTGGCAATCGGCTGTCGGCTCTCAAGGCTCCAGACCCACACCGCCTTGTCCCGAGCCACCGTGGCAATCCGGGTGCCGTCTGGACTGAACGCGACCGCCGTTATCGCCTCGCTTTGGTGGTCTCGGAGCGGTACCACAGACCGCGCCTGGCTGCGCAGGTTCCGGAGCTCTACCCTCCCCGCATCGTCTCCAGTCACCAGTAGATCTCCGTTGGGCGCGAGAGCCATGACCTGAACATGCCCAAAGGAAGTGTCGGTAACCGAGGACCGTCTCGAGTCGATGCCCGACCAGTGCAGTGTGGAATCCGATATCCAGGCGACCGTGCCGGCATTCGAGCTCCGCGCGACCAACCGGGCAGCCTGGGTCGCCCCTAGAGACCCGATCTGATCTCCGGTGGCGGAGTCCCAGACCGCCGCGGCTGGAGAGGCTACCTTGTCGGTCCCAGTCCGAAAGGCGACGACCCTTCCCTCCGGACTCATCGCTATGCCGGTGACGGGCGGTGGCAGAACGGCCTTCCAGCGCGCGAGGCCCGGGAGCTCCGCCTCCAGCGTGGATTGGGCCATGGCGGCAAATCCAGGCTCACCGGCCTGGCGGCGTCTGTGGAGCATGTAGAGCGCGACGAGGGCGGCCGCATCGGGCCCACCAGCAGCCTTGGCGAACCGCAGCCTGAGTGTCCAAGTAACACTGTCCGACTCACGGGCAAGCTTCTCGGCCGTCTTACTCCTGGTCTCGAGGACCATGCGTCTTGCATCCGCCAGGGCAAGCAGGGAGTTGGCACTCGCGTTCTCTTGTAGCAGGCTATCCGCAGTGCGCAGGGCAGCGGCATCTGCGCTATCACGCCTGAACTGTAGAATCTCCCGCTCAAACTTTTTGTGGGCTCTGGCGTCGAGCCACACCGGCAAAGCCAGAAGGGCGAGGCCCACTAGGACGATCGCCCCGGACTTCAGGAGCCTGGCACGGCGACGCCCTGATCTGTGGGCCCGATGGGATTTATCCAGGAAGGCCATCGCGACCGGGAAGTCGTGGTGATACCGTCGGGCCCAGGCTTCTTTTGGCTCGAGGCGGACGCGCCACTCTACGGTTCGGGTGAGCAGCGGATCTCGCCACAGCGGTTCCAGACCAGCCCCGTGAGCCACCGCCGCCTCAGCGAGTCGGCGGTAGGTTCGGCCGTCCTCGGCCTCCTGACCCACCCAATCGCGCAGCCGGCTCCACTTCCGAATCAGGCTTTCGTGGGAGATGTCGACGACCGTGTCGGAGGTGAGGACCTCTCCGGACGGAGGAGTGAGAAAGGAGCGCCCCTCTCGCCGAAACCGGTCGATCGTGTCCGCCACCTCGGCCGGACTCGCTTCGGCGACCTCGCACAGCTCGCCGAAGGCGGTCGGCCGCCGGATTTCGCGATCGTCCGGCCCACGTTCGGTGAGGCGTTTGAAGACTCTCTCGGCCGTCGTGCGCGCATGTGGACTGAGTTCCATGAACGCCTCGTCGGCATGCTCCGACAGCGCGTCCTGCATGCCCTTCACGGCGCCGTAATGCTCAAGACTCAGGAGGTCGGTGTCCGGATCGTCTCGGCGCCAACGGTTCCACATCCGCATCAGGGCGTGTTGCAGAACGGGTAACTGATCGGGATCGTCGCCGACGTCATTGAGTAGCCGTTGGGTCAAGCTGGGGGCGATTCGCGCGCCGGCCACCGCGATCGGGCCCGCGATGGCCTCACAGAGTTGATCGCGGTTGAGCCGTGGAACCAGGAAAAGACCTTCGTTGATCGCTTCGGGTAGGCCCCGGAATTCCGAGCAATTCCCGAGGAACTCGCTGCGCATCGTTAGGACAACGCAAATCGGCACCGCTTCTTGCCGCACGGCTTCCAGAAGGAGCTTGACGAACGCGGCGGCGTGATCGTGAGACCCGGCGGATTCCGCGGCTCTCTTGAATCGGAAGGTCTCCTCAAACTGGTCGACGACCACCAGGACTCCTTCGGCTGGGTCGAGCTCCGATTCGCGGATTGCGTCGATCAGGCCGAGGGAACCCCGACTCAGGATGGTCTCCAGGACTACATGTCGGGTTGGGTCGATTCCGCCGACACGCAATGCACCTTCGGAATTGGCCAGCTCCCGAGCCAGATTCCCGATGGGATCCCCCCCGGGCCGCGTGACAACAATCCGCCAACGGGACACGGCGCCGGAGACCAATCCGCCTTCGAGCGCCGGGAGAAGGCCCGCCCGCACGAGTGATGACTTCCCGCCGCCTGAACTGCCGACGACGGCGACCAGGCGCTGGGTGCGGAGACGCCGGAGGAGCTCGTCGACCTGGGCGTCGCGGCCGAAGAAGACGTGGGTATCCCCCTTGTCGAAGGGCCGCAGCCCCACGAAGGGGTTCAAAGTGGCGGCGGTGGGGAGGGACATCCTCAGCCCGTCCCGCCCATGATGCCGCGTAGCTGCTCCAGGAATCGTGACAGGGTCTGCGGCGCAAACGCGCTGCTGCCATGGATCAGGAGAAACTCATCGCCAGGGTACTGCATGGTCTCCGATAGCGTCACTTCCTCGATGTAAATCGCCTGCGCCGCCATCCGCTTGGTCCGGCCCCAGCCTGGCGCTTTCCAGAGGTCTCGCTGTTTGGCGCGCAGCCAGGCCTGCCGCGGACCGGAGGAGTAGATCAGGACGGCGTCACACCAGACCAACGTGTCCTGGTGATCCTGGCGCATTTCCTGTTCGCTGCCCTCCATCAGCGGAAGGTCCACCTGGTAGCCCTGTTTCCGGAGGTATTCGACAAGAGGCTTCACCGATTGGATACTGGCGGGCTCACAGATCAAGTAGATCCGCTGCTTCTCGGGAAGCTGGCTCTCAGGAAGAGGTCGCGGTGCCGGAGGAGTCTCGAGCTTCTCGACTAGCCGGGTCTTCAGCTCCTCCAGCGGCTTCTGCTCCAGCAGCTCGGTGCCGCGCCCCTCTGCATAGACCTGCCGAAGTCGTTGCAGGAACTCCTCCTGCTTTGGCTCGGCGGGCTGTGACGCCTCCGGCGCAATCCAAATCAAATGAGACGTTTGTGCGTTTCCGGCGGAGGCCGCCTCGACCTGGAGCTCGACAATCGACCGATCGGCGCCTTCCGGGATGAGGCCGTAGCGGGCACCGACCGGATGGACGGACAACGCGGCTTTATCCAGCTCGGAACGGATCCGGGGCAGCAGTTCATCCACACTCCAGGGGAGCATTGTGTCCGGCACGACGCGATACCCGCGTTGGACGAGCTCGCGTCGGATCTTATCGCGAGCCGGCCTGATGTCTTCCGTGCTCTCCGCCAAATACACAACCTTCTTCCCCCCACCGCGCGCCTCGGCACCACTCAAGAAGTCGCTGACGTCCTGGGCGAGGTCGTCCACTTTCTGCCAGAATTCTCTTGTTTCCGGATAGAGCTCCCGAAACTTCCCGGACGCCTCCTCACGGAAGAACTCGTAGCCAAGCATATCTCGAACCGGCTCGGGAAGCTCGGCGGGATTGACCGGGGTTTTGATGATCTTCAGAACCGGACTCCGTGATCCGCCGGCGGAGCGTCGACGCATCTCTCGCAGGAACGTCTCAAACTCCCGGGAACACCAGTCGGACTTCAGGTAGCGGGGGGAGAGGACGAAGACGAACATTCGCGAATCGGATAACGCGGCGGTCACGAGAGGCGTGAGTTGCTCGTTTCCACGGACCTGAGGATCGCGCCAGATTCGGACGTTTCGCCCCATCACCATTGCGAGTCGAGCTTGGAGCTCCTTGTGCAACTCGTTGACCCAGCGATGCTGCGCAGCGCCCCAGGGCTCATCGTCGATATGACTATAGCTGATGAACAAATCGTAGGCCGAACCGACGGCATCGCGATCCGAGGACATCGAGCGCCACCCCGGTCTCTGTTGGTTATGCTTCGGAACCTGTATTTGCCAATACTCCGGCCATTAGACCGATGGCAGCCAGCCCGCCACCCGCGTGACGGGATTCAGGTGCCACACCTTCCGACCTGACTGCTGCTCGAATCCCAGGTTGATGCGCCGCCCGGGGCACGCGAGCGGCCTTCTGGTGACTGGTGATGCCGGCGTTCATATTCGCTTGGCTTTCACCAGGTGCCAGTAGAATCTCCCCAGCGCGGTGAGGCGACAGGACCGCTGCTCGAGCGCTGCGTAGTACATGTGCTCAGTCCCGATCGGCTCCAGGAGTCTGGCGGCCCGGAACTTCTGCAAATGGGCGAAGATCGCCGTATGCTCTGGCGTGGCTGCAGAATTGGTCGGCTCATAGCGAGCGTCGAGCGATAATTCGAAGATTGGCGTTGGAAAGTACTTACCAAGATGGCGGAGGACCGCCGGCGCGATCGTGGGAGTACATTTCCGGAGCGGCGTGAAACAGGCGACATGCGCCTTGAAGAGCGGGCGCTGGTCCCACGCCCCGAGTGCCTGGTCCGCGTAAGTATAGACACCGGCGATCGTCACATTGCCGGAAATGTCGGCAGCGCCGCCGTGAAGCGCGTCGTAGACCAGGGACGTGAACACCCCGCCTCCGTTCGCTTCCAATGCGACCTGCGAGCCTCGGCTCGCGGTCAGCACCGAAATGCCCTCTCGGAGCACTACGGTGTTGTCGATTTCCGGCAGGTTCCCGAACAGCCCGCTGTGACAGCAATCCAGAATGAGAATGATCTCCTTGACGGAGGAGTTGCGGGCCTGGGTGAGGACGTCGCGCATCGCGACGCCTGCGTTGTATTTCTTGGCGTCCTGTGTCACCAGAAATCCGCCCAGGTTGTTTTCGGTGCCATGGCCCGAGAAATAGAAGAGGGCGACATCCGCGGGCTCGCCCAGGAGCGTTGCCACATCCTCGAGCATCCTCTCCTGGGTGACCGCCGCACCGGGGGCCAGGAGCGTCTTGCAGTCGAAGTTGAGCGAGCCATCCTCGTGGGTCGCCAGGAGCTCGGCCAGCGTGCTGGCATCCGCCACACAGCCGCTGAGGGGTGAACCCGGATAGTCGTCGATGCCCACCAACAGCGCGCGCCTCATCCCGGGCTCACCGCGCCCTCAGGACGCCAGAACATGGTGACGACGACTACATAGACGGCCGCCAGAAACGTGACGACGACGAACGCCGCCGGGCTGTCCAGGCCGACGGCTGCGAGCGGGCCGGTAAACCGCTGCGTCAGAGTGAGGAGCAGGAAGGCGCCGCTGGAGATGAGCGCTTCCTTGATTCCCTTCTTGTCCACTAGGCGCGCCACGAAATTGAGCCCGAGGCAGACCAAGGCGACGACCAGCAGCATCCATCCGTACTCCGAGGCCACTTTCTCCTGCGTGTCGGAGAGCCCTGACACAAGGCCGACCCCGAGAATGTAGAGCGCAAAGGTGCGGGCGGGGATGAGCTCGCGCAGCCGATCGAGATAGGCCGACATGCCGTTCATGCTACCTCCTCGCGAAGAGCATCAGGTCCACATGGACAGGACGGGCTCCGAGCTGCCGGGAACATGGCTTTCGGCCAGACACTCGGAGAATGCATTGGCGCCACGGAGGACATTCTCATCGATCGCCCCGATCAGATGGAACAGGCTTCCGAACACCGCGAGATTCAGCGTGTGGCCTGCCTCGTGATCGATCGCCATGTCGGTATAGGCCACGTCGACAAAGGCAAAGTTGCCCATGTTGAACGCGGTATCGATGGGATTGAGGTTGCTGATCCAGCCGCCCCGGGTGAACAGGGTGCCGGTTTTCCACTCGAACACGACTCGCTCGATCTTGAAGAACTTCACGCCGGGCAGGCCCACCACGAGCGCCCCGAGCAGGCAGAGGAGGAAGAACGTGAAGCCGAGGGCGACGATCAGCCACGACAGCGGCAACAACCAGTTCAGGTAGCCCAGCAATCCCTGGTATACCCCATTTCGGGACACGACCCCAAAGGTGGAGAGAAACGGGATCGCCGCCACGATGATCGCCAGCACGATTCCCGCGTCGGGCCCGAACACCCCTGGGAACACGACCGATGCGACTGCAAAGTTCACCGCGGCATTGGTTCCGATCAGGAGGCCCCGAACGAACTCGCCCGCCGACGTGCCTATCGTGGCCGAGCCGACGATGTAGCCAAGGAGCACCACGGCCCCATACACCAGCAGCAGGATCCAGATCGTGTCCAGCAGAAGGCCCAGGACGACGAAGAGCACGGCGCCGATCGCGGCGCCGATGAAAGCCCGGGAAGGCTTGATGGCGAGGTGGGCCATGGGACCTCCTGCAGCATATATAAGGACAGCACTCAAAGGTTAAGCTTTGCTCACGGTGCGGTCGGAATCGTGAGGCTCCCTACGGTCGTTGATAGGAACCTGAGGCTCTGGGGGAGAACGAACGTGAATAGGCTCGGCATCGAGAACTGCACGATGACGTCCACATCCGTCCCAGGTGGCCATGGGTTGTCGTCGAGACAGTTTGCGTCAAGGCTCGGGACGCTACAGGAAACGGAGACGGACGAAGGCAGCTGGCTCGGTGCCTCCATCTTCCACGTCAACGTGGTCGAGCCCGAGTTGCGCACACGCAGCGTAGCGGTTTGAAACCGGATTTGTCCGTTGTCGGTCAGGACGAACGTGGCGCGCCCGGGGATCGTGACCATCACGGCGTTGACGGCCTGGGGCGTGATACTCACGTCGAAGCCGTCTCCATCGATCGTGCTGGTCGTCTCGCCCTGATAGAGGCGAGCCCCATTGTTGCTCATCACGTCGAGGCCAAACGTCGCAGACCCCGCTTTCACTGTCACGTCGAACGTGATCTCCGAGTCCCCAGGCCCAAATACCCGGGTCAGGGTCTGCTCCTCCCCGCCGGATGCGATCGTGAGATGCGCCGTGTCGAGGACCGACAGGAAGTCGCCGCCCAGCACCGCTCCAAAGAGCGAGTGAACGGAGAGCACCACACGGGAATGGCGATTCCCGGAATCCGTGATCGCCTGACCACAGCCTACGGCACCCAAGGAGCCAAGGGCGAGAAGAAATCCGGCAGATTTCGACAGATGAGATTGCATGCTGCGCCCTCGCCTAACAGCCCTGGGGGCAGAGCGGGAATTGAATGGTCACGGTGCCCTGAGCCGATCCTCCCCCCTGGGTCGCGACGAACACGATGCCCCCGACCACGGCGACGGCAGCCGGGACGTAGAAGATCGGCTTTTGCCACAACGGCTTGAACCGCGACCATGGCTCACCGGTCCGGTACTGCGCCGCCTGCTCGACCTCGAGAATCCGCCGGCGAACGGCCTGGGCCGGGGCGGGGCCGAGTTGCTGCGCCGGCGACGGCGCGGCGCCTCCGCGGAAGGTCACCACGTCGCCGGCGCGGTAGGTCACCCCAGCCCAGCCGTCGCTGCGCGGACTCACGAAGACGCTTCCTTCCAGCACTGATAGGCGCACGACATCCTCCCGGGTCACCTCGAAGACGAACACGGTGCCTTCGACAGCGGCGCTCACGAACCTGGAGTTCAGCCTGAGGGCTTCCCTGGTTCGCCTGACCGTCTTCACGATGAGCCGGCCTACCTTGACGAAGATCGACGGGTTTTCGATGCTCAGCTCGGTGCCGGGCTCGACGATCACCTCGTAGCCTGCCCGCAACGTCAGCAGGGCCACACCGTCCGCGGCGGTCAGCATCGAATCGCCCTTCACGACGCTCTGCTGCGGCACACCGGATTGAGTGACGCCCCCATGGGTCAGGGTCACCCGAGGGGGACCGCCCGACGGGGCGGGACGGTTGCCCGCCAGGACGCCATCCAGCTTGGCATAGGGCGTCGCGCAGCCGAGCGCCGAGAGACCCGCGGCCAGGAGGAGCAAGCGCGGCGTCACAACCCTAACCAGCGCTGGTACAGTGGCAGCCATCGTTCCAGAATCCTGACGGGGTACTCCCGATTCTCTTTGCAGAAATCGGCCCGGCGCATGCACGCATTGACGATGTCCATCCAGCGTCGCGAGTTGTTCGCTTTCGCGCGCTCTTTGATGATCCAGCCGGCTCCTCCATTGTACGCGGCCAGGGAGAGCCTCCAGCGGTCGTCCGCCGTTTCGGCCCAGGCATGACGCTTATGCAGGTTGTAGTCGTACAGCGAGAGCGCATAGAGCGCCCAGTTGGGATCCGTGGGGCACCCGGCCGTGCTCGAGCATGTCGCGCGGACTTCCTCCGGCAGGAGCTTCGAGTAGTCGGCTGCGGTCGCTGGAGTGAACTGGGCCAGCCCCGAGGCGAACACGCTCTTGGCGTCCGCCTTCCAATGACTCTCCTGATGCACCTGGGCAAACCCGACCGTCGGCGATTCCGCCAGCGCGAAGTAGAAGCGCCAGATCCGGATGAAATTGTCGCGGTAGGCGAGCGCCTCGCGGGGAATCTCCTTGGGCGGCGGAGAGGCGTGGCCGATCGGCGGCGCTTCAGCCGGTGCGGCCGGCCGGGGAGAAGTCCGCGCCGGCACCCTGCGGGGCGACGGGGTCGCGGCCGGCGCCGCATCAGGCTGGTCCGGTTCCTCCGCCGGCCCGCAGCCCCCCAGGAGCGCCGTCAGCACCAGGCCGAGCCGAACGCTGCCGCGGGTCACAGACTGAGCGCGACCGAGTAGATGATGGCTCCATACAGCAGCGAGATCCCGATAAACGTGTAGCCGAAGGCGGGATCCTTCTCCTGAAGCATCAACTTGAGGTTGATATAGGGGAACGTCTGCTGCCTGAGCACGTGCGCCAGAATGAATCCCAGCGTCACGTTCGAGGCCTTGGTCAGGATCACCGCCAGAGGGTGCCCCGGCGGCAACCAGCCGAGCGCCTTGGCAAGAAGCACCACGATCGAGATGACCAGCGCCCAGCGGACCCGCCAGATCTCCTGGTAAAAGCGGCGGAATGCCTCCATGATCGGTCAGACTCCCTTCGCGTATCAAAGCCGCGGGTTTGCCGAACAGATGTCAGTGGCCGATTGCTGAATTGGGAATCCTGGACACAACTCGAGACGGCTGGACGAGCGCCGCAGCCGCTGCATCATCTCGTGGTGCGTCGAGCAGCTGATCGAGATCGTTGCGAGCATCGAAGGGTCCTCCGGAGCTCGACGCCGCGTTCATCGCAGAGCAATCAGTACGATTCGGAGAATGTACGACAAATGTTGTCTCGGCGAAATCAATTCTGTTCCGATACTATAAGTTCCTATAGGAGCTTTCCGGCCCGATCACGCAGTTTCCCCGCTGATTCAGTCGACATGGATGGTCCACCGCTCGATCGGTGCCGCGCGCGAAGGCCTTAATCCCGGCCACGAGGACACTCACATATGGACCATTCCCCTATCAGTTCCTATAGTTGTGTGATCTCAACACCCTACAGGTGTTCGTTTTTTCAACCCCCGAGGCTCTGCGATGCCCGACCAGAGAGCCGTTCTCAGGACCAAGGAGCCGGCAGCACCCTTTCGGCCGGAGCAGGGCGTGAGCGCCAGGCCGAAGCTTCTGCTGGTCGACGATCATCACCTGGTGCTCGAAGGCCTCCGTCTCGAGCTCCAGGAGGAGTTCGAGATCGTGGCGGCGCTGGCCGCCGGGGTCGGCGTAGCCGATGCCTGCCGGCGGCTTCGCCCCGACCTGTTGCTGCTCGATCTCAGCTTGCCCGATCGAAGCGGGTTGGAAGTGATCGCCGACGTGCTGGGGGAGATGCCGAGGATGAAGATTCTGGTCGTGACCATGCATCGCGACCGGGTCCTGGCCGACGCGGTGATGCAAGCGGGTGCAGTCGGCTTCATCCCCAAGGACGCCGCCGTCGACGAGCTCCGCGCCTCGATCCGCAAGGTGCTGGCGGGACATCATTACATCTCTCCCCTGGTCACCCACAGCGCGGACCCCTATCCCGACGGACTGACGTTCGACCTTGGGCGCCTGACGCCGCGGCAGCAGCAGGTCGTCCGTATGCTGGGAGACGGCAAGAGCACAGCCCGCATCGCGGAGGAATTGCACGTGAGTCCGAACACGGTGACGTTCCATCGGGTCCGGATTCGCAAGGCGCTCGGGATCCCGACGGAGTGGGGCTTGATGCGGTATGCCCTGGTCGTGCGGATGAGTGAGGTGGGATCGAGGGGACCTTGATTCGTGCAGCACCCCCCCGGGACTTCCCCCGGGGGGCTCCTAGCCTCCTAGCCTCCTAGCCTCCTAGCCTCCTCTACACATCCACCAGCGTCTTGAACCCGCCGTAGACCATGCGCTTGGTGTCGAACGGCATCGCTTTCGGATCCATCATGTCCGCGAGGCGTGGGTCCTTCATGACCCTGGAATTGACCCGGTCGCGAGCCGCCCGCGACTTGAACATGATCCACGAGAACACCACGGTCTCTCCCCGCTTGAGCTTGATCCGGCGCGGGAACGGCACCACCCCCTTCGGCTTGAGGTCGTCACCCACGCATTCCCGAACCTCGAGCGCTCCGTGCTCCCGCCAGATTTTGCCGGCCTTCTTCGCGAGGCGCCGATACCTCGCGAGATTCTTCCTGGGAACCGGGAGGACAAATCCGTCGACGTATGGCATGGGGTGTCTCCTTGGGTGACGTGCTCAGATGGCTTCGGTGCGTTGCAGCACCGAATTGTAGACGATGGGCGGCACTGGCGAGCTCTCATAAATCCTGCGGATTTCGGCGAATGATGCATCGGGCTTGCGGGTCAGCTCGGCCAGCCGGTCGAAGAATTCCAACTGTTCCTCGGACAGCGTCGTCCCGGGGTTGGGCATGGCGCCCCAGAAATCCCACGGCAGCGTCTCCATCTTGTTGAGCGCCGCGAGATCCTTGATCAGGTTGCACGCGATGAACCAGAGGCCGCGCAGGTCACCCTTGAAGATGCCGTAGTGCGAGGCATCGGCCCGACCCGACCGGCATTGTGCCCAGGCATCGCCCGCGATCACGAACCGGTCATGCGGAACGTCCAGCGTATCGAAATCGATCTGCAGCGCCTTCCGGAACACGCCGTCGATCTGCGCATCGACCCGAACCCAGCGATCCTCGTCGGCGTTCCAGTATTCGCCGAGGACATGATCTTCGAAGACCGGCGGATTGAAATAGGAGCCGAATCCCCAGCGCGCCCGAGCGGGGGCCCCCTTGGCGCGCAGCATGCCGACCAGCATCACCGCGAAGTGATTGCAGACGCCGACCAGGCGCTTCTCGGGCGGCCGGGCTTCGGTCAGCGGCCCGTTGTCCAGAGAGAGCACTCGTTCCAGCATCCTCTCCAGCCGGCGGATATGAGATTCGCTCTGCCGCTCCGGCGGTATGGTCAGGCCGTAGCCGGAAGCCATGTATTCGTGTACCGACAGCCCCGGCACGATGCCGGCGAGTGGAGCGACATCGTCCGGCAGCTGCTCCAGCAGCGAGGCGTACTGGCCAGGTGAGGTTATGGTGCCGGCGTGGGCGTAGAAATCGAGCCGATCCTGCTGCGCCGCCGTTGGTCGCTCTGCGACAGTGGCGCCGTGGTTCGCGGGAGTCATGTGGCGTCCTATTCGGTCGTATCCCTCCTTGACGTTCCGCCGGCGGCCGCAACGCACACCGGGTGACGGTCATCGGTCAACGGTGGCCGACGACCGGCGAATGGTCACTGGTCACTGGTAACAGGTCACTGCCTCGCCTACAGCGGCAGGAAGGTCCCGTCGTCGATCCGACCGTTTTTCACCCGGTAGACCACAATGCCGGACTTGAAAGTGATCCCGGACCCGAGGCTTTCACCCACCACCGCCGCGCTCTGGAAAAAACGTATCGGGGTGCCCTCGTAGCGCAGCATCTCTCGCACATGCATGTGCCCGCCCAGCGCCAGATCGAACGGATGCCCCTTCATCATCGCGATGATCTCGCCGGCGTTCGATACCGAGTGCCGGAAGCTGGTCTTGCCCCGCACCGTGATGGCGGTCGGGGCCGGAGGCGTGTCCATGTAGCCGTTGATCGTTTCCACCGCCGTGAAGAACGGGATGTGATTGAACGTGACCACGGGAACCGTCGCCGGGACCTTTTCCAGATCCCGCCGCAGCCATGCCACCTGGGTGCTGTCCACATGCCCGTAGTACCAGAGGTCGTCCACATCGATGGTATTGAGACCGATGAAGTGCACCCCGCCATAGGTGAACGAGTAATAGTCCGGCCCCAGGTAGTGGTGATACATCCGCCGGCCGTACAGCGGGTGATCCGGCGAAATCAGCGAGAGGTGCCGCTCGATCCCGAAGTTCTCGTGGTTGCCGGGAACGGTCCACACCGGCACCGAGAACTTCTCCTTTTCGCCGGTGAACAGTTTGTAGTACCCGGTAGCCTCCGCCTCCGAAACCCGGAGTGCATCCCGCACCAGGTCGCCGGTGATCAGCACGAACGCCGGCTTCACCGAGTCCACCATGGCGCGCAGCCGCTGGGTCCGGGCCAGGCTGACGGGGCTGATGTGGGTATCGGAGGCGTGGATGAAGATGAATTCCTCCGCGGGGAGCGCCGGCACCAGCGGAAAGGTGAATCCCTTCACCGCCGCCGCGGAATCGGCCGCTCGCCAGAACGGCCCGACCGAGCGAAACCCGGTGGGAACGCTCACGAACAGCACGCCCGAACCCACGGCGTGGTCAATCCGGAACGAGCCGTCCGCCGAGGTCGACACCACCTGATCCTGATCCGACACCGGGACCCCCGCGAGGCCGGGCTCTCCCGCCTCGCGGCTGCCGTTGCCGTTTCGATCGACGTAAACGATGCCCGTCAAATTGGGCTGCGCGACGGCCGGCACGGTGGACGCGCAGGCTCCGAGCACCAGAAACAGCGGTAGCGGTCGAGTCGAGTTACGCACGTCTGCCCCCCGGGTATTGGTCGATTAGACTAATTCAGCCCGCCGCTCCGCCAGGAGCTCGCGAAGAATAGAGCGATGGCAGCGCGATTCGTCTTCGCAATAGCAGCCGACCGAAAAATCGGCGGAGCCCGAGAGGGCAGCGAGGACATCCAGCACCCGCCCCGCTTCCGGCCGATTCATCTCGGCCCGGTAGCGTCGCTCGAAGTTCCGCCACTGCACCGGGGTCCTGGCCGCCAGGCCCAGCTTCACCAGCGGGGCGCTGGGGGCGAGATTCGGCAGCCACACATCGTAGTAGTTGCCTGTCTGGGCTTTCGGGACGCCTCGTGGCGGCCTCCGGACCGTACCGATACGCACTCCTTCACCGGGAATGCGCGCGGTACCGAGCCGGACGATGCGAATAGCCACGACGCTATGCCTTCATATCCGTTCGATCACCGTCGCCATGCCCTGCCCCACCCCGATGCACATCGTGCACAGCGCGAACTTCCCCCTCGTCGCTTCGAGCTCGCGCATCGCCGTCAGCAGCAGCCGCGCCCCGCTCATCCCCAGCGGATGCCCCAGCGCGATAGCCCCACCGTTCGGATTCACCCGGGGATCGTCGTCCGCCAGTTTCAGCTCACGGGTTACCGCGAGCGACTGCGCCGCGAACGCCTCGTTGAGCTCGATGACGCTCATCTGATCCATCGACAGCCCGGCCTTCTTGAGCGCCGCGCGTGAGGCCGGAATCGGGCCTATCCCCATCACCTTGGGTTCCACACCCGACACCGCCGACGAAACGATCCGAGCCTTTGGCGTGAGTCCGTGCGCTTTGACCCCCGCGTCGGAGGCCACCAGGAGCGCCGCCGCCCCGTCATTGAGTCCGCTGGAATTGCCCGCCGTCACCGAGCCCTTCCCGTCGGTTCGGAACGCCGGCTTCAGTCTGGCCAATCCTTCCAGCGTGGAGTCGGGCCGGATGAACTCGTCCTCCGCGAAGGAGCCCGCCGGTTTCTCCTTCCCGCTCCCCGGAAGTGGCACCGGTACGATCTCCGTTTTGAACCTTCCCTTCGCCCGGGCCGCCGCGGCCCGTTGTTGCGAACGCAGGGCGAACTGGTCCTGATCTTCGCGTGAGATACCGTGCCGCTCCGCCACGATCTCCGCCGTCTGGCCCATCGACTCGGTGCCGTACTCTTCTTTCATCCGCGGATTGACGAAGCGCCATCCCAGGGACGTATCGAAGAGCTCCTGATTCCGGCCGAACGGCAGCGAAGCCTTGGACAGCGCGTAGGGCGCCCGGGTCATGTGCTCCACGCCGCCGGCCACGAACAGATCCCCGTCACCCTGCCGCGCCGCTCGGGCCGC
>Ga0070699_100001516_pt1 | contig 21236 bp, 18 predicted proteins | sample KBSK1503metaG_FD_65473 | JGI IMG/M metagenome (GOLD analysis project Ga0070699, IMG submission 65473) | Corn, switchgrass and miscanthus rhizosphere microbial communities from Kellogg Biological Station, Michigan, USA - KBS K1-50-3 metaG | ecosystem: Host-associated > Plants > Roots >...
CAGGCGGTCACCCTGATGTCGGGCGGCGAGAAGGCGCTCACCGGGCTGGCCCTGCTCTTCGCGATCTTCTACCACCGGCCGAGTCCGTTCTGCGTGCTGGACGAGGTGGACGCCCCGCTCGACGACGCCAACATCCACCGCTTCCTCCGCGTGCTGCGGGAGTTGTGCACGCAGACCCAGTTCGTGGTCATCACCCACAACCGCAAGACCATGGAAGCGGCCGACGTGCTGTACGGCGTGACCATGGAGGAGCCCGGGCTCTCGCGCCTCGTCTCAGTCAAGCTGACCGAAGCCTGACCTGCGCTACACTACTGCGCATGCCGCACGCTGAATCCACCGGCGCGTCTCTCGGTGCTCACCTGCGGGCGCTCCGGGAAGCCAAGGGCGGCTCGCTCGAGGATATGGCCCGCTCCACCCGGGTGGGAATCCGTCACCTGGAGGCCCTCGAGGACGAGCGGCTCACCGACCTGCCGTCGCCGGTGTTCGTGCGGGGCTTCATCCGCGCCTACTGCGGGTTCCTGCGTGAGAACCCCGAGCCCGCGCTCAACCGCTACGAGGAGCTGGCCGGGACCCGCGCCGCCGAGCAGGCCGCGAGCGTGCCGCCGCGGCACCGCACCAGCTGGGCCGGCAGCTCGCTGGTGGTCGGCCTGGTGCTCCTGCTGATCCTTGGGGTGGGCCTGATCCTGGTCAACCTCAGCGTCAAGAAGAGCGGTGGAAACTCAGTGCCCACCGCCAAGACGGAAGTGGCCAGAGCGGCGCCGTCCACGCCTCCCCCAACGCCAGCCCCAAGCTCCGCAGCGGCTCCGGCCCCTCCGCCCCAGGCACCTGCGACCGCCGCGGCTCCGGCGGCCCCGGCGGCGCCACCGGCGGCGGGTGAGCCGGCCCGGCCGGGAACTCCGCCGCCGAGTACGGCGGCCGCCTCGGCCCCGCCGGCGCCCCGCACCTCCTCGACTCCTGCCAGCGGGGAGCAGCGGCTGGTGATCCGGGCGGTCGAGCCGACCTGGATCCGAGTCCAGACCGACGAGGGGCGCATCGCGGAGGAGCTCCTGCCCGCGGGGGCCAGCCGCGAGTGGGCCGCCGAGCGGCGCTTCCTCTTGACCATCGGCAACGCGGGCGGCGTCGAGCTCACGCTCAACGGCCGGGCCCTGCCGCCGCTCGGGCCGAAGGGGACGGTGATCCAGCGTCTCGAGCTGCCCGCGGCGGCCACGACGGGGTCGTGAGCCTGTTCGGCTCCCTCGGGGAGCGCGTCCGGCAAGGGCTGCGGCGCACCCGGGAGCTGATGGACGAGGGCCTCGGGGCGATCCTCTCGATTGGCCGTCCGGTCGACGAGGCCATGCTGGAGGAGCTCGAGGAGACGCTGATCGCCGCCGATCTCGGCGCGAGCGCCGCCGGCGCCTTCGTGAAGCGGGTCCGGGACGAGGTCAAGCGGGGCCGGGTCAGCTCGAGCCAGGACGTGCGCGCCGCGCTGCATCGCTTCCTCACCGAATCGCTCGCGGGCGCGGCGGCGCCGCTCAACCTCGACGGCCACCCGAGCGTGATCCTCATGCTGGGGGTCAACGGGGCGGGCAAGACCACCAGCACCGCCAAGCTGGCCGCCTCGCTCAAGGCCGACGGCAAGCGCGTCGTCATGGCCGCCGCCGATACCTTCCGCGCCGCCGCGATCGATCAGCTGCAGGAGTGGGGGCGCCGCATCGACGTGGAGGTGATCCACCAGGCCGCGGGCGCGGATCCCGCGGCGGTGGTCTTCGACGCGGTGAAGGCGGCTTCCTCGCGCGGCTCGGACGCGCTGCTGGTGGACACCGCCGGCCGGCTGCACACCAAGTCGAACCTGATGGACGAGCTGACCAAGCTCAAGCGGGTCCTGGGGCGGCAGCTCCCGGGCGCTCCGCACGAGTCGCTGATGGTGCTAGAGGCGCCGACCGGCCAGAACGGCCTCCAGCAGGCCCGGATGTTCCACGAGGCGGTCGGCCTCACCGGCCTGGTGCTGACCAAGCTCGACGGTACCGCCAAGGGCGGGATCGCGCTGCGCATCCATCAAGAGCTCGCGGTCCCGATCAAGCTCGTCGGGGTGGGCGAGCAGATCGAGGATCTCCAGCCGTTCGAGCCCACGACCTTCGTGGACGCGCTCCTCGGCGAGCAGCCGGAGACCTCGCGGGCGGAGTAGAATGCCAGCCGGGGCGCTTCGCGGCGGCCCGGCAAACCCATGGACGACACCCGGTGGATGGCCCGCGCGCTGGCCCTGGCCGCTCGCGGCCGGGGGCTCACGTCCCCGAACCCGATGGTCGGCGCGCTCGTGATCCAGGACGGCGCGATCGTCGCCGAGCGGTTCCACGAGCGGGCGGGCGGCCCCCACGCGGAGGCCGCCGCGCTGGCGGACGCGGGAGCCCGCGCCCGTGGCGCGACCCTCTACGTCACCCTCGAGCCCTGCAATCACGTGGGCCGCACCCCGCCCTGCGCGGAGGCGGTGATCCGGGCGGGAGTGCGCCGGGTGGTGGCGGCCACGAGCGATCCCAACCCGAAGGTGACCGGGGGCGGGGCGGCCGCGCTGCGGGTCGCCTCCATCGAGGTGAGCCTGGGCTGCCTCGAGCGGGAGGCCCGAGCGCTCAACGAGGCGTTCTTCACCGCGATGACCCTGCGCCGCCCGCACGTCACCGCGAAGTGGGCGATGACCCTCGACGGCAAGATCGCGGCCCACGACCGGCGATCGCGATGGATCACCGGGGAGGCGGCGCGCCGCGAGGCGCACCGGCTGCGGAGCGAAAGCGACGCCATCGTCACCGGCATCGGCACCGTGCTGGCCGACGACCCCGCGCTGACCGTGCGGCTCGAGCAGCCCTGGCCGCGCGAGCCGTACCGGGTGGTGGTCGACGGCCACGCGCGCATGCCCCTCGACGCGGCCATGCTGCGCGCCGGCACCCGCGCGCGCATCCTGGTCGCGGTGGGGGAGGACGCGCCGGCCGCGAGGGTGGCCGCGCTCGCCGGGAGCGGCGTGACCGTGCTGCAGTGCAAGTCGCACGAGGGGCGAGTGGACGTGGCCGACCTGTGCGCGCGGCTCTTCGGCCTCGACGTCATCGCGATGCTGCTGGAGGCCGGCAGCGAGCTGACCGGCGCGTTCGTGCGGGCCGGGCTCGTGGATCGGGTCGCGGCGTTCGTGGCTCCCAAGCTCCTGGGCGGCGCCACCGCGCCGACCGCGGCGGGCGGGGCGGGCCTGCCGCTCGGCGACGCGCTCCGGGTCGCCGAGCTCACCGCGCGGCCGCTCGGCGACGACTGGCTTCTCGAAGGCCGCGTGGAGCGCTGACATGTTCACCGGGCTGGTCGAGGAGGTGGGCCGGGTGCTCGAGCGCGCGGGACCGCGCCTGGTGCTCGCCGCCGATCGCGTGCTGGATGGCGCCGAGGTGGGTGCGAGCGTGGCGGTGAACGGGGCCTGCCTGACCGTGGTCGAGGTGGGGGCGGGCCGGCTGCGCTTCGACGTGGGGCCCGAAACGCTGGCGCGGACCGCCCTCGGCGACCTGGTCGCGGGCGATCCGGTCAACCTGGAGCGCCCGATGCGGCTCGGTGGCATGGTGGGCGGCCACCTGGTCCAGGGGCACGTGGACGGCGTGGGCACGGTGGCCGCGCTCACCCGTCAGGCAGAGACCGCCCGGCTCACGATAGAATGGCCCGGCGAGGCCCTGGCCCCCTTGTTGATCCCGCAGGGATCGGTGGCGGTGGACGGGGTGAGCCTCACGGTGGCGCGGCTCGGCGAGCGGGAGTTCGAGATCATGATCATCCCGCACACCCTGGCCGCGACCACCCTGGGAGCCCTGACCCCGGGCAAGCGGGTGAACCTCGAGATGGATATGATCGGTAAGTACGTGCAGCGCATCCTGCAGCTGCGGGAGCCGCCCGCTCCGACGAAGGGGCCGGCGGCGAGAGAGGGGACCCGGTGAGCGATTCGGAGTTCGTCCCGATCGAGGAGGGCATCGAGGAGATCCGCGCTGGCCGCATGCTCATCGTGGTCGACGACGAGGACCGCGAGAACGAGGGCGACCTGCTCATGGCTGCCGAGAAGGCCACCCCGGAAGCGGTGAACTTCATGGCCAAGTTCGGCCGCGGGCTCATCTGCATGCCGATGATGGGCGAGCGCCTCGACGAGCTGCAGATCTCCATGATGGTCTCGGACAACACCGCGCCGCTCGGCACCGCCTTCACGGTCAGCGTGGACGCGCGCCGCGGCGTGACCACCGGAACCTCCGCCTACGACCGCGCGGTCACCATCCGCACCCTGGTGGACCCGGCCACGCGGCCGGAGGACCTGACCCGCCCGGGCCACATCTTCCCGCTGCGGGCGATGCCGGGCGGAGTCCTGCGCCGCGCCGGCCACACCGAGGCCGCGGTCGACCTTGCCCGCCTGGCCGGATTCGCGCCCGCGGGGGTGATCTGCGAGGTGCTCGACCAGGAAGGCGGCATGGCGCGCCTGCCCGAGCTGATGGCGCTGGCCCGCGAGTACCGGCTCAAGTCGATCACGATCAAGGCCCTGATCGAGTACCGCATCCACAAGGAGAAGCTGGTCCGCCGCGCCGCCACCACCCGCATGCCGACCGAGCACGGAGAGTTCCAGGTCATCGCCTACGAGACCACGGTGGACGAGCGGCAGCCGCTCGCCATGGTGCTGGGCGACGTGAAGACCGACGACCCGGTGCTGGTCCGCGTGCACTCCGAGTGCCTGACCGGTGACGTCTTCGGCTCGCTCCGCTGCGACTGCGGGCCGCAGCTGCACAAGGCCCTCGCCATCATCCAGCACGCGGGGCGCGGCATCCTGGTCTACATGCGGCAGGAGGGACGCGGCATCGGCCTGCTGAACAAGCTGAAGGCCTACGAACTTCAGGATGCGGGCAAGGACACCGTGGAGGCGAACCACGCGCTGGGATTCCGGGCCGACCTGCGCCACTACGGGATCGGGGCGCAGATCCTGGTGGACCTCGGGGTGAAAAATCTTAAGATCCTCACCAACAACCCCAAGAAGATCGTCGGCATCGAGGGCTACGGCCTCAGGGTCGTCGAGCGCCTGCCGCTCGAGGTGCCGGCCACCGACGCGAACCGGAGCTACCTGCGCACCAAGCGCGAGAAGCTCGGGCACCTCTTCTCGTCCTTCCCGGACTAGCCCATGGCCGGCATCGCTCCGAAGCGCGCCGTCGCACCCGCCGTCCGCGGGCAGCGCTTCGCGGTGGTGGTGGCCCGGTTCAACGAGCCAATCTCGAAGAAGCTGCTCGACGGCGCCCTCGGCGCGCTCGCCGCCCACGCGGTGACCGGCGACCGGGTCGAGGTGCACTGGGTGCCGGGCTCCTTCGAGCTGGGCCAGGCCGCGATGGCGCTCGCCCGCAGCCGGCGGTTCGCGGGCGTGGTGTGCGTGGGAGTGGTGATCAAGGGGGCGACGCCGCACTTCGACTACGTCTGCAGCGTGGCCGCCCACGGCATCGCCCGCGCCGGGCTCGATACCGGGGTGCCGGTCACCTTCGGGGTGATCACCGCGCTCACCGAGGAGCAGGCGTGGGAGCGCGCGGGCGGGGCAGTGGGCAACCGGGGCGAGGAGGCCGCACTGGCCGCGCTCGAGATGGCCGCGTGGGTCCGCGCGCGGCACGGGACGCCAGCCGCCCGGGCGCCGCGCCGCGGGAAGCGCTGATGGGCCGCCGCCGCAAGGCCCGCGAGCTGACGCTCCAGCTGCTCTACCAGCTGGACGTGCAGGGCGAGGAAGATCCCCGGCCGCATCTCGACGAGTTCTGGCGGCGGCACCCGGTCGATCCGGAGGCGCGCGAGTTCGCGGAGGCGCTGGTGCGGGGCACCAAGATGCACGAGGGCAAGATCGACGAGCTGATCGCGCGCTACGCCGAGCACTGGGAGCTCGAGCGCATGGCGGTGGTCGATCGCAACATCCTCCGGCAAGGCATCTTCGAGCTCCTGTGGGGCAGCGGCGTGCCCCCGAAGGTGGCGATCAACGAGGCCCTCGAGGTGGCGAAGAAGTTCAGCACCCACGAGTCGAGCCGCTTCATCAACGGGATCCTCGATCGCATCCACAAAGAGCAGGCGCCCGCTCCCTGAGCCGAGACCACCCATCCGCTACGCGGTCATCTCCGACGTCCACGCGAACCTGGAGGCGCTCACCGCGGTCCTGGCCGACGCCGCCTCCGAGGGCGCGCACGAGGTGCTGTGCCTGGGCGACCTGGTGGGCTATGGGGCCGACCCGGTCGCCTGCGTGGAGCGGGTGGGCGAGCGCGCGAGCGCGATGGTGGCCGGCAATCACGAGCACGCGGCGCTGGGCCTGCTCGATCTCCAGTGGTTCAACCCGTGGGCTCGGGCGGCCGCCCGCTGGACCGCCGAGCAGCTCGACCAGGGGCACCGCGACTACCTGACCGCCCTGTCCCTCGTCCGCACCGTGGAGGACGCGACGCTGGTGCACGCGAGCCCCCACCACCCGGAGGAGTGGGACTACCTCGTCTCCGCCGAAGACGGCCTGCAGGTCTTCGGCGACTTCGCCACGCGCCTCTGCTTCGTGGGCCACTCGCACCTGCCCGGGGTCTGGTCGGTGGGGAGCGGGGGCCCCGATCACGCCGACCGCCTCGACGCGCCGGTGGCCCAGGTGCGGCTCGACGACGGCCGCCGCTACGTCGTCAACGTGGGCAGCGTGGGTCAGCCGCGCGATCGCGATCCGCGCGCCTGCTACGCGATCTGGGACCGCGAGGCGCGGCTCGTCACCGTCCGCCGCGTCGCCTACGATCACACCGCGGCGGCGCGCAAGATCCTCGCCGCGGGACTGCCGCGGGCGCTGGCCGATCGTCTCGCCCGTGGGGCCTGAGCCGGAGCGCTCCGGGCGGGCGCGCGCCGCGTCCCTCCTCGTCCTCGCGCTTTCCGGCGTGCTCGGCGCGCTCGCCTTCCCGAAGACCGACTGGTCGCTGCTCGCGTGGGGCTGGCTCGTGCCCGCGCTGGTCTCCGGGGTGACGCGCGCACCGCGCGCCGCCCTCCGGGACGGCTGGCTCGCCGGCAGCGTGTTCTACGTCGTCCTGCTGCGCTGGCTCGATCACACCTTCCTGCACTACAGCGCGATTCCCTGGCCGGTCACGTGGCTGCCGATCGTGGCCCTGGCCGCGTACTGCGGGCTCTACCTGGGCGCGGTGGCGGGCGCGACCGCGTGGCTCACCCCGCGCCTCGGCGCCGGGCCCGCGTTGGCGCTCGCCCCCGCGCTCTGGGTGGCGGGCGAGTGGCTGCGCGGGCACCTGATGGGCGGGTTTCCGTGGGGGCTGCTCGGCTACTCCCAGCACGCCCAGCTCGCGGTGATCCAGGTCGCGGAGCTGGGCGGGGTCTACGCGGTGTCTCTCGTGATCGTGGCGGCGAACGCGGCGCTGGCCGCGCTCCTCGCGCTCGGTCCGCGGCGCGCGTGGCCCGGCGCGGCGGGCGCCGCGCTCCTCCTGGCCGGCACGCTCGTCTTCGGCGTGCACGCGCTCGGTGTTGATCGCAGCGCGGGCGTGGGGTCGGTGGACGTGGCGGTGATCCAGCCGTCGATCGCGCAGACGATCAAGTGGGATCCGGCGCGCCACGCCCAGATCCTCGACATCTACGAGCGCCTCACCCGCGAGGCCGCCACGAGCCGCCCCGCGATCGTGCTCTGGCCGGAGACCGCGACCACCATCTTCCTGCGCGGCGACCCCGAGCTGCTGGAGCGACTGCGGCGCCTGTCGGTGGACATCGGCACCCCGATCCTGGTGGGCTCGATCGACCGCCGGGACGGCCCGCGCGGACAGTTCCTGAACAGCGCGTTTCTGCTGACCGGACAAGGGATTACGGGCAAGTATGATAAGATCCACCTGGTTCCGTTCGGAGAGTACGTGCCGCTCGTGGGTCTGCTCGGCTTCGTCAAGAGCTGGGCGGAGTTCATCTCGGAATTCGGGGAAGGGGACACCCAGACCGTCTTTCCGCTGCCGGGCGCGCCGTTCGGGACCGTGATCTGCTACGAGATCATCTTCCCCGAGCTGTTCCGGGGATTCGTGAATCGCGGAGCGAGCTTCATGGCCAACATCACCAACGACGCGTGGTTCGGCGAGACGAGCGGCCCCTGGCAGCACCTGGGGACGCTGCCCCTGCGCGCGGTCGAGCAGCGGGTGGCCATCGCGCGGGCGGCCAACACCGGCATCTCCGCGTTCGTCGATCCCGCCGGGCGAATCGGGCCCACCCTGCCGCTCTCGGCCCGGGGCGCGCTCCATCACCGCATCCCGCTCCGGGGCACCCTCACGCTCTACGCGCGTCTCGGCGACTGGCTGGTCGCGGCCTGCGCCGCGATCGGGCTCGCCGGAGCCGGCATTGCCTTCTTTCGGAGGTCACCCGTCCCGTGCTAGGCGAGTTGAAGCGCGACGTGGCGGAGCTGGACAAGCGTCTGGACGACCTCCGGGGGCATCTTTGACGTCCCGGCCAAGGAGACCCGGCTCGGCCTGATCGATGCCGAGATGTCCGCCCCGTCGTTCTGGGAGGACACCCGCAAGGCGCAGGCCCTCGTGCAGGAGCGGGCGGAGCTGGCCCGCACCGTCGCCACCTTCAAGGAATTGGCCGGGCGCGCGGAGGAGAACCGTCTCCTCTGGGAGATGGCCACCGAGGCGGGCGACGAGAGCGTGACCGCCGAGATCCAGGAGGGCCTGAAGCGCCTGGGCGAGGAGGTCGAGGCCTTCGAGCTGAAGGTGATCCTCTCGCGGCCGCAGGATCGGAAGAACGCGATCCTCTCCATCCACCCCGGCGCGGGCGGCACCGAGTCGCAGGACTGGGCTCAGATGCTCATGCGGATGTACCTGCGGTGGGCGGAGCGGGCCGGCTTCAAGGCCGAGGTCGTGGATCTGCTCGTGGGCGAGGAAGCCGGGATCAAGTCCGCGACCATCGAGATGACCGGCGAGTACGCCTACGGCCACCTCAAGGGCGAGGCCGGCGTACACCGCCTGATCCGCATCTCTCCCTTCGACGCCTCGCGCCGGCGCCACACCTCGTTCGCCTCGGTCGCGGTCATTCCCGAGGTCGAGGACGTCGAGGTGGTGGTGCGCGACGAAGATCTACGGATCGACGTGTACCGCTCCTCGGGGCCGGGCGGACAGGGGGTCAACACCGCCGACTCCGCGGTGCGGATCACCCACCTGCCGTCCGGCATCGTGGTCGCCTGCCAGAACGAGCGCTCCCAGCTGCGCAACCGCGACACCGCGATGCGCATCCTCAAGTCGCGCCTCTTCCAGATCTACGAGCAGAAGCAGAAGCAGGAGCTGGCCGACCTGACCGGGGAGAAGAAGGAGATCGCGTTCGGCAGCCAGATCCGCACCTACACCTTCGCGCCGTACCAGATCATCAAGGACCACCGCACCGGCGTGGAGGTGGGCAACGTGGAGGCGGTGATGGACGGCGGGCTCGACCCGTTCATCCGCGCCTTCCTCACCGCCGCGCGCCCCGCCCCGCCGGCCTGATCTCCGCGTCCATGAGCACCACCCCCGGGCTGCCTTCCGACGCCAACGAGCAGATGCGCCGTCGCCGCGAGAAGCTCGAGGCGTGGCGGGCGCGCGGGGTGAGCCCGTTCGGCGCGCGCTTCCCGGTCACCCACTGGGGCGGCACCCTCCAAGCGCGCTTCAAGGACGCCGACGAGGCCATGCTCCAGAGCGCGGGACCGGTTGCCCTCGCCGGGCGCGTGATGGCGATGCGCCACCACGGCAAGAGCTGCTTCGCGGTGCTGCGGGATCAATCGGGCCGGATCCAGCTCTACGCGCGGGCCGACGGGCTCGGCTCCGCCTACGCGGCCTTCGTGGACCTGGACGTGGGCGACTTCATCGGGGTCACCGGCGAGCTCTTCCGCACCCGCACCGGTGAGCTCACGGTGGCGGTGAAGCAGTTCGAGTTCCTCACCAAGGCCCTCCGCCCGCTGCCCGAGAAGTGGCACGGGCTCAAGGACGTGGAGACCCGTTACCGCAGACGCTATATCGACCTGATCGTCAATCCCCAGGTCCGCGAGGCCTTCGTCATGAAGAGCCGCCTCATCGCGACCCTGCGCGCCTTCTTCGACGCGCGGGGCTTTCTCGAGGTGGAGACCCCGATGATGCAGCCGATCCCGGGCGGCGCGGCCGCGAAGCCCTTCGTCACCCACCACAACGCGCTCGACATGCCGCTCTACCTGCGGGTGGCGCCCGAGCTCTATCTCAAGCGGCTGGTGGTGGGCGGCCTCGACCGCGTCTACGAGATCAACCGCAACTTCCGCAACGAAGGGGTCTCCGCCCAGCACAACCCCGAGTTCACGATGCTCGAGTTCTACCAGGCCTACGCCGACTACCACGACCTGATGCAGCTGACCGAGGAGCTCTTCCTTCACCTGGGCCAGACGCTGGTCGGCGGCGACACCCTCACCTATCAGGGCGAGACGGTGCGTCTGACCCCGCCCTGGCGTCGCCTGCCGTTCTTCGAGGGGCTGAGCGAGGCGGTGGGGAGCCCGGTCACGCCCGACACGGAGGCGCGCGCGCTCGGAGCGGCCGCATCTCGTCGCGGGGGCTTCGCGAGCGACCGCAAGACCCAGGCGATCCTCGGGGGCCTCGAGGGCGCGGTGACCCTGTGGAAGGAGATCTTCGACACGCTGGTGGAGCCGTCCCTGGTCCAGCCCACCTTCGTGGTGGACTTCCCGATCGAGCTCTCCCCGCTGTCCAAGCAGAAGGCGGGGCAGCCGCGGCTCGTGGACCGCTTCGAGCTCTACGTCTGCCGCCGCGAGATCGCCAACGCCTACTCGGAGCTGAACGACCCCATCGACCAGCGCCGCCGCTTCGAGGATCAGGCCGCGGAGCGCGAGCGGGGCGACGAGGAGGCGCACTGGATGGACGAGGACTTCGTGCGCGCGCTCGAGTACGGCCTGCCGCCCACCGCGGGCGAGGGGATCGGCATCGACCGGCTCGCCATGCTGTTCACCGACGCCGCGTCGATCCGCGACGTGATCCTCTTCCCCCACCTGCGGCCGGAGCGGACCGGCGGCGAGGCGGGGGAGGACGAGACGGAGCCCGCCTCGTGATCCGCCCCGGCCAGCTGCCCTTCGAGGTCTTCCTCGGGCTGCGCTACCTCCGCTCGCGCGGGCACCGCACCAGCCTCTCCCTCTTCGTGTGGATCGGCATCGGCGGGGTCTTCCTCGGGGTGAGCGCGCTGATCGTGGTCCTGGCGGTGATGACCGGGTTCCAGGACGGCATCCGGGACAAGATCATCGCGGCCAACCCGCACGTGCTGATCATGGAGGCGGGCGGCCGCGGGGTGGCCAACGGCGGCGCGCTCGCGGAGCGGGTGGCCCCGGTGCCGGGGGTGATGTCCGCGACCCCGTTCGTGCTCCAGCAGGCCCTCTTCACCTCGCCGGGCGGGGGCGCGACCGGCGGCCTGCTCCGGGGCGTCGACCTGGCCACCCCCGCGGTCCGCGACGCCCTGTCGGCCCAGGTGCGCTACGGCAGCGTGAAGCCGCTCCTCGGCGGGCCCGAGCCGGCGCTGCTCCTCGGCCGCGAGCTGGCCCGGAGCCTGGGCGTGGTGACCGGGGATCACATCACGGTGATCTCGCCCCAGGGCGCCATGACCGCGGTGGGCCTCGTGCCCAAGATGCGGCGCTTCCTGGTCGCGGGCTACGTGGAGATCGGCATGTACGAGTACGACGTCTCGCTCGCCTACACCTCGCTCGCCGCCGCCCAGGAGTTCGCGGGGCTGGGCGACCGGGTGACCGGGGTCGAGGTCAAGCTCGCTAACCCCTTCGACGCCAAGGACGTCGGGCTCGCCATCGCGGGGCGGCTCAACGGGGCCTTCTGGATCCGCGACTGGATGGACATGAACCGCAACCTGTTCGCGGCGCTCCAGCTCGAGAAGCTCGCCCTCTTCGTGATCGTCACCATCATCGTGCTGGTGGCCGCCTTCGCGATCATCGGCCATCTGGTGCTGCTGGTGGCCGAGAAGCGCAAGGAGATCGGGATCCTCAAAGCGATGGGGGCGGGTGCGGGGAGCATCGGCACGGTCTTCCTGGTGGCCGGCATGGTGATCGGCCTAATCGGCACGCTGGCGGGGAGCGCCTTCGGGCTCCTGCTGATCTGGGTGCAGAACACCTACAAGATCATCCGGCTGGCCGGCGACGTGTACCAGATCAGCTACCTGCCGATGAAGCTCACCGGCTCCGACTTCGCGATGATCGTCGGGGCGACCCTGGTGATCTCCTTCCTGGCCACGATCTCGCCCTCCCGGCGGGCCGCCCGCCTGGACCCGGTCGACGTGCTCCGCTATGAGTGAGCCGCTGCTCGTCGCCCAGGAGCTGGAGCGGGAGTACCGCATGGGGCCGGAGGCGGTCCGGGTCCTGCGCGGGGTGAGCCTGACCGTCAACGCGGGGGAGAGCGTGGCGATCATCGGCGCCTCGGGAGTGGGGAAGTCCACCCTGCTCCACCTGCTCGGCACCCTCGACCGGCCGACCGGAGGCCGGGTGTGGTGGGACGGCGCGGACGTCTCGGGCTGGAGCGACGCGGCGCTGGCCAAGCTGCGCCGGACCGAGGTCAGCTTCATCTTCCAGTTCTACAACCTGCTCGGCGAGATGACCGCGCTCGAGAACGCGATGCTGCCGGCCCTGATCCAGCGGGTGAGCCAGCCCGAGGCGCGGGAGCGCGCGGCCGCCGCCCTGCACGAGGTCGGCCTGGGCGACCGGCAGGCGCATCGTCCCGGCGAGCTGTCGGGCGGCGAGCAGCAGCGGGTGGCGATCGCGCGCGCGCTCGTCGGGCGGCCGCGGGTCATCCTCGCCGACGAGCCCACCGGCAACCTCGACCCGAAGACCAGCGAGGTGATCTGGGACCTGTTCCTGCGCCTCCAGGCCGAACATCACCTTGCCTTCGTGATCGCGACCCACAACCACGAGCTGGCCCGGAAGGCCGACCGGGGGTACCGGCTCGTCGACGGCCGCGCAGTGCCGTGGCCTTGAGGTCACCAGTTTCAATGAGTTACAGCGGGGTGACGGGGAGAGAGCCAAGAAATCCCTAGTCGCGCGGCAGCGGAAGGCATATACTGATCGCAGGTTTAGGAAGCATCGGGGCAGATCGTGCCCCGAGGGCGAACGACAACCCGAACTCGAGAAAGGCGCGAGGTCACCCAGTGTTCGAGCGATTCACGGAGCGGGCGCGTCGGGTCATCATCCTGGCCAGGGAAGAGGCAGGTCGGTTCCGTCATGACTTCGTGGGAACCGAGCACATCCTCCTCGGACTCATCCGCGACGGCGAGGGCATCGCGACCGCGGTGCTGCAGCGGCTCGGCCTCCGGCTGGAGACGGTCAAGGCGGAGGTGGAGCGGGCGCTGGCCGGCTTCCCCAAGACCCTGACCTTCGGCGAGGTACCGTTCACTCCGCAGGCCAAGCGCGTGCTCGAGCTGTCCATCGAGGAGGCGCGCCAGCTCGGACACAACTACATCGGCACCGAGCACCTGCTGTTGGGCCTGATGAAGGAAGGGCAGTCGATCGCGGCCAAAATCCTCGAGTCGCTGGGGGCCCGGCTGGACGAGGTCCGGCAGGAGACCTTGGCCCTCCTCGGCGACCAGTACTACCCGCGGCCCAAGAAGCGCTCGCAGACCCCGGTGCTCGACGAGTTCGCCCGCGACCTCACCCAGCTCGCCCGGGAGAGCAAGCTCGACCCGGTCATCGGTCGCGAGACCGAGATCGAGCGGGTCATCCAGATCCTCGCCCGGCGCACCAAGAACAACCCGGTCCTGATCGGCGAACCCGGCGTGGGCAAGACTGCCATCGTCGAGGGCCTGGCCCAGCGGATCGTGGGGCACGAGGTCCCGGACGTCCTGGCCCAGAAGCGGCTCCTGCAGCTGGACCTGGGGGCCCTGGTGGCCGGCACCAAGTACCGCGGCCAGTTCGAGGAGCGGCTCAAGGCGGTGATGAAGGAGATCCGCCAGTCCGAGAACGTGGTGCTCTTCCTGGACGAGCTGCACACCCTGATCGGGGCCGGGGCCGCCGAGGGGGCCATCGACGCCTCCAACATGCTGAAGCCGGCGCTCTCCCGCGGGGAGATCCAGACCATCGGCGCCACCACCCTCGACGAGTACCGCAAGTACATCGAGAAGGACGGCGCGCTCGAGCGGCGCTTCCAGCCGGTCATCGTCCGCGCCCCCTCGGTCACCGAGGCGGTCGAGATCATCAAGGGCCTGCGCCACAAGTACGAAGCGCACCATCGGGTGAAGATCACCGACGGGGCCATCGACGCGGCGGTCAAGCTGGCCGACCGCTACATCACCGACCGGCAGCTCCCCGACAAGGCCATCGACGTCATCGACGAGGCCTCATCCCGCACGCGGCTCATGGCGCTCACCCCGCCCCCGGAGATCAAGGAGCTCGGCAAGGAAGTCGAGCGGGTGGTGCGCGAGAAGGACATGTACCTCGAGGCCCAGGAGTTCGAGAAGGCCGCGTCGCTCCGCGAGAAGGAGAAGCTGCTGCGCGGTCGCGACGAGGACATGAAGCGCGAGTGGGACAAGCGGAAGGGCAAGGGTCCGCAGACGGTCAACGAAGAAGACATCGAGTACATCGTCTCCCGCTGGACCGGCATCCCGCTCTCCAAGCTCGAGGAGAAGGAGTCGGCCAAGCTGGCCCGCATGGAGGAGGCCCTCCACGGCCGCATCGTGGGGCAGGGGGACGCGGTGGCCGCGGTCTCGCGGGCCATTCGGCGCTCCCGGGCCGGCCTCAAGGACAGCCGCCGGCCGGTGGGCTCGTTCATCTTCCTGGGCCCGACCGGCGTGGGCAAGACCGAGCTGGCCCGCACCCTCGCCGAGTACCTCTTCGGCGACGAGAACGCGCTGATCCGGGTCGACATGTCCGAGTACATGGAGAAGTTCTCGGTGTCCCGCCTGCTCGGCGCCCCTCCCGGCTACGTGGGCTACGAAGAGGGCGGCTTCCTCACCGAGAAGGTACGCCGCCGGCCCTACTCGGTGGTGCTCTTCGACGAGATCGAGAAGGCGCACCCGGACGTCTTCAACATGCTGCTCCAGGTGCTGGACGACGGCCGCCTCACCGACTCGGTGGGCCACGTGGTGGACTTCAAGAACACGATCCTGATCATGACCTCCAACCTCGGCACCAGCTTCATCGGCAAGCGGGTCTCGCCCGGCTTCTTGCCCGAGGGAGAGGACAGCACGCACGACAAGATGAAGGAGCGGGTGCTCGACGAGCTGAAGCGGGCGTTCCGGCCCGAGTTCATCAACCGCATCGACGACACGATCGTCTTCCACGCCTTGAGCAAGGAGGACATCACGAGTATCGTCCGGATGATGATCAGCCGGATCAATACCCAGCTCGGCGAGAAGAGCATCCAGATCGAGCCAACCGAGGCCGCCCTCGACCTCCTGGTCGAGAAGGGGTACGACGCGACCTACGGGGCGCGGCAGCTCCGGCGCACGATCCAGAAGCTCGTCGAGGACCCACTGGCCGAGGCCATCGTCCGCGGTCAGTTCGGCGACGGGGCCCGGATCGAGGTGGACGCGCAGGGGCAGGATCTCGTCTTCCGCGAGGTCCAGGTCGCCGAGCCCCGGCTGGCGCTGGCGGAACACTGAACCCACGCGAACGAACCCACGCCCTTCATGACCGCTCGGGGGAGATGCGCTCTCCTCATTTTTTTTGCACTCCTTCTGGGACCGTTCTCGGCTCTGGCGCAGGCCCCCACCCCGACTGACCGAGAGATCCTCGTCAAGGAGATCGGGGTCCAGGGCAACCGCCGGGTGCAGGAGGCGGTGATCCTCGGCCGGGTGAGCGCCAAGATCGGCACCCCCTTCGTCGCCAACCGCACCGCGGAGGACATCCGGGCCATCTTCAGCCTCGGCTTCTTCGACGACGTGCAGGTGAAGGTCGAGGACTTCGAGGGCGGCGTCAAGCTGACCTACATGGTGGTGGAGCGGCCGTTCGTCCGCGACATCGTCTTCGCCGGGAACAAGAAACAGGACTCGGCGACCTTGCAGGAGAAGATCGAGCTCAAGCTGGGCAGCGTCTACAACCCGGTGGAGGTGAACAAGAGCGCCGACAAGCTCAAGGAGTACTACGAGACGGAAGGCTACTTCGAGGTCGGCATCACCCCCGAGGTCGAGAAGCTCCCCGACGGGGACGTCACCGTGACCTACCGCATCGCGGAGGGCCGGCGGATCAGCATCGACCAGATCGTGATCGAGGGTGCCCAGGGGCTCACCCCCAAGCAGGTGAAGGGGGCGATGGACACCCAGGAGCGCGAGTACATCGTCCTGCGGGGCACCGTCCAGCGGCAGCGACTCGACGAGGACGTGGACCGGATCATCCAGCTCTACAACGATTACGGCTACGTGCAGGCTCGGGTGGAGTCGTCGGAGATCCAGGTCGACCGCGAGAAGGCCCGGGCCACCATCCGGATCGTGGTGGTGGAGGGGCCGCAGTTCAAGGTCGGCGGGGTGGACGTGATGGGCAACGCGGTGCTCCCGGTGGAGGAGATCCGGAAGCGGGTGGAGCTGAAGACGGGTGACGTCTTCTCCCGGACCAAGCTTCGCGACAGCGTCAAGGGGATCACCGACCTCTACAGCGCGGTCGGCCGCGCCTCCGCCGACGTGAACCCCAACACCCTCCAGGACACGCCCGGCCGGCTGGTCAACATCGTGTTCGAGATCAACGAGGGTCCTGAGACCTACGTGGAGCGGATCAACATCTCGGGCAACTCCCGCAGCGAGGAGAAGATCCTGCGGCGGGAGATCCCGATGGCGGAGGGCGACCTCTTCACGAGCCAGAAGCTCGCCCGGGCCAAGCAGCGGCTGACCAACCTCAACTACTTCGACAAGGTCAACGCGACAACCGCCCCTGGCTCCGCCAAGGACAAGATCATCGTCAACATCGACGTCACCGAGAAGCCGACCGGCCTCTTCTCGATTGGCGGCGGCTACAGCTCCCAGGACGGCGCCCTCGGCACCCTCGACCTGTCGCAGCGGAACTTCCTCGGCAAGGGCTGGGAGGTGTTCCTCCGCCTGCGGGGCGGCCAGAAGCTCCAGACTGGCACCATCGGGTTCACCGAGCCCTGGCTCTTCGACCAGCCACTCGCCGCCGGCTTCGACATCTTCAACACCCGCCGGATCCTGCCCGACTACACGGTCAACTCCCTGGGTGGCGATATCCGGCTCGGCCATCCCCTCGGGGAGTACTCGCGCTGGAACGCAATCTACCGGGTCAGCCAGGACAAGATCAGCAACGTCAACCCGCTGGGCAGCCCCGAGCTCATCTCCCAGGAGGGGACCCACCTCACCTCGCTGGTCGGGCTGAGCCTCTCCCGGGACACCCGCGACAGCGTCTACGACCCGACCCGGGGCACCACCGTCTCGCTCGGGGTGGACTTCGCGGGCGTCGGCTTCGGGGAGAGGTTCGCCCGCAGCGTCTTCTCGACCACCTACTTCCAGCCCATGCCGTGGCTCGATCATGTCCTGAGCTTCCGGTTCATGGCGGGCTACTCCTTCGGCTGGAGCAAGGACCCGGTGCCGCTCTTCGAGCGCTTCTACATGGGCGGCTCGAACTCCCTGCGGCAGTTCAAGTCCCTCCAGGTCTCCCCCAAGGACGACACCGGTACCCGGATCGGCGGCAACAGCGAACTGCTCGGGACCGTCGAGTACCAGATCCCTCTTTTCTTCGGGATCAAGGCCGCGGTCTTCTACGATGTAGGGCAGGTGTGGGGACCTGACATCTCGGCGGGCACCAAGATCGACCTCGGCGATCTGCGGCATGGGGCGGGGGCGGGGCTCCGGTGGAACTCGCCCTTCGGCCCCATCCGCGTCGACTACGGGATCAAACTCGACCAGAAGAAGGGCGAGAGCTTCGGCAATTTCAACTTCTCCGCCGGCTCCTCGTTCTAGCTGAGGAGGCAGCACATGAGGCAACGGATGGCAGGGTGGTGGACCGCCGCGGGGCTGGCGCTCCTGACGAGCGCCGGCGGCGCGATGTGGACCCACGCCCAGGCGCAGACTCCGGCCCCCGCCCCCGCGTCGAACGGGCGGGTGGCGATCGTCGACATCCAGCGGATCCTCGCCCGGTCGGTCGCCGGCGCGGCGGCCCGCGAGCAGCTCGAGAAGGACAAGGCGGCGATGCAGCGCCAGCTCGACGGCCAGAAGGTCGAGCTGGAGAAGATGCGGGACGAGCTCGAGAAGAAGGGACAGCTCCTCTCCGCGGACGCCCGACGCGAGAAGCAGGACGCGCTCGAGCGCAAGGTCCGGGACGTGCGACGCCTCGTGGACGATCTCCAGGCCCAGCTCCAGAAGAAGGAGGACGCCCTCCTCCAGAAGGTGCTCCAGGACGTGGCCGGCCTCATCCAGCGCCTGGGGAAAGAGAAGGGCTTCGCGGTGGTTGTCGAGCGGCAGCGCGCCGGCGTGCTCTACGCCTCCGTCGACGCCGATCTGACCGACGACGTCCTCAGGGCCTACGACGACCAGACCAAGAAGGCCACGAAGTAAGTGAGCGAGGGCGTCTCGTTCACGCTCGGCCGGCTCGCCGACGCGCTCGGGGCGTCGCTCCGCGGTGACTCCGGGCGCGTGGTGCGCGGGGTGGCGCCGCTCGACGTCGCGGGCCCCGATCAGGTCTCCTTCCTCACCGATCGCAAGTATCTCAAGCACGCCCAGGCGAGCCGGGCCGGGGCCCTGCTGGTGGCGCGCGACGTCACCGGTCTCCCGGGCGCGCTGCTCCAAGTGGATCATCCGCCGCAGGCCCTGATCGCGCTGCTCGGGCTCTTCCATCCCGAGCCGCGCACCGAGCCCGGAGTGCACCCGACCGCCTGCGTGGCCCGGGACGCCCGCGTCGACCGCTCGGCGTCCGTCGGGCCGCTCGCGGTGGTGGAGGCGGAGGCGGTCATCGGGCCGCGCAGCCGCGTGGGGGCGCTCTCGTTCGTGGGGCGCGGCGCGGTGCTCGGCGAGGACGTCCGCCTGTACCCCCACGTGGTGGTCCGCGAGGACGTGCGCATCGGCAACCGGGTAATCGTCCACTCGGGAGCGGTGCTGGGCGCCGACGGCTTCGGCTATGCGTTCGACGGGCAGGCCCATCGCAAGATCCCACAGGTGGGCGGCCTGCGGATCGAGGACGACGTCGAGATCGGGGCCAACACCGCGATCGACCGCGCGACCCTGGGCGAGACGGTGGTGCGCCGCGGCAGCAAGATCGACAACCTCGTGCAGATCGGGCACAACTGCGACGTGGGCGAGGACGTGATCCTGGTCTCCCAGGTCGGCATCGCGGGCTCGTCGCGGGTGGGCAACCGGGCCATGCTGGCCGGGCAGGTCGGGGTGGCCGACCACGTGACGATCGGGGCGGGCGCCATTCTCACCGCCAAGTCCGGCGTGCCCAACGACGTGCCCGCCGGGGAAGTGTGGAGCGGCATCCCGAGCCGGCCGACTTCCGAGCAGAAGCGCATCTGGGCGGGGGAGAGCCAGCTCCCCGAGCTGATCAAGCGGGTCCGCGCCCTCGAGAAGCGCCTGCGCGAGCTCGAGGAGCGTCGGTCGTGATCCACCCCACCGCCGTCGTCGACCGCGGCGCGAAGCTGGCCGCCGACGTGCGGGTGGGGCCCTACTCGGTGATCGGCCCCGAGGTGACGGTGGCGGCCGGGGCGGAGATCGGCGCCCACGCGGTGCTGGAGGGCCGGGTCCGGGTCGGAGCCCGCTGCCGGATCGGGCACGGGGCGATCATCGGCGGCGTGCCCCAGGACCTCAAGTTCCGCGAGGGCACGCCGGTGGGAGTGAGCCTGGGCGACGACACGGTGGTCCGCGAGTACGTCACCATCCATCGCGCCACCCACGAGGGCCACGACACCACCGTCGGCCGCCACTGCCTGGTGATGGCCTCGAGCCACATCGCCCACGACTGCGTGCTCGGCGATCACATCATCCTGATCAACTACGCGGGCCTGACCGGGCACATCACGGTCGAGGACCGCGTGACCATCGGTGGGCTCACCGGCATCCATCCGTTCAGCCGTATCGGCACCTACGCCTACATCGGCGGCTGCTCGAAGGTCACCCAGGACGTCCCGCCCTTCATCACGGCGGACGGCGTCCCCGCGGTGGCCCGCTCGGTCAACGTGATCGGGATGCGCCGGGGCGGCATCGACTCCGCGTCGCGCCTGAAGGTGCGGGCCGCGTTCCGGCTGCTCTACCGGTCCGGCATGGCCCCCGGCACCGCGATCAAGCACGTGAAGCAGGAGCTGGGCGGCCACCCGCTGGTCGACCGCCTGGTGGAGTTCGTGGAGACCTCCAAGCGCGGGGTGGTCCCGGGGGCGCACCGGGCCGGCCGCGCGCGCCTCGACGCGGTCGGGGAGGAGATCTCGTGACGAACGGGACCGAGCCCAGGATCCGGGGCGCCGTGGTGGGGGCCGGCCACATGGGGCAGTACCACATCCTGGCCCTCGCCGAGATCTGGGGGGTCGAGCTGGTCGGGGTGGTGGACACCGACATCGCGCGCGCGCAGCAGGTGGCCGCGCCCTACGGGGCGCGGGCCTTCCGCGATCACCGCGACCTCGCCGGCCTCGTCGACTTCGCCACCGTGGCGGTCCCCACCGAGCAGCACTTCGCGGTGGCGCGCGACCTGCTGGAGACCGGCGCGCACGTGCTGGTCGAGAAGCCGATGACCTCCACCCTGGAGCAGGCCAAGGAGCTGTTCCGCCTCGCCCGCCAGCAGCGCCGCGTGCTGCACGTCGGCCACGTCGAGCGGTTCAACGGCGCGGTCCAGGAGCTGCGCAAGATCGTGGAGCGGCCGATCCTCATCGAGTCCCGGCGGCTCGGCCCCTTCGTGCCGCGCGTGCAGGACGATTCGGTGGTGATGGATCTCATGATCCACGACATCGACATCGTGCTCGGGCTCGTCGACGGGGAGCCGCGCAAGATCACCGCGGTCGGCTCGTCGGTGCACTCGCGCGCGACCGACGTGGCCAACGTGCAGATCGTGTTCGACTCGGGCGCGATGGCCACCATCACCGCGAGCCGGGCCACCGAGGAGAAGATCCGTACCCTCGCCATCACCCAGCCCGACGCCTACATCCTGCTCGACTACTCGCACCAGGACATCCAGATCCACCGGCGCGCGGCCCAGGAGTACACCCTCAACCGCGAGTCCATCCGCTACCGCCAGGCGTCCTTCGTGGAGCACCTCCTCGTGCACAAGGACAACCCCTTGAAGCTCGAGATCCGCCACCTGATCTCGGCGGTGCGGGCCGCCGACAGCAGCGGGCCGG
>Ga0070699_100001517_pt1 | contig 21235 bp, 16 predicted proteins | sample KBSK1503metaG_FD_65473 | JGI IMG/M metagenome (GOLD analysis project Ga0070699, IMG submission 65473) | Corn, switchgrass and miscanthus rhizosphere microbial communities from Kellogg Biological Station, Michigan, USA - KBS K1-50-3 metaG | ecosystem: Host-associated > Plants > Roots >...
TCATTGAAGGCAGTGTTGGTGCGGTTGATGTCAGCGACGAACTTCAAAACGTCCATGCTGGTAATTACGCTCTGCACTATTGGGCGGATGATGCATTTGAATTCACCATATCACAAACCATCACAGGCTTGGAAAACGGCACTTATACCTTGAGTGCATGGATGCAAGGAGGCAGTGGAGATACTTTACAACTTTCCGCAAGTGATTATGGTGGCGATACCCTCACTGTTGATTTTGTCACCACCGCATGGCATGACTGGAAAAACCCGACCATTGAAAACGTCATTGTCACCAATGGACAGTGTACCATCACGCTGAAGGTTGTCTCTCCTGGTGGCACATGGGGTTTCTTCGACGATGCTGGTCTGTTTTTATCTGCAACGCCTTGATCTCATCTCTATTACATCGTAAAGGAATATATAGAGCATGCCAGCATTCAACACATCCAATTTCATTTACGGCGGCGATTACAATCCCGATCAATGGCCCGAAGAGATCTGGCTCGAAGATGCACAACTCATGCAGGAAGCCGGAGTGAATCTTGTTTCGCTTGGCATCTTCTCATGGTCAAAGATGCAACCCAGCGAAAATGAATTTGATTTTGGCTGGGTTGATCGCTTAATGGATTTACTCCACGCGCACGGTGTCAACGTCAATTTGGCGACGCCAACTGCCTCGCCCCCAGCCTGGCTTGTTCGCGGTTATCCTGATGTTTTACCCGTCACTGACACAAGTGTGACTCTCTGGCACGGCGCGCGCCGACATTATTGTCCGCATAGCCCGTCCTATCGCAAATACGCTGCAAACATCGCTGCCATACTTGCCGAGCGTTACGCAAACCATCCCGCCCTCGCCATGTGGCACGTGGACAATGAATATGCCAGCGGCGTGACCGAATGTTTTTGCGAACATTCTACTGCTGCCTTCCGTGAATGGTTGAAACAAAAACACGAATCACTCGACAACTTGAATTTCGCCTGGGGCACAGCCTTCTGGAGTCAACGTTACAGCGACTGGGATGAAATCCACCCGCCGCGCAAAGCGCCCGCCTCCGTCAACCCGAGTCACCGACTCGATTGGGCCCGTTTTAACTCTGACTCATGGATTGATTGTTTTAACGAACAGAAAGCCATCCTCAACAAAATCACACCGAAGATTCCTGTCACCACGAACTTCATGGGCTTTCATAAACCCGCCGATTATTGGAAATTCGCCGCAACTGAGGATGTTGTCGCACAGGACAGCTACCCCGATCTCTTCGACCCGGGGTGGAAAATTCAAGCAGCCATGATCTGTGATCTGATGCGTTCGCTTGGCAATCGTCGTCCATGGATCATGATGGAACAAGCCCCAGCGCATGTCAACTGGCGTCAGCGCAACGCAACCAAACGCCCGGGTATGATGCGCCTGATCAGTTATCAAGCCATTGCCCGTGGCGCGGATGGCATCATGTTCTTCCAGTGGCGCGCATCCAAGGCAGGTTCTGAAAAACTTCACAGCGGCATGGTTCCACATATTGGCACAGATTCACGTGTATGGCGTGAAATTAAATCTTTCGGCAACGAACTCCCCAAACTGAATCCGCTTCTCTCAAGTCAAGTAAAAGCAGATGTTGCCATCCTACTTGACTGGGAAAGCTGGTGGGCACTCGAACTCCCCGATAAACCATCCAACGATTTACATTTGATGTCGCAGATCACATCGTATTATTCATCCCTCTATCAAAGCAACATCACTGTTGACTTTGCTCATCCCGAATCAGATCTTTCAAAATACAAACTTGTTATTGCACCCAATCTGTATCTTGTTAAAGATCAAGCTGTTGAAAACATCAATCGCTATGTGGAAAACGGCGGCAACTTAATCATGTCCTTCTTCAGTGGCATTGTGGATGAAAACGAACACATCCGCCTCGGCGGTTATCCTGCACCCTTCCGTGACATGCTGGGGTTGGTAGTTGAAGAGTATGTTCCTTATTCATCAACTGAGTCCAACACCTTCAGCACAACCGACGACAAACAATTCCAATCCACGTTCTGGAGCGATGTTATTCACCTGAAGAGTGCCAAGGCAATCGCCAAATTCGAAGGTGATTATTATGCGGGAGGCCCTGCCGTTACACACAACATATTTGGCAAAGGCAATGCATTTTATATTGGCACTGTCCCTGACAGCAACGGCATGGACTGGTTACTCGATCATGTCTGCAAGACGGCGGGCATTCAACCTATCTCTGCCAATGCACCAGCAGGCGTTGAGATTTTGCATCGCACGAATGGAAAATCTTCATGGCTGTTTGTGTTGAATCAATCAGGTGAAAAAGTGAATGTTGCACTTGTCATGCGTGGTCGCGATATTCTGACAGGTAAAGAGATCAACGGCTCGCTTGAACTTGAACCAACAGGTGTTGCCATTATTCAACTCGAAGAAATGAAGTAAAGGTCCATGTCTGACTCTCCGCATCGCCGCTTCAATCCCATCACTGATGAAAGATTGCGTTCACTCTCCTACACACATTACCAACACTTATGAACATTATTGATCAAGTCACAGCAACCTACAAAGAAACATTTGGGCACACGCCCGCACACATCGCCCGCGCCCCAGGACGCGTCAATTTGCTTGGCGAGCATGTAGATTACAACGATGGATTTGTTCTACCTGCCGCAATTGACCGCGCCACCTTTATAGCCTTCTCCCCGACAACTGCGCTGCATTCCACCCTTAGAGCTGTGGACTTTAACCAGCAGACTTCTTTTTTCTCTGAGAACATTTCCCTCAAGACCCAGATCGATTCTTCTCCTCTTCCGGAATGGGCGCTCTATCCTGCGGGTGTAATGTGGTCGCTCATGGAGGAGAATCTGTCTGTCCCAGCCATACAGGCTGTCTTTGCCTCAGATGTACCACGCGGTTCAGGCTTGAGTTCATCCGCTTCGGTAGAGATGGCCTTCGCAATTGCCTGGCAAGCGCTTGGTGGTTGGACTCTGCCGTCGATGCAACGCGCTTTGCTGGGTCAAAAAGCGGAGAATCAATATGTTGGCGTGAATTGCGGCATCATGGACCAGTTCGCATCCGCGTGTGGGGTAGAAAACAAACTGCTCCTGCTTGACTGTCGTTCACTCGAGTGGAAGACTATTCCACTACCGAAAAATGTTTCTATTGTGATTGCTGATACAACGGTTCGCCGCAAATTGACATCGGGTGAATACAACAAGCGTCGCGCGGCGTGTGAAGAAGCGGTGCGTTTATTGCAACAGGACTTGCCCCATATTAAATCCTTGCGTGATGTGAATGTGAATGATTTCAATCAGTTCGCGAGCAAACTACCAGACGAGGTGGAAAAGAGAGCACGTCACGTAGTGGAAGAGATCGGGAGATCGAATCAGGCTCAGGGGTTGTTGGAGGCGGGTGAAGTCCAAACATTCGGCAAACTGATGAACGAATGTCACGTTAGTTTACGCGACCTGTATGAAGTCTCATGTCCTGAATTGAATGTGATGGTGAACATCGCGCAAGGGCTGGAAGACTGTTACGGTGCGCGGTTGACGGGCGCGGGTTTTGGGGGGTGTACAGTAAATCTGGTTGCGAAAGGAGGCGCTGAGAACTTTGCTCAAAAGCTGGCAAATGGCTATGAAGCCGAGACAGGTTTGCACCCTGAGATTTACATTACTCACGCCTCTAACGGCGCCGAATTACTCGAATAAGTATTAAATCTTTATCTCATTACATCGGGCTGTGCCTCTTGTTATATATCAACAAGAGGCACGTTACAAATGCTTCAATCAAAGAAAGATTACAGGCCCTTGTTCAAGTGATAGTACAAATCGTTCCAGCGTAGTTTTTCCTTGAACTCATCCACGCGAGTGTTTTCATCAATCAATAAGAACTCGATGTTTGCTATTTCGGCAAAGTCTCGCAGATGTTCTGCTGTAACCGAGTAGCTAAAACCGGTATGATGCGCACCGCCGGCAAAAATCCATGTTGCGGCAGCAACTTTGAGACTGGGACGCGGCAGCCACAAAGCGCGTGCCACCGGCAAATTCGGAAGCGGCTCATCTGTCGGAACTACATCCACCACATTGGCGACCAATCTGAATCGTTGACCCATGTCCATGATCGAAGCGCAGATGCCTATGCCTGTCTGTGAGTCAAAGACCAATCGGACGGGATCAGCTTTTCCCCCGATCCCGAGCGGATGGATTTCCAGCTTCGGTTTTCCTACTGCAATTGATTCGCAGATCTCAAGCATGTGCGCACCCAACACCTTGTCGCCCGTTGCGCTAAAGTGATAGGTGTAATCTTCCATAAAACTAACGCCGCCCGTTTGGCCAGCGTTCATTACCTTCATCGCGCGCACAAGAGCGGACGTTTTCCAATCACCCTCCGCGCCGAAGCCATAGCCATCGTGCATGAGACGTTGTACTGCGAGACCAGGCAATTGCTCCAATCCGTGCAAATCTTCAAAGGTTGTAGTGAACGCTTTGAAATTGCCTGCACTCAAAAAGTTTCGCAGACCGATTTCGATACGAGCACCTGTACGCAGAGACGCATTTTTTGCGCCGTCTGGTTTGAGTTCATCGACAAGGTCATATTCATCCAAATAAGTTTGAACGAGTTTATCCACTTCGGCATCACTGGCTTCGTTGACCAGCTTGACCAGATCTCCCACCCCGTAGCCATAGACATCATAACCAAGTTGAATCTGCGCTGAGACTTTGTTACCTTCCGTCACAGCAACATCGCGCATATTATCGCCGAAGCGGGCGATTTTCGCGCCTTGAGCATCCGCCCAGGCACATGCCGCACGGACCCACACGCCGATCTCTTTCTGTGTTTCATCATCCTGCCAATGACCGACAACGACTTTGCGATTGAGTCGCATACGACTCCCGATGAATCCAAACTCGCGGTCGCCATGTGCGGACTGGTTCAAGTTCATGAAATCCATATCAATAGTTGACCATGGAATCTCACGACCATACTGTGTGTGCAGATGCAGGAAAGGTTTTTTGAGCAGGCTCAAGCCGGCGATCCACATTTTGGCGGGCGAGAAGGTGTGCATCCATGTGACCAGCCCCACGCAAGCCTTGGTCGAATTTGCTTGCAGACATAATTCGCGGATGGCATCTGGCGTGATCAACACAGGTTTGAAAACAACTTGTACTGGCAGATGCGCCGACGCGCCCAACGCCGCCGCGATCTCGCGTGAATGTTCAGCAACCTCCTCCAACGTTTTAGAACCATACAAATGCTGACTCCCTGTCACAAACCAGACTTCGTATTGCGTTAGGTCAATCATAATTGCTCTCCTTGTTACGACTTTTTTGTCTGCCCATAATAGGCGTTTGCGCCATGTTTTCTCAAATAATGCTTATCCAACAATTCCTGTTGCATGGGCAGAATACCCGGTTCAAGCATCATAGTGTGGAAGTTCATGAACGCGATCTCCTCCAATACCACGGCATTGTGAACGGCATCCATGGTATCAGTGCCCCATACAAATGGTCCGTGGCTGTGGACAAGAATCGCGGGGATGGCATCCGGATCTTTCCCCCGGAAAGTTTCCTTGATGACCAACCCGGTTTCCTTTTCGTATTCGCCTTCGATCTCGGCTTTTGTCATTTTGCGGGTACAGGGAATCTCGCCGTAGAAATAATCACCATGCGTTGTACCGAGCGCTGCAATACCGCGTCCTGCCTGAGCAAAACTTGTTGCCCAACGGCTATGAGTATGTACGATGCCGCCAATATTGGAAAACGCTTTATAGAGTTCAAGGTGTGTCAGTGTATCGGAGGAAGGTTTTAGGCTTCCCTCTACAGTCTTGCCTGTTTCCAATGCCACAACCACCATGTCATCTGCCTTCATCACCTCATAGGAAACACCTGAAGGTTTTATCACTACAAGCCTTTGCTCCCTATCAACACCAGATACATTTCCCCAAGTGAAGGTGATAAGACCATGCTTGGGGAGTAATAGATTTGCCTGAAATACCTGTTCTTTCAATTGTTCCAACATGTTTTTTTACCTCAACCCATCGACAGCGGCGCGTTCGATGACGAGTCCCTTTTTGTAGCGGGTCATGAACGTCGCAAAGCCGTCGACATCCTTTGAATCGGGATCGATTATCGTGCCATTTTCGCCCGCAAAGACCTTGTTGGAAAGATAGTCTTCCAGGGGTTCGCTCTCTGCTTTATTGAGCATAAAAGAAGCCAGCAATGCAATCCCCCACGCGCCGCCTTCGCCGGCGGTCTCCATCACGGAAACAGGGACGTTCATCGCCGCCGCCATGATTCTTTGACCCACTTCCTTTGTTTTGAAGAAGCCGCCATGACCAAGGAGTTGATCAAGCTTCACTTGCTCTTGTTCAAACAGAATATCCATGCCGATCTTCAAGGCACCGAGTGACGAGAAAAGATGCGTGCGCATAAAGTTCGAAAGGTTGAAATGGCTTTCAGGGGTGCGGACGAACATGGGTCTTCCCTCTTCAACATGTGTAATATGCTCACCCGAAACATAATTGTAGGCCAGCATTCCACCGCCATCGGCATCACCTGTGAGCGCTTTTTGATACAGCATTTCATAGAGTTTGGATTCATTCACATCCACATTCAGCGCCTGCGTGAATTCCTGGAACAGGTCAACCCAGGCATTGAGATCAGACGTGCAGTTGTTACTGTGCACCATGGCAACCGGCTTGCCCGTGGGCGTTGTCACCATGTCAATCTCGGGGTAGAGCTTCGACAAAGTCTTTTCCAAAACGATCATGGCAAAGACGGAGGTCCCTGCGGAGACATTGCCGGTTCTTACTGCGACGCTGTTGGTTGCTACCATGCCCGTACCTGCATCTCCCTCAGGCGGACAGAGCGGAATGCCTACTTGTAATGCTCCTGAAGGGTCGAGCAGTTTTGCGCCTTCCGCGGTCAGAACGCCTGCTGCTTCTCCTGCAACCAGCACCTTGGGCAGGATATCCTGCAGTTTCCACGGGAGCTTTTCCACTGCAAACCGTTCATTGAACAATTCCATCATGCGCTTATCGTAGTCGTTGGTCTTGCTATCGATTGGGAACATACCCGAAGCTTCGCCAACGCCTAACACCTTTTGCCCCGTCAACTTCCAATGGACATAGCCTGCCAGCGTGGTCAGATGGCTGATATCCCCGACGTGGGGTTCCTTATTTAATATCGCCTGGTATAGATGCGCAATGCTCCAACGCTGGGGGATGTTGAATTGGAACAGATCGGTGAGTTTCTCTGCCGCCTGTCCGGTGATGGTATTTCGCCATGTACGAAACGGGACGAGCAGGTTTCCGTCCTTATCAAATGCCATGTAGCCATGCATCATGGCGCTGAAGCCGATGGCACCAATGGAGTTGAGCGGGGTGTTGTACTTTTCAGAAACTTCGTTGCAGAGATTTCGATAGCTTTCCTGCAAGCCTGTCCACACACCGTCGAGGCTGTAGGTCCAGATTCCGTTTTCGTATTGGTTTTCCCACTCATGGCTTCCCGAGGCAATTGGCAGATGGTCTTCGCCAATCAAAACTGCTTTGATACGCGTTGAACCTAGTTCAATGCCGAGAACAATATTTCCGCTCTCAATTGCTTTTTGAATGTCGTTGCGGTTCATGTTCATCTCCCATGATTAAAAGGGTGTTAGTCATATCACGGCTCAATGATGATTTTGCCTTTATGGAAATTGTCATCATGGATATTATAAGTGACTCAACGAAAGAATAATCCCAACAACTCCCAATTTTTATGTACATCGTACGTGGCAACTCCGATCAGGAGTAGACCACCGATGAAATTGATCATCCGGTTATGACCGGCAAAGAAAACAGTCAACTGACGTTGGAGCGCGGCGGAAAGAAATGAAAGTATCAGGAGCGGGATACCGAGCCCCAACCCAAACCAAAGGAAAGCCCATAATTGACTGAACGCTTCACTGACAGTGAAGGACAGCGCAAAGATACTGACCACCATGGGTCCAGAACAAGGCAGCGCGATAGGACCATACAGCAAGCCGTAGACATACGCATTGCCATAGGGATGACGTAACACTGGCAACTGAATTTGAGGCAATGCTTTGAAAGGGTTGTAATTAAACAAAAGGAGAATTCCCAGGATAAATATCAATATATTTGCGAGTGGGAGGAGATAAACAAGAACACTACCAACAGGTACAGCGAGCAATGCGATAAAGCCGCCTAGCGTGAGCATCATCGTCAACACACCTGCGAGCACGAACAAACCGAGAAAATATTTTTGCCTTTTGATTTCAGATTGACCGCTCAAATAAGCTAAAAAGCCCGGGTATAGCGGCAATATACACGGACTGGTGGTTGTCAATAGACCGAGAAACAAGGATGTAGCAGCAATGCTATTCATGGATTATTTGGCAAGATACGGATCAACAGCCTTTTGAAGTGTCTCTGCATCTTTGAAGCCATATTCTAGATGATGAACATTACCGTCACGGTCAATGATCAACATGGGGTTGAGCGGCGGATTCAAATACTGGGCAGTATACAAATTCCCAAGTGCATGAGCAACTTCCAGTGGAGCGACCGCAAAGTGCCATTCAAAACCATAGCCGTAGGCATATTCTTTTAGCGAGGCGCTGTCTTCGTTGATGTCCACATCCAGGCTGACCGAAATCAGGTCATCTGGATTCCCAAGCGCAGCATGGAGTTTTCGCACTTCATTCGCCTGCACGACACAATTAGGACACCATATCGCCATGGTTTCGAGCAGGACAACCTTCCCTGCATAATCGTTCATCGTAAAGGTCTCGCCGGTTTGGGCATCAATCAATTCCATATCGAACCATTCAGGGGTGGATGGTTGCGTGGCGACAGGCGCATTCTCTATTGTCGCAGACCCGCAGGCAGTCAATACCAAAACCAATGCAATAAGAACCGATAAACTTTGAAATCTCTTCACAATAATGTTCCTCTCACAAGAGGTAACTTATTTATCGCTGATATCAATCACGTAGAAAACGTAGTTGCGAGGGCCTTTTGACTCAACGCCAAGGAGAATATAAGTCCCATTGACGTCCTGCGGCACAGCAACCTCTGTTGACCATTCCATTTTTTCATTTGCCAGGGTCAGCGGGATGGGCACGATATCCAGAGACTCGAAAATGCCGTAGATGATCCCGTCTGAACCAATCACTGGCGGAGTACCGATATGGGTCTTCAGCGGGAATTTCGTGGGGTTGAAATTTTGCCATTTGAATTGGAAGCCGGAATCCGTCCGCTGAACATCGAGGAGGTTGATGACATTATCGCTTAGCGCGGTAATGCTGATCCCCGTGTCTTGAATCAAACCATCAACGTCTGAGGCGATTGGATACGCCAAATCCGTAACGACCTCGTCAAGATTTAATTCCAATGTGCCCTCAGTTTTGTTTGCCTCCGGTTCATACTCATCCAGGTCGCCGCCGAAACTTACATATTCGATGGAGAGCGTAGAGCCAGGCGCGACTGTCGCGCCTTTACACTCCACGTAAAGAAGCTGGGTTTCAATCTGACCATCGTGCAAGACTGTGTAGCCACGCATTTGAAAACCCGGAGCAAAACGATGTCCGCCCGTGCTGACCAAAACAGTATCGCAATCTGTGGTCTTTCCATCACTGGTTGTCAGCACAGCTAGTTTATCCGCCACTGCGCTCATGGTGCTCCAATCGCCCGTATCGTTTCGGATCGTGATGTCAATATGCAAATCCCCCGCATCAGACTCGCCCACATTTGTCACTACTGCGTTCCAGACTTTGGAAGCCGAGTCGCCTGCGTCCTGCGGCGCTTCCAAACCTTCTGGTAATACGATATAGACGCAGGCAAAAGTAAAAAAAGAACAGATCAGGAGCGCCAGGATTTGTATCTTCTTAAAATTCATCTTTCCTTCTCCTAAATTCCACTAATGGAACCAAAACCGCATCTTTTGGACAACGCGAGAGACAATGGAAATCATTTGGTTACCGGCCTTGCGCGCTGACTATGGGGCAGGATTTATTTCCGGGAGCACGGACCGTATAAGCGCCAGAGTTAACGTATACCCTTGCGGCATACTGGCCGTGCCATCGACCTGGGATACGGTTTTTTCCTGGCCCCGATAAGAAACGCTGACATAGTGAGCGAAGCACTGCCGACATGGGGTTAGATATCTGCCATAGATGGCATCCGTAAACCATTTGTAATCCCCGCTAATTTTGGAAAGCATCTGATCCACCTCCGCTGGGTCAACCTCACTTTCCACGTTGTTGACACCATCGTTGCCAAGCACTCTCCCATCAGGATATATGGCAAATAACTCGTCAACACAAAGAGGCCCGGCGGTGCGGTTATAGACGATCACAGCACCATCTTTTATCAGGTTTGCGGCTTCCGCCTCGCGGAATGGCTTGATGACACATTGGGCGGTTTCGGGGTTTTCAGTAGACGAGGCAGATCCGAGTCTGGTGGAGGAAACGATTGCAAGGATCGCCAACACAGCCACCGCGCCAAACCCAAGCGCGAGCCTTTGCCGTTTTCGTAGCGCGTCCTGCAGTGTCTGGGCGCCTTGACGCCCGCTCTTACGGTTTGCCAGAACGGTCTGTACGCCGATAAAAATAAGCGTAAGCACGCCAATTACGATTTTTGTCCACCAGGAACTTAATGTTCCAATAAACTGGATCAGAGCTTGAGTCACAGCGAGGACCAATACGCCGAAAAACGTGCCGAAAACATACCCCGCCCCTCCGGTCAACATCGTGCCGCCCATCACTACCGAAGCGATCACATCCAACTCAAAGCCCGATGCATATAAGCCATGTCCCGAGGCTACAAAGAGACTGAACGAAAGTCCCGCCAGTGCGGAACAAAATCCGTTGAATGTATACACCAACAGTTTTGTTCGATCCACGGGCAAGCCCATTAGACGAGCGGACTGTTCATTCCGGCCTTCATTACCGCCGATGGCATATATACTGCGGCCAAAGCGTGTGTAGTGGGCAACATAAATGGCAGCGAACAGCAGTAGAAAAGCGACAATGACTGGAATGTTGATATAGGGCGCGGGTTTTCCCTGACTTAAAGCAAGTTCCGTCAATCCCGGGATCAGGATTTTTGTCTGCCCAAGAATTTGAAAAATGTAATTGTCAATACCAACCACATTGTCGCTGATAAAAAAGCACATGCCGCGCGCAAACCACATGCCTGCCAGTGTGGCAATAAATGGCTGGACCTTCAAGTAAACGATAAAACTTCCCATGATGGCGCCCAGCGTCATTCCCATTGCCAGCATGAGCAGAATAACAACCCATGGATTCCAACCATCCCGAAGTAACACGGCAGTAGCTACAGTAGTCAACGCCACCACACCGCTCACTGACAGATCAATGCCCCCCGTTAGAATGACAAAGGTCATCCCGATGCCGCTAATTAATAGAAAAGAAGTATTTCGGAATAGGTTAAAGAACACTTGCGGATTTCTCATGCCGACAAAGAAATACGCTCCGACCCCATATGCCGCCAAAGCCAGAAGCGCCGTGGACACTAGCGGAATAAGGTTGCGATTTTTAGAAACGAAATCGTTGATTCGTCGCAACATGTCTACACCTCGTTTTTCGACGAGCTGATCCTGCGGACAAAGCCCCTGACTTGTTCCGAATATAAGAGGATCACAAGAATAACGACCACCGCCTTGATTGCCTGGAGAGCAAAGGCAGGTACACCGATTGCATACATGGATTGAGTGATTGCCTGCATCACCAAAGCGCCGATCATGCTAGCCAGCAGGGAGAAACGCCCGCCTGCCATGGATGTTCCGCCAATCACAACCGCAAGGATGGCATCCAATTCGGTGGTAAGACCAATGTTATTGGCATCCGATGTCTTGACATTTGAACTGGCGACCAACCCGGCGATCCCGGCGCAAAAGCCGCAAAAGGTGTAGACCAGTAATTTAATTTTCTTTTCGTCAATGCCGCTGAAATAACTGGACCTAAAATTGATGCCTACCGATTCGATGAACATCCCAATGGATGTTTTACGGGTCATGATCCAGGTGAGTAGTAGAATGACGGCTACGATATATAAGGAAAAAGGCAGGATAATCCAGCCCTGTCCAATAAACGCATAGGGTCTATAAGTGATCTGCACTCTCAGCCCGTTCGTGATCAACTGTGCAATTCCGCGTCCGGCAATCATCAAGATGAGAGTTGCCACCATGGGCTGAATTCGCATGTAAGCCACCAGAACCCCGTTCCATAAGCCACACATGATGGATACCAGCAATGATAAAACGATCACCACCCAAAGCGGTTGGAATGTGTAGTTTGGATCTGTGACGAAGAACACCTCGTTCTTAAGCGCGGATGGATTCATCAAAATCCCCGCCATCGAGGCCGCAATCGCCATGGTGGCGCCCACGGAGAGATCCACCCCGCCGGTCGCGATGACAAGCGTCATGCCGATGGCAAGCAGCATCACGGTCGAGCCGTTTCGAAAGATATCGATCAGGCTTCCACGCAAATCGCCATCCCTGCTTTCGATAGCGAAGAATCCGGGGATAAAGATAAAATCAAAGAGCAGGATGAGCGATAAGGCAAGGAGCGGGAAAAAGAGCTTGTTCTCTGTAACCTTTCTCCAAGTGAAAGATGATCTGGCAGACGTTTTCATGATTCGCTCCCTGCAAATGCGTGGATGATTGTTTTCTCATCCACCTCGCCAGCGAACTCGGCAACTTTCTCGCGTTCGCGCAGCACGACGATGCGGTGACTGGTGCGCAAGACTTCTTCCAATTCAGAGGAAATGAATACGCAGGCTTTTCCCTCCTCCGCCAGCGATAGCACAAGTTTTTGTATTTCAGCCTTGGCGCCCACGTCAATTCCGCGAGTCGGTTCGTCAAGAATAAGCACCTGTGGGTTGGTTGCCAGCCATCTTGCAAGAATAACTTTTTGCTGATTCCCGCCGCTCAAGTTTTTCACAGGCTGATCGGCGGAAGGCGTGACAATATTCAGCATCTTAATGTACTTCTCAGCAATTTCATACTGCTCCGGCAGGCTCAGGTATTTGAACCAGCCTTTGTTCGCCTGCATGGCAAGGACAATGTTTTCCCTCACCGTCAGCTCATCCACAATCCCGGCGGCTTTTCGATCTTCGGGGCAGAGAGCAACACCGCGCATGATCGAGCCAAGCGGGGAGTAATCTTGAATCACTTCGCCATTAAAAACAATGTCACCTGTATCCGGTTTATCAATCCCGAATAAAAGGCTGGCGGTTTCCGTGCGACCCGACCCGAGCAGTCCTGCCAGACCGACAACTTCCCCGGCGTGCAAATCCAGGTTGAATGGTCGAATGGAATCGGTCAGACCAAGTTCCCTGGCTTGTAACACTGAATCGCTTTTAATGTGTTTGCCGCTTTCCAGTTTTATTTTTGTCATCTCGTCAAATTCAGCGAGGTTTCGCCCAATCATTTTTGCAATGAGTTCAACGCGCGTGATCGAAGCCGTGCCATAAGTCCCAACCAGTTTTCCGTTCCGCAATACTGTGATGCGGTCGGAAATTTCAAAAACCTGACCGATAAAATGGGTGATAAAAACAATGCCCACACCTTCTTGCTTGAGTTTCTTCATCACCTTGAAGAGTTGACCCGCTTCATGCACGTCCAGACTGGATGTAGGCTCATCCAGAATTAGGACTTTCGCAGATTTTATTTCGAGCGCCCGCGCGATCGCCACCATTTGCTGAATGGCGACCGTGTATGAGCCCAGTGGCTGGGCTGTGTCAATATCAATCCCCAACAAGCGTTGAAGGGCTTCGCCAGCCATGTTATTCATCTTCGCCCAATCAATGCGACCCATTTTGTGCGGCTCATGCCCGAGGAGAATGTTTTCTGCAACGCTCAGGTTGGGACAAAGGTTGATTTCCTGATAGACCGTGCTGATTCCCAAAGACTGGGCATGTTGCGGGGATTTTGCTTGTATTTCACTGCCATTGAAAATAATTTTGCCTGCATCGGGTTGATCCACTCCCGTTAGAATCTTCATCAGGGTGGATTTTCCCGCGCCGTTTTCTCCCACCAAACAAAGGATTTCGCCTCTTTTGAGCATCAAGCTTACATTGTCCAGCGCCTGCACACCCGGAAAGGCTTTGCTGATACCTTCCATGACAAGTATATTTTGATCTGACTCGGACATGCCTGCCTGCCTTTTGTAAACAATATTTTGAAGGATTGGGAAGCGACGTTCTCCATCGCTTCCCAATCGATTATATTGCATCACGCTAATCTGCTATTCTTGCAAGGATCGGCAGATCAAATCTTAATGTTTAGTACTTGCGGCCAGCAGCAATTTCCTTCAGATTCGGGTCGTCAGCATAGAATACGCCTTCAATCGAAGGAATCCACTTCGGCAGTGACTCACCGTTGAGCGCGGCGAGCGCGGCTTCATAGACCTGCGGGGCAATCAACGGATTACATTCAACTGTCACATTCAGGGTGCCGTCAAGCATGGCTTGGAAAGCGCCAGCGGTGGCGTCTACAGAGATGATCTTGACATCCACAGCGGGTACGAGTCCGGCTTCTTTGAGCGCTTCGATCGCCCCGAACGCCATTTCATCGTTCTGCCCGAAGATGCCCTGGACATCCTTACTTTCCTTTAACCAGGCTTCCGTTACCTGCTTGCCTTCCACGATACTCCAGTTACCGGTCTGGCTATTGGTAACGACGATACCGCATTTTTCCGCCGTCTCGCGGAAACCTTTGCCGCGGTCAATGGCAGGTGAAGAGCCTACATTGCCAACCAGTTCCCAGACGTTCTTTGAAGCGCTGCCTTCGAGCAATTTGCACATTTCAGTACCGGACTTGCGTCCCTCCTCAACGAAATCGGCGCCGACAAAGGTCACATACAAATCCTCGTTACCATCAATGCGGCGGTCTGAAAGAATGACTGGTTTACCGGCAGATTGGGCATCTTTGAGAACCTGCTCCCAACCGGCTGCTTCAAGCGGGGAGATGGCGATCACATCGACTTCAGGATCTTCGATGAATTGTTGGAAGCCTGCAACCTGTTTTGCCAAGTCATTTTGTGAATCATAGAATTTGAGGTTGATCCCCAATTGTTCAGCGGTTTCCTTAAAGGAAGCAGTATTGGCGGCGCGCCAGCCACCCTCAGAACCAGTCTGAAGGAAGCCAATTGTCATATCAGCGTAGGTCCATACTTTTTTAGCGGGAGCTTCAGTCGCAGCAGGAGCTTGTGTGGCAGCAGGAGCTGGAGAACCACAAGCGGTAAGTACGAAACTGGCTAACATCAGAACAGCCAGAAGGTTATAAAGCAATTTCCTAGACATTGTCTTCTCCTTGATTATTAGATGGTAGGATGATAGGTGGCGTTATAATTATGGACAGGCAGACTTGCCATCAGTAATGATGACAGTCTCGCTTGGGAGCGTACATCTCAGACGCCAATCTAGCGGTGTACGCTTCCTTCTTACTTACATAAAACTTTTTTCTCTCACTTCACCTCCTTGTTTTTTCAAGCTTTTATTTGCCAGAGATACAAATGATGGATGATGTGGAAATAAAATCAGGCAGAATTGGGTTACGCTCCCTACAATTCCAAGAGAATGTTATTGATAACAGCATACTACTTTACAACTTGAAAATCCATGATTTCTTTTCGGAAAGAAGTTAACTTTTCCACGATTTAAGTGGATTCAAAAAAACCGCCCTTCTGCAGAAGGGCGGTTTTTTTGAAAAGAGTTAATTTTCTTTCGACACCGACCTCTTTCAATCAATATGTGCGGGTTGACAAAACTTCAAGGGCATCCTCCGGGAAAAAAATACTTTCAATGGATGGCACCCATTTAGGAATCGTTTCACCATTGACTACCTTCAACGCTAATTCAAAGAACTGCGGACCCAACAGCGGATTACATTCCACTGTTGCATTTAATTTGCCAGCAATCATCGCTTCGAACGCCCCTCGAGCTGCATCTACAGAAACGATCTTGATATCCACTCCGGGCTTGAGTCCATACTCCTCAATTGCCTGGATCGCGCCGAGCGCCATATCATCATTATGAGCATAAAGCGCCGTGATTGTATTGCCATGCGTTTGCAGGAATTCTGCCATGACCTCTCTACCTCGGGCAAGTGTAAAATCGCCAGATTTTGAAGAGATGATTTGCATTCCAGGGAAGTCTTTTAAAACTTCCCGAAAACCTCTATAGCGGTCATTGGCAGGCGCAGAATCAATTGTGCCCACCAACTCAACAATGCTTGCCTGTCCATTCACCAACTTTGCCATCACGCGTGCGGCATTGCGCCCTTCTTCAAGAAAATCGGAACCCAGGTAAGAGACATATAAATCTTCTGGTACAGCCGCGCGCCGATCCACAAGGATGATGGGAATACCAGCCTCTTTAGCTTCCTGAAAAACTTCATCCCAACCAGTCTCGACAATCGGTGAGAGTCCGATCACATCCACTTTTTGGATGATGAGTTTACGCACAGCCTCGATCTGATTTTCCTGTTTTTGCTGGGCATCCATGAACCTCAACTCCACACCCAACTGTTCTGCCGTCTCTTTGATAGAAATTGTATTCGCCGCGCGCCACTCACTCTCGGCGCCTATTTGAGAATATCCGACGATCAGGTCTGCGTACGTTTTCTCAGGTTTGGACTGCAAGTCAAACTGTTCGGTGGCTGTCAGGTTGGGTTGTTGAGTACAACTTACAGGTCCAAGCACAGAAACGCAGATAATAAGTAAAAACAAAATGCGTGAAATTTTCATCAGTGGTCCGATTCCTTATTCCTGAACGCTCTCAAGAATCGCACGTCGGGGAGCCATTTCCATTTTGGCTGGAATTACCAGCGAGATACGCGTGCCCGTGCTATATTCACTTTGCACCGAAAGTCCGTACGGTTTGCCATAATACAAGCGGATGCGATTGTTGACATTACCAATCCCGAATCCGCTTTCCGTTTTGATATCGCCTGAGTCATCCTCCAACTCAGCGCGGAGTTGGGCAAGCTTTTCCGGCGTGAAGCCAATCCCATCATCCTCCACTTCGATCAACACCTCATCCTGACCTTTTCGCCTGGCACGCACACGAATCGTGCCACCCTGTCGTTTATTCTTAATGCCATGATACAGGGCATTTTCCACCAGAGGTTGCAGAATCAATTTCAGGATCGTATTCTCAGTCACATCCTCATCCACTTCAACTTTGAAATCCAGAATATCCCGATAACGCATTTTCTGAATAGTGAGATAACTTTTGATGCGCTCCACCTCTTCGCGGATGGTGATCCAGTCCATACCTTTGCTCAGGCTGATGCGAAAGAAACTGGAGAGCGCACTGACAATTTCAACCACCTGGTCGGTCTTCTTGGATTCGGCCATCCAGATGATCGTATCCAGCGTGTTGTAAAGAAAATGCGGATTAATCTGCGCTTGGAGAGCACGCAACTCTGCCTTTTTGAGATTCTCCTGCTCCTTGATCTTGGAATCTAATAACTCCTTGATCTTGCCGATCATGATGTTGAAGCTCATGCCCAGTTCTGTAATTTCATCCATATTGTCGCTGGTCATCAAGGCTTGCAGGTCGTTCTTGGTGATGGTGGTGGTCACATCATGTAATTTCTTGATGGGCGTGTAAATACTGCGTGATAAGCTCCAGGCAGCCACCACCGAAAACCCTACCGCGCTGAAAATCAACACAATGGAAAAAATCTGCCAGCGGACAAATCCTTCGCGCATTGCCTGGTATTGCCCCTCGGTGCGATTCACTTCGTATAACACATAATTTTGGACAACATCGTCCAACACCGAAGTTGCAAAGCGAATTTTCTCCAACACGGCTTCATTCTCTGTTGCTGTGCTGTTTTGGGCAATCTGACTGCCCATCTCGTTGGCATATTCCCTCAGTGTTTGTAACGTTCGCAGGATCAGGTCCAATTTGACCCTGGCGCGCTGTGAATCGGTATTTGCCATCATACGGCGCACATCGGCATCTACGTTGTCAATGATTTCGTACTGTCGTCCTTCAGAAAATTCAACCTTCCCTGCCACGATCTTCCATATTTCTGTATCGATGGCAGGTTTGACACTGCCACTGATACTATTGGCTGTGGTGATGTTGGTGATAATGGCATCATATTGACGGCTGTACCGCAAGACCTGCATCATCGAGACGACATTCGTGATGCCCATCAATAGGATGACAACACAAAGCGATACTAATATCTTCGTGCGGATGGACAAATTGACACCAGCAATAAAGTCAGAAAAACGCCCCATATACTTGAGTGATGATTTGCCCGTCGAACTTGCCCGCTCGTTGATTCGGGTGAGAATTTGCCTGAAGCCAGGCGAGACTATTTTTTGTGCCATGGCGTTCTCCTGCGAAATAGCTAAACCTGAGACCGAAATTCAATGGGCGATAGACCCGTGTGCTTTTTGAATACAAAGCTGAAATAATGAGGGTCGTTATAACCAACCTGATAGGCAATATCCGCCGACCTTAATGAGGTCATACGGAGTAATTCCTTCGCTTTTTTCAAGCGGACTTGTGTCAGATATTCCTTGAAGGTTTTTCCGGTTTCCTGGCCAAACACCACACCAAAATGGCTGGCACTAAGATTTGCCTGTGCTGCCAGGGCGTGCAGCGAAAGTTCGGCATCCGTGTAATGGCTTTCGATATATTCCCGAGCCTGGCGGATCAGGTTTTTATACTGCCCCGCACGCTGACAATCTCGATATGCCAGTGCACTGAATAGAATCTTGCACACCTGCTCCCGCAACTGTTCCATCGTCTTAATATTTGACATGGTCATTTCGATGGAAGTCAGCTCTGGAATTACCTTGTCAACCTCGCCACCCAGTTCATTCACCAGTTTCGTAATCGCCAGCACAACATCCACAAAAATATAATTCTTTATCAAATTCGATTTTATTGTCGTCCCACCCAGGGGTCTCAGGTAATCATTAAAGAATTCATCAAACTTATCTTTCGCGCCACTACGCAGGTAATTTTCAACTGCCAATTTATCGACTTTAAGTAATTCCGCCTGTGCAAGGGTCTGATTTAATTCAGGCTTGTCTCCAACAGTTGAATTCTGGATTTGTGCCAACGCCTCAGCAAATGACTGGCAAATATCCACCGTCTGCTTTTTTATAGATCCCATTCCGACAGTGAGTTTGTAACGGGTCTTTGCTGCGGCTTGTCTGGCTTCATCCAACAAGAAATCACGCTCCTCCTCTAAATATTCAGGGGTATTTCCTTTCATGATCAAGACCAGGTCCCCCCAATCCCTTTTCAGGGCAAACACATCTGGATTCTTTTCGACCAGGCGCATAATGACATTCTGAACCTGCTGGTATTCCTCATATTCATATTGTTCTGTAGAATCACTGAGTTCTATTTTCAAGATTGCCACCAAATAATGTCTGGCAACCAGGTCAAGCCCCAACATTTGACTGGTCTCCACAATCTCTGTTGGAGCAACCGCCCCCACGATCAGTTTAAACAACAACCTTTCACGCAGTGTGGTAAGGTTTTCCTCCACCTGCTCCTTAAGCCTTTTCAGGTTGTCATGTTCCTCTTTTTCCTGATCGAGTTGCACGGTCAGTTTTTGCAAGGCAGTTTGCAGGTTTTGAACCGTAATGGGTTTCAACAAATAATCAGTCACCCCAAGTTTGAGCGCCTGCTGGGCATATTCAAATTCGTCATGACCGCTGAGAATTATGATCTTCACCCAGGGCATGCGCTGCCGCATGATCTTGCTCAATTGCAGTCCATCCATAAACGGCATTTTGATATCGGTGATCAAAACATCCGGCTGGGCGATACGCAAAAGCGGCAGTGCCATTTCGCCATCTGCCGCCTCACCACAAAATTCAAACCCGTTGGCTTGCCAATCCACATTATCGCGAATGCCTTCGCGCGTGATGACTTCATCTTCAACAAAAAAGACCTTGTAAGACATATCTGCCATCCTTTGGGCATCAGCCCGGATACCAAACTTTGCGCGGGTCAGTCTCTGCACGCACGTAATCAAATGCAGCGTTGACCATTTTCTGCATATCGTACTCGGGACGCCAGCCGAGTAAAAGTTTTGCCTTTGTATTATCGAGCCACGTGGAGTGATACGGCGTTTTGACTTCCACGAGCGATAATCCACGACTTGCACTTAGATATTCGCCAACTTCACCGTAATCGACGGGTTCATCCATACCAATATTGAAGAGTTGTTGCCGCGCTTGCGGATGATCGATGGCGAGCAACAGCGCGTTGACCAAATCGTCGACGTGGATAAAGTTCCGTTTAACGGGAACAGCCTCCAGGTCCAGCATGACCGGAACTGCTCCCGTCTGAATCAACTCATCTGCTCTTTGAGCGCCGACCAGATCCCGCCAGCGTGGTCCACCAAAGACATCTTCGCCGAAGGAAAGTTGATACTTGAAATCATCCTTTTCCATGATCCATGGCGCACGCAGGCAACAGCCATTGAAGTCATATTGAATGTAATACTGCTCAAGCATCACTTCTTCGAGAACTTTTGAAAGTGCATAGCAACCGGGGTACGCTGAATGTTTCTGTGTTTCCGTCACTGGCTTTGAACGCGGGTAAACGAAATGCCCAATAGCGGCGTCACCACCCACCAGAATAAATTGCTGAAATGTGGGACTCGTGCGACATGTTTCCAGCAACCAGAACATGCCCTTAACAGCCACGTCCATAATTTCCTCTGGAGTTTCTTTGACCGTTGCCAGATGAAGAACGTGTGTCACACCTTCCATTGCTTTTTCTACAACTTCGCGATGTTCAATAGAGCCATGAATATTTTGTATTCGTTTGTGAGGTTCCAACTCACGGTTATGACACAAGGCCTGCACAATAAATGAGTCGAATTTCGAATCAGCCAATAAACGCTTAATGAATGCCCGTCCCACCTTGCCTGTTGCGCCCGTGACTAAAATCGTTTTAGTCATTTGGATTCCTTATGAGCACTTTGTCCACTTGCCATTGGCTTTACTGGATTCGATAGCGCTAAATACAAAGCGCAAGGTCATCAATCCATCAAAAGAGTTGGGGAAATAGAGAGCCAAAGGATTGGGAGTTTTCCCAGACCTTCTGGCGGCAATCGCTTCTGCCGCGTCCGAATAAATATTTGCAAAGCCCTCGTGGAATCCTTCGGGATGCCCCGCGACAATTCTTGATGAATGTTTCGACAATGGCAGTGTGCCGGGT
>Ga0070699_100001518_pt1 | contig 21228 bp, 12 predicted proteins | sample KBSK1503metaG_FD_65473 | JGI IMG/M metagenome (GOLD analysis project Ga0070699, IMG submission 65473) | Corn, switchgrass and miscanthus rhizosphere microbial communities from Kellogg Biological Station, Michigan, USA - KBS K1-50-3 metaG | ecosystem: Host-associated > Plants > Roots >...
TCCATCTCTCCAGCCAGGGAGTGGCGCCGTGGGCTTCGTGGGGACGCTGCAGCAGACCGGACGGATCGGGCCGCTGGGACTCGGCTGGTCGGTGGCGGCGTCCTACCAGGCCAACACGAGGAGCGACCTGGACTACCGGTTCGGCAACGCAGCCATCCTGACCCTCAACCTCAGCCGGCCGGTCGCCGGACGGCTCAGTGCCTCGTTGCAAGGCAAGCTCTTCCACCAGACGCGGAGCGTCTACTTGGCGCACGACGTCCCCTCGACCGGGATGACGTTCTTCTACCTCACGCCCGCGCTCCACGTTGACGTCCCGGGCGGCGTCTCGGCATACGGCTACCTACAGCTACCGGCCTACCGCTACGTGAACGACATGCAGCTCGCTCCGCGGGCCGCCTTCCTGACGGGCCTTTCGAAGACCTTTTGAGCCGCTAACCGACAACTCGCCGGGTGCGACACGGTCGAGGACTCCGAGGACACGAGGAGATGACATCGTGCCCTTCGAAAACACGTCAGGAATTCGATCTGAGCGGGGGCGTCCAGCGCACCGCAGGGCGCCGTCGATGCCTGCTGCCTCCCACCACCCTTGCGCCCAGAAGTTGCTTGCTATCTTCTCCTCGGATGTGCTATCCGCTTCGTACTCGCTTTTCGTCCCCAGCGGCGTCACCCCTCCGGCGCCCGGCCGGGAGAAGGAGGACGGCGATGTCCACCCTTCCACAGCGGCTTTCTTTGGCGCTCTCCTTAGCGGTCGCGGTCGCGCTCGCGAACCGTCCCTCCGGGGCCGAGGACCTCACGCTAGACCAGCGGGGCGACTGGTACGCCCAGTTCATCTTCAGCAAGGCCAAGTTCGGGAACAGCTTCGTCATCGAGAGCCCCGTCTGCGCCTACACGCCCCCGGGCGTGTTCGGCTGCCCCGGATCGGGCGGGGCACAGTGCACGGCGGGCCTGACGACCCCGACCGCGCTCTTCAACACCGCTGACCCGAACGACTGCCCCGACATCTGCCCGGGCGGCCAGGCCGGCAGCGGCTCCACCGAGGTCACGTGCACGCCCGGTGGCGGCGTCGGCAACCAGCTCTTCCAGCTCTTCCTCGGCACCTTCGACGCGGGCACCGTCTTCCAGACGCGCAAGGACGTCGACAAGGACAAAGACGGCGTGACCGACCAGTCGTGGCACAGCGACCCCACGAAGGACAACGACGGCATCGATCACGTGCGGACAACGCACCTCGCCCCCGGCGTGTTCCGGCTGGAGTGGGAGGACCTTCCGGCTGCCATCAGCGATCTGGACTACAACGATGGCGTCTACATGCTCATCCGGTACCCGGAGGGGACCAGCGTGGGCGGCGCCAATGCCGGGTACCGGATTGGCAACGTCGTCGCCGGCACGCCGCTCCACTTCGTTCCGCGCGTGGAGGTCGATCCGGTCGGCGCCAACCCCCGCATGCTGACCCTGACCGTTGTCGTCTTCAACGAGGATACCCAGCCGATACCCCTCGCCACCTGCGCGATGCTCAACTTGGCGCTGCTCGGCTCTCCCGCGGCCAATCCCTGTCCGGGCATGGGCGGCATCAAGCAGTTCGGCACGTTGTTCTGCTACCCGTCGTCCGGGCCGGCCATACCGCAGGCCTGCGGCCAGACCTGCGACGATCCCAACGTCCGCTTCTCCCTTACCGACGCCCGTTTCGTGGCGTCTCCCCAGAACGACGATGTGCTCGTGGTCCCGGGCGCCTCCGGGGGAACGCTGGGCTCGCAGGTATGGCGATTCTCGGCGCCGCTCAACTCCTTCGTGCCTTCCCTCGACGGCTTCACACCCGATCAGATCGTGAGCAAGATCCTGAGCAGCGCCGAACAGCTCTACGTGGACTTCCTCGTCGATCCGAACGCGAAGATCGCCGCCAGCGGTCTCCAGCAACCGTTCCGATGCCCGAGCGGCTTCAACGCCGAGACCTCTTTGTCGAACGGCACCACCATCCAGGGGTTCAAGTTCGCGTGGACCGCCCCGGTGCAGAACATCGCCTCGCCCGTGACCTTCCACACCGCCCTCCACAACGCGTTGACGATGAGCAGTTCGGTGCCCATCGCGGCCCGCACCGAGATCGTGTGGCGGGAGAAGGACCCGGGCGATCCCGCCGGCGCCAGCCTCGTTGCTGACCCGCCGCCGCGCGAGGACTTCACCCTGGACAAGAACACGATGGGGGAAGGGACGGTCACGATCAACTTCGGCTCGACGCCGCCCGAGGGGTTCTTCGGCATCGCGACTCAATACGTGAGCCGAGCCGACAACGGCGAGATCCTGGTGACCCAGACCATGAAGGCTGTGAGCGACCACCAGGCGCCGATCGTGGAGTCGGCGAACGTCCGGCGCGATGCCGCTAACCACTTGCACGTCGATCTTTCGGCCTCGGACGAGCCGGCCTCCATCCAATCGGTGCAGCTCAACCCGTCGGTCGACGGCACGGGCGGCCTGCCCTCCTTCATGCGCTGGCAGTCGGGCACGTTCCAGAGCACGACGGCCTTCAGCGGCGGGCTCGGTCCCTTCGCCCCCGGCGCGACGATCGGCCTCGACACTTCGGCGGGCGACGAGGTCGGGAATGTCCGGACGCTGCCGCTTCCCGTCGCCCACGCCGGCCTCGACCGCGACGTGGAGTGCACGTCGCCGACCGGCGCTCCCGTGACCCTCGACGGAAGCCGGACGACCGGCCTTGCTCCACTCCAGTTCGGATGGACCGGCCCGTTCGGGACGGCCTCAGGCCAGAGCCCGACCGTGCACCTGCCGATGGGGTTCAGCTGCGTCGATCTCGACGTGTCCGACCCGCAGTCCTTCACCGCAGCCGACGCGGCGCTGCTGCACGTCGTCGACACGACGCCGCCGGTCATCGATTCGGCGACGGTGACGCCTGCGTGTCTCTGGCCGCCCAACCACAAGTATGTGCGCTACCGGCTCGGCCAGGAAGTACAGGTGACCGCGCACGACACCTGCGATCCCGCGCCCACGGTGCGGATCGTCGGCGTTCAGAGCAACCAGCCCGACAACGGCCGGGGTGACGGCAATACGACCTCCGACGTTGTTTTCGGCGCCGACGGCTTCTGCCTGCGCTCGGAGCGCAGCGGAGACCTGGGCGCTCGCTCGTACACGGTCACGGTCGCTGCAATCGATCATGCGGGGAACGAGAGTACACGGCAGGTGGTCGTAACCGTGCCGCACGATCAACAAGGCGCCGGCTGTCCCTCGGTCGGCCACGGCTCCTTCTTCGGCGACGACGATCCAGGCTGCGTATTCGCCAATCCGCCGATCATTCCGCCGCCGCCGGAGACGCCACCCGTGTGCGACACGCCTTGAGCGTCTTGGGTGATGAAGCGGCTCATCCAGTACGCGTAGGCGCATTCGGTCCGATGGCTGGAGTGCAGCGTCTGGAGCGCTGGCACATGCGGTCGAGCCGTTGCTCAGCGGTCGCCCGCAGAGGAAGGGGAGCGGCAATCGACCGCTGGCTCGCGAGGGGCGCGAGAGTCTCGGACCATGTCAGAAACCGGGAAGGCGTGAGGGAGCTCAAAGGGTGTCAGGCGAGGCCAAGCGACCCGCGGTGCCCTCCTAGGCTGAGTACAGGCTGGCCCGATGGTCGCGGGAGGTCCGTGCGCCCGCAGCGCGGCTTCGCTCACGGTGCCGCGGACCCAATCTGGGCGAGCTCATCGTCAGCCGGGAGCAGGTACTGACTACTGAGTGTTCGCGGGACGTGGCAGACCGCGACGGAGGTACCCCGACGCTCGCGTATGGCCAGGGCCGCGCCGCCGGCGACGGCCAGAGGGACACCGGCGTCACGTCCCTGGCAGGCGCCCCGCTTGCCAGAGATAGCCGGCTTTCGGCCTACCTCGCGCCCCGCGTGCTCCCCTCTCTGTGAGGAGCCCGCCGGGCGGGGCCGTGGTGAGCCTTCTCATTCCTGAGAACCGGCTCTTACGCTCCCTGCATGTTCCCTCGTCCTGATCCGTGCGTGGAGTGAAGCCGTAGACCCTGCCGAGGACGACGTCTCGTAATACAGAGACTCGGCTCGTGAAACGTCTTGAACCAGTCCTTGGGGAGTCGCTCGGCCCTGCTGGCCTCGCTCCCACGCGACACAGATCCCCCCTCGAAGAGGGGATCTTCGGACCCGCCATGGCCGGCCACGGGCGCACGCTGAAAGGGTCATGCTGCGCGCGTCTCCACCGCTCACGGTCGGCCAGGCCAGCCACTACTACCGGAGCGAATTCTCGCTCGGGGACTATTACGCCGAGCGCGAGAGCGAGGCCATCGTGGCCTCGCGCTGGCACGGCCGAGGGGCTGAGCAGGTCGGGCTTTCGGGGCGCGTGAAGGGGGACCATTTCGCGCAGCTGCTCGAAGGTCGGAACCCATCGGGCCGCGAGGTCCTCGTGGCGCATCGCGAGGGGCTGGCCGAGCGGCGCGCGGGCTGGGACGTGACCGTCTCGCCGCACAAGAGCGTGAGCCTGACCGCGCTCGTTGGGGGCGACAGCCGGCTCCTCGAGGCCCACGACCGCGCCGTGTCGAAGGCTCTCTCCGAGCTGGAGCGTCACGCGCAGGCGTGGGTCCACGGCGGGCGCGAGGTCGTCACCACGGGGAACGTGATCGCCGCCAGCTTCCGGCACGAGACGAGTCGCGCCCTGGATCCGCAGCTGCACTCCCACTGCGTAGTCCTCAACATCACGCAGCGCGCGGACGGCGAGTGGCGGGCGATCGACGCGCGCGGAATCTTTCGGGCGCAGCGGCTCGCCAACGAGATCTACCAGGCCGAGCTTCGGAAGGAGCTTCTGGGGCTCGGCTACGAGGTCCAGAGCTACAACGACGGCCGCTCCGGGCGGCAGCGTGTCACGGGGATCGCCGGCTTCAAGGACGAGCACCTCAAGCACTTCTCCAAGCGCTCGCGGGAGATCGAGCGCGAACTGAAGGCGCGCGGGCTGAGGAGCGGCCGCCACGCCGAGCGGCTGGCGCTTTCGACGCGGAAGGCAAAGGCGAAGGGGATTGACCGCGAGGCGCTCCTGTGGAACTGGCGCACGGCTGCTCGCGAGGCGGGACTCCAGTTTCCGAAGTGGGAGAAGGAGCGCTTGGTCTCACCGGGGCGGCTCGACCCGGCCCGAGAGCTGGAGCTTTCGGCGCGCGTGGCGGTGAACGGCGCCAGGGATCACCTCGGCGAGCGGCGGGCCGTGTTTAGCCTTTCCGAGCTGGAGAGAGAGGCGCTCTCGCGAGGCCGGGATCGCGGCGTCACGATCGACGACGTGAGGAAAGACATCGCTTCTCGCGACGACCTGGTGGTGGTCGACCGCGGTGATGCGGTGATGGCGCGCGTCACGACCTCCAAGGCGATCGAGGAGGAGCGCGCGCTTCTGACGGCGGTGGAACGTGGCCGTGGCCTTGGACCGACTCTCCCCGCACCCGTCGAAGCACGCGGCCTCGGCGAGGACCAGCTCCGCGTCGCGTGCCACATCCTCGGCTCTCCGGATCGCCTCGTGGCGGTCGAGGGCAAGGCGGGAACAGGCAAGACGAGAGCGCTCGCCGACGTGCGGGAGCGGGCCGCCGAAGCAGGGTGGAGCGTGCGCGGCTTCGCGCCCACGACAACGGCCGCGGTCGTGCTGAGGGAGGGGGGGATCGAGAGCACGACGGTGGCCGCGGTGCTCAACGAGAGCCTTTCCCTTAAGAGAGAGCCGCAGCTCTGGATCGTGGACGAGGCGGGCCTCCTGTCGAGCCGCCAGGCGAGGGAGCTGCTCGACCGGGCCGAGAGAGTGGGGGCCAAGGTCGTGCTCGTGGGCGACCGCCAACAGCACCGCGCGGTAGAGGCGGGCTCTCCCTTCGCGCTCCTAATCGACCGTGCGGGGATCGCGACCGAGCGCCTGGACGCGATCCGCCGGCAGAAGGACGAGGCTCTCCGCGAGGTCGTGCGCATCGCTTCCGAGACGGGCGGCGCGCACCGCGCCGTGCAGCTCCTCGAACGCGCCGGCCGAGTCGTCGAGATCCCGGACGCCCGCTTGAGGCACGAGGCCATCACGCGGGATTTCATCGCTGACGGCGGCCGTGGCATGGTCATCGCGCCGAGCAACGCCGAGCGCCAGGACCTGAACCGCCGCATCCGGGAGGCGCTCATCGAGGTCGGCCGAGTGGAGAGGAGGAGCATCAAGGCGCCCGTGGTCGTGAAGCAGGACCTGACCCGCGAACAGAAGGGCCGGGCGTCGAGCTACGGCGCGGGCGACGTGCTGCGCTTCTTGCGCCCTGGCCGGGGAATCGAGGCCGGCGAGCGTGCGCGTGTCATCAGCATCGACGAGAGGAAGAACCTCCTGCGGCTCGAGCTTGAGAGCAGCCGCCTCGCCCGCGTCATCAACCCGAAGCACCGTCGCGCGTTTGAGGTGGAGCGCGTTGAGCAGCGTCGCTTCGCCGTGGGCGACCGCATCCAATTCCGCGAGCGGGACCGCTCTCTCGACGTCGCCAACGGCACCCTTGGGACTATCAAAGAGCTCGACCACGAGCGCGGCATCGCGACCGTGGAAGTGGGCTCGCGGCGCTTCCGTCTCGACTTCAATGAGCCGAAGGCCCTCGACCACGCGTGCGCGGTGACGAGCCACCGGAGCCAGGGCCTCTCACGCGAGCGGGGCTACATCACTGTGGACACGTCCCACTCCGAGGAGCTGGTCAACCGGCGGCAGTTTTACGTGGGCGTCTCCCGCGCCGTGGAGGACACGCGGGTGTACACGGACGACCGCTCGGCCCTTTCGCGCGTAGTCTCGCGCGAGCAGGGCCGGGAGAGCGCGCTTTCGGTTTTGGACCGGGTGCCGGCGCGGGAAACGCGGGCCGCGACGCTGAGGCGGGAGACGGCGCTCGACCTGGTGAGGAGCAGTCATGGGCGCAGTGACGGACGAGAACGCTGGGACGGTCGCGCTCCTGGAAGCGACTGCCGAGACCCGGGTGCTGATCGAGGACCTCTCGCGACTGGCCGAGGAGCTGAAGGTCCGGCAGGACCGGCTGGGAGAGCTTCTGGCCCCGAGCGAAGCCGCGCTGCGGGCGCGGACCGAGTACCTGGACAAGGTGATGCGGGGCGAGCTCGGGAGAGCCGGGCAGCGGGTCTTGAAGCTGGGCGAGGAGGTGGAGCGGATCGCCCGGCACCTGAACGACCACGTGGTGCAGATGCCGGCTCGGCTGGCCGAGGCGCACGCGCGGCGCTGGAACGGGACACAGCGACGCGAGCGCTGGCGGATGGTCGTCTCGCTTCTGGCGATGCTGCTCGGGGGGTTCCTGGCCGGCCAGGTGGCCAGCTACCGCTCTGGCGGGACGGCGAACGCGAAGCCGGCCGCGACCGAGGAGACGACTCGCGCGCCCAGGAAGAGCGCGCCCTCGGCGCCGCGTCGGCTGGCGGGCCAGGGCGCGAAGCCGAGAGCCGCACCCGCGCGCTGAGCCGGGAGGAGATCGCGCGCTCGGCTGAGTTGCAGCGGCGCTATGCTGCCGAGTGCGCCTCCATGCTACGCGTCGTCCCTGACCGCGAAGTGGCGAGGGAGGCCGCGCGCCTGAACGTGAGCGCGCTCGCGGCGCGACAGCCGCGGATCGTGCCTTCCGAGGGGCGCTTCAGCGTCGAGAAGCTCAGGAGAGCGCTCGCCCGCGGCGGCGAGGACCTCGGCGCGATCCGTAGCGCGCTCTCGCGCCTGGTGGAGCGCGCGTCGCCGGCGATCTCTCGGCTGCCGCTCGCGCGCGTGCGCGACTTGGAACGTGAACGATGAGAGCCGCCGCCGCCGATCACGCACTCAATTGGCCGGTGGGCGACCGTACTTCTCGAGAGGCGGGCAGGATGGCGCGCTGTTTCGCCGTTGCTCACGCCGTGCGCGGCTAGACAGGATCAGTGAGGACCTGTTACCCCGGCGTTACCCCAGCGCAGACACGAAAGCTACTCCGGAACGGCCGCCTGTAAGTTATTGATTTCACTGAGATTATGGAGCGGGAAACGGGATTCGAACCCGCGACTTCGACCTTGGCAAGGTCGCACTCTACCACTGAGCTATTCCCGCCCTTGCTGGTGATTATCTTACGAACGGCCAGGGGGCTCGTCAACCGCAACTCGTCCCGGGAAGAGTCGGGTCCCGGTGGGATCTTGATCGACCTGCGGCCTTCTTCTATATTGGCTTTCCCGGGGCGGCGTAGCCAAGTGGTTAAGGCGGAGGTCTGCAAAACCTCTACTCTCCGGTTCAAGTCCGGACGCCGCCTCCAACTCAACCTCCTCATCCGCGGAACCTTCCGCGGATTTCGCCGCAGCCTCCGAACCCTCTGACTTTGACGCGACTTTGACATACGAATTCCGATGGAAGGCCGAGAGCTTCACGCCGGCCTCCTGGAGCATCGCTTCGTCGGTGATCGCGTAGCGGCGATAGATGCTTTCGGTCTTGTGGCCCACAAGCTTCATCGCGGCGGAGCGCGGAACGCCCGCGCGCTCGAGGTTGCGCACCGCGGTGCGACGCAGATCGTGAGGGATTCGCCCTTTGAGCCCGGCCGCGTCGGTGGCCTTGTCCCAGTCCTTCTGGATCTTTCGGATCGGCTCACCGCGTCGGTGGAAAATCCAGGGAATGATCCGCCCTTGCTTCCGCTGCAGCGCCTCCGTCAGGTCGCGCTGGCGTTCCAGGACGGCCCGAAGCTCAGGGATGAGGGGGAACATGCGGCCGTCGCCGTTCTTGGTCTCTCCGGGCTCCAGGCGAAGCCACCCGGCCTTGAAGTCGACGTGCTTCCATCGCCGCGTGAAGATCTCCGAGGCGAGCCGCCAGCCGGTGATGTAGGCAGCCTCGAGAGGAGCTCGGAGATCCGCCGAGAGGTGAGACAAGAGCCGGGAGAAATCAGCCTGCTCGACGAACCCTTGTCGCGGCGTCGCCTCTGCGAGCATGCCGATCTCCGGGACAGCTGCGACGCGCTTGAGCTTCTTCGCCAGCCGGAAGGCGCGCTTCAGCGTGGTCAGCTCGCGGTTGATGGTGCCGTTGGTGGCTTCCTGCACCTTTCGCTCAGCGACGTAGCGATCGATCCGCTCTTCGTCGATCTTGACGGCCGGCATCCCTTTGAACGCGCGCGAGAGGTGGACGATGGAGCCGCGGAGACGACGCAACGATCGTTTCCCGTTGGTCGTGTAGTCGGTCTCGATCAGGCGCGCGAGATCCTCGAAGCTCGTCCGCTGGACGTCGGATCCAGCAGGCCGGCCATGATCGACGGCATGCAGCTTGGCCCGGCGAATACGAACGGCTTCCTCCTGCTGCTCGGAGCCGGAGGACTCCCGGTGCCTCACCCCACGCGCATCGGTCCAGTTGATCCACCAGATGGCGGATTTCTTCCACTCGCCGGTGACTTTGTCTCGGAAGCGTGGGCGATAGACGCCCGGCTCGCGAACCTTTGGCATGCTCTCGGCCCCGAAGATGCGCTTCTCAGCTACTTTGGTCAACCCCTCATCGCCAGCCAGCGGCGAAACGACGCCTCGCCGATCCGAAGACAACGCCGCGTGGGCCTACGCGCCCAGCCCTAGCCGCGCGCCCAGCCGTACAGGCGCCGCACAGGGACCTGAGCGATGGAGGCCGCCTCTTCAGGCGTGAGCAAGCGCTCCGATTGGGCCTTGGTTTCCTGAGGCGGTGGAGCGGCCGGCGTGCTCAGCCGACCCCAGGCCTCCGCCTTTGCCTGTTCGAGCGCTCCGATCAGCCCCGGCAGACTCGCCGGATCACAGTCACGCACCGCACTGAGGATCGAGTCGAAGTGAGGCTGCATTTGGTTCGCCATGCTTACCGCTCCACTCCGCCGGGCAAGGTCCGGCCGGCGCTCTCGCGAGCGTCTTGCAAGGGCGACGCCAGTCCGGCGAAATGCCGCACTTCCCTAAACCCTGGAGTTGCGGGCCTAACCGTGCGTTGAGACTCTCCCCGATGAGAGATCGCCGCAGGGCGGCCTCGAATTTGAGAGTGGCCGTCCCTCGACTTCTCGGAGCTTGGCGTCGAACCGGGACCGAACCCGGTCACTCGGCTTGTGCGCGTGCTCGCCGACCAGTCGTAAGAGCTCACGGGTCTCGCCGAGCGTGAAGCGCACCCCCTTCGCCCATCGGATGAGCCGCAGTTGCAGCCCTGCCTCGGGCGAATAGGTTCGGTAGCCGGCCGGGGTGCGACTTGGGCGTGACAGCAAGCCGCGCCGCTCGTAGCAGCGGATGGTCGCCGGGGCCAAGCCCGGCAGCCCCGCCAGCTCGCCAATTCGCATACGGCCGCCCTCTAGTAGCCTGCACCTTCAACCATGGTTCAAGGTCAAGAGCCGACCGGTGGCTCCTCCGAGCCTCCGGCGAATGCAACGCCGCACGCGAAGCAGGCGACGGGTGCCTCAAACGTGACCGTCGGGACTGAGGAGCTTCCTGGGTCCTTAGAAGCTTGCCGTGAAGGAAGCCCGAAGAGTGAATGGCTCCAGCGGGTGTGTGTGGACGTCGTTCACGCCCTCGGTGGGCTCCCCCGGGAGCCGGGACGCATAGTAGTAGTCGATGTCGCTGGTCTTGACGTTCGTCAGGTTGAAGGCCTCGACTGCGAGGCTGTAGCGCCGCGAGATACGATACGCGACACGGGCATTGAGGGTCGTCGACGACTTCGACCGCACGCTGTCGTCCTCGATCAGGGGACGCGGGCCGAAGTAGCGGAGGCGCAGGCTCCCCGAGAGCGGTCCCTGTCCGTTGGCGGTCACCCCCGCCGAGGCGACCCCCTCGACCGCTCCGGGAATCCGATCGCCGACCGGGTCCGGGTCGCGAAAGCGGGCCTTCGAGTACGCAAGGTCGGCATCCAGGGTGAGCCACGGCGTCGGCGTGTAGACGTTCGACCACTCGAAGCCCAGACGCCGGCTCGGCCGGCTCGGCTCGGTGGTCCCAGCGTCCCCCACGAATACGAGCTCCGAGGCGATGTCGAGCAGCCAGCCCGCCACCGTGCTGTGGAAGCGGCGGAAGGCCAGCGTGCGCGCGCCGATCTCGGCCCCCTTCGCGCGGACGATGGGATCGACCGGAAGCACGGGTTCGCCCGTCTTCGGATCGCGGGTCTGGACCGACCCTCGCGCGTCGTTGCTGTGGAAGCCCCAACCCCAGTTGGCGTAGATCTCGGTGCTCTTCCAGGGGCCGAGGATCACGCTGAGCTTGGGGCTGGCGAGCGAGGCACTGCGACTGCCCGTGTTCCCGGGGTTGTCGCCTCGCACGTCGAAGTGATAGACGTCCCCGCGGAGGCCGGCGACCGTTCGCAGCTTCGGGGTCCACTGGATGCTCGTCTGGAAGAAGAGCGCACCGCTCGACTGGTCGACGCGGTCCTGGCGGATCGCGTCGAGCCGCACGCGGGCCTCCGTGTGGTAGAGGCCGAGGGTCGGGATGTGGTCGAAGCGCCCCTGGAATCCGGCCACGCTCTCGGTGTCCTTGCCGAACCAGTGACTCAGGAAGCGCTGGCTGACGCTGCCGCCGCAAATGTCTCGCTTGTCCTTCTGCTCGAACTGGTCACCGTGGACGGGATCGTCCAGGAAGTAGGTGAAGTCGGAGAACAGGTCCAGCCCGTAGTCGATCGCGTAGGCCTTGACCACGGTCAGGCCCGCGCTCGTGCTCTTGCGCCATTCGCCGCCGAGCGTGTAGCGATGCGTCTGTCCGGCGTCGGTGGGATCGATAGACCCGAAGCGGTCGATGAGCCCTGTCTCGATAGCCCGCTCCGGCACCTGGTCGGTCGAGTTCCAGCGGCCGGAATAGCCCATGGCCGTCAGGCTGAAGCCGTTCTGCTGGTCGCCCCGACTGAAGCGCAGCACACCGTTCCACTTGCGATAGTCGTCGCCCCGCACCCACGGGCCGTCGCTGTGGTGGACTTCGCCCGCATAGAGGATCTGGCCGGCCCCCACCTTCGACGACCCCGCGAGTAGCAAACGCCCGAAGCGATCGGCGCCGCCCTCGACCTTCACGATGCGGTGGTCGAGGACGTCCAGGTAGTTCACGTTGACGGCGCCCGCGGCCGAGAAGTCGCCTGCTTCCGCGGAATACGTCCCCTTCTGGTACTGGACGCAGGACACGAGCTCGGGGATGAGGAAGTTGTTGTCGGAGTATCCCTGGCCGTGGGCGTGGGTCGGCATGTTGACAGGCGCGCCCGCGACCCACGTCGCGAGGTCAGTCCCGTGATCGATGTTGAAGCCGCGCACGTAGTACTGGTTGGCCTTGCCCTCGCCGCTGTGCTGGCTGATGACGACGCCCGGCACCGCCTCATAGACCTCGCCCGACCGAAAGACCGGCCGCTCTTCGATCTGCTGCGCGGTCACTACGCCCGTGGAGCCGGCCTCGGCCAGACCGAGCAAGCCGTTGGCCGGCTCGTCGAGGTCGGTGAGGCTTCGGAACGTCCGCTTCCCGGTGACGAGCACGTCCGCGTTCAAGGCGATACGCAGCGTGGCCTCGACCTTGATTGTCGCGCCCGCGGTCACTTCTACCGTCCGCACGGTCGTAGCGAACGTAGGGAGGCGGAACGCCACCTGGTAGCGTCCGGGCGGAAGGTCGGCGATTTCGAAGGCACCTTGGCCGTTGGTCGTTATGAAGCGGTCCGCCGCTCCCGTCAGCGAGCGGACGTCGGTCGTGACGCCCGGCAGCGGGCGCCCGGTCTCGTCCTTGGTGACGCCCTGAAGGCGGCCAACTGTTTGGCCAAAGGTCGGCGCGGCGGCCAGCACAACGGCCAGCGTCAGAATGTGCCGGCTCATCGGCAAGCGCCCGCCGATTCGAACCAGTCAGCCGACAAGGCAACTCTCCTTCGCCGTTCCCAATTCGGGAGCGCCGCGTACGGATGGCGCGCCCATCGCCCGCATATTGCAAACGTTGGGTCCGAGACAGCCTAGCCCGGAAACCCAGCAAGTATCTCCGAGAACACGGTTGGGGTTCGAGAGGGCATCACATCGTGAGGCCTCCCGCGCGCTCACCCGCCGCGCGACCCCGCAGGTCCTGGGGACCCCCTCCGCGCTCCGGCGGCCACGCCAGCTCGCGACTCCGCTCCCTGCAGTCGCACGTACAAAGGTCGAAGGAAGCCGTTAACCGCCCTCATATCTGAGAGCGGCTCCCGCTGGCTCTCACCGATGAGAGCGTTGCATCCGTCGCGCACCGAGCCCGCGGTGGCAACCCGTTGTACGCACTGGCGCCCTCAACCCTTCGGCCTCGGCCTCGACGCGGCACGCCGCTTGCCTTTCCCCGAACATGCGCCGCGTCCTCACTCCCGCCCTCGCGATGCCAGCCCCACGAGGCCGTTTCCGTAATACAGCTGTATTCACGCTCAGCCTCTCCGCCGCGTACGGCGAACCCCTTCCACTCTTCCGTCCCTAGGAGCCGCCAATGATCAACGGAACCAAGACGCCCGAAATCATCCGCGATTGCAAGTTAAAGCGGGTGTACCCCCGCCTTCCGCTCCGTGTCCACTCCGCGGCGCCGAAAGGATTTGCGGGAAACGGCTCGGGTAACCCATTCCACTCCGAAGACTTTACGGAGGCGTTGTCTGCGCCACCGAACGACGCCTCGAGGAGGCCCCATGAGTCATATCAACGAGGTCGCATCAGCGTCGAACGCCGGCGAGAATCCGACCGCGACCGCTCCCTCACCAGTCCGACTCTTGCCCATCTCAGCGAAGATCGAAACGAGTCTGAGCCGTGAGATCGACGAGTACGCGAAGTCACACGGCATCACCCGATCGCGCGCCGCCGGTCAGTACCTCACGATCGCGCGCGAGACGTTGCGCGGTCGCGAAGGCGTCGCGGCAGGGAAGGCGGAAGAGATCCTGGAGGCACTCGAAGGCGTCCGAACGATCGTCGAGCTCCTGGGCCCGCCATCCCTTGGGGTGATGCGGCTGCTCGCGCATTGGGCGACGCAAAGCGGAGGTCTCAGGGTGTCCGAAGACGAGCTTCTGGCCGAGCTGCGATCGGTCGCGGCCGACGAGTGGGAGCAGGTGCTCTCCGAGGCGGAACGGGAGCTGCACGAGGCGATACGGAAGGCGAGAACTGAAGGGAGGGAGTGAGTGTTCTTCGTCGAAGCTCGGTACCACCGGAACCCGGACAAGCTGCCCCAGCAGATCCGCTACATCTCGCATCGCGAGGGGCGTCTGCAGGGTGGAGAACGGCGGGAGCTTCTCGGCATCGGCGACCGTTACAGGGTCCTCCGGGGCGACGAGAAGGCGATCGAGAAGGCGTTTGCGGAAGACACACGCGGGCTGCGAAGGCCGGCCTACTTCCGCTTCATCCTGACGGTCGACAACCACGCCGCGGAACGCTTCGCACGGCTGGACGGTACGTCCACGGAGTGGGCCATCCGTGACGCGATCCAGAAGACCTTCCGGGGCGCCGCCCGAGACGTGCAGGGCGTCTTCGCGATCCACCAACACGGCGGCCACGACCGGCCAGCGCACCCACATGTCCACGCGCTCCTGAGCCCGCGGCTGCAGAATGGAGCGCCGATCCACTTCTCGCCGCGAGCGATCGAGAGGGTCAAGCAGCGCTGGGAGCTGGAGGTCTTGCGCGGCCTGGCGCGCCAGGAGCGCCGCCTCGTCCGACGCCAGCCCCACCGCGAACTGGTGCCCCTGACTCCGTTGCGGCAACGCGGATTCAAGGCGAGACAGGCCGTGTTGCGCTTCGACTGGCGTCCTCATCGGCGTCGGCGCCTCGGACCCCTGACCCTCGCTCTTCTCCGGTCGCGGCCGTCGCGCCAGGCGGGGGTGCTGGCGGGGCGAAGCGCGGATGCCGCTCTCGGGCCCGCGGTGTCGCAAGCATCGGCGTCCGTCAGCGGTGGTGAAGGGAGCACTCATGGGATCGAAGGATGGGCGCTCTCGTATCGACGGGGGGGTTCGGGGTCCGTTGGTTCCACGCTAACCGCCGGCCGACCATTCAACCCCCGTGATCGGCCAACGGACGCCCGAGAGCGACCACCGGTGGGCGTCTCCTTGGATCTGCCCGCCGTTCGTGGGATAGGTCTCTCTCAGTTGCCCATCTCTAGGATTCTCTGCCGGGATCGATCGGCCAGGCCAACGCCCGACTGGGCGCGCCGGTTCGGAATGCGCCACACTAAGGCGGACGGAGGCATATGACACCCGAGCAGCTCGTCCAGATACTGCACGGTGTGGGCTTCCTCACCGGGGTGGCCCTCTATGCCATGTTGCTCAGCATGGCGCTGCGCTCGGTCCGAGATCCCTCTGACATGTCTATCGGAGGGGCGAACGGTCTGGCGGTCGTAACGGCCGGGCTCGGACTCATCTGGAACGTCGGTGCACTGACGCTGGTGACGGGGCTCCCGCTCCCGCCCGCGCTGATCGCCGTGGCCTACGCGGCCCTCGGGTTGTTGCCCGCCGTGTTCGTGCATGCCGCGGTGAGCTCCTGGGCGAGCGACCGGCCTCCGCGGCCCTTCGACCGGCTCATCTATCGCATCGCCTACGCACTGGGTGCCGGTGCGGCGCTGCTGCAGATCGTCGAGGCCACGGTCTCGGAGAACGCCCCGTCCAGTTCCGCGTTCCGGGTACTCGCGGTTGGGTTCGTCCTGCTGGTGCCCCTGATGGTGATCGCGGCGCCGCCCGCAGCCCGGCGCCGGGGAAGCGGGGTGTGGGCGGTTGCGATCGTCATCTTTGCGATCTCCGCCTGGCACCTGGCTCAGCACCAAGCGGGCCATGAGGGCTGGTCCGTCGTGGTCCTCGGACACCACGCTTCGATACCGCTGGCGCTGGCGATCCTCTGGCTCGACTTCAGGTTCGCCCTCGCCGACATCTTCCTGAAAAGGGCGCTGGCGCTCCTGGTGCTGGTCGCCGGCGTGGTCGGCATCTATTTGGGCTTGACCGGACCGCATCTGATGCGGCGAGAGCCGTCCACCGGTCCCGATCCGTCGTGGGTCGTGCTCGTCCTGGCCATGTGGGCGGGCACCGCGCTCGCGTACCCGATCATCCGGCGCCGGACGGCATGGTTCGTCGACTCGGTCCTGCTACGCCGGCCGGATGCGGCCGAGCTGCGGGGCGAAATCGCGCGCCGGATCATGATCTGCGAGACCGCGCCCGACGTCTTGGGGCTGGTCTGCCAGCTCGTCGGACCCGCGTTGAACGCCGGCCAGTCACATTGGGAAGAGGCTCCGGCGGGGCCCGTCGGAGCCGAGCTGGTCAGCAGTCAAATGAGGCCCGGGGAGGCCGTAGTAAGAGTGCTCGTGCCCACGGTCGAGCCACCGCACTACCAGCTCCGTTTCGAGTCATTCGGCGGCGGAAGAAGGGTACTCTCGGACGACGTCGCCCTGCTCGATGCGGTCGCCTTGATGACCGCGCGTCGCCTCGACGCGCTGCGATGGCTGCACGAGCGTCTCGAAAGAGACGTGCGTGAGGAAGAGATCGCGAAGCTCGCCACCGAAGCCGAGCTGCGCGCCCTGCAAGCACAGCTCAACCCGCATTTCCTCTTCAATGCTCTCAACACGCTCGGTTATCTGATGAAGGCGGCGCCGGACCGTGCGCGCGGCACGCTCCTCGACCTGACGAAGCTCCTGCGCGCCGTCCTGAAGCGGTCGGGAGGGAACGTGGTCACGCTCGGCCAAGAGCTCGATCTCGTGGAGTCGTACCTGTCCATCGAGCGGGTGCGGTTCGACGATCGCTTGCGCCTTCGGCTGGACGTCCCTCTCTCGCTCCGCGCGAACCTGGTGCCGCCGCTGATCGTGCAGCCGCTCGTCGAGAACGCGATCAAGCACGGGATCTCCCCGCGGAGGGAGGGCGGAGAGATCGCGATCTCCGCGCGGATCGAGCCGCCCGGAGGTGAGCTACTGCGTCCGGTACTCGTCATCGAGGTATCGGACACCGGGGTCGGGGCCAGCGAATCGGCGGTGCGCGCGGGCCGGGCGCGGGGCGTAGGGCTATCCAACATCGAGAAGCGGCTGCGGGCTCACTACGGCGACGACGCGTTCCTGTCTCTCACCAGCCAGGTTGGCCAGGGGACCCGGGTCACCGTCACGCTTTCGGCCGTCCTGCCCGCGAAGCGCTCGCGGACGCCGGCATTCGTGGCCGGTGGCCGGACGTGACGATACTCCTGCGCGTCGTCCTGGCGGATGACGAGCGTCCGGCGCGCGCCCTCCTCGCCGAGATGATCGCGTCGGGAGCCGAAGCCGAAGTGGTGGGGGAGGCGGTGACTGGTCCCGAGGCAGTGTCGGTCATCGAGCGCGTGTCCCCGGACGTCGCCCTGCTCGACCTCGAGATGCCGGAGATGGACGGCCTGGAGGTCGCGCGGACCGTCCGTGCCGAGAAGATGCCTCTCCTCGCCTTCGTTACTGCCTACGACGAGTACGCCGTCCGCGCGTTCGAGATCAACGCGGTCGACTACCTGCTCAAGCCGGTGGCTCCAGAGCGGCTCTCGGAGACCTTCCGGCGAGCGCGGGAACGGCTGGCGCGGCCCGGATGGCGCGACGACCAGATGGACCAGCTTCGCTCCGCCTTCGCCGCCTATCAATTGTCCCGGGCCAGCTATCTCGAACGGCTTCCCGTGCGCAAGCGCGACGACATCCTCATGGTTCCCACCGAGCAGATCGTCTCGGCCGTGGCCGACGGTGAGCTTCTCCACCTGACCACCGTCAGGAATGAGAAGCACGTGATCTCATACCGGCTGAAGGACCTGGAGGCACGTCTCGATCCCGAGAGATTCGTACGACTCTCGCGCGGCGCCCTGGCGAACGTGCGAATGATCACCCGCTTCAGCGCGATGCCCGGCGGCACTTACCTGGCGATCATGGCCAACGGCCAGGAGCTGCAGGTGAGCCGCTCCCAGGCGCGCGCCCTCCGCGGATCGTTGCTCAAACTCTGACGTCCCGCTAAGGCTCGACCACCGTCCACTCATCGCTCCCACGCGACCGGTCACTGGAAAGCTCTCGCGTGTCTGCGGATGTCCTGGCTACGCTCCCCGTGTCTCACTCGAGCGCTATGGCCTACAGCCGTATTGACGGACGCCCGCTCGCGATCCGACGAGGGTCGAAAAGGCGCATGCACAGGATAACCATGCGCGGGAACTGGTCAGCAGGTCTGGTCATCCTCATCGTCTTCATTTTGTTGGTGCTGTTCGTGGCTCTCCCGTGGCTCATCCGACACCCTCCACTCGATCACGACCCTGGCGGCGAGACCTTATTGCGGTCGGGCACCGGCCGATAACGGCCTCGGCGGGCGGTCCGGTCACGCGACCGAATCGACCGCTCACCGCTCAGTGGCGACCGCTCATCGGAAAGCGCTGGGTCCCAGACCTGCCATGTCTATGCTCCCCAGAACGCGAATTGGCCTTGGTCTGCCCTCCAGGGGAGGCGCACGGCTCGATGGGCGTTGAAAGAGGAGTCCAATCGTGAGAACGAGTTCTCGTCATCTTTTCGGCGTCCTCGCCGTGCTGGCGGCGGCCTTGCTCATGCCGTCCCTGGCCTCGGCGTACGCTTCCGGCTCGATACGCGGCCCGATCTCGGACGATCTAGTCTCAGCAGTAGTCGAGGAGCGATGAAACGCCCGCGATTTCGTGGACTGTTGCCTCTGACCTGCATCTTCGTAGCGACGCAGGCGGTGCAGGTGCTGGCGCAATCCGCCGGCAGGGTGCAGGGCGTTGCCAAAGACCCCTCCGGAGCCGTCGTACCCGGAGCCACCGTGGAAATCCACAATCCCGTGAGTCATTTCGACCAGAAGACGACCACGGACTCCGCGGGCACGTTCCACTTCTCGAACGTGCCATTCAATCCCTATCACCTTCAGGTGACGGCGGCGGGCTTCGCTCCGTTCCAGCAGGACATAGACGTGCGGTCGCTCGTACCGGTGTCCCTCGATGTAGCACTGAAGCTAGCGACCACATCGGAGTCGGTCACGGTCGAGAGCGGGGCGCAAGACCTGATCGAGGCCACGCCGATCGCACATACCGACGTCGATCGCAACCTGTTCGACAAGATCCCCCTCGAGAGCGCGTCGTCCTCGATCAGCTCGCTCATCACCTTCTCGACGCCCGGCGTGGCGGCCGACTCGAACGGGTTCATGCACGGACTCGGCGAGCATCAAGAGAATGCCTTCTCGGTGGACGGCCAGCCCATCACCGACCAGCAGAGCAAGTCCTTCTCGAACCAGATTCCCGTCGGCTCGGTTCAGTCCCTGGAGGCAGTCAATGGCATCCCCCCGGCCGAATACGGTGACAAGACCACATTGATCGTGAACGTCACGACACGGTCCGGTCTCACCCAGAAGCCGACCGGGCTCATCAGCGCCTCCTACGGCACGTTCAAGACGGGCGGCGGATCGATAGACTTTGCGGCCGGCAACGAACGCTGGGGGAACTTCATCACCGCCACCGGCCTCCAGAGCGACCGGTTTCTCGATCCGCCGGAGACGACCAATCTCCACAACCGTGGCAACACGGAGAACATTTTCGACCGCCTGGACTTCCACCCCAGCGTACGAGACAACTTCCACCTGAACTTGAACTTTGCCCGCTCCTCGTTCCAGCAGCCCAACCAGTTCGACCAGACCGACGCCGGGCAGGACCAGCGAGCGCTCATCAACACGATCAATGTGGCGCCGGCGTGGACCCACATCATCGGCAGCCGGGGCGCACTGAGCCTGAACGGCTTCTTCCGTCGGGACCGCTACCAGTATTTTCCGAGCGCGGATCCGTTCTCCGATCTCCCGGCGACCCTTAGCCAGGATCGGCACCTGACCCACGCGGGCCTACGGTCGGACTTCACGTACGCGAGCGGCGTCCACAACATCAAGGTCGGGGCGCAGTACCAGCATTGGAGCCTGGACGAAAAGTTCACTCTGGGGGTCACCGATCCCGGCTTCAATCCGGTGTGCTTTTCGAACTCCGACCTGACGGGGCCGGTGCTCGATCAGCCCGATCTCACGGATCCCGCGCAGTGCGAAGGCGCCGGCCTGTTTGGCAACACGACAGACAACGGTTTCCTGCCGGGGCTAGTCGCCTTCGATCTGACGCGCAACGGCCGGCCCCTGCAATTCCAGGGACACACGAACATCAAGGAGACATCCGTCTACGTCCAGGATGAGATCACGATCAACAGCTGGTCCCTGCACCTCGGCGTTCGGGGTGACCTCTACCGCGGCCTTAGCGACACGACCGCCGCCGAGCCGCGCGCCGCCGTGGCGTACAACATCAAGAAGACCAACACCGTGCTGCGCGCCGGCTATGGGCGGTCCATAGTGACGCCCTACAATGAGAACCTCATCCTCTCGAGCTCCACCGGCATCGGCGGCCTGGGCGGCTCGGGAGGCGGCGCAATCCCGCCCAAGCCGGGCTACCGGAACCTCTTCAACGCCGGCTTCGAGCAGGCGTTCGGGAAATACCTGGTGGTGACGGCGGACTACTACTGGAAGTACACGACCCCCGACTACGACTTCGGCGTGCTCTTCAGCACGCCGCTCACATTCCCGGTCCAATGGCAGAAATCCAAGATCGATGGCGTGGCCGCCCGCATCAGCGTGCCCAACCTGCACGGTTTCACGCTCGTGAGCGTGCTGGGGACGTCGCGCGACCGTTTCTTTCCTCCCGGTGTCGGAGGCCTCATCTTCAACTCCGCGATCGGCGGCAGCGTGTTTCGAATCGACCACGACCAAGCCTTCCAGCAGACCACGCACTTCCAGTACCAGTGGAAGGAGACCGCGCCGTGGATCGGTTTCAACTGGCGCTATGACAGCGGGCTCGTGGCGGGCGCGGTGCCGTTCGCAAGCGATGCCAGCACGCCCGTCGATCTGACGGTTCTGACCGCGGACCAGCAAGTCCAGGCCGGACTCTTCTGCGGCAACGTGGCGGCGACCCTGACCGCGCCGCTGACGACCTGCGCCCCGTCCGCGTACGGGTCCACCCGCATCAACATCCCGGCGCCGGGGACGCAGGACGACGACAAGAATCCGGCACGCGTCAAGCCGCGCCACCTGTTCGACGTGGCGGTCGGTATCGACAACCTGTTCCATGGCCACCGCACCAAGGTCAGCGTCCGGTGCACGGTCATCAACCTCACGAACAAGGTCGCGCTGTACAACTTCCTCTCGACTTTCAGCGGGACGCACTTCGTGACTCCACGCACCGTAACAGGGGAGCTAGGCGTGCATTTCTGAGCGGTGATTGCTGCCGTTTGGGGTGCACGTAGACGGCATCGGGCGGCCAGCCGCTGGTCGGCCGCCCGGTCATTGTGCTGACGGGGAGTGTTCCCCCCCCCGCCGGCCATTCAAGTGCGAGCTCGCGCGGGCGGCG
>Ga0070699_100001519_pt1 | contig 21215 bp, 23 predicted proteins | sample KBSK1503metaG_FD_65473 | JGI IMG/M metagenome (GOLD analysis project Ga0070699, IMG submission 65473) | Corn, switchgrass and miscanthus rhizosphere microbial communities from Kellogg Biological Station, Michigan, USA - KBS K1-50-3 metaG | ecosystem: Host-associated > Plants > Roots >...
GTGAAGTCGCCCGGCGTGGTGCGGCGCGCCCAGAGAGCATCGCCAGGCGACGCGCCGGCGATCGCCCGTACGCTCGGTGTGCACTACCTGCTGGACGGCACTGTGCGACGCGTCGGTGCGCGCGTTCGCGTGTCAATCCGGCTGTTGACCGGAGCCACGGCGGTCGCGGCGTGGGGCGACGTATTCGATCGGAGACCGGAGGAATTGCTCGCGTTGCCATCGGTGATCGCCCAGGCGGTTGCGCTGCGTGTAGGCGGACCGGCCCCGGCATCGGAAATCAGTGCTTTTGGCACGTTGCCCACGCGCAGCCCGGCCGCCTACGACCATTATTTGCGGGGCAACTTTCTTCTTGCACGACGGTCGCCGGAAGGGACCGCGCGGGCCATCTCCGAGTATCGGGAAGCCGAGCGACTCGACTCTGGGTTTGTCGCGGCGATCGGGCGCGCGGCCTACGCGTACGCGATCGCGCGCGGCAACTACTACCGGCTGCCTGACACACCGATCGAGAGCCTGGCGGTCCGCGGACTGGTCATCGCCAACCGCGCGCTGCGCCGCGATTCGACCTCGTCCGACGCCTGGATGGCGCGCGGCTACCTCCTCGCCTTCGCCAACCCCCGCACGATGGACGGCTCGGTGCAAGCCTTCCAGCGGTCGATTGCACTCGATCCCAAGAACGCCGAAGCGCATCATCAATACGGTTCGATCCTCAACTGGGTCGGGCGGTACGACGAGGCTGATCGAGAGCAGCACGCGGCGCTTGCCCTCGATCCGGGGCGCGCGATCTCCTTCGTCGATCTCGCCTGGACGCACGTTCGCGACACGAAGCTCGCCGTCGCTCTGACAGACAGCGCCGTCGCTCTCGACCCCGCCTCGGCATTCTCGCGCCGGTGGCGGGCGTTGGCCCGCCTGTGGGCGGGCGACGTGCGGGGAGCCCAGGAGGACGCTGAGCTCGCCAACCGGCTGCAACCCGGGGACATCGTGATGGAAAGCGTACTCGCCACTGTGCTCGCGCACGCGGGAGACAGTGCTCGAGCTCGGGCGCTGCTGGCGCATTGGCCGGCGCGAAACGAACATTGGCTCATCATGGCGGCGCTCGTGGCGGTGGGCGATACAGGCGCCGCACTGGACCGCTTGGAACGCGCGTCACCCGTCCCTTATCTCTGGGCCGGGTTGCGTCGGCCGGAATTCGACGCCCTGCATGGCAATCCGCGTTATGAGCGGCTCGTGGCGGCGCTGCGGCCGACAGGGGCGGTGGGGCCGTGAGTGGCGAGCGCGTCGGCTAAATGTTGCTTCTTCTGGCGTCGGTTTTCCTCACCGCACAGGGCGCGAGCCTCGATCTCCGCACCCTCTCCGTCGTCCGCTTCGACTTCGACAACGACGTCTTTCTCGGGAAGGACAATTCGTTCACGGCGGGATGGAGCGTGCAGCTGCACTCGCGTTTGAACGACGTCTGGGGCCCCGGCTCTGCGAAGTGGATCGGACGCGTGCCGGGGCTCGGCGACGGCGGCCGCGGGGGGCCGATCACGCGCTGGGCAGTGGGAATCTCGCAGGTCATTATCACTCCCAAGGACATCGGCAACGCGGCGCCGCAACCGAATGACGCGCCGTGGGCCGGGATGCTCGGCGCCAGCGTGTCCTGGTCCGCCTACGACAATCGGAGAATGGCGGCGCTGCAAGTCTACGCAGGATGCATGGGGCCGTGCTCCGGAGCGGAGCCTGTGCAGAAGTTCATCCACGGGGATCTCGGTTTCGGCCCCACGCCCAAGGGATGGGACAACCAGCTCGTGAACCAGGCGCTGTTGAACCTGAACTACGAATATCGCTACAAGCTGTTCGCGCCGGCGCCCGATCGGTACTTCACGCCGCGGCGGTTCGCCCACGATCTTTCGGTCGGGAGCCACGTCGCACTGGGAACTCTCGAGACGCTCATCTGGGGCCAGGTCGAGTACCGCTTCGGCTGGGGGCTGCCGCTGGGATTCACGAAAGCGCCCGACCCGCCCGGCTGGGGCATCATGCTCGATCCCGTCTACCTCGATCCGGCGACGCCGGCCCCGTCGAGAACTCGGGCATTGCGGGCCTACTTCTCGCTCATGGGACGCGCCGCCTATGTGACCCACATGGCCCCGGCGGAAGGCGGGAGGACGGTCAACGGCGGCGAGCATCCCCCGCTCCGTCCGTATCCTGGCCGCTATGTAACGCTCGCCGGCTTCCACGTGGCGCGGCTGCCGTTCGCCGTCCACATCACCCAGTATCGCTACTTCGGCCGCTCGGGCATCGCCGGTTCGAGCGACTGGATCAATCTCTCGTTCGAATACCGCTACTAAGTGGTGGTCAAAGAAAAGCCCCACCGCGGAAGTCGCAGTGAACCTTGATCTTCACTTAGTCGGGACGGCGGGATTTGAACCCGCGACCGCTGTCTGATCGCGCGTACCGACTATCCGTGCTCTCCGCTCGGTTCAGCGCGGCTTTGAAAGGGTGTCCTAAGGCTTGCCCGCCTTATTCGCCGTACAGCGCGGGTCCATCCCCTGGATCTCGGCGATTTTCTTGTCGTCAATCGGGATGGGCGCGCAGCCGTGGTCCTTTTCGCAGACGAAGTCGTAACGGGCGGCGGGGATGTGACAGCTCAAGCACGTCACGCCCACGAAATTGACCACCTTGTCGCCGCGGGCCTTGATCCTCGTGGCCGGAGGAGACGGGTCGGGCGGAAGGGCGGTGGCCAGCTCGAGCGAGAAGAACTCCCACCCGTTCGACTCGGGAAACTTTGCCTTGGGATGCTTCACCATGGCCTCACCGGGGACCAGCTGCAGAAAGGTCCCGAGGGGGTACTCGGTGTTCGCGACTCTGTCCCTCAGGATGCGTACGGCTTCGGCGAGTCGCTGGGGGTCTGCATTCCTGATGTAGGTGTTCCTGACTTTCGTACCTTCACGGATACAGCCGAACGACTTGTCGGTGACCGTGATGTCCTCCTGATCTTGGACCAACCCGGGCGCGACGCACAGCAGGGTGGTCGCGAGTGCGACGCTGCCCATCCAATCCTGTTTCATTCGCTCACTCCTTTGATTGCTTTGACCTTGGCCTCGAGCATGTGGGGCGCGGAATGCCGAGCGTACTCATCTCGTCCCCTTTCGGTTCGAGCTAGCCGGACTGGCGGCCTAGATATACGTAGCAGCACGGTCGCCGGCCATGCGCGGGGCGGGCGGTCAACTCTATGCCGGGTTGCTGAGATACTAGTACCAGCTCGCGGATGCTGAGACGATCAAAAATGTCGTGCTGCACCCGACCAACCGGATTGTGAGCCGGTAGGGCGGGAGAAACTCACGGCATTACTCACAGCACGGGGCGCGGCAAAGAAAAAGCCCTACAGCAGAAGTCGCTGCAGAGCTTGATCTTCACTCAGTCGGGACGGCGGGATTTGAACCCGCGACCCCCTGAACCCCATTATTGGCAGTCGGCAATTTCATCCTGGCTTGTCTACGCGGATCGAGCGTGGAAATATCCGACTTCGCCCGCTCCACTACCCTGAATTATCCGAGTTCGGATCCGACATCGGACACGCATCTATTAGCTGGTAATACGATCAAGCGTCGGTAGGCGGCAGACGCCGCTTCAGCTCCGCCAGCCTGATGGCTTCCTCCTCGGCCACTTCCCTCTTCCACTGCTCCGCGCTGAACGCGGGCTCGACGCGAATGGACCCGTCGGGCTCGTCGTGAATCCGGTACTCGTGCCCGTCGAGAGTGAAGAAATGGCCGCCAGCGCGACGCACCTTGTCGGCGGCGGCGATTAACTCATTGGTGGATTTCATCGGGTCTCGCCTGCCAGAGTTTTAAGTATTGGTCTTGACTCTATCGCGCCTCCGCTCAACGTCAAGCCCACAAAACGGGCGTCGGTTGATGCGTAGTTTTTTTTGCGAGGATGCGTCATGTGTTAGCGGTTGAGGCGTTGGTGATGACACGCATGGTGATGTGATTGGAGAACTGCGGAATCGAAAAGGCCGACGCCGGGCTCTTGCACCCAGCTACTGAAGAGCTGCGCCTGTCACGCGTCTCATTTCGGCTTCCGTCTCGCTCGCTCTCGCGAGGGCTCCCGACGTGTTCCGTCTCCGTCCCGCTGGCGGGTGTCGAATGCGGGTGTCACGGAGATCCGCGCGTCCTGGGTTCGTTCCGTTCAGTGGTCGCGCTCTCTGCGAGGCGGTCGTAACCGGTGGCTCTTGAGTGGAGCGGCGCGACCTGACGGGCGGATTCGTTTCGTCGTCGGGGTCTGGATCGAGGGTTCCGCGTGGTCAGCCACGCTGCGGCGATACCGCCATCCCTCTAGTCACCGCTGTGGTGACAAGAGTAAGTGTAAAGCCAATACCGGCGGGATGATAGACGGAAGTCATTGGGGGACACTGAGTTACGTGGAGAGCGGTGCCGGAGTAGTGGTAGGGTGAGTGCACCCAGGCTGAGGGCACGCTGATCTAGCGGAGGGGAGACTCCCGAGAGCCCTGGACAGATCAGCGCTCCTAACGGATTCGAATGCTCACTGACAAGCAAAGCGGACACTTCGGGTTCACGATCCCCCGGTGCACGTGCCAGCGCGTGTGCATACCGTGCGCTACTCGCCGATCTCCTCCGCAAGCGTCGGCGGTTGCGGAGCGTCCAGCCGTCCGCCGAAGGACCGCACCTCGGGGACGCCATCCACCAGCGCCATCTGGGCGCGCTCCCGCGCGAACTCCGCCATCGCCGCCCGCTCGGCGACCTTGTCCCGCTCGCGCTCGGCCACCTCGGCCTCCTGCTCGGCCGTGAGCGGTGGGAACGGCTTCGGCCCGCCCGCGTTCGCGATTATGCGGAAGGCTTCGCTCTCGGCGACCTCGGCGTAGGTACGCCGCTCGCGCATCCGGTGCTCGTCGAACTCCGTCGCTGCGATGCTCGGCGCGAAGCGCCAGAAGAGCGGGAACGCTGGCGCGTCCATCTCCGCGTCCGGGCTGCGCGGGTTCCGCAGGCTGACGGGCGGCAGGTCGAAGCGATCCGCGAGCGCGTTCGCCTCGGCGTGGTAGTCGCGGATCTGAGCGGCCATCTGGTTCAGCGCCTCGATGGCCGTGCCGACCGCCGCGTACGCCACGTACACCTCGTCGCGCCGACGGCCGTAGTCGTTCAGGCAACTCCCGACCGCACTCCGCAGGCCCTTGATGCGCTGGATGGCGGCGGCCTTCCCTTCCACCTCGCGCTCGACGGCCGCGTGCGCTTCGAGCTGGATGATCATGCTGCGCAGGGCCGCGACGGTCGCTTGCAAGCGGACGGTCTCCGCGGCGTCGTACCGGCGTTCGGCCGCGGCGAGATCCGCCTCGGTCCGCTGCAGTTCAGCGCGTTTCGCCTTCAGCCGCGCGGCTGCGGACGGTGCTTCGCCAACGGCGTCGGTCACTTCCTTGCTCGGTGCCATCGTCTGCTCCTCTCGTTCGGTGTCGTGCACGCCGGGTGCGGGAGTCGAACCCGCCGCCAGGCGGGCATGTGAACCCGCAGCGTCACCCGATCCCGGTTGCGCCCCGGCGCACTGCGCGGGCATATGGCCCTACGCCGTCGCGACGTCGCGATTTCCCGTCCGGCTCGCGCCGCCGGTGGCGCCGCGCAGATGGACGCCGACGAACGCGGGATCACCTACGCGTCTTGGAGCTGCCGAATGCTCTGCGCCGTCAACTTGATCACGCCGTCCAGCCCATCGCGGACCGCCTGGATCTCCTGCTTCAGGCGCCCATCGGCCGGGAGCGCGGCGAGCTGCGCGTCGATGCTCGCCAGGCCGTCCGCCGTCGTCTGCAACTGTTCCGCCGTCATGTCGTCCTCCGCTTCCGGGCCCCCATGAGGTGGCCGTGCGCATCCCGCTCGTACTCGATCATTGTCCGGCGCATGTTCTGCGTGGGCCCGCGCAGCGCGGTTTCGAGCACCAGGATGCGCGACAAGATCGGGTCCAGCTCGCTCTGCGCCGTGGCTTTGGCATCCTGCGACGCGCCGGGGTCGTCCACCGTGGTCTGCAGCTTCGCCGCCTTCTCGCGCAGCGCCTTCAGCTCGTCCAGCGACGATGCCTGATCGGGCACGTTGCCTTCCGACGGGAGCGGCGTCGGCGTGGCGACGGGCCCCGGCCCCGGCTCCAGGAACACGGCCGTCTTTCCCGTTCTTGTATCCTGCCGAGCGATCACGCCGGGGCCCGCGCGCAGTACCTCGGCCTCGATCTGCCGGTCCTGCGCCGCGATGGCCGCCTGCCCCTCCGCCCGCGACTCCTGCTCGCGCGCATTCGCGAGCCACTGCGCGGCCGTCTGCCCCTTGGGGAGCGTCACCATCTCATCCCAGCCCTTCCGATTGGTCCGCAGGATGGTGAGCCCGTTCCGCAGGTTCACCGCCTGTTCAAGAATCTCGATCATCGTCCCGCTCCTTTCGCGTGGTCCACAGCAGCCTCAGGAACAGCGCCCCGTTCACCGCCAGCGCGATCAGCATCACGGCGATGACGAGCCCGGCGCCGCTCATCCGCCCAACAGTTCCCCCAACATCGGGCCGTCGTATGTGCCCTCCAGCGCCCGGGAGAGCCGCCAGTCCAGCTCGGCCTCGCGTTCGAGCCGCGCCCGCTCGCTGGCGATGACCTCCAGCATCCGCCGCTCGTCGGCCGCCTGCCGCTGCTCGCGGGTCAACGGGATCGCCTGGGGTCGCGCGACGCGTCGCGTGGGGCGCAGCCTCCGCCGCTTCGCCTGCTTCCGCGCGGTCATCGAAACGCCAACTTCGGCCGCGGCGGCTCGCCCAGCGCCAGCGCCGCGCTGATGCCGCGCGCGGTCGCCGCCGCCAGGTCGTCGTGGCGCCGGGTCTCCAGGATCGTGGGCCGCCCGCCGCTCGCATAGTCGCGGCGCAGGTTCAGCCATTGCCGTCGCGCCCGTTCGTGATCGAGCAGCAGACACCTCTTCGTGTTGATCACGGCGAGCGAGTCGAGCACGCACTCCGCCGTCTTCCGCGCGCTGATCTCGTAGGCCAGCCCGTGCCGGTGGAACTCGGCCGCGGCGAAGCCGAACGAGAACTGATCGCCGATCACGGTGGTGATGCCGAACCGCGTGCAGTGCCCCGCCAGCTCCTGCACCATCTGGCCGGGGTCGAACGGCGGCACGACTTCGACGAGGCAATCCTGCACGCAGACCTGCGCCACGCCCTCGCCGTCGGCCTGGTCCTCGACGTGGCAGATCGACAGGGCCGCCGAGTCGTGGCCCGTCCCGCCGGAGAGGTCGACGCTCGCGCAGAAGTACGCGTCGCCCAGCGGCGGCTCGGGTGCCCGCTCCGTCACGCCCTTGGCCACGCAGGCGTCGTAGCGCTCGGCCTTTACCAGCGTGCCGCCCGCGACGCGCCACGCCGCGCCGTACTCGCTCGCCGCGCTCTCGGCGTCTTCCTGCTCGGCGATGGCGATGGTGGTGGCGTCGAAGCTCGGATTGAGCGCCGTCGTGCCCGCCCGCACCACGAGGATGTGGCGGGAGTCGTCCTGCCCGTAGTGCTTCTGCACGGTGTCGTAGACCACGCCCTCCTCGGTCCACGGCGAGGTCGCGACGAGCAGTCGGGCGCCCGTCACTTTGCCCAAGCCGGGGCGGAGCGCGCGGACGACCTCGTTCGCCGGGTTCGCGGCGATGTCCTCGTTCCACCACAGCGCCGCCTCGTCGCACAGCGCGCAGGCCACCGAGTAGCCCCGGACCTGCCGCCAGTTCGACGCGATCGTCTGGATGCGCACCCCGTGGGCGAGCGTGAGTTCGGTCCGGGTGCGACTGGTGATGAGCTTGCGCAGCTCGCGGTCGTGGTCGAAGAACTCCTGCACGTAGTCGAACGCGATCCCCGCCTGCTCCTTGACGAACGCGAGCAACAGCACGCGCGGGATGCCGCGCACGCCCAGGTACCCACGGCACGCTGCCCGCACCGCCTGCAGGGCCATGCTCACGGATTTTCCTGAACCTCTTCCAGCCAGGCACCACAGTTCGCGCAGGTCGGTCGGCACCGTGGTGCGACCCGTCAACTGCGTGTAGACCACCAGCTCGGCGGCGCTCAACGGCACGCCATCGAGCACCTTGCCGATGACACGCCAACTCTCCCAGCTCGGCTCCGTGAGCCCGAAGCGATCCATCCATTGGGACGTGCTGTAGGTCAGGAGATCGCCGAGCAGGCCGCGCGTGAACGGATCCGCCGCGGCCCGCGTGCGCTGCGTCGCCGCGCCGCGCATGCCGCCCAGGCGCCCAAGCTGGGCGGCGACCGGATCGCCCTTCTTGAAGGGAGGCTTGAGCGGGTTCGCGGTCATACGGCGCCTCGCGTCCCGAGTGCCTGGCTCGGTCGCTGGCCTGCCAGCTCTAGCTCTACCCGCGCTGGCGCACCGAGGCGGCGAGGGGCTTGAACCTGAAGGGGTCTCATGGGCACGTCGTGCTCCACGCGTGCTTGGTCCGGCGTGCTGGTAATACTTGCGCGGATAGATCGGCGCGGGGGGCCGCGTGTCGGCTCCGACCTCCGAGAAGGGCTTGCGCGCGGAGATCCGTGAGGCTTCGGCCCTCTGGATCGCGGATCGGCCCTGGATCGCGGATCGTCGTAGACGGCGGATCGTCAGCTTGCAAGCCCCAAGGCACGCTGACTGGTGGCGGCTGGCTCTCCGATGTGGCCCTCGGCCCCTGACTCGCCCTGCATGCCAAGCAGCATCCGGCCACATGGAGCGTCACCCGCCAGCATGACCGGCAGAACGATTCGTATCGAGGCGGCGCCAGCATGATCATGCGCGTCTCCCGAGCCGTGAGCATCTCACTCGTCCGCCTCCATCGCCTTCAGGCCGCGCAGGATGGCCGCGCGAGCGATCCGAGACATCGTCGTGTTGCCCGCCTCCGCCGCCTGCTCGATTGCAAGGCGCTCGATCGGCCGCATCTTAACGGTCACAACGACCTTGGGTGGCTCCTGCTTCTGCGTCTTCGCCGCTCCAGCCATCGTCGTTCTCCCCTCCATCTCTCGCGTTGCCTGGGGCGCGAGCTACTCCGCCTGCCTCTGTCTCAGCAGTAGGAGGCGGGTTTGGATCTGGGTTCTGAGGCTGGAGGGCTGTTGGAGAGTCAGCTCACCTGAGCCGCGCCCCTGCCCCATCCAACGACTCGTGATCCTTGCCCGCTGCGTCTGCCCCGCCATCCGTCCATCGATGCCTGCGTGGGACTCCCCTCGGTCGCGCCGCGCCACCCCGAGGCCGCTCTCCTGCAACTGCTCGACGATGGAGAACGTCCGCCCCCAACTCGCTGGCCCTGTCGTCGGTGTCCGACTCGCTGGCGTTGGCGTGCCCCGTACTCGTCGACTTCCGGGGCCGAAACATTTGACCTGGTCGTCCGGTGGCCCTCCGTTGCCAGGTTTAACGGACCAAGTGCCGCCAGCCTGCCTGGTTCCCGACCGCCGTTTCGCGATCCGCTTGCACGTCTTCGGAACCCGCCTTCCCGTTCGATCGAGTCGTGGGATGCTTTCACGACCCCGCGTGAACGGTGTCAGAACTCGCGCGATCGTCGCAGCGCCGCCAATGCAAAACCCGACGCAAGAGTCGCCGCCCAGCTGATCCTGGGGTGGACCCTCAACGTCGGGTTCCGCGGCGGCGGCCCGCTCGACCGAACGGGTTTCCGCGTCTGCGCCGACCTGACTACATGGTATACGATTGATCGCTGCTGTCCAGCGGACGGAAACGGGAACGGGTCGACTGCGAGCATCCCTTCGCAGCCAACCCGTCGGTGATCTGCAGCCCGAGGACCATGTCGAGCTGTCCCTGTACATCAATGCCGCCCGAAGGCGGCCTGACGAACTCAACCTAGCTCGGCGGTCGCCGATGCTCCAGCGGTCGGCGCGGCGGGAAAGAACACCATATCGCCGTCATTCTCGAAGCGCAGCCCGGTAATTTCCGCGAACTTCTCTATATCGATTTGCGAGTTGAAGTGGACGCGGATGGCATCCGGCATTCCCGGGTCGTAGCGCACCGGGACTCTGCCGCTCACGGGCGCTGCGCTGCGCCTGCGCCGCATGACCGGCTCCTGCACCATGCCGAACTCGTTCGGGCCGTCAGGCAGCACGACGCCCGGCGTCGGCTGCAGCGTATTACGCTCGCACGGCGTGTAGTCAACGTCGTGATGCGGCCGGCCCCACCGCACGCAGAGCCGCGTCACGTCTGGATGCATGTGGTAGAGCATCTGCGACTTCGCGGCGGTGCCGCCCGCCCTCAGCTTAGTGACGTCCACTTGGGCCCACTCTGGCCTGGCGAGTATCGCGGCGTCGAGCGCCTTGTCTGGCTCGTAGAACTCGGCCGTGTTGCCGCCCGTGAGCCGCTGCGTCCCCAACTTGTTCTGCAGGAAGGCGAAGAACTGCACCGTGCAGTGCCCGCCCTTCAGGATCCGCAGGCTCAAGTCCGTGTCCTCGTTGTACCGTCCGCGCCAGCGGTACGGGATGTCATTCCGGATAAGATTGCAAGAGTAGATCCGCGTGTTGGTGATGAAAGCAGGATGCTTCTGCCGCGACGGCGCGAACATCTCGTAGGCCGGCCCGGCCATGTAGACGTTCTCATAGCGCTCGCAGAACACCTCCATCGCACGGAAGATCGCGCCGCTCCTGACGAGAACCTTGCGGTTGTGCCCCAGGCGGTAGAACGACTGGATGTTGTCGTCCATAACCCAGTGCCACGCATGCCCGTGCGCGATCGCGTGCTCCCACGCGAAGTTCCGCGCCGGTCCGGGGCCTTTGCTCTTCGTCGCGCCCAGCTCGTCGAACGTCTCGTACTGCTGCTGGTACTTCGGATCCAGCACGAGCAGCGTGGCGAATGGATACCGATACGCCTCATACCACGCACGTTCCTTCTCCTCCACAACGACGTAGTGCGGCACGCCCATCTGCTGCAGTGCCCGGCTCGTCAGTTGCTTAGCCGTTAGCTGCTTCGCTGCTCGGCCCTTCGACACGATGTAGATCGGGTACTGCGGCAGGACCGGCGCGCCGCCGTCGACCCAGATCCACCGGTCGCGCTTGTGCGGCTCGCCGGAGAATATGATGAACGGCTTGACACCCGTGGACGCCTTCCCAAAAAAGTGCCCGTACGCCGCGATCGTCCGCCGGAACGCGCGGTGGTCCTCCTTCGAGCGGAACTGCACGTCGATCTGGGCGAACCTCGGCGCGCGGCTCTGCGCGAACTCCGGCATCCCGCGCCAGGGCGCCTCCCACCACTCGCGGACGCGAACCAGGTCGAGGAGGTTCATGCGATCCCCCTCTCATCCGGGGCCACAAACTTGAGTAGGCCCCCATCGGCAGGCCACCGCCCGAGCAGCCTCCATCGACGCTGCTGTATCTCCTTGTAGCGCTTGAGGACGGGCTTCATCAGCTCCAGCGCGGCGCGCACATCGGCCTCGCTTACTTCGATGCGACCGACGGCCTCGCGCCGGAGAGCCTCTAGCGCCGCGATAAAATCCGCGAGGGCGTCCTCACCCGACGACAGCAACGTCTCGAGCTGGTCTGCCTCCACCTGCTCGGCAGGATCGTGGGTCTCGTCAATCTTCGCCGCCTCTGTGAGCCACGCATCTACCCCCGCGATTCCCAAATTGGCAACGGATTGCCAATTCTCGGTGATCCGGTCCCACTCGCCCGCGATCCGCATGTACATCGTCGCCGTGCGGTGCGAAAAATCGCAGTGCTGCTCCACCCACGGCATGAACTCGCCGTACTTCAGCTTGTTCTTCACGTGGAGCAGTAGCTGGCCCGCGCGACGCGCGTGATCGACGCCATCGCGCATCGCCTGGTCCGCCGCGTGGTGTTCCTCGTTGATCTCGCGCACCAGCTGATCGAGATCGAGCGCGGCCAGCGTGGCTTCCAGTAACGTCGTCGGCATCGTAGTCTCCCCCTTCACGGCAGTCTTCTCTCTACGTGCATAACCATCCCGATACCGAGGCGACCACTTAGCCCAGCACGTCGTACACAGCGTGCGGCGCGCCTCACGAGATGGCGGCAGCGCGGTCCCGCAGCCACAGCACATCGCGCCGGTCAGCATGGGCGAGAAGCCGCCACCGGGATCGGGTGTGTCGCGCGACCAGCTGCCCTCGGACGAGAATGTGCCGCGATGCCACGGATACACCGGTCTGAATCCAGCCGCCTCCAACCCCGCGATGATCCTGTCAGCGCGCGCCTCCCAGTCGACCCCGACGTGATGGAACTCGATCGCGATGGCGCGGAGGTGCGGCGTGATGGATTCGACGATCGGCAGTCCGTACTCCGCGCCCTCAACATCCAGCTTGACGACCGTCGCCGGGACCGTCGCGGTCGCATAACTGACCGCCGAGACGACGACGGCGCGCTTGCGCTTGGACGGTAGGATCGAACTGCGCACGCCGATACCCTCCGAGACGTAGAACTCCACCTCGGGTCGGTCGTCCGCCACGACCGCCGCCCTGATCGCCTCCGCGTTCGGCAGCGCGTTGCGCTGGAGCACGCGATATGCCTCCTCCCCAGGCTCGTAGGCCACGACCCCGCACACCGGAAAGCGCGCACATGCGACCGCGAAGCTCCCGACGTAAGCCCCGATGTCGACTACCACGTCCGAATGCCGCAGTTGGATCGCGCGCGCCGCTGGGTGACTCGGCGCGAAGGCGCGCCGCTTCCCCTCCGCCCGCAGCGCCCAGTAGCCACCCGGCACGCCGCCGCTCACATGCTCCACGATCTTCATCGTCATTGGTTCGCCTCGGCCGTCTGCTTCGATGTCAGCCGTCGTCTTGCTCTGCTTCGTCGCCTGCGTCGTCATACGATTCCTCCAAATGAAAAAAGCCCCGTGCAACAGGGATGTGCACCGTCTCGAACCGGTGCGCCCTCTTGCAGGGGCCTCTTGCTTCCCTGAGCGATTACGCTCCTACCGACTGAGCGCCGGTAACCCCATGCTGCTGACCCGGGGCCGGGTGGGAAACAACATTCTTGGTACTCGCGGCGGGTGCCAGTTCCGCCCGAACATCCTTTTTGTCTGCCGAGGAACCTCTTCCGGCAACGGAAAGATGCAAGGCGGACAGCGAAATGGAAGGGCTCGCGGAATTTGGATAGTGGGTTATAAAAAATGTGAGCCGTTGATCCGCCGTTGACGACCGCGCGCGATCATTCGGGCGTGGACGGATTCCTACTGTGGGACCTCGACTGGCCGGGCGGGTTGCAATCCCTGTGCGGCGCTGGCGATACTAGCTCTGACCCTGGCCCGCACGGAGTAGATGGTCGCGTGCAACACCCGAAAGACGCAGATCTTGTCGCGCACGACGTGCTGCCACTGTTTGCAGTGCAGCGCAAGGGTGAGCCGTCGAAACCCGTCGCGTTCTGCGGCTCTGCATTCCTCATCGCCCCGAACCTTCTCATTACCTGTCATCACTGCGTCCGCGACAAGCTCCCACCTGATCAAGGCTACGCCGCCGTGCAGCAAACGCCGGACGGCGTGCCCATTGCGGGGTTCCTTGAAAACATCACGCAGCATCCCGGTGGTCATGACCTCGTCATCGCGAACGTGCCGTTCGCACCCGTGCTTGGATTCGAACTGGCGCGCGACGTGGCTGTGACTGGTGGTGACGTGTTTGGCTACGGCTATCCACTCACGGACACCAAAGACTCACCGCAGGGTTTGACCTTTGTGTTGAACGCGCGATACCTGCAAGGATACGTGATGCGCCGATTCTTCTACGACCACCAGAAGTATGTGCCGACGCCGGTATACGAACTCGACATGCCTGCACCGGAAGGTTTGAGTGGCGCACCCCTGGTCCTTCTCAGAACGCGACGCGTCGTCGGTGTTGTGTTTGGCACGCACGATGTTGGCGTGATCGAAGAGCGCTCATATGTCGATCAAGCGACTGGTCAGCGCACGCCGGAACTGCAGCGCATCGTGTCGTTCTCGTTGGCGCATCATCTCGACGTCGTGTCAACGTTGCTCGTCCCCGGCACGACGCAGTTCTTGAGAAGCTACCTCGATGCGAAGCCTACTCAATCGACAACGCCTACCGCCCACTAACCCAAGACTGGTCGTAGGACACAAAAACGGCCGCCCGTTCCCGCGAGGGGACCGAGCGGCCTTTTTGACGTGGGACCGAGATGGAATCGAACCCACACGCCCCCCTCGCGTTCAGAGCCCGCTATCTTTCAGGCCGCACGCGAGGAGGCTGTTTGTCCACACCGTTTGTCGCGCCCGAATTCAAGAAGTCGTCGTTCAACTGCCCGCAGTGCGGCGCGTATGCGCACCAGCACTGGTTCGAGGTCTACAAGATGGCGGAGGCCGGCGGTGGAAGCCTCTCCCAAGTACCGCAAGTGTTCACGTCGGTGTGCGAGCACTGCAGCCGCCACACGCTGTGGTTCCTCCCGACCCAGCGCCCCGTCACTCGGCACCTACGGGAGACGGAGCCCGTGGCCGCGCAGCGCATCGAGGAGATGAACAAGGCGCGCATGATCTTCCCCCTCGCCGCGCAGGGACCGATGCCGAGCGCGGATCTACCGGAGGAGATTCAGCACGACGTCCTGGAAGCGCGCTCGATCGCGCCGCAGTCGCCGCGCGGCGCGTCGGCGCTCCTGCGGCTGAGCATTCAGAAGTTGGGCATCTACCTCGGCGAGCCCGGGAAGGATCTCAACGCGGACATCGGCGCGCTGGTGCGCCGGGGACTGCCGCCGAAGATCCAGCAGGCGCTCGACACGGTGCGGGTCGTGGGCAACGGCGCGGTGCATCCCGGCGAGCTGGACCTCCGCGACGATCTCCCGACCGCTCTGCGGCTGCTGGAACTGATCAACATGATCGCCGACGTGATGATCACGCAGCCGAAGCAGGTCGAAGCCCTCTACGAGCGCGTGCTGACGCCCGGCCAGAAGGAGCAGATCGCGAAGCGCGATGCGCCCGAGGGATGAGGATGATCCCCAAGCTTAAAGGGAAGACGGCAACGATTCGCAGGCCGGACCTGATGAGAACCTGGCCGGCGAAGCCGCGTAGGACTCTCCCGTGATCCCGCACACTCAGCGCAAGCTCCGGGAGGCGAGGTTTTTCCTTGAGCTCCTCCGTGACCGAGCTGGCGACTTTCCGCTCGATTCGGAGAACGTCGGCTTTTTCCTAAGCGCTTTCCTGTCAGCAGCGCGAAGCGTCACACTCGTTCTTCAAGTTGAGGAAAAGGACAAGTACGACGCCGTGTATCCCGCTTGGGAAGCGACGCTCGCCGATCAAGATCGGGGTCTGTTGAGATACATGAACGGCCAGCGCGTTGCTGAAGTCCACAAGGTGGGCGCCGCCGTTGCTTCATCTGTCGAGTACCGGAAGGTGAGCGAAATGCGGGTCGAGCGCGGCGGCCGGTGGCGGGTGATCTTCACGGCCCCTCCGGGAGCGCCGCCGCCCGAGATGGGCTTCGCTGTGCATCACTTCAAAGTCGGCGACAACCTGGTGGACGTGCGGGCCGCGTGCACCCGCTACCTCAAGTTGTTAGAGGAACTGGTGGGCCGCTTCCTGTCACCTCGGTAGCTGAAAGCACAAAAAAAAGCCGCCCCGACTTGCGAGAGCCGGAGCGGCTTCAGTCTCTCTCTGGTCCTCAGTTCTCGGAGCTTCCCAGGATCCAGATGAGAACCCCGAGCGCGACGACCGCTGCTGCGGCGAACAGCTGCGGGCTCTGTCGTTTGCCTGTGGCAACCTCTGAAGCAAACTGTTCGCAATTGTTGTTGAACAGAGCGTAGGCGCGGTTGGCCGCCGCTCGAGCGAACCGCTCGCGGGCGCCAGCTTCGTCGGTGATCTGGCCGACGACCGTCCACTCGTCACCGAGGCCATCTGGGAGAGATTCGAAGGCGAGGGTTGGAGGAGTCTGGTGGACAAGCACCACGGCATGCGGGTGGAACACGTCGCGACGCGGGAGCAACCCGAGCCGGTTGCCGACGTCCGCAATCGCGCTGTGCTCGACGCTCTTTGACAGTGCGGCGGCTCGCTTCACCACGTAGATGCCGGAACCCAGTTGAATCACGTCTGGATCTTATGAACCTACCGGCCTGCAGGTCAAGGCGGTGAGCATCGAAAGCAAAGAGCCGCCCCCGACTCGCGAGAGCCGGAGCGGCTTCGATTTCGTGGCCCACTGAATCACGCTGCCCGCCGTCGCGCTAGCCGGGGAAAGGGATCGACTATCCGCGCACGGCCGGGATCAACGTCACGAAAAGGGCCGCCGCTCGCGCGCCGGTAAGAGTGGCTGAACAGCTACATCTGTTTTCGGACGGGTCCGTGCCGCTCGCGTCTGCAAAGGCGCAAAAAAAGAAGCGGCGGTGAGTCTCTTAGATCTGCCCCAGCACCGGCTTGAAATTGATACCGGGAAGTCTCTTGATCATCGCGTCTGTCTCTTTAGCCCGAAACTCTGCATAGGCGGGATTAGAAAGCTTCTGTGCCCACGCACCGCTAGGCTCGAGTGCGTAGTCCGCTTTCCATCGGGCGCTGTAGAGACTGTCCAGCAGTGTTCCCACTGCGATTAGATCGTCATCCTTGGAGCCGTCAGCACGTTTTGCACTGAACAGAACGCTAGGAAGCTTCCCCTTAGCCATACCTGCATCGGTTGACTTGCCTTCTGCCGACCGGATCGCTGCGCGGACTGCGAGATACAAACCGTAATACGCTCGTCCGAGAGCAGCGCGAGTACGTGCTTCTGCGTGAAATGCGGGAGAAGAGGCAACAGCTCCGGCGAAGGTTACATACTCGGCTGGATTGAAAGCCACGTGTCAGGCAGTCACTTCGTAGTCGAAGGTGACGTGTTCGATCCCTTGACCCTCAAGGCGTCGCGCCATTAGGCGGTAGAAGTCGAAGGTCGTCTCAGCAATCTTGTCCGCGTGCGCCGCATTGAACCGGAACTCAAGGCGGCGCTCCTCCGCATATACCACCCACTCACCAGACCAGTTCAATTCCTTCGCCACTTCATTTGCATGTGCCAGAATCTTGTTGAGGTCTACCCAGACGACGAATCGCTTTTGCTCAGCCTCGTCAAACCTCGCTTCCATCGCTTGCATGCGGCGATCGAGGTCACGAACGCGGTTACTGACAAAGGACAACGTTGAGGCTGTGACGGACTGCGCGAGACCGCTCTGAACCGCAGATTCGAGCGCAGCGAAGAGCTGTTCGAGATGTTCGGTTGTTAGCCGGACTTGTGCCGGCTCGAGAAATCGCCAAGGGCTAGCACGCCGGGTGGTGGTCTGCTTCGCGAACGACCCGGCGATGTAGGTGCGCACTGCATACCGAAAGGCCTGCTGCTCTTCGTGATGGTGTTCTTCTGGCCAAGGCATCTTGAATCTTTTCAGTACCCACTGATCGCCCAGCCGATCCTTCACACTGGTCTGGTCGCCCAAAAGGTCCCTAACCGTAGTAAGAGCGACTTCCTTTTTGGTCATTCTGTCACCGGGGTCGGCTTGGCAGTGCTCACGTCAACGAACAAGGAGGCAAAGCGTTCGGCCTTCTTCAGAATCTCTTGGTAAATCTCGCCCATATCCTTTCGCGTGGCAGCAGAATCATACGTCAGCGAAATCATGTCCTCGTCACCCGACAAACTTCCCTCAAGAGAAACCTCGTGCAATCCCACTGGCGACTTCTCAAAGCGTAGAGTAAGACCGGCCAGCGTGATTGCGCCCAGCTCCGATTCAAGGTCGCCAAACTTCGGAGGGTTGGCTATCAGTGGTATGCGCCAACGCGCCGGTGGTACTTTGTAGTTTAGATCCACAAACGATAGGACGCGAAACTCCTTCGTTTTAGGGGCAGCGTCGAGAAGCGCTTTGAAGAATGCATCATGAGAAAAGCTACTCTCCTCTTCACTCCCCGTGCGATAGGTTCTGATCGTCACTGACATGATGCGCGATGCTTGCTTCTTTCCCTTCTTCTCGTCCGGCGGCGCGAACCACTCGAAGAACACGTGGCTGTGGCAATCAGGTACGTCCTTGAGGACGAGGCCAACTTCATCGAGTTCGTCCTTGCCGCCGAGCTTCTGCGCGAGTCCCTTGATATCGAGTTCGTCCTGCTCCAATCCCAGCACGAGCGTGATGCGCCGCCAGTGCAGATCAGTCTCGCAAGGAACGTGCAACGAAGGGCACTCCGCGCGGGTGGAATGATAAGGGCCGGTTCGGGTGGCCAAAGTAACCCCCGTCACGTCGGGTCGCTACAAGGTCTGGGGGTGTACCCCCCAGGAACATATCTGAGCCGCAACAAGCTGCCTTACCTGCACTTCCGTAACCCGCCGCGCATCCCTCTCGGTGCCCGAAAAAAAAGAGCTGCCCCGACTCGCGATGCGCCGGAGCGGCTTAGAATCTACGCGGCGCGTGTCCGCGCGGGCGGGAGCTTGAACCGGACTACAATAGGGTTACCCAGGAGGGCCCGGTTCCCGCTATCTACGCCACGTGCAGCGCAACGCGGCGTGTAGTGGCCGCATCGGGTTGCTGGTAGACCTCTGCGAGCGTCGCCGTGTCCGTCCACCCACCGACCTCCATCACGTCCTTCAGCGGGAGGTGCTTGCGCGCGGTCGCCCAGCCACGCCGCAGCGCGTGCCAGCCGCCCTGCCGCTCGTGCTCCAGTCCGGCCCTGGTCTCGGCCCGCCGCAGCCACCGCTTCGCATCGTAGTAGCTGAGCGGCTTGGTCCGGTCGCGCGGATCCGAGAACACGAACGCCGTCCCCACGCCGCCCGTCTCCTTCCGCCACCGCGCCAGCGTCGCACTCGCCACCTGGTTCATCGGGAGCGGGTGCTCGTGCTTCTTGCGATCCGCCTTGAGGCCGCGGTACCAGACGATCGAGCCGCACGGGCACGCCTCGGTCCGCGTGAACGACACGTCGCGCCAGCGTAGCCCGGCGAACTCGCCGTCGCGGGCTCCCAACATGGCGCTGACCCTGTGCCCGGCGGCCCAGGCGAGATCCAGCAGCACACCGAACGCTGGCGGCAGCTTCTCGGCGACGGCCTTCAGCTTCTCATACCGCTCGGGCGTGACGACCACGCGCCGAGGCTTGTGGTCCGAGTGCATCGCCTTCAGCAGCGGCTTGGTGCCGAGCGGATTGACGTCGAGCAGCTGCTCGCCGCACGCCCAGTTGATCACGATCGACAGCGAGATCAGATCACGGTGGCCGGCGACGAGTACGCCGCTGCGATGCGCCAGATACTTCTGCACGTGGCTCGGTCTGAGGTCGCGCACGGCGAGGTCGGCGCCGAGGTAGTCCCGCACGCGCTTGACCGCCGTCAGCATGCCGTTCTTGTACCGCTCCGTGCGCCCGTGCAGACCGTCCGTCTCGAAGCGCTTGATGAGGCCGCCGAGCGTGAGGTCGGGGCCGCTCGGTTCCTCGTCATCCGATCCCTCTGCGAGCATCCTGATGTAGTCCAGCGCGAGCGCCGTGGCGTTCTCGGTGCGCTTCTTGTTCGTCGGGCTGAGGCTGATCCACGTGCACTCGGGTTCGATCTTCTGATACTTGGGCTTGCCGTTGATCTGCCGGGCGTAGAACAACGGCCCGTCGCGCTTGAGTTCGGTGACGCGAATGAGGATGCCTGGATACCGCACGTCGCGGATGCGCGTCACGCTCCGCAATGAGGGGTTGCCGTCCTTGCGCTTCACGTCTGCCTCCTGAGTTTGGAGATGGGAGTGGCCTGCTTGGGGTGCTGCTGCTCAGCTGGCCGGGGCGGACGACCGCGACCGCCCTGCGGCTTGGCCTTCAAGTCGCCGCGGCGAACACGTGGGGCATTCTTGCGACCGGCGTTCGGTAGATCACCGGTCGCGATCTGCTTCCTGATGTAGTCGGGTGAGTACCCAGAGACCTTGGCGGCCTCGGTGACGGTCAGCGTCTCGGCGCCGAACGCCTCTAGGGCGCGCTCTAGCTCGACGGCGGCGAGCATCCAGAGCCGCGCCGAGTTCGGGTCGCCGAACTGATGCAGGTAGTCGGCGCGCTGCCGCCAGAGTGCGGGCAGGTCGCCGGGAATGAGAAGGGCCTCCATGCTGTGTGAGGTACCAGCGGAGGCCCTTAACGAACGCGGAACTATTACCAGCAACTATTACCGACGGTGGGGAAAAGCTGCTAAGTCTAATCGGGACGGCGGGATTTGAACCCGCGACCCCCTGAACCCCATTCAGGTGCGCTACCGGGCTGCGCTACGTCCCGAAGTGCTAGACGCCTAGACGCCGAGATGCCCAGACGCCTAGGACGAGCTTAACTACAACCTCAAACCTCAGTACCGCTAGGCGTCTCGACGTCTCGGCGTCTCCCTCGAGCTGTCACTCCCTCTCAAGGCGCCGGAAGATACCCGAGTCTCCGTCCTCGCTCAACCAGGCCCACGTGACGGGTCCCACATCCTGCACCCTGCACGACCCGTCGCGAGACGCATGCCCTCACAAGCCGCCGAAACGCTAAGACGCTGAGACGCCATGGTCTGAGTGCGCGGCACACGCCCTGCATTCTCCACCGGGCATGACACGATATCGCAACCGCCTGCCAATCGTCGCCCTCATCCTGGCCGGCGCGAGCGTCCTCGCGCCGGCGCGGGCTGCCATCGCGCAGGGCGCCCTGCAGGCACGCGCGCGGGAGACTGCGCCCGCACCTGCACCTGCGGCGGAATCGGCCCTGCAACCGGCCCGCACGGTGCTCCACCAACTCGTGGGCCGCTGGCGGTTCGCGATCTGGTTCGCCGGCAACTTCGACGGGCCGCCCGATGCAACAGGCACGCGGGTCGTCGCCGCGCTATACGACGACGTCCGCGTCCAGTGGACCGAGACCTACGATGACTCGAGCCGCAGCCAGGGAGTCCTCGGGTTTGACTCACACCTCGGTCGTTTCTACAGCTCCGCGGTCTACAGCGACGGCTCCGGCGTACAGCTCCTGACCGGTGATCCGAATCCGGCCGAGCCACTCATTACGTTCACGCCGCTGACGCCCGCACCCAAGGCGGGCCGGCAACTCAATGAATCGTTTACCCTCACGGTGATCGACCCGGACCACTTCACGTGGGTGCCGCTTGATCGGGGCTGGCGGGCGGTCTTTACACGCGAACCCTAGCGGCGTCCTCGAGCACCCGCACCACTGGGGGCCCTGCACATCACTGCGAGAGGGCGAACTCCCGCATCAGCGCTGCGAACCGCGGCTCGGTGCGGAGCGGTGCGAGCCGCGGCTCCCGGAGGGCGAAGACCAGCAGGCTCGATCGCTCCTCGTAGGCTCGTTGGAGCCAGTCGAGCGCCTGCTGCTTGTCGCCCAATCCGGCGTAGACGAGG
>Ga0070699_100001520_pt1 | contig 21203 bp, 24 predicted proteins | sample KBSK1503metaG_FD_65473 | JGI IMG/M metagenome (GOLD analysis project Ga0070699, IMG submission 65473) | Corn, switchgrass and miscanthus rhizosphere microbial communities from Kellogg Biological Station, Michigan, USA - KBS K1-50-3 metaG | ecosystem: Host-associated > Plants > Roots >...
TCCGCGCCGCGGCCGGCGTGCCGGTCGCCGAGTTGTCGGCGTTCCTCGCCCGCCTCGACATGACCGCTGAGCTCCTCGAGGCGAACGTCAGTCCGGAGCTTGCCGTCGACGTCCTGCTGCTGGCCTGGCCGGCCCGATCCCGCGCCGCCTGAATGGCCCAGCCGGTCAGGCTCGAGGCCACGGTTCGCGGCCGGGTCCAGGGTGTCGGGTTCCGCTGGTTCGTCGTTCGCGAGGCGCGCCGGCTCGGGCTGAGCGGCTGGGTCTCGAACGAGTACGACGGCTCGGTGCGGACCGTCGCCGAGGGTCCCGTCGAGGCGATCGAGCGGTTCGCGGCAGCCCTGGAGCACGGCCCGAACGGGGCGGTCGTTGACCGGGTGTCGGCGGTGCGGATGCCGGCGACCGGGACGTTCTCGTCGTTCGAGGTCCGGTCGGCGTCTCACTCCGGCGACTGACCGGGCTGGCCCCGAACGAGTCACATCGCCAAACGGGTGATGAATCCGGGCGGACCATCGGACGGATCCGGCCGAACGAGTCGGCTATTCCGCCGCGCACGAACCGGGTGCACCTTGAGCGTGATGGAGACCCAGCCGTCCCCCGGCTCCGCCACGTTCACAGTCGACCCCGAGTCCACGCCTGCTGAAGAGCTCCCCGGGCTGTACCGGGCGATCCTCGACCGCGTCGCCGCGCTCGAGTTGATCGGCGAGCGCGTCGAGGCCGGCCGGATCCGGATGATCGCGACCGACGTGTACTCCGCGGCGTGGAACGAGAGCGGCCGAAACCGTCTCCTGAACCTCCTCGGGCGAGCGGATCGCTCGATCTCCGGACACGCCCAACCACGAGGCTGGACCCTCCGCCGCAGATCCGTACCAGCGCGCTAGTCTTCGGGGCGTGCAGCGCCCAGCGCCCGGATCTCCCATCCCGACGACGCTCGCCGACGCCACTGCGGCGGCCCTCGACGCATACGAATCCCTGGCCGCCCTCGGCGAGGAGGTCGAGGACGAGTGGCAGTACGTCCAGGACCTCGCCGACGCGTGGCGCTCACGCATCGTCGACGTCGCGGATGCCCGCGGCGACGAGCCGCTGCCCGCTCCCCGCGCGACGGCGATCGCCCGCGTCTGCGACGAGATCGCGCTGATCGAGGATCCCCACCGGGCGATCGACTGGCTCTCCACGTTCCCGCAGGTCGTCCTCGTCGCACTCGGCGAGCGTCCGTGAGGTTCCAGGACGCCGCCCCGGACGCGCGGGCGGTCGTCTACGCCGGCATCCAGGCCGATCCGCTCGTCGCCCGTTCCACGGAGCTCCTCGCGGATGCGAACGCGGAGCAGCGGCTGTTGGCGCGTGCCGTGATGAACGGCGAGACCGTCGACGCGGCCGCGTGGCGCGGGATGTTCCCCACGCTCTTCGACGCGTCGCTCTCGACCGCGGACATCGAGCGATCCGAGGCGATCCTCGCGGCCTCCCTGGCCGTCGCGGACCGCGGCGAGCAGGTTCGGAGCCAGTACCGCGGAGCGATCGTCGAGGCGCTCACGGAGCGACTGCTTCGCCGCGGCGCCACCGGGTCGGCGGCCGTCCGACGCGAGCGGCGGATCCTGTTCGACGGCGTCCGCGCGGAGATCCACCCGTACGACGTGACCGTCGAGACGCCCGGCTCGGCCGCGGCCGTGGACTGCAAGTGGGGCGCCCGCGGCATCTCGGCGGACGTCCTCCATCAGCTCGACGACGCACGGACCCACGCCGCAGACGAGGATGAGCGGCTCGTCGTCGCCCTCGTCGTCTTCGATGCGGAGCGCTCGTGCTCGGTCCGGCTCGAGCGGCAGACGGCGCCGCACGAGGCAATCCGGATCATCGGGCTCGAGTCGCTCGACGCGCTGGCCGCTCCCCTGGTGCCGGCGTCATGACCGCGCCGTCGCTGACCGAGGATCTCCTGATCCACCAGGCGCCGTACCGGGTCCGGTTCGACGAGGCCGGCCCGGACGGGCTGCTCCGGACCTCGGGATTCCTGCGCTACGCCCAGGACGTCGCGTGGCAGCACTCGACGGTGCTGGGCTTCGACCGTGCGTGGTACGCGGAACGGGGCCTCACCTGGGTCGTCCGGGCGGCGGAGCTCGAGGTCGTTGCGCCGGTTCCGCTGGGGGCCGACCTCGTTTCTCGAACCGCGATCGTCGGCCTGCGCCGGGTCTGGGCCCGCCGGCGGGGCGAGTTCCAGCTCACCGACGGCACGCTCGCGGCCTGGGTCCACACGGACTGGGTGATGATCGACGCCCGCGGCGCGCTGATCCGGATCCCGGAGATCTTCGCCGGCGAGTTCCGGATTCCGGAGGCGACAGGCCAGGTCGGCCGCGTGGCACTACCGCCGGCGCCACCGGGCGCGTCGACGGGTCGCCGCTCGTTCGCGGTGCGGCCGCAGGAGCTCGACCCGATGGCGCACGTGAACAACGCGGTCTACCTCGACTGGCTCGAGGAAGCGGTGCTGGCTCTGGGCGGGGAAGCGGCTCGCGGGGACCTCGCCTCGATTCCGCGACGGTATCGGCTGGAGTACGCGGTCGCCGCCGATGCTGGGGCGAGCGTCGCGGACGAGGCCTGGCGGGACGACGGCGGATGGTCGTATCGGCTGACCGCGCCGGACGGACCTGACCTGTTTCGCGCAACGGTGACCATGGGAGGCAGCGAATGACTCGGACGGTGTTGCGCGGCGGGCGCGTCTTCGACGGGACCGGGTCGGATCCCGCGAACGGCGACGTCGCGATCGAGAACGGGCGGATCGTCGGCGTCGGGTCCGGGCTGGACGGCGACGAGGCGATCGACGTCTCCGGCAAGACGCTGCTGCCCGGGCTGTTCGACTGCCACACCCACGTCACGATCTCGAGCGTCGACTTGTGGCAGGTCGCCCAGCAGCCGTTCTCGTACCAGTTCTTCCAGGCCGCGAGGAACCTCGAAGCGACGCTCCGGATCGGGATCACGACGGTTCGCGACGCGGGCGGAGCCGACCTCGGCATCAAGCAGGCCGTCGAGGACGGGCTGGTCGCCGGCCCACGGCTCCAGATCTCGATCATCATGCTCAGCCAGACCGGCGGCCACGGCGACGATTGGTACCCGTCGGGCGCCGAGGTGCCGTTCCTCATCGCCCACCCGGGCCGCCCGAGCGGCATCGTCGACGGTCCGCTCGAAGTCCGGCACAAGGTCCGGGAGCTGGTCCGCGCCGGCGCCGACGTGATCAAGGTCGCGACCAGCGGCGGCGTCCTCTCGCCGCGCGACGACCCGCGCCACGCCCACTTCCGCCCGGACGAGCTCGAAGCACTCGTCGAGGAGGCGACCGCCGCCGGCATCTTCGTCATGGCCCACGCGCAGGGCGCCGACGGGATCAAGAACGCCGTCCGGGCGGGGATCCGCTCGATCGACCACGGGATCTACCTCGACGACGAGGCGATCGAGCTGATGAAGGCGCGCGGGACGTGGTTCGTCCCGACGCTCGTCGCGCCGCAGGGCGTCATCGACGCCTTCGATTCGGGCGTGCCGCTGCCGCCGGCCGTCATCGACAAGGCCCGGCGCGTCCTCGAGATCCACCGGGCAGCCTTCCGCCACGCTGTGGAAGCGGGCGTCCGGATCGCGATGGGCACCGACTCCGGCGTCACACCGCACGGCCGGAACCTCCGCGAGCTCGACCTGATGGTCGCCGGCGGGATGACGCCCGCCGCCGCCCTCGAGGCGACGACGCGGAGCGCCGCTCAGCTGCTCGGCGTCGAGAGCGACCTCGGCACGATCGAGGAGGGCAAAGTCGCGGATCTCGTCGTGGTCGGCGGCGACCCGTACGAGGTCAAGACCCTGCCCGACCGGATCGAGCAGGTCTGGAAGGCCGGCGCGCGGGTCGTCTAGTTACCGCACGGCGCCACGTTGCGGAAGTTCGGGATCACGTCGTTGACCGTCTGCGTGCCCGTCGCGCCGTAGCTCAGGGTGAGCAACCGGTTCGCGATCTCGCCGCAGGCGGCGTCCTTCTCGACGTGGTCCCAGTCGCCGAGCGTGTACTTGTACTCGAGAGGTGTCGACTCCTTGCCGGTGAACGTGATCGTCCAGTGGGTCGCATCCACCCTCGTCAGCGGCGTCGCGCCCGGGTCCCACTGCGGGTAACCGCCGTCGAGCCGATCGAGGAAGCCCGCGATGTGGACGGCGCGGCCGGTCCCGTCGACCGTGGCCGGCACCGTGACGTTGAAGACGAGCGTCACCGTCCGCAGCTCCGCGGTGGCGCTCACCTCGGACGACGGACCGGATCGGTTGAACGACGTGTCGACCGAGCGCACGACGTAGTAGAACGTCTCGCCCTCGGCGACGGTCGTGTCGGTGAAGGACGTCCCCGAGGTCGACGCGACCGTCGCGTACGGCCCGCCGCTCACCTCGGCCCGACGGATCTCGTAGCCGTAGAGGGTCGGGTCGCCGCCGACGGCGTCCCAGGCGAGCTCGATCCCGGCGGGTGACGCCGAGACCACGTGGAGCCCGGTCGGGGTGGCCGGCGCGGTGGTGTCCGCGCTGGCATTCACGGTCAGGTCGCCGGCCTGCGCCGGCGAGTACCCGTTTTGGATCCCGTCGAGATCGGCGTAGATCCAGTCTCGACCGTCGGTGACGCTATAGCGATAGGCGTAGTCGAACGAGCCGGGCGTCTCCGGCTGGAGCGAGGCGACGAACTCGTCGTTGTTGCCGGCGTCGGTGTTGAAGGCCGCGTCGACCCAGCTCCAGGCAGCGTTGCCGTCCGGGTTCGAGCCGTTCGGCCCGAAGCCGAGCTGGGCGATCAGCCCGGGCGTCGCGCCGGGCAGGTTCGTGACGCCGTCGATCCAGACCTGACCGTACGCGTTGTCGGTCCGATCGATCGCCGAGACGGTGTGGGTCATCGACGGCGGCCACTGGAGGTTCGCCCAGCCGACGATGAGGTGGGGCAGGCCGACGACCTCGTTCGACGCCTGACCCGCATTGCCGGCCGCGTCACGGGCGCGGACGACGATGTAGTAGCGCCGGGCGTTGTCGAGACCGGTGATCGTGAAGGACGTGCCGGCGACCGGCACCGAGTTTGCCTTGGTGTAGCCGCCGCCGGACAGCGGACCGACCCAGACGTCGTAGCCGGCGGCGCCGGAGACGGCGTTCCACGCGACCGACACCTGGTTGGCTGCTTCTGCGGTCACGTGGAGGTTCGCCGGGGCGGCCGGCGGGGCAAGGTCGACGGTCCCGCTCGCGAGAACGAGGGCCGACATCGCCGGCAGCGTGACCTGGATCGCGCCGTTGGCGACCGAGACGGACCCCGTCGCCGCGACGCCGACACCGAACCGGCGAGCGAGCGAGATGCCGTCTGGGAGATAGCCGTCGACCGGGATCGTCAGGGTCTGCTGCGAGCCGGATCGGTTGAGGGCGATGACCGCGGCCTGGGCCGGCGTCTTCCGGCCGTACGCCACCGTTTCGGAGGCGTCGTCGGCGAGCAGGACGCGGACGTCGCCGTCGGTCAGGGCAGCGACGTTGTCCCGCAGGTCGGCGAGGGCGGAGTAGTGCGCGAGCAGCGCCGTGTCCGGCGCCCCGCCGAGATCCGCCCAGGGATACGTCCGCCGATCGTCCGGATCGTCGTCGCCGGTCACGCCGACCTCGTCGCCGTAATAGACCGTCGGCGCGCCGGGCACCGTATATTGGATGAGCGACGCGAGGCGGAGCCGGAGCTTCCCGGCCGCGACGTTCGCGGGCGTGCCCTCGCGACCGGCGGTCGTCTCCGGGCCCGGAGTCAGCGTCCAGAGGAGCCGCTCCGTGTCGTGGCTGTCGAGGAGGTTCATCAACGAGTAGTACGTCGCGTCGGCGTAGTCCTCCCGCTGTGATGCCATCCGGTCAGCGAAGTCGGACACGCTGATCTGGTGGCCGCTGTCGGCGAAGCCCTTCGAATCGAAGGCCTGTGGCGCGAGCAGCGCCAGCACCGCGTCGCGGAACCGGTAGTTCATCGTCGTGTCGAGCCGGTCGCCACGGACCATCCGGAGCAGGGTCGAATCCTTCTGCCATGTCTCGGAGATCGTCAGCGCCTGCGGGTTCGTCGCCTTGACGACCGTCCGGAACGACTCCCAGTAGCCGTTGGGGAAGGACGCGTCGCCCGAGACGTCGAGCCGCCAGCCGCTCGCGCCGGCCTGGAGCCAGCGCTTCGCGATGCTGTCCGGCGCCGTGAGGAAGTAGGCCTGGACGGCGGCCTGGCTCTTCGTCAGGACGGGGATCGAGTCGAAGCCGAACCAGCCGTCGTACGTCGCCGACAGCGGGCCCGCCGAGCCGGCGCACGTCCCCGTGCCGGCGGCCACGTCGTGGAACGTGAACCACGACCGGTACGCCGAGCTCGTCGACTCGCACGCCCCGACCGTCGCGTAGTGATGGTAGCGATCGAAGAGCGGGCTGTCGGACGACATGTGGTTGTACACGCCGTCGAGGATCACCCGGATCCCGAGCGCCTTCGCGTGCTTGACGAGGTTGTCGAAGTCCTTCTGGTTGCCGAAGTACGGATCGACCTTCGTGTAGTCCTGCGTGTCGTACGAGTGGTTCGATCCAGCGTCGAAGATCGGGTTGAAGTAGATCGCGCTGACGCCGAAGTTGGCGAGGTAGCCGAGCTGCTGGTCGACGCCCTTCAGGTCGCCGCCGTAGTAGTCGCGGCCGCGCGGGTTCTCCTTCGTGGGGCTGTCGGGCGGCGGTGTCGTATCGAACCGCCACGGGCAGTTCGTCGCGCCGTCCTCGTAGTTCCGGCAGAAGCCCTCCGGCTTGACCCCCCACGGCAGGGCGATCACCGGGTCGTCGTAGCGGACGTCGCCGGTCTTCGGGTCGTTGTCCTTGCGGCCGTTGCGGAACCGGTCGGGGAAGATCTGGTAGATGACCGCGTCCTTCGCCCAGGCCGGCGCGGTGAAGCCGGGGACGTACTGCATGAGCGCCCAGCTCTGGTCGACGACGTCGTCGGTCGGCGAGCCGAGCCCGCCGTCGAGCGCCGGCGTGTCGTCGTTGTAGTAGTCGGTGTCGCTGCCGTCGGTGACGATGAAGCGATACCAGAGGTTGTCGGGCTCGTTCGCGATCGGGTCGGGCATCGTGACCTGCCAGAAGTCGCAGGTCTCGGCCTCGAGGCCGGCCTGGTAGCAGGGCACGCCTGAGGCGGCGACCGACATCGGGACGACCTGCTGGCCGTTGAGGCGCAGGCTGTAGAACCGGACCTTGACCCCGGTCGCGTCGCCGTGGAACGTCCGGAACCGAAGCGTCACGTGCGTGCCCGCGGGAACCGCGCCACCGGGCGTCCGATAGACGTCGCTGCGCGAGTCGTGCCGGAGTCCGTCCCACTCGACGTTGTTGTCGTGGCCGTGCCCGGCGGCGATCGTCAGGACATGCGTCGACCCGACGTAGGTGAACGTCACCTTGGCGTTGTTCGCGGGGACCGTGAACGCGATGTTCGCGCCGCCGGGGACGCCACCCTGGCCGTAGTTCTCGTCCCACGCCTCGTTGATCGCGACCTTTGCCTCGTACGTCCCGGCGGGGAGCGCGGTCGTCTCGAACGAGTACGTGCCGTCGCCGTCGACGTCCTCGAGCCACGACCGCAGGCAGCCGGGGTCCCAGTCGCCCGCGCAGCCGAGCTCGCTCTGGAAGCTGCCCGGCGCGACCGCGATCGTGGAGTTGACGTTGTCGGTGATCCAGTGGGTCTTGTGGTCGTAGTAGAACTTCACGTTGCCCTGGGCGCCGGTCGCAAGCGGGATGTTGTCGCCGCCGCCGTGGAGGCCATAGCTCTCGTCCCACGCGTTGTTCAGGGCGGCCTTGTACTCCCAGCCGCCGGCCGGGACGTCGAATATCCCCTGCCAGACGTCGTCGTCCGTGTCGAGGGCGAGGTGGGTGTTCGCGCAATCCGGCTGCCAGTCAGCCGAGCACCCGAGCTCGGACTGGAGGCTCCCGGCGATCGTCACGTTCGACGGGTTCGGCGTGTGGCTCGCGAGGACCGGGACCGCCGTTGCCGCCGGCGCGATCGACGCTACGAGCACGGCCGAACCGAGGATGACGCGCAGCCGGCCGCGGAGGGTCGGACGGAGGGTTGGGGGCAGGGAAGCGGGCATCGACCGAACCTCCAGGGGCCTCGACGCGATGGCGTGCGTCGGGCGATGAGCGCTCCTCCGCGCTCAACTAAACCGGTTCACAACCGCGTGAAACCAGAGGATGCGACTGGGGCTCGGCCGTGTCAACGGGCCGCGGCGGTTTAGTTGCCGTTTAGTTGCCCGGGGGCCCGCGAAGCTCGGGACTCAGCGGTGCGCCGCGGCAACGGCGGGGACAGCGGGGACGCGGTTGCGGTTCGCCTCGTCGCGCCAGGCGAGCCACGGCGCGCCGCCGTCGACGTTCCAGTCCGGCCCGTTGAACCCGAGCGTGAACTGGCTGAAGCCCATGGCGAGGTACGTCGCCGCATCGCGGGCGAGGAACCGCTCGAGATCCTCCGGCTCGATGCCGACGCCCCACTCGATGTCGGCCGGGTCGCGACCGACTTCATCGCACCACCGGCGCAGCGCGGCGACCTTCGGTTCGAGATCCTCCGGGCGATCCGGGAAGGCGGCGTGCCAGCCGTCCGCGTACTGGGCGACGAGCCGAAGCGTGCGCCGCTCGCCGGTTCCCGCGATGAGGAGCGGCGGCCGTCGGACGGGCGGCGGGTTCAGAACGTCGAGCCGGCGGTTGATCTCGGGGATCGCCGCCCCGAGCGCCTCGATCCGCGAGCCGAACGTCCCGAACGGATAGCCGTAGGCCTCGTAATCGCGCTTCGCCCAGCCTGCGCCCAGGCCCAGCACCAGCCGCCCGCCACTGATCCGGTCGACGGTCCGGGCCATGTCCGCGATGAGGTGCGGGTTGCGATATGACAGGCAGCTGACGAGCGGCCCGATCTCGATCGTTTTGGTCGCCTCCGCCCAGGCCGCGAGCACCGTCCAGCACTCGAGGTGCCCACCGTCGGGGTTGCCGTACAGCGGGTAGAAGTGGTCCCAGTTGTAGGCGATGTCGTAGCCGAGCTCCTCGGCGCGCTGGGCGGCCCGCCGGAGGGCCGGGTAGTCGCCGTGCTGGGGGTGGAGCTGGGCGGCGATCCGGATCGGTCGCATGGGGCCTCCTGGCGGGTGCGTGGGCGGTGTCAAGAACATCCTCAACCTTGACCTTTGGGGAAGGTCAAGAGGTATCCTGAGGCGATGTTCACGATCGGGCCGTTCGGCCGGCTGGCCGGGACGTCGGCGAAGGTCCTGCGCTCGTACGACGCCCTCGGGCTGTTCCGGCCCGTCTGGCTGGACCCCGCGACCGGCTACCGCTACTACTCGCCCGCTCAGCTGCCGGAGCTCCGGCGGATCCTCGCCCTCCGTGAGCTCGGGATCGGCCTGGCCGAGATCGGACGGCTCGTCGCGGGTGAGACTGACCTGCGCGGCGCCCTCGACCGACGCCGGGCAGCGCTCGAAGACGAGCGTCGCGAGATCGAGCGACGGCTGGCCACGCTCGACATCCGCGTCGACGAGGGGCTCGCGGGAGACGGTCCGCTCGACGTCGTCGTCCGGCCGCTCCGCGGGGAGCTCGTCGCCGCGCTGCACGTGCCCGACGACGGCGACATCGAGGCGGCGTTCTACGAGCTCGAGTCGCACGTCCGGGATGCCGGCCGGCGCGCCAGCCGCCCGCCGGGCGCGATCGTCGACGACGGCGGTTCGGAGATCTTCGTCCCGCTGTCGGGCCCGATCCCGCCCGTCGCCCGGATCGTCCAGCGGCGGCTCCCGGCCGTTCGCGCCGCGACCGCGATCGTCCGCGGTCCGTACGAGCGGGTCGGCGAGGCGCGCTCGGCGCTCGAACGGTGGGTCGCGGTCGCCGGCCTCGAGCCGGCGGGCCCGTTGCGGATCCTCTACCTCCAGTTCGGCGCTGAGGCCGAGCTCCGCGTGCCGCGCGGCTACGTCGTCGATCGGGCGGCCGACTTCGTGACCGAGCTGCAACTCCCGGTGGCGTGAGCCGCGCCGTACCGTAGTCCGGTCACTCCCTCCAGCGAGGTGAAGACACGATGGCGCAGGAACCGCGACGACCGATGAAGATCGGGCTCGTCGCCCACGACAACAAGAAGCCCGACCTCATCGCCTGGGCGAAGTTCAACCGGCAGGTCCTCGAGCCACACGAGCTCGTCGCGACGGGAACGACCGGGACGCTGCTCGAGGAGGAGCTCGGCCTCGGCGTCGAGAAACTCCAGAGCGGGCCGCTTGGCGGTGACATGCAGCTCGGCGCCCTCATCGCCGACGGCGAGGTCGACTTCCTCGTCTTCTTCTGGGACCCGCTCGAGCCGCAGCCCCACGACCCGGACGTCAAGGCGCTCCTCCGCCTCGCCGTCGTCTGGAACGTCCCGGTCGCCTGCAACCGCTCGTCCGCCGACCTGATGGTCTCGTCGCCGCTCTTCTTCAGCGGGTACGAGCGCCAGCTGCCCGATTACCAGACGTACATCGACCGGTTCGTCGCCGGCTGAAGGCGTTGCGGTGCAGCGCCGGCGCGATCGTGCCACCCTTGTCGCGAACGACAGGGCCCGGCGGCCCGGGGGCGCCCGCGGCCCGCGACGAGCTGGAGGAAGGACGCCGATGCTTCATCGCCTGCTCCGCGCCGGGTTCATGGCCACCGTGCTCCTCGGCGCGACCGCCGGACTCGCGGCGGCCCACCCGAACAACAGCCAAACCCTTCACTTCGTTCTCACGTGCGACGACGGCAACGTCTGGGACGCGAGCTTCAACGGCGGCCCGTCGGCGTTCCACCTCGACGGCGCCGGCCTGTTCATCTGGAAGCAGATCGACTTCGTGACGCCCGACGGTCAGACCGGGTCGGTTCCCCACGGGATCCAGGGATTCTCCGGGGCGCCGACGGTCGTCTGCACGTACACCGGCGCCGTCAGCGGCAACGCCTACACCGTGACCGGCTTCTATCCGCCGGCGTCCTGACCCTCGGAATCACGCCTCGTCGGCGTAGTCCCAAGCGCGAAGATCGCCGGGCTCGATCCGGATGACGACGCCGGGCGGGTAGGTCGACACCATCCGCTCGGTGGACTCGGCGTCCATGTAGCGCTCCGCCGTCCGCCGGAGCACGTCGTAGAAGCCCTCCGGTGACACGGTCGCCCGGGATCGGATCTCGAGGCCCTTGTACGGCCACTCCGAGTTCGCGACGACGATGCTCACTCGCGGATCCCGGAGGATGTGGCGGACCTTGCCGTTCGTCATCGACTCGGCCCAGACGTTGATCCCGCCGTCGCGCCACTCGAACCAGACCGGCGAGAGCAAAATCGAGTCGTCCTTGCGACGGGTCGCGATCACGGCGATGAGCGGCTGATCGAGGAGGTCGCCGAGGTCCTCCGGTCCGAGATCCGTTCGCAATGCGGGCGCCTCCACTGGATCCGTTGTCGACTCCATCGTCGCGGATCGGCCAGCCAGACGGAAGGTCCAGTTGTGGGACGCGGGCGAATGCCAGTCCGCCGAGCAACGGTGGCGCGATCAGCCGGTGCGGCGCCTCGGGGCCCGCGCGGATGGTCGCCGGCGTGCCGTCGACCCCGACGCCTGGGCAACGGCCTCGTCGTCGACGAGGCGGAGCAGGTCGATCGTGTCGCTCAAGTGGGCGTTGAAGATCCCGCGCGCGACATCGAGCATTTCGAACAGCTCCGGCGCGGAGACGCGGTAGATGATCGTCGTGCCGTGCCGCTCGGCCTCGACGAGTCCGCGCAGCCGAAGGATCGCGAGCTGTTGCGACACGGACGAGCCGGACGCGCCCGTCGCCGACTGGATCTGGGTGACGCTCAGATCGCCGCCGCGAAGGAGCTCCAGGATGTGGATTCGGAGCGGATGACCCAGCGCCTTGAAGAACTCCGCCTTGAACTGGCGGAGACGCTCGGTGTCCTCGACCCGACCGGTTCGTCCCATGGCTGCAATATCTTACATTTTCTGAAGGTTGTCTATCCATGATCTTGCGAGAAACGCAGAATCAGGGTATCGTTGGCGTTCACAGAATCGCTCGTACGAACGAATGAGAAGGAGCCGATGGAGCTCGCCGCGCTTCTAGCGAAGGCGAAGTCGGCACCGCCGGACCGCCGCATCGAGTGGCGAGATCGCATCGCTGATTTCGGAACCCCCGCCATTGAGGGCGTCCGCCCCTGGCTGTCGAATCCCACCCTCGCCGCGTTCGCCATCCGGGTGATCGAGCGGGCCGCGAGCCGCGGCGACGCGGCTCTTGCCGCCCGCGTCCTCCGCGCTTCACGGACCGGCGTCCCGCCTGCGGTCGTGCCGGACGTCGAGTGGGCCCTGCAGCGATTGAAGATCAGCGCTCAGCAAGTTGAGCCGGCGGCCCCGCCAGCCGCAACCCCGGCGCCTCGCCGCCGATCGCCCGCGGCAGCATCCCGCCGCCCAGCGAGCCAGACGTAGCCCTAGCGCTCCGTCGTTTCGGACCACATCCAGGGGGGAACGTCCACTGAGCCGGGCCCGATCGCGGGTGCCGGCTCAGCGCGTGTCCGGAGTGAGCAGGTCGCGGGCCGCCTGACGCCGGACTGGTCATCTGCTAGGGTCGCCCTCGATGGCTCGATCGAGGACCAGATCCGCAACCGAACTGCTCGTCGACCTCCGCCGCGACGACCCGCGGCCGCTCCACTTCCAGCTCGAGCAGGAGCTCCGGACGGCGATCCGAGACGGTCGTCTCGCGCCCGAAGCGGCGCTCCCCTCGACCCGCGTCCTCGCGGACCAGCTCGGCCTCTCTCGCGGCGTGGTCGTCGAGGCGTATGAGCAACTCGTCGCCGAGGGCTACCTGACGAGCCAGCCAGGCGGCGCGACGCGGGTCGGTTCGCGGATCAGCGAGCCGACGCCGACGTCCGAGGTGTCCCTCGAGCCCGCGACGCACCGGATCGACTTCCGGTACGGCCGGCCCGACGTCACCCAGTTCCCGCGCCAGGTCTGGCTGCGATCCATCCGGCGCGTGCTCAACGAGGCGCCGAGCGAGCAGCTGAGCTATCTCGGCAAGCGGGGCGCGCTGGAGCTGCGCGAGGCGCTCGCGACGTATCTCAACCGCGTCCGCGGCACCTGCGCCGAGCCCGACCGGATGATCATCTGCAACGGCTTCGCGCAGGGCCTCGCGCTCGTCGCCCAGGTCGTGAACGCGACCGGCGGGAAACGGATCGCGGTCGAGGATCCGGGTCAGGACGACAACATCCGTGCCCTCCGCCAGGCCGGCGTCGCCGTCGACCCGATCCCCGTCGACGACGGCGGCTTGGTCGTCGAGGCGCTGGCCCAGACGAGCGCCGACGCCGTCGTTGTCACGCCGGCTCACCACTTCCCCACGGGAGCCGTGATGACGGCCCAACGACGGGCCGCCCTCGTGGCCTGGGCGATCGAGCGCGGCGCGCTGATCCTCGAGGACGACTACGACGCCGAGTACCGCTACGACCGCGAGCCGATCGGGGCGATCCACGGCCTCGCGCCGGAGCACGTCATCTACGCCGGATCGGCGAGCAAGACGCTCGCGCCTGGCCTGCGGCTGGGGTGGCTCATCGCGCCGTCCCGCCTCGTCGAGCCGATCGCGACCGCCAAGGAGGCGACCGACCGGGGTTCCGCGAGCATCGAGCAGCTCGCGTTCGCCGACTTCCTGTCGCGGGGCGAGTTCGACCACCACCTCCGGCGGATGCGGCCGATCTACCGGGCCCGCCGCGACGCGCTGCTCGCTGCGCTGAAGCGGCACTTGCCCGAGCTGCGCCCGGTCGGCGCGTCGGCGGGGCTTCACGTCCTTACCTGGCTACCGGACTGGTGCGACGAGGCGGCGCTTGTCCAGCGATCCGCCGAGGCCGGGATCGGCGTGTACGGCATCGCCGCATATCGAACAGCCCGCCGGGGCGGGCCGGGCGGGCTGCTGTTCGGGTATGGGCAGGTGACGGAGGCGGAGATCGAGGAGGGGATCCGGGCCGTCGCCGGCATTGTGGAGGCGATCCGCGGCGAGAGCTACGGGCAGCAGGCCACCGAGCCGTCTGCGGTGAGCGCCGGCGCCGGCGCGGGAGCGGGCTGACCGACGACCCGGGCGAGGGCGGCGCGAGCGCGGTTCACGAAGCTCGTGCCGGAGGCGTGGGACCGCGCCTCGCGGGCCAGCCGGAGGGCGGCGGCCTCGCGGATGCGATCCTTCTCGAAGTCGGCGGCGAAGGTCCGGTAGATCTCATGCATCTCGTGGCTCCTTTTCGTGTCTCAAGGTGCATGATCGACCTGAACTGGCCCTGCGGACAGGTCCAGTTCGTTCGTCAGATCGCGGACCGGTTCAGCAGGGCTCCGGGAGCGCCGCTGGCCGCCACTCGCTTGCCTGCTCGTCTCGCTCTGCGCCGGTCGCGCCCTCGCCGCTGTCGTCGCCGGCGGCGCCGGATCGGACGTTCCGCAGCAGCACGACCGCGAGGATCGCGACGGCGAACGCCACGACCGAGCTGATCGCCGCGGCGATCTGCATCCCCTGCACGAACGCATCGCGTGCCGCATCGAGGAGCTGCGCCCCGAGCTGGCCGGGAAGCTGCCCGGCGGCGCCGACCGCTCCGCCGAGCGTGTCGCGGGCGGCGACCGCGACGTTCGCGGGGACGCCCACCGGCAGGCCGTCGGCGACGCCCGTCCGATAGACCGCGATCCCGATGCTGCCGAGGACCGAGATGCCGAGCGCACCACCGAGCTCGACGCCGGTCTCCGAGATCCCCGACGCCGCGCCCGCCCGCTCCGGCGGAGCCGATCCGACGATGAGCTCCGTGGTCAGCGAGAGCACCGGCGCCAGGCCCAGCGAGATGACGACCGAGCCGATCACGACGACCGCGAGGCCATTCGACCCGCCGACCTGGGTCAGCACGCCGAGGCCAACCGCCGCGATCCCGAGGCCGGCACCCATGACGTAGGCCGGGCGGACGCGCTGGACGATCCGCGGCGCCAGCTGCGACCCGACGATGAACCCGAGCGCCGACGGCACGGACCAGAGGCCCGCCTGGAGCGGCGACAGCCCGAGCACGAGCTGGAGGAACTGGGCGACGAAGAGGAAGTAGCCGACCGCGACGAAGATCGTCAGGAAGTTGACGACCAGCGAGGCGCTGAAGGCCGGGATCCGGAAGAGGCGGAGGTCGATCATCGGGTCCGCGAGGGCGAACTGGCGGCGGACGAAGGCGGTCCCGACGAGGACGCCGAGCAGGATCGATCCGGCCGGCAGCCAGCCGAGTCCGTCCTGGGCGATCTGCTTGAGACCGAAGGTCACCGACAGGACCGCGACGAGCGAGAGGACCGCGCTGGCGAGGTCCAGCCGCCCGGCGTTCGGGTCCTTGTACTCCGGCAGCACGATCGGGCCGAGCACGAGCAGCAGGCCCATGACCGGCAGCGCGAGGAGGAACACGGAGCCCCACCAGAAGTGCTCGAGCAGGATGCCGCCGAGCACGGGCCCGACGGCGCTGCCGGCGGAGAACGCCGAGATCCAAACCGCGATCGCGACGGCTCGCTGCTTCGGGTCCTGGAACATCGAGAAGATCAGCGACAGCGTCGACGGGGCGAGCGTCGCACCGGCGATCCCGAGCAGTGCCCGGCTCGCGATGAGCATCTCCGGGGTCGTCGAGAACGCCGCGAGGATCGACACCGCGCCGAAGCCGGCGGCCCCGATCATCAGGAGCTTGCGCCGGCCGATCCGATCGCCGAGGGTCCCCATCGTGATGAGGAAGCCGGCAACCATGAAGCCGTAGATGTCGATGATCCAGAGCAGCTGGGCGCTGCTCGGCTTCAGGTCCTCACTGATCGACGGGACCGCGAGGTGCAGGACCGTCAGGTCCATGACGTAGAGCAGGCACGCGAGCGCGAGAACGGATAGCCCGATCCACTCGCGGCGGCCTGCTTTCTGGATTGACGAGGCGGTCATTTCGGTCGATCTCCTTCCCCCCGGATTGGTCTTCACCAATGCAGACCGGGATCGGCCGAAAACTCATCGGTCAGGCGGGCGATCGCTCCTCAGATCCAGAAGTTGTCGTGGAGCCGATAGAACTCCGCCGCCTCCTCCTCGCTCGGGCGACCCTTGACCGCCCACTCCTCGAGGCCCTCCATGTAGCCCTCGCGGGGCGCGCCGGGCGCGAAGTGGATGAGCATCGAGGCGGGCGCGCCGGACTCGTTGCGGAACCCGTGGATCCCGCCGATCGGGACGTGGACGAAGTCCCCGGGCACGGTGTCGATCCAGCGGCTGCCGTCGAAGATCCGGATCGTGCCGCTCAGGACGAAGAACGACTCGGTGATCGCGCGATGGAAGTGGGGTCCCGGGCCACTCGGCTCCGGACCCATGACCCATCGGTACAGCCCGAACAGCCCGCCGGTTGACGCGCCGGTCGCGAGGTAGTCGACGGTGTTGCCGGTTGTCGAGAACGTCAGATCCGGGGCCTGGCTCGTGGGTCGGTAGATGGCGCTGGGCTCGCCTCCGTCGCCGAGATAGCTGGGATCCGGGTAGGTCATCGAGGCCTCCTGGCGGGTTGACGCGTGTTCCCTGGGGTCGCCTCAGGGTAGCGCCGGAGGCCTCGAGCCCCCGATTTTCAGGAGGCGGCGTCGGCGGGCAGCCAGTGGTACCAGACGACGGCCGCGAGAACGCCGAGGTCGACGACGAGCGCACCGATCGTGCTGAACGTCGGGAACGCGATCGGGAAGAGCAGCAGGCCGACGAGCGACGCGATCGACGAGCCGATCGCGATCGGGGCGAACCACGCGCTGGGCAGCCAGCCGACGACGGTGGCGGCGAGCGCGGCAAACCCGACGATCGCGGCGACCCAGAGGACGGCACCGACGGCCTGTGTCGCGGTCGGGCCCGCGGCGCCGGTGAGCAGCCACGAGTCGCCGTGCCACTCCGGGTTGATCGTCGCGACCTTGAACATCTGCAGGAGACCCATGCTGTGACCGATGCCGTGCGCCAGCAGGACGACGGCGACTGCAACCTTGAACATCGGAAGACCTCCAACTGCGTTTGAGCCCCAGCAAAGCGCTCTCACGCGCGGCGCGGCAGAGCCGGTCGGAGCCTTCTTCATGGGCCGGCCGGCACGATTCACGGGAGGCGCTTGCTATCCTCGTTCGCGATGGTCGATTCGTCGGTCGCAGTGCCTCGTGACCCGCGCCAGATCCAGGCGGCGCTCGACGCGGCCGTCCGCGGGGTCGCCGGACTCGTCCCGCTCGACGACGTCCTGCAGCTGATCGTCGATCGCGTCCGGCCGCTCGTGGGAGCGCAGTACGCCGCCCTCGGGATCGTCGATGCCAACGGACGAATCGAGCGCTTCATCACGAGCGGGCTGGCCGACGAAGGGCGACGGCGCATCGGCGCCCTCCCGGAGGGGCACGGTCTCCTCGGGCTGATCATCCGCGAGAACCGCTCGTTCCGGATCCCGGACCTCAACAAGGATCCGCGCCGGTACGGCTTCCCGCCGAATCACCCGCCGATGCAGAGCTTCCTCGGCGTCCCGGTCACCGTCCGAAACACGACGGTTGGGCGGCTCTATCTCACGAACAAGGTCGGCGCGGACGAGTTCACCGAGGAGGACCAGTCGCTCGTCGAGACATTCGCCCTCCACGCAGGCATCGCGATGGACAACGCCCGCCTCCACGACCAGTTGCGGCGTCTCGCGGTCGTCGACGAGCGCGAGCGGATCTCGAAGGACCTCCACGACGGGATCATCCAGAACATGTACGCCGTAGGCCTGTCGCTCGAAGACGTGCCGGAGCTCATGGAGGACGATCGCAACGAAGCAACGGCGCGAGTCGAGCGGGCGATCGACGCCATCCATCTCGCGATCCAGGACATCCGCAACTTCATCTTCGGCCTGCGGCCGGAGCTGCTGGAGGGAGCAGCGCTCGTGGCCGGGCTCGCGACCCTCGTCGAGGAGGCCCGCCACAACACGCTCATCGACATCGACCTGCGAGTGCCGGATGCGGCCGACGAGCCGGCGAGCGAGGTCACCGGCCAGCTGCTCGCCGTCGTGAGCGAATCGCTGAGCAACGTCCTGCGCCACTCGCAGGCAACTCGAGCAGTCGTCGAGCTGGAGGTCGACGACGACGGCGCCGGCTACGAACTGCGAATCGAGGACAACGGAATCGGGTTCGATCAGAGCCGCGTAGGGAAGCTCGGCCACCAGGGCCTCGCCAATACGCGCGGACGTGTCGCCGAGCTCGGCGGAACCGTCACCGTCCACAGCGAGCCGGGATCCGGAACCCGTGTCATCGTTCACGTCCCGCGACGAACGGCCTGAGGGAGGCATTGTGACCGAGCCCGAAGCTCCATCCAGCGTCCCGTTGACGCTGCTGATCGTCGACGATCACGAGGTCGTCCGGCAGGGTCTCGTTGCCATGCTCGGCCGGCGCCCGGAGTTCCACGTCGTCGGCGAGGCGGGCACGGTCGCGGAGGCGGTCGCCGCCGCGCGCCGGTGGGAGCCGAACCTCGTCGTCATGGACGTTCGCCTGCCGGACGGTTCCGGGATCGAGGCCTGCCGCGAAATCCGCGCCGACCTGCCCGACACGCGCGTCGTCATCCTCACCAGCTATCCGGACGAGGACGCGGTCCTGTCGGCGATCGTCGCGGGCGCGAGCGGGTACCTCCTCAAGCAGGTGCGCGCGCGGGACCTCGTCGCCGCGCTTCAGGCGGTGGGTCGAGGCGAGTCGCTGCTGGACCCGGCGGTGACCGGCCGGGTCCTCGAACGCGTCCGCCGGATCGCGACGGGAACGGCAACGGACGAGCTGTCGGCCCTGACCGCGCAGGAACAGAAGATCCTCATGCTCGTCGCCGAAGGGAAGACGAACAAGCAGATCGCCGAGGAGGTCTTCCTCTCGGACAAGACCGTGAAGAACTATGTCAGCTCGATCCTCTCGAAGCTGAACCTGGAGCGACGGGCCCAGGCGGCCGCGTACATCGCGAAGCTGCGCGGGTCGAGCGGGTCGAGCGGGTCGAGCTAGGCACGGCGGCATCGCCGTCGATGGCGTTCAGTCCATGCCGAGGTCGGCCAGGTGGTGGCTCGCCTCGAACCGATCGAGCAAGCCGTTCGGGGCGCGGTCCAGCATTTGGGCGATCGACCGAACGAGGACGTCGAGCGCGATCGTCGTCGCCTCCTGCAACGGCAACGCGATGGCGCCGCGGACCCACTCGCGATCCGAGGCTCTTGGCAGGTCGCGCGGCCCGAACTCCAGACCTTCGACGATCGACTCGTATAGCGCCTGAGCGACCTTGTCCCGAGCGTGGTCGCAGGCGATTCGCCGAGCGATCCGGCGACCTCGGTCGGGATTGGGTGATGCAACGATCACAGCGTCTCCTCCTTCAGAAGCGTCTGTGATCGTTGCGGGGATCGGCGCGAGCTCCTAGGGCCAAACGGCTGGATTCGGCGAGCCGGCCGGCCCTCGGTGTCTACCGGCGGTCCACGTCGCGGACGCGCCGTCAGCCGGCTTCCTGGATCTCCTTGCTCAGCTCGTGCTCGGCGGCGGCCTTCGCCTGCAGGGCGGCCGCGAGGTCGACGACCCGCTCCGAGATCTGCTCTACGCGCGGATCGGCCGGGTCGAGCGCCGCCTTCGCGTCTTCAAGCGTCTTGACCTGTTCGGCGTCCTTCTTGATCGAAGTCTGCGTCGCCCGAAGGTCTTCCCGTGGATCGGTCTCCATCGTCGGTATCCGCTCCTGAGCTGTCGGCGCCGGGTCGCGAGGCGACCCAATGCCCATGGCGATAGACGTACCAGATGACGAATGGCTCGGCCGACAGCTCGCGGGCATGGACCGCGGCTTCCGGGTAGACCGCCTGGAGGCGACGCTCGAGCTCGCGGACGGAAGCCGCGCCGTGATCGAGCAGAACCTGGGCGAATGCCGCGAACACGGCATCGTCAGCAGGGTTCACCACCAAGATCGGTTTCATCCGCTCCCACTTCTCCCCGGCCAAGTGTCCCCGGCGTGCAGGCGGAATCCAGTCCGCGAGATCGCTCGCGTACTCGCAGCTGCATTGCAATTCGGCCGCTTGCACGTTGACAGCCCCCGATCCTCACGTACGATCGGGCGGTGGAGCGCGCCCCGACCCTGACGCTCGTGAACGCCGCCGCTTGACCGCGTCGGCCCGCTCGTTCGTCCTCCGTCACACGCGACTGCGACCGGTTCCGGGACTCGACGGCATCCGGCTCCATCTTGCCGATGAGGTCCTGCCGTTGTGGCGCGCCGTCCAGCTTGCGACCGATGACCCCGATGCCCCGCTGCCGTACTGGGCGTTCGCATGGGGCGGTGGCCTCGGGATCGCGCGGTACCTCACGGATCATCCCGAGGCCGTATCCGGCCGGCGCGTGTTCGACCTCGGGTCCGGCTCGGGGCTGTGCGCCGTCGCGGCGCTGAAGGCGGGAGCCTCGGCCGTGACCGGCGCCGACGTCGATGCGTTCGCCGCGGCGGCGGTCGCGATCAATGCCCGCGCGAATGGCGGCCGCGTCACGGTCGTCCATCGCGACGTCCTCGACGACGAGCCGCCCGACGCGGACGTGATCACCGCCGGCGACTGCTGGTACGAGTCGCTACTCGCCGGCCGCGTGCTGCCGTGGCTCCGCCGCGCGCAGGCTCTCGGGATCGACGTACTCGTCGGCGACCCCGGCCGTCGCTACCTCCCCGGCGACGATCTCGTCGAACTTGCGTCGTACGAGGTCCGGACGACGACCGACCTCGAGGATCTCGAGCTGAAACAGGGTCGCGTGTACGCGCTGCGGCCGCCGACGGCCTGAGGCGTCAGCTCCCGATCGAGGCCTCGTACAGGTCCCAGTGCCCCGGCACTCCCCGCAGGCCGACGGAACCCAGCGGAGAGAACGCGAGGTCCGTGCCAGTCGCGAGATCGCGCACGGTTCGAGTGACGACGACGCCCCGGTCGCCGGCCTCGGCGAGCGCGCGGGCCGCGATGTGGACGCCGATCCCGCCGACGTCCCCGTCGCGGAGCTCGATCTCGCCCGTGTGGATCGCCGCTCGGATGTCGAGGTTCACACCGGCCATCGACTGGCGGAGCCCGAAGGCGCAGCGCAGCGCCCGTGTCGGCGTGTCGAAGGTCGCGAGGATCCCGTCGCCGGTGGCTTTCACGAACCGGCCTCGCCAGCGCTCGACCTCCGCTCGGGCAACCTGATCGTGTCGATCGAGCACCTTTCGCCAGCGCCGGTCGCCCATCTCGGCGGCCCGGCCCGTTGAGTCGACGATGTCGGTGAACA